>Ga0307440_1000854_pt1 | contig 15065 bp, 13 predicted proteins | sample SalMarWE160410MG_FD_202150 | JGI IMG/M metagenome (GOLD analysis project Ga0307440, IMG submission 202150) | Salt marsh sediment microbial communities from the Plum Island Ecosystem LTER, Massachusetts, United States - WE1604-10 | ecosystem: Environmental > Aquatic > Marine > Intertidal zone >... | reverse complement strand
CACCTTGAGCGCGTTCGTCTCCGGGCTCGTCACGCTCAGTATGGTGACCGTCGCGGGACCTTGCATCTGCGTCGAGGACGAGCTCTGCTCTGATCCGCCGGAAGCCCACGCTCCGACGGCGAGAGAGACACACAGGACGACGAAAATTAATCGTCTCATACTTGACTCCTTTATCTGGTATTTTCAACTGAAACACGTTCAGTCGATTCACCCATCTGTGCCCCCACGCCACCGGTTACGATGAACTGAAAGGCACTGCGATACATTGCGATTGCCGCCCCACCTATGACGCCTGTTTCTTCGTCGAGCGATGCGGGAAGCAGACGCAGAGTCCGTCGCGGCTGTTCGGGGAGAAGCCTTTCCGCCTCTGCTTGAAGCCTTCTAGTCAGCGCACTGTTCGGCGGGATGAACGGACTGTTGAGAATGATGACTTCGGGGTTTAAGACCGCCACGATGTTCGCGACGATTTGTGCGAGGATGTGCAGCGTCTCCTCGAGCTCGGGGGCAATCGAGGAGTCATCCGTCGCGGCCGCAACGGCTTTCCGGATCTCTGAGTCGGTGGAGTTCACGAGCCCGAGCCGGGCCTTCAGCTCACCAAAGCGACGCAGAAGACCGCGCTCAGCCTGGACCGGCCCTTGCCCGTCGCCGACGACCATCTTCCCGAACTCCGAGGCGGCGTTGTCTGCGCCCTGCAGCAGCGCACCGCGCGAGATGAACGCGCCGCCGACGCCGTCTCCGAGGTAGAGGTAGGCCAGGTTCGAGAAGTCCTTGCCGTGTCCTATCCAGTCTTCTCCGAGCGCGAGGGCGTTCGCGTCGTTTTCGATCGTTACCGGAAGGCCGAGAACAGCGGAAATCTCCTCGGAAAGCGGGAACGAGGAGGTCGCACCAACGCTGCGCGAGTACACTACCCTGCCGCTCCGCGGATCGACCAAGCCGGGAACCATGATTCCGACCCCATCGATCAAGTCACGGCCGACTCCCGAGTCTTCGATGAGCCGTGCGACGTGAAGAACGATCCCGTCGACGAGACGTCTCGGGTCGGAGGTCGAGAGGTCGGCCCGTTCAGAGGCGACTATTCTCCCCGCGAGGTCGACAACCGCGAAGACCTTGCGTTCCCAGCTCAGGTCGACGCCGATGAAATAGCGTCCGCCGGGATTGAACTCGAGGAGCTCGGATTTGCGTCCTGTGTGCGGATTGCCTATTCCCGATCGTCGTATGAGCTCATAGCCGATGAGCAACGTGCAGATTTCGGACACCGCCGATTTGCTGAAGCCAAGAGTACGGGCGATCTCGGCACGAGAGATGGGCCCACGCTTCTTCACGAGCTCGAGGACGACGTAGGCGTTGTGCTGCTGCATGGTTTTCGGGCGCATCAGCCGTCCGCTCAACGTGTCCATGACCTGCTTGTCTTCACCCATCTTCGATCACACCGCCCGCCAATCGCAGCGCTCTCGCATTGCGCACAGCCGCCGGTCGTATCGACGGCGACGGCGGTAGTAGTTAGTTCGTTCCCCGAACAGACTAACACCGGGCAGTCGAGCTGTCAACGAAATAATGAAAGAAACTCATCTTCCGGCCGGCGATCCTCACCTACATCTTGCCGAGTGCCGAGGAAAGGTAATCGGATTTCACGAATCGTTCGACGATGAACAGGATCACTATATTCGGCACCATGAGAATGAGCGAGATAACCGAGGCGTTGGCACGCGCGAAGTTGTAGCCGAGAAATGAATAGAGGATGGTGGGAATCGTCTGAAATGTCGGCGTACCAATGACGAACGTCAGGTTGAACTCCTCGAGGCTCGTTGTGAAGACGAAGATCACCCCGGCGACCAAGGCGGGTCGAATCATCGGAAGGAATATCTCGGTGATCTTTGTCCAGGTATTCGCCCCCAGGTTCTCCGCGGCGTCGATGACGTCTTGCGAGATAGCGGAGAAGCTCGCCGTGAGCACCCTGATCATGTAGGGCAATCCGAGCAGGGTGTGGCCGAGCACCAATCCCGGGAAGGTCTGCGCAAGCCCGACGGCGCTGAAGACGCGGCTCAAGAACAGTGCAATGACCATACCGGGCGCAATGATCGGCAACAGCACCAAGATCATGATCGCCTTCTTTCCGCGCACATCGCGCCGCCCGAGCACGTACGAGGTCGGCAGGGCCAGGATGAACGAGAAAACGACCGCAAGGGGCGCAATCGAGTAACTCGTCGCGATTGCAGTTCCGATCCCCGTGTTCTCGAAGACGTATCCCCAAAAATGCACCGAAAGCCGCTGCGGAAAGAGCTGCGGATAGCTCCACGGGTAATCGGGATTGACGAGTGACCACAGGACCGCCATGAGAAGCGGCGCGCCGACCCAGACGATCTGAACGACGATGAACAGCCCGAGAGTCAACCCATTGATCCACCGGCGCCTCGAATCGTAGCTCAGTGGTCGCCTTGCCGGCGGATATGCTGCAATCGACATCGACTATTCCTGCCCGACCATTCCGGCGAGCTTCGAGTAGCCGGCGACGACGAATATGGTCGTGACGATGATCAGCACGCCGATCACCGCCGCTTGGTTCCATTGCTGATACAAGGTCGCGGTAGTGTACATTCGAACCGCCATCGACGAGGGATAGATCGGCCCTTCGATGCTGGTGATCGGATAGTCGCCGAACGCCTTTATGAACATCAAGATCATCGCGACGAGGATGCCCGGCATCGCGAGCGGAATGTAGACGAATCGCACCACAGAGAACGGTCCCGCTCCCAAATTCTTTGCCGCATCGATGGTGTCGTCGCGAATGCCGGCGACCGATGCGGACACGATGAGAAGCACGAAGGGCAGATTCTTCCAGATTTGGATGATGATGACTCCGATTCCCCCCTTGTCGTTCAGCATCCGAGCAGGCTTTCGCAGCACATGGAGGAAAACCAGCGCCTCGTTCAGGAGCCCGTCGTAGGAAATGACATTGACGATGAGGAAGGTCGCTACGAGCGCGGGAATGAAGAGCGGAATCTTGATGATCGAACCGATGGCGCCTTTCACGGGAGTGGGCTTGCGCAGATAGAGCGCCATAGGGAAGGCTACGAGAATAGTCCCGACCGAGCTGCCGACTCCCATCGTCAACGAAAAGCGCAGCGAATCGAGCACCTCCCTCGATGTCACGATCTTCCAGGGCTCGAGGGTGAAATGGGAAGTCCCGGTAATACTGAAGAGCCCGACGCTCTGAAAGAGCGTCACGACGACGGCGGCGGTGATAAAGAAGATGATGTACCCCACGCCCGGGATGAGGAGCAGATAGTCGACAATAGTCGAGCGCCGTTCCCTTTTCAGGTTGTCCCCCCCCGATCAAGAATGCGGATAGCGTCCTCAGGGATAGTCAGCTCGATCGGCTCACCGGTTTTGAAAGCCCGACCTTTTGCGAGTTGCGCTCGGAAGATCACCCCTCCGAACTCCACGAAAAGGTCGGTGAGATTGCCCATGAATATCGCCTGGTGGACCGTTCCCCGGATCGTGTTTCGCCCCGGAGAGCCTGCGATCACGACATCCTCCGGCCTGAAGCTGAAGCTGACGGTTTCACCGATCCGAAGCCCCTCGACCCTTGCGTAGACCTCTCCGAAATCGGCCTTGATTCGGTACGTTCCGGCCTCCTCCGCTTGAACGGTTCCCTGTCGAATGTTCGCAAGCCCGATGAATCCTGCAACGAAGCTTGTCTTGGGATGATCGTAGACCCAATGCGGATCGCCGATCTGCTCGATCTTGCCCTGATTCATGATGACGACCCGGTCGGAGATGACGAGCGCCTCCGCCTGGTCGTGAGTCACGTAGATCGAGGTGATCCCCAGCCGTTTCTGCAGGTTGCGAATCTCGACACGAACGGATTCCCGCAGCTTCGCATCGAGATTCGACAACGGCTCGTCGAAGAGGAGGAGGTCGGGCTCGATGACGATTGCGCGCGCCAGCGCAACCCGTTGCTGCTGGCCACCTGAGAGCTCACCCGGCTTGCGTCCGACGAGCTGTTCGAGCTCTACCATCCGCAGTGCTTCGGTTACGCGGCGTCGTTGCTCAGCCTGTGCGATCTTCCTCATTCGCAGACCGAAACGAACGTTGTCATAGACGGTCATGTGGGGGAACAGAGCGTAGGACTGGAAGCACATTCCGGTATTTCTCCGGCTCGGAGGGATGTTGTTGACCAGCCGTTCTTTTATATAGACTTCGCCGTTGTCCGGGCTGTGGAAACCGGCGATGGTACGAAGGGTGGTCGTCTTGCCGCACCCCGATGGTCCGAGGAGCGTGATGAACTCTCCCTCCTCTACATCGAGATCGATGCTGTCGATTGCTTTGAAGTCGCCGAAGGACTTGGTGACATTCGTGAGGCGCAACCCAGACATAGCCGCTCCCTGTGCTCGAATGAAGGCGACCACCCTTCCCGGCCGTAGAGCTCGCGCCGGGAAAGGGCGATCGAAGAGTGCTCCGAGGAGCGCTATGACTTCATCAAAACGTTCTTTACAAACTCAGAGATGAAGAGGGTCTTGTACGGACCCGGAATCCACGAAAGGCTGTACTGCCGTTCGTTCGGATTGATGAGCGTATTCGGCGCCGTGACATCGTTGCGAGCGGGATACAGTCCGACATCGGGCGCATTGATCGCCTGCTGCTCCGGAGCAGACACGATGAACGCTGTCAGGAGTATCGCGGCCGCTTTGTGCGGGGAGTTCGCCATGATGCCCAGGCTGTCGCCGCCGCCGGCAAGACCCATCTGCGGGATGTAGAGCTTCGCATCCTTGGTCAGCTCGCCGTTGCCCATCATCCCGACCGCAACGTCGTCCCACTCCACGACCAACGAGAGCTCACCGGAGTTCAAACGCTGCGCGGAGTCGTTGTTCGACGCGGTGATGGTAATCTTATCCTTGCGCTGGTTGACCCAGTCCCACGCCTTCGACCAGTCGGCGATCTTGGACTGGTCTACCGCAGTGTCCCCATAGTACTTGTCCAAGCCGCCCGCGGTGTACTTCAAGAGCGTCATCACGAAGGCCTGTCCGGATCCGCCCTTCTGCGGGTCGCAGAACCCGAACTGCTTCGGATGCGCATCGATCCACGCTGTCAACTGATCCCAGGTCTGCGGCGGATTGCTCACCCGTTTGGGGTCGTAGAGCAGTCCGGTTTGATTTCTCATGAAGGGGACGAGATATCCGCCGATCTCCACCCCCTCTTGAGTCTTCCAGCTCGCTGCACTGATCTTGTCCGAATCAGGTATTCTCGCCTGGAGCGGGCCGTAGACCATATGCTGTTCGATCGCGGGCTGCACCATTACCCCGCCCAACACCATGGCGTCGATCGTGCCGTTGGCAGCCGCCTTCTCAGCCAGTGCTTTGTTGAAGTTGGCCTGCTGGCTGCCGACAACGACGGTCGCATCGATCCCGTACTTGTCCTTGAAGGCCTTGGCTACGTCGTTAAAGTACTTTTCTTTGTACCACACATAGAGCACGACCTTCCCTTCCTGCTTCGCTGCTGTGACCAACTGGTCCCACGGCATCGTCAAAAAGTTCTGAGGAGCCGTTGGGGTCGTGGTCTCGCCCCTGCCGCCCGCGAAAGTAACTCCCGCGATGGCGAGCACCAGCAAACACGCAATTACAATCTTCTTCATGACATACCTCCGTATGCTTGTGACCATTCCTCGCTCACCGCCTGCACGAAAGGAGGTGAACCTCTTTCGCGGCCGACGGACACCGCCGACGGTCGCCGCCGGCGGCAGAGCGAGGGTATGCGGTTTTGAATAGACAAATCTGGCGAGGCCATTTGCTAATGGAGTTTCATAAATCGAGAGGCAATTCTCAGTGTATTGTCAGCTCTTCGTTCTTGTCAAGAAATTTGGATGCGGAAACTCAGAAGATCAACTCTGCACCAACCGCCGCCCCGATTCCGCCCGGCTGGTTCCAGCCGAAGGTTGCGTCGTCGGCGCCGAGCATTGCGTAGAGGTAGCCGCTCAGCGTCAGCCCCTGATAGACGTTCCAGCCTGTTCCTGCGATGAGGGTAGCCGAAGCATCGATCGGCGAGACGATTGAACGCAGCTGGAGGGAGAGGGCTTGAGACGGAGAGTAGTCGAGCTCGGGAAAGAGGTAGAGCCCGTAGCGGGAGGTGAAGGTCGAGGTCACTGTGCTCGCACTCGGCCAAGCGGCAGTACCGCCGGAAACGACGACGGCAGGGAGTGTGCTCGGTGTGATGCCGCCCGATGCGCGTTCCCAGCTCCCTCCGGGAAGCACCAGCCCCTCGATTCTGCCCGCGATGCTCGCGTCGCCGCTCAGGCGGAAGAGATGAAACAGCCCGGCGGAGAAAGCAAGGCGCTCTCCTAGGTTCGGCCAGTCGGCTTCCGATACGGGCACCGTCGCGGACGCTGCAAGGTACCAGTCGACACCGAGGCTCCCCGCGGCGGCCAGGTAGGGAAGGTGCACGCCGCTGGTGCCGCTGAAGAGGTAGCCGGCCTCCATGTCGACCCCGGCGAGCCGGAAGACAGCCCTTCCGCCGCCTGAGAGGTTGCGCCAGTTGACCGGGGTGAGAACCTGGGTGAGGTCGGTAGCAAGTGAGGTCGAGGCGGGGCTCCCGAAGACTCCGCCGGCACCGAGATAGGGGAGCAGCACACCCTCGAGGTAGGAGAAGTTGCCCAGCGGTAGATAGGTTTCGAGCAGCCAGGTGGTATCGTCGCGAAGAACCGAGGCCGAGAGGTCGGTAACGGCGAGCCCGGCGCCTCCGAAGATCACGTCCCCGGCGTCGAAGAAGAAGCCTCTGCCGAAGCTCACGCGGGACTTGCCGATCATGAACCGGAACCAGGGGAGACGCACCTTCAGGTAGGCGCGGGGCACCGTCACGGCCGCCCCGCTTCCGGCGGCCGCATTGCCGATGGTCGCCCGAAGCTGCAGCTCGCCGCGGACGTTGGGATTGCTCGCCGCGCTGATGTCGAGCTTCCCGGTCGTGAGTGCGGACGCGACCGCCTCGCCGGAAATCCGGGTCACTCCGAGCACCGAGCTCAGGTCCACTGAGGTGCGAGACTCCGCTGCCAGGTGCATCGAGCCGGAGACGACCATTACGAGCGCAGCGGCCAGGGCATGCGGCTGCTTCACCATGTCAGCTCTTCCAACGAGAAGAGGTTCGCGGGAAGCTTGATACCGATGTCGATCTTGTCGATCCGGAAGGTCGTGCTCGAGCCCTTTTTGAGCACGTCTCGCATCACCACGCCGGTCGGTATGTTTCTCCCCGAGCGGCTGATGTAATCAGTGAGCACCATCTCCTTCAGGAGCCTTCCTGAAAGCGCAAACTTCTCGACCTTGCGGTAGACGAAGAGCTGTGTGTCGACCCACACGACCTCCTTCGGATAGGGAACCGAGAGTGATTTCGCCGTGAGGGTGATGCGGTAGCACGGATGCCCTTCGACGGCCTCCGTGCCGTCGAGCGTCACCGTGTAGTCTTCGAGAAACGACTTATCACCCGTCATGTCCTCGTAGGAGAAATCGGAGCCCAGGAGTGAGTCGCGAAGAGCGCTTCCGGAGAGGCGGATGACCTCACTGGCGTCGGGGTAGAAGAGATAGAGGTCGTTGCCGATGCGAAGGACCTTCTGCCCCCGCTCCTCGACGCTCGTGAACTCGAGCAGCATCTTCGTGTCGCCCTCGCTGTAGGCGACGAAGCTGCTTTTCTTCTTGCCGAACTGGTCGTCGATCGTCATGCTCCCTTCGATCTTGGAGGTGTTGTAGACGAGGTTGGATTCCATTTTTCGAATGATCTCTTCCCCGGTGAGCGCTGAAGCGCCCGCCGCGCAGAGAACGGTGAGCGCGGCAACTGCGGCGGCCATACGGTATTTCCTCATGGTCTCCTCCTAAATCGTTCTGAGCGCCTCGACCGGCTCGATCTTTGCCGCCCTTCGGGCGGGCAGTATCGCGGCAAGCGATGAGATGATGATCGAATACAGGCCGATAAGAAGCGTCGTTCCGAGCTGGAAGCGCGGATAGATGATGTTCGAGGTGCTGAGGTCCACCCCTTGCAGGGCGTCGGACATGTCGATTCCGATATTTCCAAGGAGAATAGAGAACCCACCGCCGACGATCATCCCCGCAACTGCACCGGTGACGGCGAGAGTCAACGCCTCGTAGAAGAAGAGGCGAACGATCTCCCCGCCAGTCATGCCGAGCGCCCCGATCGTGCCGATCTCACGCGTTCGCTCGTAGATGACCATCATGGTGGTATTGATGAGCACGGTGCTTGCAAGCACGAAGAAGAACAGACCGATGAAGCCGTAGATGACCTCTGCCATTGTCATGAGCGAGAGTATCGTGCTTATCTGATCGAAAGATTTCGCCTCGAGATCCGGATACCCTTCGGAGGAGAGGGAGGAGGAAAGCCGCTTCGCGAAGGCCCGAGACCCGGCAGGATCGTCGAGCTTGACGAGGATCTCGGTCGCTGCCCCTCCCATGCCGAGGAGGCGCTGCGCCCGGTCGATGGGCGCGAGTATGAGGCTCCCGTTCAACCCCGCCAATGGAAAGACGACGATGCCCGATACCGTGAAGGTGATGGCGTTCGTTCCACGGCGCATCGTCTGAGCCAGCAGGGTAATCTTGTCACCGACCTTCACCCCGAGCTCCTTGGCCAGGGTCGGGCCGAGGACGACCTCGTTCTTGCCCGCTTCGGGCAGCTTTCCCTCGTGCAGCAGACGGTCGATCTTCATGAACCCTTTCTCTGCAGCGAAATCGACCCCCAGTCCTTGGATCGGCACGGTATCGTTCTCACGGTAGACCCCGGCGCCGAACGGAATACGCTCGACGACGCTCGTCACACCTGGCTCCGATTCGATTTTCCGCACGAGAGGCTGAGGATCTTGGATGCGGAACTGGATCGGCATCATGTACTCGTTGGCGTCATATTCGGTGTTCCGGATTCGCACGTTTCCCGAGATGAAGTCGCTCACGTTCTCACCGATGTTCTGGCGTATCCCGCCGATGAAAGAGAAGAGCACCACGATGGCCATCGTCGCGACGAGGGTCGCCGTTACCGAAAGTATGCTGCGGCGAACGTTTCGACTGATATTGCGAATCGCAATGCCGGTTATCTTCACGGTGACCTCCTACGTGTCCCTTAGGCAGTCGGTGATCGACAGCTTCAGGGCGCGGCGCGTCGGGAAATAGGCGACAAGGACCGACATCAGGATGCCGACGACGAAAGCGATGACGATAACCTGGGGATTCCATGAGGAGTGACTGACGCTCGCAATCCGATATCCAACGTCCATGTTGCGCAGCATCGCGAAGATGTCGATTCCACGGGCGACCATGTACCAATCTGCGAGCACGCCCGCTGCGACGCCGATCACCGATCCGATGAGACCGATGCCGGCCGCCTCGAAGAGAAAGGCGAGGCGAAGCTCACCGTCCTGCATCCCCATTGCCCGCATCATCCCCATCTCCCGGGTTCGTTCGTAGATCGCCATCAACATCGTGTTGGAAACACCGACCGCCGCGATAATGAAGACCAGGATCAGTATGATCGAGCTCCCGGACTGCTTCGCGACCGCTATGCTCAAGTAATCCTTCGCGAGATCCCGCCATCCGACCATGGTCAGGCCCCCCGCAGCCTGTGCGCCGCCTTCGGCCGGGATCGCGCCGGGAGCCGGCGTGACCTCGATCGACGCCGTGCCGTTGTGATAGCTGGGTACTCCGAGCTGTGAGGCGAGCGCTTCGACGCGCCCGTCGAAATTCCCTCCGAGGGGTAACTTCAGGTCGATCTCGGTCACCGTGCCCTTCATCGCCAGGTAGCGGTCCGCAGCCTGAATGGTCATCATCACCAGGCTTCGGTTGATGGCCGGATTCGGCGTGTTGACCAGCCCGACGATCTGCGTGTCGATGGTCTGGTAGAAGCCTCCCCTGCCGCGCGTCACGATCGTGATGGGGTAGCCGACTTTCGCCTTCAGGTCCTCGGCGAGCCAGGCTCCCATCAGGATTCCGGTGTCATCGGGGGTGAGGTATCGCCCCTCGCTCACCGCATTTCGGAAATCGTAGACACGCTCGTCGGTCGTCGGATCCACTGCGATCACCCGTGCCGTGACGGAACCGTTCTCAGGGAAAGGGTCCTTGTTCAGGATGAGCTCACCGCTGAAGACGGTTCGGGGAGTGGCAGCCACGCCGAGGCTGCCCAGCTTCGCGAGAAGCGGCCCGGGATTCTCGATCCCGTCTTGAAGCGGCATACGTCGCAGGTTCTCGTAGTAGCCCGCAGCCATGATCTTCGCCGGCGCGGTCTCGTAGGTAACCAGGTTCTGGGTCGATTCGTTCTCCGCGCCCCGCAGCCATCCATCGATGAAGATGTACATCGCAAGCCCGACGGCGATTGCCGACGCGGTTATGATGGTGCGCTTGCGGTAGCGCGAGAGGTTCTTCCACGAAAGGCTGATGAGGAATTTCATCATTTCCTCCTTTCATCGCCTGCAATCGCGCCGTCGTGGAGCTTCACGAGCCGGTCGGCGTAGTTCATCACCATCGGATCGTGAGTCGAAAAAAGGAAGGTGGTGCCGTGTTTTCGGTTCATCTCCTGCATCAGACGAAGGATGGATTCGCCGGTCTCGGAGTCGAGGTTGGCGGTCGGCTCGTCGGCGAGAACCATCGTGGGTTTCTTCACGAGGGCCCGTGCAATGGCGACCCGCTGCTGCTGCCCCCCCGACAAGCGTGACGGCAATCGCCCCGCCAGTCCGTCGAGCCCTACCTCCGAGAGGATAGCGAGCGTACGCTCCTTCACCTCCGCGTCAGCGATGCCGAGCAGAGAGAGCGCGAAGGAGACGTTCTCGTACGCGCTCAGGACCGGAATGAGATTGAAGGTTTGAAATACGAACCCGAGGTGCTCGCGACGAAACAAGGCGAGGCTGTGGCGGTTCATCGACGAGACCGCCTTTCCGTCAAACTCGATGCTGCCTTTGTCGGCTCGGTCGATACATCCTATCAGGTTGAGCAGGGTCGTCTTCCCCGAGCCCGACGGCCCGGCAATTGCCGCGAACTCCCCGTCGGCGAGCTCGAGGGTCAAATCCTTCAGCGCGTGGACCACCGTCTCCCCTGCGTGGTAGTCCTTCGATACGTTTTTGACGCTGGTCATACGCCTCCCCCTTACGTGGACCTCTTGCGGGCCACTTGCTATATCGCCTCGAGTGAGAAGAACGGACTTTTTTGGAAAATTGTACTATTGTGTTAATACACCAGTAGTATAATACAAGAAGATTCGTCTGGCAACTGTTTTTCGCCGAGAAAATAGCAGTTGACAGGCATGTCTCCTCGGAAGAGGATAGGAGCATCGCGACGAATCGAACAAGGGGGAGATTATGGCAAGCGAACGTGGCGGTTCGGCAAGAAATACCGGCCTTTTCGGTGGCTCCTACGGACTTACGATTATCGGTGCCGCAGTCTATTTCGTCGGTCATGCCGGATCTTTCTGGCTGGGAGTCCTCGGCATCCTCAAAGCCCTCGTATGGCCCGCATTCGTGATCTACAAGGTTCTGGAGCTGCTTCAACTGTAGCGCCACGCGGTTCTGAAGCTTCTCATTCGGTTTGAGGGGTGGATCTTCTCTTGAACAGCTCGATGGTAGACGACCCTGTGCCCCCGGGGGGAACCGATTCCCCCGGGGGGGAACAGCATCTCGTTTCCGGGTCACAGGGGTTGGTACGTCGCCTCGTTGAACGGATGTCGCCGCGCGGGCGTTGGCGCTCATTGCGGCTGCGTGACAAGCTGTTGACCTTCTACGCAGCAATGATCAGCATCATCGTCCTGATCAACGTCGCAACGAGCTTCACGGCATTCAGCTACATGCAGGTCTTCAATCGAAACCTCACCAACTACTTCAACATCCACCAGCTCCAGCTGACTCTCGAGTCGAGTCGTGTGGCTCTCGAGCGCTACCTCCGCGAGAAGAACCCCGATGCGCGGGAGAAGTACTACGACCTGGCACCAAGAATCCTCCGGCTCGCGCAGACGGTGGCATCCGAGTCGAACTCGAGCCTGGAAACCTACTTCCAGCTCCGGGCCACGCAGCGCGGGCTCGACGCCTATTTCCAGCTCGCGGGCCTCGCCGCGAGCAAACGCGCAACGGGGCAGCCAGACTACTACACGGTTTACGTTCAGGCGGCCAAGATCCAGGGCTACGTCGACGGATACATTTCGCAGCTTCTGAGCGTCCGGCTCTCCGAGGACAGCCGCTCCTACCAAACCCTGCTTCATCGAGCCATGACTGTGCGCCTCCTCTCTTTTCTTGCGATCGTGGTTCTCGGAATTCTCTCGTTGGCATTCGGTGTTCTGTTTGCGAACTCCGTCTCCCGGCCGGTGCGGAGGCTGGCCGAGCTTTCCTCCCGGATTGCCTCCGGCGAGCTCGATGTGGGAGACATGAAAGTCGACTCGCGCGACGAGATCGGCGTCCTCGCCGAGAGTTTCAACGCCATGAGTCGAAGCATCCGGGAACGCGTCAGCGACTTGCGCGAGAAGGCCGTCCTGCAAAAGAGGCTTCACAAGGAGGAGCTGACGATCGTGAGAATGGAGCAGTCGCTTCGGGAGGCGCAGTTTCTCGGGCTACAGTCGCAGATAAACCCGCACTTCCTCTTCAACACCCTCAATATAATTGCTCGCAGCGCCATGTTCGAGCGCGCCGAAGCCACCGCCGATCTCATCCAATCTCTGTCGCGCTTGTTCAGATACAACCTGAGGGATTCGAGGAAGACGGTGTTGCTCAAGGAGGAGCTCGACGTTCTCGAGGAGTACCTCGCAATACAGAAACGCAGGTTCGACGACCGGCTCTCGGCACGGGTGATCCGGTCGGCCGGTGCAGAAAAGGTTGCGGTCCCCTGTTTCACGCTTCAACCCCTCGTGGAGAACGCGCTGAAATACGGTATCGAGCCGAAAGAGGAGGGAGGGCTGCTCGAGGTTGAGGTGCATCGAGAAGACGAGACGGTTCATATTTCGGTCCGGGACGACGGGATCGGAATGACCGTCGATCAGGTTCGAGCCCTTCTCGACGGCGCGAGAGGATCCGCCGGCCAGACCTCGGGGATAGGCATCCCCAATGTCGTTGACAGGCTACGCCTGCTCTATCGGGGCAGGGAGCGCTTCTCGATCGAGAGCGTGCCCGGCCGGGGGACCACAGTCCACCTAACGATTCCATGCACGGGAGATATTGGCCGCGATGTATCGATTGCTCATCGCTGACGACGAACGGCTCGAGCGCGACGCTCTGCGTTTCATCGTCCAGAAGACCTCCGAAGCGATCGAGGAGGTACGGGATGCCTCGAACGGAAGGGAGGCGGTCTCGAAATCCCTCCAGTTTCGGCCCCATATCTGTATCCTCGATATCAAGATGCCCGGGCTCTCCGGAATCGAGGCGGCGAAGCAGATCAGGCAGCTTCTTCCCGGGGTACGGATTGTATTTCTCACCGCGTTCGATTATTTCGACTATGCCAAGGAGGCGATTCGGATCGGGGCGGATGACTACATCATCAAACCCGCATCCGAGAAGAACGTCGTCGAGGTCATACAGCGCATCGCGGGCGCACTGGACCGGGAACGCACCGAGCGTGAGCGAAGCGAACGGGTCGAACAGAAGCTCGATCTCGTCTCCACGGTGCTGGAAAACGAGCTTGCGGAGGGGCTCGCGCGCGGGTTCGTGGCCGCCGAGAAGCTGACCGAATACGCTGGGCTGCGCGAGTTTCGATTCGAGTCGATCGTGGTTGCCCGAACAGCGTTGGACTATGGCTCCTATCCGATGAAGATCGAGGGCGACTCGCAGAAGACGATCCTTCGCAAGCGCTGTATGCGTCTCATGCAGCACCTGCTCGAAGAACGGGGTTGGCTCGTGGTAGTCGCTCCCGCAGATGGCGGCATCAACTCGATCTGCTACCTTCCCGCAGCGGCCCGGCCGGACGGCCATTTCGAGGATCTCGCCGCCCACATACGACGTGAGCTCGCCATCACGACCACGACCGGACTGAGCCCGGCGGTCACTGACGTTTCCCTCGTCACGAAGGCACTCTCCGAGGCGTTTGGCGCCCAGCGGCGTGGTTTGGGGCTTTCCAACGCATCGACGGTTCCACCCAACGAGCCGTCTGCTTTTCCGCCGAGAGAGATGGAGGGCCGTCTCCTCGAAGCGATCTCCACCGGCGACCGGCGGGCCGCCGACACGGCGACGGACGACGTCTACAACTGGTTGAGGGACCACACACGGGATCTTCGCGAGCTGTGTCGAATGGCGAGCGAGTTTTCGGTAGTGATTCGCCACTCGCTTTCTTATCGATTCCCACAGGCGAGCGGGGAGGGCGAGCGACTATCGGACGCCCTCGCGGTCGTTTCAGAGCCGCAGCATGTGCGCTCGGCCTTGCAGGATCAGGTGGCCGCCCTCTTCGCATCGCCGGCCGGCGCTGTAGCGCAATCGGTACCGGTGGCGATCAGACGGGTTCGGGAGTTCATCGATGCCCGTTATCACGAGGAGATTTCTCTCGACCGCCTCGCCGCTGAGGTTCACCAGTCGACCTATCACTTGAGCCGCCTGTTCAAGCGGTACACCGGCCTGACGGTCGTCGAGTACCTCAACTCCGTCAGAATCGAACAGGCGAAACGTCTGCTTCAGACCGGAAAGTTGACGATGAAGGAGGTGAGTCTCAACGTGGGTTTCGCCGATTCGGCCTACTTCGCTCGCGTCTTTCGTCGCCTCGAGGGAGTGAGCCCTTCGACCTACCGAGATCGGTTAGTCGGATAATCGCAAGAAAATCCTCGATACGGCAAATATTTCCCCATCCGGCGTTACGACATTCTCCCTACAATGAAAAGCAGGAGGAAACCAATGAAAAGGAGTAAAATTCTCGCGATAGCCCTGGCCGCCCTGCTCGTCGCGGTCGGCTCGCTGTGGGCCGGCGGGAAGGAAGAGCAGAAGCCGACGACTGAAAGTCAAACCCAAACAGCGACGACGATGACGGCCAGTCCCGTCGTGCTGCGGCTGGCAGAGACTCATCCGGCGGAATATCCGACTACGAAGGGCGATTTTGAGTTTGCCCGCCTCGTCAAGGAACGGTCGAACGGTC
>Ga0307440_1000850_pt1 | contig 15103 bp, 24 predicted proteins | sample SalMarWE160410MG_FD_202150 | JGI IMG/M metagenome (GOLD analysis project Ga0307440, IMG submission 202150) | Salt marsh sediment microbial communities from the Plum Island Ecosystem LTER, Massachusetts, United States - WE1604-10 | ecosystem: Environmental > Aquatic > Marine > Intertidal zone >... | reverse complement strand
CTTCTCGTCAGCCGGAAAGACAAGGCTGGGCTCCGAGGACATACTCGCTCAGCTACACGTCATGGAGGAGCGTCTGTGGCCGGACTGGAAGAACCGCGGTCCGATCAGCGCCCAGCAGATGGCGGGTCTGCTTCGGCCTTTCGGGATCTCGCCGGTCAAGTGGAAGAGCGATGGGGTGACCCACCGGGGATACCGGCAGGCGGATTTCGCGGACGCCTTCTCCCGGTACCTTCCGCCAGAGGCGCCACCGCCGCCACCCGCCTCATATCAAAGGACTTATGCCGCCACCCGAGCCGCCACCCAACCGTCCCCGGTGGCGCCACCGGTGGCGGCCGGTGTCACCTGTAAGTCCAATGAACACAGAGAGGTGGCGGCGGTGGCGGCCCAGGCAGGGGACCTTACGGGAGAAAGCGCATGATCCGGCTGCCGAGATCCCTGCCGAGGCCCACTTCGCCGCGTCTCGAAACTGGTAGAAGATCCCTCGAAGTGTGCAGCGCAAGCAACGCAATGGGCGCCAAATTGCGCCATTGCACCCAGGGTGCGGGGAGCGCAAGCAGCGCATTGGGCGCCCAAGTGGGCGCCCACCTGCACCATTGCACCCTGGGCACGGGGAGCGCAAGCACCGGATTGGGCGCCCAAATGGGCTCCCCAATCCCCGGCTTGCCGCCCTCCCTCCCCGGCTCATGTCAGGGGTTCCCCCGACACCCCCTTTGCGGCTTCGGCCTGGCAAAAGGCGATAAAGAGGTTCCTAATAGAATCAACTGGTTCCCGGCGAAAGGAAGGAGGTTCAGGTGGACAAGCGCAGGGAGCGAGGATTGAAGCAACTCCCGGACGGCCGCTGGCAGTTTTCGTGGTGCTTCGAAGGGCGCTACCACCGGCGCATAGCGAAGACCAAGAGCGAGGCCAGGGCCTACCTGGAGAAGATCCACACCCAGATCAGGGAGGGCCGGTACATGGACCGGCGAAAGGAGGTGAAGAGTCATTTCGAAAAGGCGGTGGAACGGTTCCTGGAGTGGTCCAAGGTGAACAAGCGGCCCGACACCTACAGGAACGACCGGTACTTCGCGGCCAGGTGGCTGGCGTCCCCGCACTTCGCCAGGAAGAGGCTGGACCGCATCACGCCGGGCGACGTGGAGGCCTACAGGACGGCTCGCGCCCAGGAGATGCAGGGCGGCCAGGTGACGAGCAGGAAGACCGTGGACAACGACCTGGCGCGCCTCAAGCGCCTATTTTCGCTCTGCATAGTCTGGGGCCTGTGCAAGGACAACCCGGCCCGGCCCATCAAGCTCTTTCGCCCGGAATCTCGCCGGGACCGCTTCCTGGATCCGGAAGAAGAGGCCGTCCTCCTGGAGCACTGCGCCGACTCGATCCGGCCCGCGGTGGTGTTCTCGATCCACACGGGGCTCCGCCAGGGCGAGATGCTGTCGCTGACCTGGGGCGACGTGGACCTCAAGCGCGGCCGCTTCGGGTACGTCACCGTCACGGCGGAGAAGGCCAAGGGCAAGAAGACGCGCCACGTCCCCATGGACCACACGGCGCGAACGGCCCTGGACACCCTCCCCCGCAACGTGAAGCCGGAGGCCCTCGTCTTCGAGCGCTTCGGCGGCACCTACAACTCGGTCCTGCGGAAGGCCTGGGAGACAGCGCTGAAGGCCAGCGGGCTCGAAGGCGTGGTCTGGCACACCCTGCGGCACACCTTCGCCTCGCGGCTCGTCATGGCCGGCGTGCCGCTGACCACCGTGCAGTACCTGCTGGGCCACGCGACGCTGGACATGGTGCTGCGGTACGCGCATCTCGCGCCGGGGCATCTCGAGGACGCCGTCATGGTCCTGGACGGGAACTTGCAATTTAGTTGCGATGCTGTTGGAAGCGGGGTCGGGAACCGGCCCTCATGATCGGCCGTAAGTGCTTGATTTCTGGCGGAGAGAGAGGGATTCGAACCCCCGGTGCCCTTTTGGGGCACAGCGGTTTTCGAGACCGCCGCCTTCGACCACTCGGCCATCTCTCCGCGGCGACATTCTACTGGGTCCGATTAGAATTGGCAATCCATGACGGGCAAGGGGACCCGCGGGTGCGCAGGCCTCAGCGGCGGGCCTCGAAGAAGGCCTGAAGCAGCGCCCTGGATTCCTCTTCCATAAGCCCGGAAGCTATCGGGAACCTGTGGGGGTAGCGGCCTTCGCGCCAGAGTGCCTGGAGGTGTGCCACGCCCCCAAATCGGGGTTCGGGGCAGGCGTAGACCAGTCCGCCGATCCGCGCCAGGACCATGGCGCCCAGGCACATAAGGCACGGCTCGAGCGTGACGTAGAGCGTGGACTCCGTCAGGCCCCGTCGGCCGAGCGCGGCGAGCGATGCCCGGAGGACCTTCATCTCCGCGTGTTCGAGCGGCGATCCCGATTCCCCGGCGTTCCGGCCCTCGAAGACTTCGTCGCCGGGTGTGACCAGGAGGGCGCCCACGGGGACCTCCCCTGAGTCTGCAGCGTTCCGGGCGAGGTCCAGCGCGCGGCGCATGTATTGGGATGCCGAAGCCACCTTCCGTCCCTCCGCGATACGGTCCACGATCAGGCTACGCGCAACGGACGGGCAACCGCAAGCCGGGGGTCGTCGCGCACTCCCTCGCAACCGGTCACGCATAGGCGGCGTAAACCCTCTCCCCCCATGGTATTGTGGAAAACCGGCCTATCGGGCCTAACCATACCCAATATCTTGGGGCGGGGGGCGCGAAACGGGGAGGCATCTCCTTTATTTTCTTCCCTATAGGGCTTGACACGCCTTCGAGACTGCGCTAGTCTATCTCGGCTCTTCCCCCTGCAATAGGGGAGGGGTCCGTATGAAACCTTCATTGCAAGGAGGATGTTGTGCCGACGATCAATCAACTGGTGCGAAAGGGACGCAAGGCGATCCTTTACAAGACCAAAAGCCCGGCCCTTCGCAGCAATCCGCAGAAGAGGGGCGTGTGCACCCGCGTGTACACCACGACCCCGAAGAAACCAAATTCCGCTCTGCGGAAGGTGGCTCGTGTGCGTCTCACCAGCGGAATGGAGGTTACTTCCTACATCCCGGGTGTCGGGCACAACCTGCAGGAGCACTCTGTGGTCCTGCTCCGCGGGGGCCGTGTTAAGGACCTGCCCGGCGTGCGCTACCACATCATCCGCGGCAAGCTGGACACGACAGGCGTAGATTCACGCCGCCAGGCACGTTCGAAGTATGGAGCAAAGCGACCGAAATCCTGAGATCCGTTAGTACCCCGGGGCCCCGAGGGGTCCGTTGCTCTTTGAAAAAGAGGGTAAGGAGCAGTAGGTTATGCCGAGGAAAGCCGTTGTCAAAAAGAGAGAAATACCGCCGGACTCTGTCTACGGATCCGTCCTGATAAGCAAGTTCATCAACCAGATCATGTATCAGGGCAAGAAATCCGTGGCCGAGTCCATTTTTTATGGGGCCATGGATATCGTCAAGGAAAAGACGGACGAGGATCCGCTCAAGGTTTTCCAGCGTGCGCTGGAAAACGTGAAGCCGGTGCTCGAGGTCAAGTCCCGGCGCGTCGGCGGCGCCACCTATCAGGTGCCCGTCGAGGTTCGCCCGGAGCGCCGTCTCTCCCTGGCCGTGCGCTGGATCATCGACTACTCCCGCAACCGCGGCGAGAATACGATGACCGAGTGCCTCGCCGGAGAGATCCTGGACGCCTACAACAACCGCGGCTCTTCGATCAAGAAGAAAGAAGACACCCACAAGATGGCGGAGGCCAACAAGGCCTTTGCCCACTATCGTTGGTAGGGATCAATCGTGCCTCGTTCGGTTCCTCTTAGCAACCAAAGAAACATCGGCATCATGGCCCACATAGACGCGGGTAAGACCACCACCACGGAGCGCGTCCTCTTCTACACCGGCGTCAATTACAAGATGGGCGAGGTGCACGAGGGCACTGCGACCATGGATTGGATGGTCCAGGAGCAGGAGCGGGGCATCACCATTACCTCTGCGGCCACCACTTGCTTCTGGCGGGACTGCCGGATCAATATCATCGATACGCCCGGTCACGTGGATTTTACGGCGGAAGTCGAGCGATCTCTCCGCGTTCTGGACGGGGCCGTGGGCGTCTTCTGCGCCGTCGCCGGCGTGGAGCCCCAGTCTGAGACGGTCTGGCGGCAAGCGGACAAGTACAAGGTTCCCCGCATCGCCTTCGTCAACAAGATGGACCGACAGGGCGCCGACTTCGAGCGCGCAGTAGCGATGATGGACGATCGGCTGCACGCCCGGCCTGTCGCGTTGTACCTCCCATGGGGAAAGGAAGACTCCTTCGAGGGCGTCTTCGACCTGGTGGAGGAGAAGGCCCTGAGGTGGCTGGACGACACGCTTGGCGCCAAGTTCGTGGAAGAAGACATCCCGACCGAATACAGGGGCGCAGTGGCCGAGTGGCGGGAGAAGCTCCTCGAGATGGCCTGCGAGGAGGACGACGACCTCATGCAGCGTTACCTCGACGGGGAGCCCCTCGACAAGGCCGCGGTGAAGAGCGCGCTCCGCAAGGGCACGATCGCGATGCACTTCACCCCCGTCCTGTGCGGCTCGGCCTTCAAGAACAAGGGCATTCAGCCGCTTCTCGACGCGGTGGTGGATTTTCTCCCGTCGCCCATGGAAATCCCTCCGATCCACGGGGTGGTTCCGGACACGGGCGAACCCGGCGTGCGGCACCACAGCGACGACGATCCCTTCTCCGCCCTGGTGTTCAAGATCACTACGGATCCGTTCGTGGGGCAGCTTGCCTTCACGCGGGTCTATTCGGGCTCTCTCAGCGCAGGATCCTACGTCTGGAACGCCAGCAAGAAAAGGCAGGAGCGCGTCGGGCGCCTCCTGAAGATGCACGCCAACAAGAGGGAAGAAATCGCCGAGGTGCGCGCGGGCGATATCGCCGCGGTCGTGGGCCTCAAGGACGTGACCACGGGTGAAACGCTCACGACAAAGGATAGTCCCATTCTCCTGGAATCCATGGACTTCCCCGAACCGGTCATCTCGGTGGCTATCGAGCCCAAGTCCAAGGCCGACCAAGATAAACTCTCGGCTGCCCTCCTCAAGCTCGCCAAGGAGGACCCGACCTTTAAGCTCCGCGTAGACACCGACACCGGGCAGACCCTCATCTCGGGCATGGGCGAACTGCACCTCGAGATCATCGTCGACCGCCTCACGCGCGAATTCGGCGTTCAAGCCAGCGTGGGCAAACCCCAGGTCGCCTACCGTGAGACGCTCACCAAGCCTTCCCAGGCCGAGGGCAAGTTTGTCCGGCAGACGGGCGGTCACGGCCAGTACGGTCATGTCAAGATCAAGGTCGAACCGCTTCAAGAGGGCGGAGGCTTCGCTTTCGAGAATGCCATCACCGGCGGCGCGATCCCCAGGGAGTTCATTTCGCCCGTGGAAAAGGGCATTCTCGAGGCGACGGATACCGGCGTCCTCGCGGGCTTCCCCGTAAAGGACGTGAAGGTCATTCTCTACGACGGTTCATATCACGAGGTGGACTCCTCGGAAATGGCATTCAAGATCGCAGGTTCCATGGCCTTCAAGGCGGCCGCGCAGAAGGCGTCCCCCGCGTTGATGGAACCTCTCATGAAGGTGGAGGTGACGGTTCCGGAAAATTACATGGGAGACGTCATTGGTGATCTGAACGCCCGCAGGGGCAAGATCCAGGCCATGGAAGCAAGGACCGGCCTGCAGGTGATCACCGCGATGGTGCCATTGGCAGAGATGTTTGGTTACGCCACGGCTCTCAGGTCTCTGACGCAGGGCCGCGGCAACTACGTCATGCAGTTTGAGCGCTACGAACAAACGCCCAGGCAGATATCGGACGAGATTGTCGCCCGCGTGCAGGGCCGTTAGCAAGGAGGCTGAGGATGTCGAAGGAGAAGTATAATAGGACCAAGCCGCACGTTAACGTCGGAACCATCGGTCACGTCGACCACGGCAAGACCACTCTGACCGCGGCCATCACCAAGGTTCAGGCCGCCAAGGGGCTGGCCAAGTTCATCAGCTACGACGAGGTGGCCAAGGCTTCCGAGTCGCAGGGGCGGCGTGACTCCACAAAGATCCTGACCATCGCGACCTCCCACGTCGAATACGAGTCCGACAACCGGCACTACGCTCACGTGGACTGCCCCGGACACGCGGACTACGTCAAGAACATGATCACCGGCGCGGCGCAGATGGACGGCGCGATACTCGTCGTCTCCGCCGAGGATGGCCCCATGCCGCAGACTCGCGAGCACATCCTCCTCGCCCGTCAGGTCGGCGTGCCCTACATCGTGGTATTCCTTAACAAGTGCGACAAGGTCGACGACCCCGAACTGCTCGATCTGGTCGAACTCGAAGTGCGGGACCTTCTGTCCCAGTACCAGTTCCCCGGCGACGACACGCCGATCATCCGCGGTTCCGCCCTCAAGGCCGGGCTCGCAGAGGACCCCAAGTCCGAGGACGCCAAGTGCATCCAGGACCTGCTGGACGCCTGTGACAGCTTCATTCCCGAGCCCGTCCGCGACATCGACAAGCCCTTCCTCATGCCCATCGAGGACATCTTCTCGATCTCCGGCCGCGGCACCGTGGTCACGGGACGCGTGGAGCGCGGCATCGTAAAGGTCGGCGAGGAGATGGAGATCATCGGACTCAAGCCGACCTTCAAGACGGTCATTACCGGCGTCGAGATGTTCCGCAAGCTGCTCGACCAGGGACAGGCCGGCGACAACATCGGGCTGCTGCTGCGCGGTACCAAGAAGGAAGAGGTCGAGCGCGGCCAGGTCGTGGCCAAGGGCGGTTCCATCCTGCCTCACACAACCTTCAAGTGCGAGGTTTACATCCTGACCAAGTCCGAAGGCGGCCGCCATACCCCCTTCTTCAAGGGCTATCGTCCGCAGTTCTATTTCAGAACGACGGACGTGACCGGCGACGTGACCCTGCCCGCCGACCGCGAGATGGTCATGCCCGGCGACAACGTGAGCATGGACGTCAAGTTGATCTCGCCCATCGCCATGGAGAAGGGACTCCGGTTCGCCATCCGTGAAGGCGGCCGCACCGTCGGGGCCGGCACCATCACGGAGATCGTGGAGTAGGAGCTCATGCTGAACGAGAAGATCCGGATTCGCCTTTTGGCATATGACTACTGGATCCTGGACCGGTCCACGAAGGAGATTGTGGAGACGGCCAAGAGGACCGGTGCGAGGGTGAAGGGTCCCATTCCTTTGCCCACGGACCGGACCGTATGGACCGTCAACCGTTCGCCCCACGTGGACAAGAAATCCAGGGAACAGTTCGAGATGCGTACACACAAGCGGTTGCTGGACATCTACGACCCCACGCCGCAGACGGTGGACGCCCTCATGAAACTGAATCTGCCGCCCGGTGTGGACGTGGAGATCAAGGCGTTCACCAAGTAGGCCGCATCGCGACCCGGGCTGCCACAGACTACGGAAGCAGCCGTTCCAGGCACGTCGCCGGCGGGCGACCTCTGCTTGAGGAGAGGACATGAAGATCGGAATTCTGGGACGCAAAGTGGGTATGACGCAGGTCTTCGACGAGAACCGTTCGGCGATCCCCGTGACGGTGATCAAGGCGGGACCGTGCGTCATCCTGCAGAAGAAGACCCCGGACACCGACGGCTACCACGCCATTCAGATCGGCCTGGTTGAGAAGGTGGGCCGGAATGTGGTCAACAAGCCGATGGCCGGGCATTTCAAGAAAGCTGGCGCGTCGTCCATTCGGGCGGCCAGGGAGCTAAGGGGCGAGTTTCCGGACCTGGTTCCGGGCAATACCCTGACGCTCGACAGCTTCAAGGACATAAAGGCCGTCGACGTGGTAGGGACGAGCAAAGGCAAGGGCTTCCAGGGCGTCATGAAGCGCCACAACTTCTCCGGAGGCCGCGCAACCCACGGGTCGATGTTCCACCGGGCGCCCGGTTCGATCGGGGCGTCGTCCTACCCTTCGCGCGTTTTCAAGGGCACGAAGATGGCCGGGCAGATGGGCAACGGCCGCGTGACCACCAAGAACCTGGACGTCGTCCAGGTGGACGCCGAGAACGGCCTGCTCCTCATCAGGGGTGCGGTGCCCGGACCGAAGGGCGGACTACTGCTTATCCGCGGCATCAGGTAAGGGGCTGGACATGAATATTCCGGTTATTAATGAAGCAAGCGAAACGCAGCGGGAGCTGACCGTGCCGGACGAGATCTTCGAAGCCCGTTACCGGAGGGACCTGGTCCACGAGGCCGTCAGGAACTATCTGGCGAACCAGCGGCTGGGCACGCACTCCACGAAGCGGCGCGACGAGGTGTCCGGGAGCGGCAAGAAGCTCTGGAAGCAGAAGCACACGGGGCGGGCCCGCATGGGCGAAATCCGCTCCCCCCTGTGGTATCACGGCGGCATCGCCTTCGGGCCGAAGCCCCGGGATTACTCCTACGCCGTTCCGAAAAAGGTGCGGCGCGGGGCCATGCGAAGCCTCCTTTCCGAGCGGGTCCGTAGAAACATGCTCGCCGTCATGGAGACTCTCGAGGTCGAAGAACCCAGGACGAAGGCCTTCGTCAGCAAGTTCGCGCCCATCCTCAATGCCCACAAGACGGTACTGTTCGTGGACCGGGAGGTCAGCGAGCCGGTCAGGCTGGCGTCGCGCAACCTCCCCGGCGTGAAGACTCAGAGACTCGAAGAACTGAATATTTACGACTTGGCGCGCTACGAGATGGTCGTGATCACCGAGCCGGCCATTATGAAGCTCGCGGAGGTTCTCAAACCATGAGAAACCCGCACACCGTTATCATTCGTCCGCTCTTGACGGAAAAAAACCTGATCGCGAAGGAACGTACCAAGACCGTCGCATTCCAGGTGGACCGGAGAGCGAACAAGCTGGAAGTCGCATACGCCGTGGAGACGATCTTCAACACGCAGGTGGACGACGTCCGCATCGTGAACGTCCGCGGCAAGGTCAAGCGCGTGGGCCGGTCGGAAGGTAAGCGGCCAGACTGGAAGAAGGCCTACGTGAAACTCGCGAAGGGCGCCAGGCCCATCGAGTATTTCGAAGGCGTGTAAGGGGAATTCAATGGGTATAAAAACGTACAAACCCGTAACCCCGAGCCGGCGCTACATCACGACCTCGACCTTTGAGGAGGTCACCAAGCGCGAGCCCGAAAAGAGCCTGCTGAAGCCGAAGACCAAGATCAGCGGGCGGAACGCCCATGGGCACGTTACGGTCCGGCGTCGGGGCGGCGGGCACAAGCGCCGTTACAGGGTCATCGATTTCAAGCGCGACAAGCGCGGCATTCCCGCCGCCGTTGCGGCGATCGAATACGATCCCAACAGATCCTGCCGGATCGCTCTCCTCCATTACGTCGACGGTGAGAAGCGTTACATTCTCGCCCCGGACGGCGTCAAGGTCGGGGATAAGCTGGTTGCAGGGGAAGAGGCCGAGGTCGTTGCCGGCAACGCACTGCCGCTCAAGAAGATCCCCGTGGGTACGCTGGTGCACAACATCGAACTCCACGAGGGTGCGGGCGGGCAGCTCGCCCGTGCGGCGGGCGTCTCCGCGCAGCTCATGGCCAAGGAAGGCCGCATGGCGACCCTCAGGATGCCTTCGACCGAGATGCGCTACGTGAGCCTCGGGTGCTACGCCACGGTCGGCCAGGTTGGCAACGGGGACCACCAGAACGTAACCCTCGGCAAGGCGGGCCGCTCCCGCTGGCTGGGGCACAGGCCCAAGGTCCGCGGGTCCGCCATGAACCCCGTCGATCATCCTCACGGCGGCGGCGAGGGCAAGAGCAAGGGCGGGCGCCATCCCGTCACGCCCTGGGGCGTCCCGACTAAGGGTTACAAGACCCGCCGCAACAAGCGTACGGGCCGGTTCATCTTGAAGAGGAGAGCCTAGTATGTCGCGCTCGCTGAAAAAGGGCCCCTTCGTGGACGACCACCTCATGAGAAAGGTGGACTCCATGAACGCCTCGGGAAAGAAAGGGGTCATCAAGACCTGGAGTCGGCGCTCGATGATCGTACCCGCGATGCTTAATCTCACGATCGCCGTCCATAACGGCCGTAAATTCGTCCCCGTGTACATCACCGAGAACATGATCGGCAACCGTCTCGGCGAGTTCGCCCCCACCCGTACCTTCAGGGGGCATTCGGGCGACAGAAAAAAAGGCAGCGTGAGGTAGGTGGCGCTCATGATAGCTAAAGCCGTAGCACGATATATGGATTCCTCGCCCCAGAAGACCCGCCTGGTGGCCGACATGATCCGGGGCCGCTCGGTCAACGACGCCCTCGGCATCCTGCGGTTCACAAAGAAGCGAGCGGCCAGGGACCTTCACAAGCTTCTTAAGGACGCCGTGGCCAACGCCGAAAGCAGGCAGGATCAGCAGGTGGACGTGGACGATCTCGTGGTCAGTACCGTTGTGGTGGACGGCGCTTCGGTCAGGTTTCGCAAGCGCACCATGCCGGCCCCCATGGGGCGGGCGTACCGCTTCGTGAAGCGCCAGAGCCACGTCCTCATAGGATTGGATGTTAAAAAGTAAGTGCCCGGGCAGGCCGGAAGGCCCGAGACCGCAGCTTTTTGCAGGCGCGGCCGGGGCTCCGAAAGCCAAAGCACGTAGGAGGTGAGCGTTGGGTCATAAAGTTAATCCCGTGGGTTTCCGGGTCGGCTTCAACAAGGACTGGGAATCCCGCTGGTTCGCGAAGAAAGAGTACAAGACGCTGCTTCACGAGGATCTCAAGCTCCGCAAGGAACTCCTCGGCCGCCTCAAGCACGCCGGCGTGTCCCGCGTGGACCTCGAAAGGGCAGGCAAGAAGCTGACCATCACCATCGCGACCAGTCGGCCAGGCGTCATCATCGGCAAGAAGGGCTCCGAGGTCGATCGCCTGAAGGAAGATATCCAGAAGAAGCTCGATCGAGAGGTCTACATCAAGATCGATGAGATTCACAGGCCCGAGATCGAGTCCCAGCTGGTGGCCGAGTCCATCGCCCTGCAGCTCACCAAGCGTGTGGCCTTCCGTCGCGCCATGAAGCGGGCCATCGAAATGTCCATGAAGTTCGGCGCCCTCGGTATCAAAATCCGCGTGGCCGGCCGCCTGAACGGGGCCGAAATCGCCCGGTCCGAGTGGTATCTGGAAGGGCGCCTGCCCCTGCAGACCCTCAGGAGCGACATCGATTACGGGTTCGCCGAGGCCCGTACCACCTACGGTGTCATCGGCGTAAAAGTGTGGATCTACAAGGGGCAGAAGGTAGGAAAGTAATCCTTCCAGGAGTATCACCATGTTAATGCCGAAGAAGGTCAAATACAGAAAACAGCAGCGTGGGCGAAGGTCGGGGCCGGCCAGCCGCGGCAACCACGTTGACTTCGGAGATTTCGGGCTGATGGCCCTGGAGGCGGCCTGGATCACCAACCGGCAGATCGAAGCGAGCCGCATCGCCATTAACCGCTACATCAAGCGCGGCGGCAAGATGTGGATTCGGATCTTCCCCGACAAGCCCTACACCAAGAAGCCGCTGGAAACCCGCATGGGCAAGGGAAAGGGCAACCTCGAGGGTTGGGTCGCGGTCGTGAAGCCGGGACGCATTCTCTTTGAGCTGGAGGGCGTGAGCCTGGAGGCTGCGCAGGAGGCGTTCCGGCTGGCTGCACACAAGCTTCCCATCAAGACCCGGTTCATCAGCCGTAAGGATCAGGAGTTTTCCCGATGATGAAGCCGAAGGATCTTAGGAGGCCGGCCAAGGTCCGGGACCTCTCCGTTGAAGAGCTCAGGAACGAGGAGGTCGAGATCATGGAGCAACTCATGAAGCTCCGTTTTCAGCTCGCCTCCGGGCAGATCGAGGACCCCCAGATCATCCGCACCTACAGGCACGGCCTGGCGAGGGTCAAAACCATATTGGCCGAAAAGCTCAGGACGGCGGAAGGGAGTTGAGGATGGAAGTGAAAGTTACCCAACAGACCGAACGCCACCGTAATACCAAGGTAGGTATCGTGGTTTCGGACAAGATGGACAAGACCGTGGTGGTCAGGGTCGAGCAGCGCATGTTCCACCCCACCTACCACAAGGTCGTCAACCGGTCCAAGCGGTTCAAGGCCCATGATGAGAACAACCAGTGCGGCGCGGGGGACAAAGTGCTCATCATCGAGACCAAGCCCCTGAGCCGCGACAAGCACTGGGCCGTCAAGCAAGTCCTGGAAAAGGCCCGCTAAGCACGGTGCGTGGGAGACAGCCATGATTCAGATGGGAACCATCCTGGAGGTTGCAGACAATTCGGGGGCGAAGAAGCTCTTCTGCATCCGCTTGAAAGGAGGCACGGTGGCAGGTCGCTACGCTGGACTGGGCGACATCGTCACGTGCTCCGTCAAAGAGGCCGCACCCCAGGCCAACATTAAAAAAGGCAAGGTGGTAAAGGCCGTCGTTGTGCGCACGGCAAAGGAAACCCGCCGGCGCGACGGCTCTTACATCCGTTTCGATAACAACGCGGCAGTGCTGGTCGATGACAAGGGGGAACCCGTCGGCACGCGCGTATTTGGACCAGTGGCCAGGGAACTCAGGGAAAAGCGCTTCATGAAGATCGTTTCCCTCGCTCCCGAAGTCATATGATCGAGAGGCTAACCGTGGGCAACAGGATCAAGAGAAACGACCAGGTCGTAGTTCTCTCCGGCAAGGAGAAGGGCAAGCGCGGCAAGGTCCTCAGCGTCTTTCCGGATAAGGGCCGAGCGATCGTGGAGAACGTCAATTTTGCGAAGCGCCACACCAAGGCCAATCCGCAGAAGAATATCAAAGGCGGGATCCTGGAACGCGAGGCGTCCCTGCCGCTGAGTCGACTCATGCTCGTATGCAAAGAATGTCAGGAGCCGACGCGCGTTGCGTTCAAGGCGCTTGAGGGTAACCAGAAGGCGCGCGTTTGCAAAAAATGCGACGCAGTTCTGGATTGAGGTAGACGTTATGAAAAGCAAACCCCGCTTGATGGAGCGCTATCAGACCGAGATCATTCCGAAGCTGCGGCAGGAGTTCAGCTATCCGAGCGTCATGGCCGTGCCCAAGCTGACGAAGATAACGATCAACATGGGAATTGGGGAGGCCAAGACGGAGATCAAGCTCCTCGACGAGGCTTCGGCCACCCTGACGACGCTCTCCGGACAGAAGGCCACCGTTCGCCGAGCGCGTAAATCCGTGTCCAATTTCAAAATCCGTCAGGGCCAGCCGATCGGTACGATGGTGACCTTGCGCGGGGAGAGAATGTACGAGTTCCTCGATCGCTTGATTTCTCTGGCGATCCCCCGGATGAGAGACTTCAGGGGTGTACCGGACAGATCTTTCGACGGCCACGGAAACTATACGGTCGGCATAAAAGACCAGCTCATTTTCCCGGAAGTGGATTACAACAAGATCACGCGTGCCATGGGGATGAACATCACCATCGGCACGACGGCCAAGACGGACCCGGAAGCGAAGGCACTCCTTCGATATTTCGGGATGCCCTTCCGCAAGTAGGAGACCAAGGCATGGCCAGTGTTCGCATGTTCGCAAAGATGGAAAAGAAACCCAAGTTCGCCGTAAGGCACAGAAACCGCTGCAAGCGATGCGGGCGTCCCCGCGGGTACTACCGCAAATTCGCGCTCTGCCGGTGCTGCCTGAGGCAACTCGCGCTGCAGGGCCAGCTGCCCGGCGTGGTCAAGGCGTCGTGGTGAGGTGCAAAAATGACAATGACTGATCCCGTCGCCGACCTGCTGACCCGAATCCGAAACGGTCTCGGCAGCAAGAAGGTCTTCGTCGAAATGCCGTCCTCCGCCCTGAAAGTGGAGATAGTCAAGCTCCTGAAGGACGAGGGGTACATTCTGAACTTCAAGACCCTTGAGGACAACAAGCAGGGGATTCTCCGCGTGGACCTCAAGTACTCCCCGGAGGGCGCACCGGTCATCGAAGGGATCAAACGCGAGTCCCGCCCCGGCCGTCGCCTCTACGTGGGCAAGGAAGAAATCAAGCCCGTCCTCGGGGGTCTCGGGGTCAACATCCTGAGCACTTCCAAGGGCGTTCTTACGGACAAGCAGGCCCGCCGCGAAGGTGTCGGCGGAGAGATCCTCTGCAGCGTCTGGTGATGAGGAGGGTGTTATGTCGCGCGTAGGAAAACTTCCCATTCCTCTGCCCGATGCCGTGAAGGTGGACATCAAGACCGGCATGGTGGAGATAAAAGGCCCCAAGGGCACGCTGCAGACGCCCGTTCCGGCGGGCATAACCTGCACCGTCCAGGAAAAGGAACTGGTCGTGACGAGAGCGGATGACACGAAGCCCCAGCGCTCCATGCACGGCCTGACCCGGTCGCTCCTGGCCAATGCGGTCAAGGGCGTAACAGAAGGGTACAAGCGGGAGCTGGACATCGTTGGCGTCGGCTACAAGGCCGCGGTCGAAGGCGACAAGGCCGTCTTCAACCTCGGCTACGCCCACCCCATAACGCTCTCCATCCCCCAGGGCATCGAAGTCGCGGTCGAGAAGTCCACGCACGTGGTCGTGACGGGATATGATCGCCAGCAGGTGGGCCAGGTGGCCGCGCAGATCCGCGCCATGAAGAAGCCGGAACCCTACAAGGGCAAGGGTGTCCATTACTCGGATGAAACCATTGTGCGCAAGGCTGGCAAGGCGGCCAAGTAAAGGGGTATGGCAATGGGTAAGCTGAATCATCTGGACCGTAAGCAGAAGAGAGACCGGAGACGGATCCGGATTCTGAAGAAAATAGCGGGCACCTCCGAAAGGCCCAGACTGGTGGTCTTCAAGAGCCGCAAGTACATCTACGTACAGGCCGTCGATGACACGACCGGCACTACCCTGGCTTCTGCCTCTTCTCTCGAGCCGTCCCTGAAAGCCTCCCTCGAGACGTCCGGCAAAAACACCAAGGTCGCCGAGCAGATAGGCCAGATGGTGTCCGAGCGCTTGAAGGCCAAGGGTGTCGAAACGGTGGTCTTCGACCGCGGCGGTTATCTGTTCCACGGCCGGGTGAAGGCCGTGGCCGAAGGTGCTCGCAAGGGCGGTCTTCAGTTTTAGGGAGTGAGAACATGGAAGATAGATCGTCCAGCGAACTCGAATTTAAAGAGCAGGTCGTTTCCATCCGGCGCGTGACGAAGGTCGTCAA
>Ga0307440_1000849_pt1 | contig 15110 bp, 9 predicted proteins | sample SalMarWE160410MG_FD_202150 | JGI IMG/M metagenome (GOLD analysis project Ga0307440, IMG submission 202150) | Salt marsh sediment microbial communities from the Plum Island Ecosystem LTER, Massachusetts, United States - WE1604-10 | ecosystem: Environmental > Aquatic > Marine > Intertidal zone >... | reverse complement strand
CCGGACTGCGGGTGTGATTCCTTGTAGAAGTCGGCCCGTGGGCGGAGCAGGGCGAGGTCCGGCTCGGGCTCGGAGCGGTCGTCGAGGATCACTGGGTCCTGCGCCGCGACAATGGCATGTTCTCCGACGGCTCGGGTCAGGAGATAGTTCAGTTGCTTGACGCGGCCGCCGTGCGGGCTGCCGATGGGTGTCATCTCGATGATCTCGCCGTCGATCAGCTCGACCCGGTCGTCTTCTCCTAGGATGCCCGCCTCGCCCATCCGGTGATAGTCGGCGACATTGAAGCGACGGCGACGAATCGGTTCTTCGGTGGCTGCGGTCATGGTCGGGTTCGCTCTGCTCGTTCCGCCCTCCCAGTATAGACCGATCGCCGGTTCGGGTTGTTTAGCAGTACGCCCGGTGGTCTTTTATGTAGAAGAGGATCGCCCGCCGTCAGAAGGGAAAGCCGGCGTTGAGGCGCACGCCGCGAAGGCCGCTGCCGAAGATGTAGCTCAGGCCCACCCAGCGCAGCTCCAGCCCGAGGAAATGCAGCGGCCTGTCGACCCCCAGCGACAGACCGACGGTGTTGATGGTGCTGATGTCGGCCCTTCTCAGGTCGGAATTGAACAGAAACGCCTGGTTGAAGAAATACGAATTGATGTAAAAGGCGCTGACCTGGGCCTGCCGTCCGGCGATGGTCCAGTCCACCGGGTGAGAGATGGCTACGCCGGCATCAAAGCGGGTAAAGGCCGAGTTGTCGCCGTCATGCAGCCGGCTGCCCGCAGTAACGAGCTCGTTACCGATCGAGAGGCGGTACTCCCCCAGATCGAAATCGAGCCGGCTCTTCACGCCCGCGGCACCCACGTAGGCGAGATTGCCGCCGGAGAAGTCCTTGCCGATGCCCCCCTGCAGGTATGGCTTCAGATGCCAATACGGCCGCATCTCGACGTCGAGCTGTATCCCGGGGGTGAACGTGACGGTCTGCAGGTGGTTGGAGACGAGCGAGCCGGTATTCAGCCAGCCCACACTCACCGGAAAGAGGGCCCGAATCCCGAAGTGCTCAGGGGTTGTCTGTCGCAGGTCCTTGTAGAAAGGCATCCTCAGGATGTAGACGTCGCGGCCATCCACCGAGTAGGCCCCGCTCCCGAGCCAGGTGGCGTACTCGTAGCCGACCTGTACCTGTTCGTTGCCGGCATGCGAGCTGCCCGTCGCCCCAAACGCGAGGACGACAGCAGCGAGCCATCGTCGCACGGCGGCCCCGTGGATCGGACTGTTCAACGCTTCCCCCTCTCGGTGGCCGTGCCCGACGGCCACGGCAAAGCGGCGGGGCCGGGCGGGTCGCTCTGTGAATCTTCAGTGTCGCCCGCGGCGCCCGGGTCTGCAACCGGCTGGTCCCTGCCGACTACCACACCCGCAAGTCGCGGGCTCATGTCTCCAGTCGCTATCGGGATGAAGGCCTGCCGGCCCCGGTCGGGCCACAGCCCTTCCCATCGCTCATGCTCTAGCCGTTACCGAGCCCCGCGTCACCCGCCTGCGTGTCCCCCGGCAGCAGGTCGCCAACCGCAGTGACATCAGACCGGGCCTCACCGAAGGGCTGCAGGGCCGGCGTGCGCCGATTTTCCCCTTCGCTTTCGGCCCCCTCGGTGCTCTCTGTCCGGGCAAGGCACTCGGGGCCGGCGTCGGCAGGACCAGATGGAGCGGAAGACCGTGGCGGCGGCTGCCCCCGTGGGTGCGGCAGCCCTCGACGCCCGCCCCGTACAGCGCAATGCGACCATTCGGGAGGTCGATCACGGACAGGGTTGGGCTGTTTGTATAGCCTTTGGCCCCAGTTGGTGTGAACGTCCGGCACGGCCGGGGTAGAGACCCGGGCGAGTGGCAAGGACGCCAGGAGGCCACCGTTTTCGGTACCTTCCCGCCGTCGCGATGCTGGACGTGGGTGTTCCGGACCTCGCGCGTATAACCGTAGCCGAAGCTCTAAGGAGCGGAGGGGTTAGCCCGGCCTATGCCGGGCGCACAACGACAAGCGAGGTCGGCAGTCCCCCGATGGCGTCGACGTAGTCCTGCCGCCGAAGGGGGTGAGGGTGTTTGCGGTTCCATCACCGCCGGGCTCTTTGGGCACCGCGGAGCCGGCGCGTCGCCAGTTGCAGGCTGATCAGGGGCAGCTGGCGATCGCGCAGGCTGCGGACGCGTGCCCAAAGCGGGACGAACCGCTGCACCAGGGCGAAGGGACGGTGTGCTTCGGCATTGCGGCACGCACGTCACGAACAAGACCAGCAGTGGATCGGCTTAGGCGGACTTTATGATGTCGGGAGACACCTTGCGCGACCTCGGGCGCTTGCCGGGGCGGTGGAGCCCTGCAGACCTCCCCGGGGTTCGGGACGCACCGTGCAAGGCCGGGCTGTCGTCTGACCTGGCGGGGCTCCGTCTTGGTGCTCCCGGCAATCCCATCGGGCAGGCGCCACGACCGCATCACGGACGCCACCGCGAAAGGACGCCTCTTGTCCGGCTTCGCTCGCGAACGCCTGAGGGCCCCCGAACCAATGGGCTCAAACGGACTTGGAGCAGTCACTCATGAAGGTCATCGAGGTCATGGACGGGGCGGGAGCCGCAAGCCATCGGCCGCGCTCGCAGCGGCTGGATCCGGCTTCCGTCATCCCCGAGACCGCCAAGCTCCAGCTCATACCGCTGACAGATGACGGCGATCCGGCTGCCTTCCTCGCCCACCAGGTCGCTCGCGCTCCCAATGACCTGCAGTCCCACGTCCAGCGCATCCACTTGCACGTCACCGAGGCGAGCGCGGTGGAGGGCTACGGCGCCCTTGTGGACCTCTTCATCGTCTTGGGACCGAGAGGGGGACCGCTGCGCCGCAGGGTTCTCCAGACTGCAAGACCTATCCTGGATCCCGGGCAATACGAAGCCCTGGTGGACAAGCTCGAAGGGGGACTGCATGCGGCGGCTGCCATCCCTTGCGCAGCCGCCTCCATGCTCAGCAAGGGGATACGCGGCGGGCACCTGTTGGTGGAACGTGTGACCACCCGCGCCGCCGGCGGGCAGGACCCCCTGGAGGCGGCCCGCAGTTGTCTGGAATACGGCCAGGTGGAGCAGGCGCGAGAGCTGCTCGAAGACGCCCTGCTGAAGGAGCCCTGGCGCGCGGACCTCCATATGGATCTGTTGGAGATCTATGGGGCTACGCGGGACGGCGAGAGACTGGCGGCGATGTGGAGGCTGCTGGACGCGGCGCAAAACCCGGCGGCCGATGCCTGGGGGGAAACCGCGCAGCGGCTGGGCGTGCCGGCGCTGACCCGGCAATAGGTGGGCAACGGTCGATCCGTTGATCTGGTTTTGAGTTGACTCATGGGGGCGGCATGAAAGATCTAGTTATACCCTCCGGCACATCCACGCCAACCGCGGCAGCCTTCTCCATTGGAAGATCCCCTCTGCCTGACTCCGGCGAAGGAGCGCCGGAGTTGCCCTGCAGCGTCGCCGCCCTCGGTTTGGATCAGCGCACTCGGTACGCGTTGGAGCTCCTGTTCAAGAGCAAGCTGGACGGACGCTTCTTGCTGGCGGAGGCCGATCTGGCGGATCTGTGCATCATCGATCTCGATAGCTACGGTGGTCGCGAGCTTTGGGCCGAGCAGGCACAGGCGCAGCCCCGCCGGCCGACCGTCCTGCTATCGATGAGCGAGGTCGAAACCGCCGGCATCACCCATTTCGTGCGCAAGCCGATGAGACCCCAAGAGCTCGTCACGGCCCTGTCGGCGGCTGCCGCAAAGGTACGCCGTGATTTGACGGCTGCAATGCCCCGGCGGCCGGCCGCGGCAGAGGGGCAAGCACGGGGGTCGGGGAAGCCGGTTGTGACGAACGCGGGGGCTGGTGCGGCGGTTCGGAGCGTGACGCCCCGCGCAGTCCCGCCGTCGATGCGGGTGGACAGCGGCGTCCCGCCTTCCGCCGCGCCGGGACGGGTCGGCCTCCGGCTGGCGGAGCAGGACAGCAAGACCTATATCGGCTCGGCGCCGGACATCGATCCGATGGATCGCGAGCAGGCCGCAAAGGCCCAGTTCGATCCTGGAGCCTATCTGATCGGCAGGCTTGTCCGTGCAGTCAAGCTTTCGACGGAAGCGGACCGTCCGGCAAGGCTGGAGCTGGATCACGGCGCCGTTACCGTCATGCCTCGCGCCGGACAGGCCGTAGTCGACCTCCGCCATTACCAGCTGCGAGCCCTGGCCGGGGTTCAGCTGACCCATGCCAGGAGCAACGTCCGCTTCGTTGATCCCGTCGACCTGCGCAACCCGACCGGCCCCGAGATCTGGCCGCTCGATGCGTTGCTCTGGACCTCAGCGCTGCTCGCATCGCGCGGGCGTGTGCCGGTGGGGACGGATCTCAACGCGAGGGTCAAGCTGAAGCGGTGGCCGAACCTGACCCGCCTCGTGGTCTTCCCGAACGCCGTACGGATCACCGCCCTGTTGTCCCGGGAGCCGGTGTCCCTGGTCGCTGCTGCCGGTGTCCTCAAGATTCCGCAGCGCTTCGTCTTCGCATTCTTCACCGCCGCATCGGTGCTTGACCTCGTCGAGGAGACGGCAGCTCAGGAGGACGCGCCGGCCTCGGCAGGCGTCGCCGTCCGGGCGCGATCGAGGGATCCATCCAGGCTCGGTCTGTTCCGGCGAATCCTGTCGCACCTGCGCAGGTAGCCACGAGGGAAACGCGCCGCGCTCTCGGCCAAAGCGACTGCACTCAGATGCCGGATCACAAGATCATATTCACCGGCCCCGTGGGCGCCGGCAAGACGACGGCCATCGCAGCCGTAAGCGACATCCCTGCCGTCTCCACGGATGCGCGGGCCAGCGACATGACCCGGTCCATGAAGTCCAGCACGACGGTGGCCATGGACTATGGCCTGATGAAGCTCGACGGGGGAGAGAAGGTTCATCTCTACGGGACCCCCGGCCAAGAGCGATTCGACTTCATGTGGAGCATCCTCACCGAAGGCGGCCTGGGGCTTGTCCTGTTGCTCGACGACTCCCGACCAGACCCCCTCGGCGACATGGAGTTCTTCCTCAACGCCTTCGGCGGTTTCATTCGGAAGACCCAGCTGGCGGTGGGCGTCACCAAGACCGACCTCCGGCCCCGGTCCCGGCTGGGGATCTACCACGACCGCCTGACCCGCTCCGGAATGATGGTTCCCACGTTCGAGATCGATGCACGAAGGCGCTCGGACGTCATTCTTCTGCTGGAGGCGCTGTTCTTCGCCCTGGATCCGGGACTCGAGGCAGAGTGAGACCATGCGCTACCGGCTGCTCGACCACCCATTCATTTTGCCCTCCCCGGCCGGCGCCTTTTACAGCGTGGCCGACCCGGAGCCGGACGCGTCACGCCGGTTCCTGCAACGCTTGCTCAGCGCCGACACAAGCCTACGCCTGTCGCTGTCCGCCCTGGTGGAGTGGGCAGGCACGGCAAGCGAGGATGAGGCGCTGGACCTCCTCTACCACCTGCAAACGCTCGGTTGGGTAGAGGGATTCGCAGCCCCGCAGCCCGCTCCCGCAGGGGCTCTGGAGGACGTTCTGCCGGCGTTGCTGGAGCCCCTATCCGCCGACGGCAAGGCCCTCCTTGCGGACGGTCAGGGGTTCTATGTGGCGTCGACCGGCTTCAAGCATGAGGCGGCGGTGGAGCTCTCCGCGCTCAGCGCGGACCTCGCCTCTCTGTACGAGCGCCATCAGGGGCTGCTCAGACGCAATATGGGATTGGGCAGCAGCGCCTGGGCGCTGGTGGACGCAGCCGGCAACAGCCAGACCGGCTTCTGGCCCCTGTACATCGGCGACCAGCGTTTCGTGCTCATCCTCGGCGGTGTGCCGCGCCTCAACCAGCCGGCATTGACCGACTTGATCTGGGCATTCTCCAAGCGCTATGCCCGCTGAGCAGTGCAAGTACGGCCCGGCAAGAGGCCGTGGACGCCAACAAAGAAGGTGCAGCGAGGACTTTCACCTGGCCGCAGTTGACGTGCATGCCCAACCGACGGCGTGAGGCGGCGTACCGTGTACCCACGCAAGGACGCGACCGCGCGGCAAGGGCATCACCGGATGCATCAAGGACTTCCCGGCAGGGCGTCACATCACCCGAGCCGAGATCTTATGGCCGCGAACGTGCGGCGGAGCAGACGTCTCGCAAGGACAGCGTTTTGTCGTCAGGACCCGAAAGTCCTGACTCTTTACGAAGGACGGGCGCGTGTACGCAACCAGATGAATCTGACGCAAGGTCAAAGGCGCGGAGACCCGGGGGTCATCGGTGCTTCCCGCACCTCTGGGACTGCGCGTCGCGCTGACACTCGCCCCGGAAGGCCAACTCTCATTTGCGATCGAAAACAGGAGAAATCGAATGCGCGCTGATATGCTCAATTCCATTCTTGGGGAGCTGAATGGCACCTCGGCCGACATCGAGGCGTCGGGCGTCATCTCCACCGATGGCCTGATGATGGCTTCCCAGCTTCCTGCCGGAATGGATGAAGACCGCGTGGGGGCCATGAGTGCCGCCATGCTATCGCTTGGTGATCGTACCGCCCAGGAGCTGGCCCGTGGCGACCTGGAGCAGGTCCTGATCAAGGGGGCGAAGGGCTACGTGCTGATGACCCATGCCGGCAACGACGCCGTCGTCACTGTGATGGCGAAGCCCAATGCCAAGCTGGGACTGATCTTTCTCGACGTGAAGCGCGTGGCGGAGCAGATCAGCAAGCTGATCTGAGGTCAGCGCCGGCACACTCGCCCCCACGGACGCCTGTTCACCTGGTCCGTATCCCCGGGCGAGTGAGTCGCTTGGCGCCAAGAACAAGGCCTCGGCCGTTTGTGGGGAAAGGGGAAGACGTGATCAATGCCTCCTTGCTCGTGCCATGGGCTTGGACTGCACCGATCTATTCGGATCCGAGCCGCGGCTAAGGTCGGACGCGCGGCAAACGGGGATTGATCAGCGCTTCCCTCGGGTGGCGCCTAATGACGTCAGCTGCTCCATCGGGCGCAGCCATAGGCTGACCGCGCGGGAGGACGCCGGCGACATCTGCGACGAGCAGGCGATTCCCCGCTGATTTTTCATTCGATACAAGCGAGGTGGTTCGATGGACGGCAAGGCGTTTTTTCTATTGCGACTGAACGACCATATCCAATACCTGGGCAAGATTCGCGCGACACTGGACGGCAAGGGGGACTTCCGCGGTACCGATTTCCACGAGTGCAAGCTCGGGAAGTGGCTGTACGGGCCGGGTCCCGCAGAGGCCGAGGCCGGCGGCGCCGAGGCCAAGGCCCTGTTCGACACCCTCGTTGAGCCCCACCAGCGCTTTCACCAGGCCAGTCACGAGGCAATCGCGAAGCTGGAGGTGGGGGACGACGCAGGCTCGAAGGCCGCCGTCACCGAGATGATGAGCCTGTCCGTGAAGCTGGTGGACACCCTGCTCGCGTTGGACAAGGCGGCCAAGCAATAGCTCGCACGGGAGCCATGGGGAAAGACCCTGACGCGTCTGCCGAGGTCGGCTAGCGCCACCCCCTAAAGGAGGGTGGCGCAAGAGCCCCTTCGTGAGCCCGAGCGAAGGGGCGCGCGCAATCCGGCGCGATGCTCATCTTCCGTGCATCGATTGCCGCATAATCGGTGCGTGAAGCCGCGACTTGCCGCATTTCTCGCCCGCTGCCTGCTGCTGGATCTGGAGACGGGACCGACCGGTGCCGTCCACAAGATCGGGGCCGTGCGTGGAGACGATGTCTTCGTGCGCCAGGGCCGTTTCGACCAGGGCCGGGCCCTTGCCGAGCTGGACGCCTTCGCCGACGGCTGTGACTACCTGTTGGGCCACAATCTCCTCGGCCACGACCTGCCCACCCTGCGGGCACTGGCTCCGGTGCTTGAGCTGCTGCGCCGGCCGGTGGTGGACACCCTGTACCTGTCCCCGCTCGCCTTCCCGGAGAACCCGTATCACCGTTTGGTGAAGGACTACAAGCTGGTGCGGGATGCGGTGAGCGACCCGGTGGCGGACGCACGCCTGGCCGCCAAGGTCTTCTGCGAGCAGTGGGGGGAGCTTGCCCGTCGAGCCGAGACGGGGGAGGCGGACCTGCTCCGGCTCTATCGGTTCTGCTTCCGCGGAGCGACCGGCCTCGCCGGTGCCGACCGGGGCGGAGACGGCCTTGCCGGGGCCTTCGCCTCCCTGGGGGCGGATCTACCGAGTCCGGGTGCAACCCTGGAGCTGGTGCTGGCCTGCTGGCGGGGGATGACCTGCGCCAAGGCGGCACCTGCCCTTGCCCTGCGCCACCTCGCCGAGCCCCGGCTGCGGCCGGTCGCTGCCTACGCCACCGCCTGGCTCCAGGTCTCAGGAGCCCGCTCGGTGCTGCCGCCCTGGGTGCGGCGCCGCTTCCCGGAGACGGCGGATCTGCTTCGCCAGCTGCGCGACGTCCCCTGCGGGGATCCGGAGTGCGTTTGGTGTACCGAGGTCCATAACCCCCGCGCCGAGCTCAAGCGTTGGTTCGGCTTCGGTGCCTTCCGTGCGCTGCCCGCCACTCCTGACGGCGACAGCCTTCAGGAGGCGGTGGTGACTCACGCAATGGGGGGCGGCTGCCAGCTGGCCATCCTCCCCACCGGGGGCGGCAAGTCGCTCTGCTTCCAGCTCCCGGCCCTGGCCCGTAACAGGCGTCTCGGCAGCCTCACCGTGGTCATCTCGCCCCTGCAGGCCCTGATGAAGGATCAGGTGGACAACCTGGCCCGCAAGACCGGCACCACGGCGGCGGCTGCCTTGTACGGCATGCTGACGCCGCCGGAGCGGGGCGAGGTGCTGGAGCGGCTGCGCCTGGGGGACCTGGCCATCCTCTACGTCTCCCCGGAGCAGCTGCGCAATGCATCCTTCCGCAGCGTCCTGGAGACCCGGGAGATCGGCTGCTGGGTCTTCGACGAGGCGCACTGCCTGTCCAAGTGGGGTCACGATTTTCGCCCCGATTACCTGTATGCCGGCCGCTTCATCAAGGAGCTGGCCGTGCGGCAAAGCGTTCCCGTGCCGTCGGTGGCCTGCTTCACCGCCACCGCGAAGCGCGATGTGACCGCAGAGATCCTCGCCTACTTCTGCCAGCACCTGGAGCTGGATCTGAGGCTATTCGAGGGCGGCGTGGAGCGGGACAACCTGACCTTCGAGGTCCAGGTCGCCCGGGTCATGGAGAAGCCGGCGCGGGTGCACGCGATCCTCGATGAGCACCTGGCCGAGGGCGGGGCGGCCGTGGTCTATGCGTCCACCCGCCAGCGCACCCAGGAGCTGGCCGAATATCTGAGCGCCCAGGGCTGGGCGGTGGCGGCCTTCCATGCCGGGCTCGCGGCCCCGGAGAAGAGACGGATCCAGGATGCTTTCATCGGAGGCGAGCTGCGGGTGATCTGCGCCACCAACGCCTTCGGCATGGGGGTGGACAAGGAGGATGTGCGCCTGGTGGTGCACCTGGATATCCCCGGCTCCCTGGAGAGCTACGTGCAGGAGGCCGGGCGCGCCGGGAGGGACCGCAAGCCGGCCCTCTGCATCCTGCTGTACGACGAGCAGGACGTGGAGCGTCAGTTCCGCATGGAGGCCCTGTCTGAGCTCAGCCGTCAGGACATCGCCGAGATCCTGCGGGGGCTTCGCCGGGCAAGGCGGGGCAAGGAGGACGCGGTGGTGCTCACCAGCGGGGAGCTGCTGCGGGACGAGGCGCTGCGCCTGGACTTCGACCCGGCGGACCGGCAGGCGGACACGCGCGTGCGGGTTGCGGTGGCCTGGCTGGAGCGGGCGGGTCTGGTGGAGCGCAACGAGAACCGGACCCGTGTCTTCCAGGGCCGCCCCGCGGTCGCCAGCCTGGAAGATGCGCGGCGCCGCATCGCCTCCCTGGGCCTCTCCGCCGCCCAGGAGGCCCGCTGGCTGGCCGTGCTGGAGGCGCTGATCAATGCCGATCCGGACGAGGGCTTTGCCGCGGACGAGCTCGCGCGGCTGCCCGTCTTCAGGCGGATCGAGGCGGACCGGAGCAGCTGGGATACAGGCGAGACCCCGGGCCTGCGGGTACTGCGCACCCTGCACGACATGGCCGGCGCCGGACTGCTCCACCACGGGCCCCAGCTCAGCGCCTTCCTGCGCCACAGGGTTCAGCACAGCGCGGAGCAGATCCTCCGGCGCGCCTGCGAGCTGGAGCGGGCCATGCTCGATGCCCTGCGCCTGGAGGCCCCGGACGCGGAGACCGGCGAGTGGCTTCCGCTTTCCCTGCCGCGGATCAACCAGCGCCTCCGCGACCAGGGGCTCGACAGCAACCCGGAGACCCTGCGCAACCTGCTCGGGAGCCTCGCTCGGGACGGCAGGGGACTGGCCGGAGAGCGGGGCAGCCTGGAGTTTCGCCAAAACGACCGGGAGCACTACTGGGTCAAGCTCCACCGAGACTGGCCGGCCCTGACCGCGACCGCCGACCGGCGCCAGGCGGTGGCGGCAGTGATCCTCAAGACCCTGCTGGCCAAGCTGCCCGCGGACGCCCCCGCTGGCACGGAGCTCCTCGTGAGCTTCGGCACCGACGAGCTGACGCAGGCGCTGCGCGCGGACGTGACCCTCGCGGGCGGCCTGCGCGATCCCCTCGCAGCCGTCGACCGCGGCCTGATGTTCCTCCATGAGCAGGGGGCGATCGTGCTTCAGCGGGGACTCGCTGTCTTTCGTCAGGCCATGACCATTCGGGTGCTTCCGGAGGGTAAGGGCAGACGCTACACCGCCTCCCAGCACCAGCCCTTGGCCCAGCACTATGGCGAGCGGATCTTCCAGATCCACGTGATGAATGAGTATGCGCGGCTCGGGGCGGAGAAGGTTCGCCAAGCCCTCGCCCTCATCACCGCCTACTTCACCCTGGACAAGGGGAGCTTCGTCAAGCGCTTCTTCCCGGACCGGCGGGAGATCCTGGAGCGCGCCACCACCGCGGAGTCCTTCCGCCGAATTGTCGAGTCCCTCGCCAACCCGGTCCAGACCGAGATCGTCGCCGCCCCTGAGGACGGCAACCGCCTGGTGCTGGCAGGTCCCGGCTCCGGCAAGACCCGGGTGGTGGTCCACCGCTGCGCCTACCTGCTGCGGGTGCGCCGAGTGGACCCGCGGGGCATCCTGGTGTTGTGCTTCAACCGCAACGCCGCGCTGGAGCTGCGCCGTCGGCTGCTCGACCTGGTTGGGGATGACGCACGCGGCGTCACGGTCCAGACCTACCACGGACTGGCCATGCGGCTGACCGGCTCTTCCTTCGCGGAGCGGTTGGAGCGCGGCGGCGACACCGGCCCCGATCTGGAGACCCTCATCCCCCGCGCCTGCGACCTCCTGGAAGGATGCACCGAGGTCCCGGGAATCGAGCCGGATGCCCTTCGGGACCGGCTGCTCGCCGGCTACCGCCACATCCTGGTGGACGAGTACCAGGATATAGACGCGGACCAGTACCGCCTGATCTCGGCCCTGGCCGGGCGCACCCGGGAGGATGCCAAGCTCACGCTGTTGGCGGTGGGGGACGACGACCAGACCATCTACGCCTTCCGGGGTGCCAACGTGGAGTACATCCATCGCTTTCGGCAGGACTACCACGCAGAGGTGCATTACCTGCTGGAGAACTACCGCTCCAGCGCCCTGATCGTCGCCGCGGCAGATGCGCTGATCGCGCAGAACCGCGACCGCATGAAGACGGACCAACCCATCCGCGTGGACGCCGAGCGCCGGACGGGTCCGCCGGGCGGCCGGTGGGAGACGCTCGACCCGGCTGCTCGCGGGCGTGTGCTGGTCCTGGAGGTGCCGGACCCGGGCCGTCAAGCCGTCGCCCTGATTGAGCGGATGCGAGCGCTCCGGCGCTTGGGCGGCGGCAGCTGGTCGGACTTTGCGGTTCTTGCCCGCAGCCGCGCGGTGCTGGAGCCCATCCGTGCCCTGTGCGAAGCCGTGGGGATTCCTGTCGCCTGGCGGGAGGACCTGCCGCCCCTGCACCGGGTGCGGGAGGTGGCGGCCTTTCTCGACCGCCTGAAGGCGATGGGAAACGCGGAGCTGACGCTGGACCAGCTCATGGCGGCGGGAGGATGCGGCACGGAGAGCACCTTGCTCCTGTCAAGGGCGCCCCGGGGAGCGGAAATGCCCGCTTCGGGAAATCCCTGGGAGGTCCTCGTCCGAGAGCTGATCCGGGCCTGGGCCGACCAGGCGGGAGAGGCCCCGATGCCGGCCGGCCAGGTCCTGGACTTCTTCTACGAGACCCTTGCCGAGCAGCGCCGGGACCGCTGTCTGGGCGACGGCGCCCTGCTCTCGACGCTGCACGGCGTGAAGGGCATGGAGCTCCGCCACGTCCTGATTGCCGACGGTGGCTGGCGTCGCGAGGATCGCGGCGAGGACGAGCGCCGGCTCTTCTACGTCGGCATGACCCGCGCGCGGGAGACCCTCACGCTCGGTGCGCTCACCGGGAACGGCAATCCCTGGGTGCATGAGATCGAGGGGGACTGGCTCATGCGCCTACGGCCGAAGATCGAGCCGCCACCCGCTGAGGTCGTTGCGCGCCGCTACCAGCTGCTGACCCTCGCCGACCTGGATCTGAGCTATGCGGGCCGGCTGCGGCCGGAGGACTCCGTGCAGCCCCGCCTGGCCGCCCTGAGGACCGGCGACGCGCTTCAGGCCGTTGTCCGCGGCGAGCGCGTGTTTCTCGCCGACGCGCACGGGTGTCCGGTGGCGCGTCTCTCCAGGCGGGCGTCCGGCGAGTGGTTGCCGAGGCTTCCTCAGATCGAGGCCGTCAAGATCGTCGCCCTGATGCGCCGCCGCCGCGAAGACGGGGACCCCGCCTTCCGGGACCGCTGCCGCGCCGAGACCTGGGAGGTGCCGCTGGTGGAGATCCGCGTGAGTCCGTGAGATTCGTCTTCCGGGCCATTGCGCTGGGCCAAACGACCACGCGGCCCGACGTCGCCCCCGGACTCACTGCTACGGCTACCCGATCGACTGCCGAAAGTCGCGGGTAGCGCGCTCCGAATCCCTTCGCCCCCCGGGGCGGGCCGGGGTGAGGGAAACGGTTATGGCGGCAGCGACTTACGTTCTCCGGGGTGGCGCCGACGCCATGGCCGATAGTGGGACGAACCCGAGCGCGTTACAAAGGGAGAGAGCACCCCGTCAGGGCCCTTGGGCTCCCCAGTCCTGCGCCAGCTCGTGCGCCTGGGCGACTTGTGCCGTCGAGATGTTGTCTTGAATCGCTTCCCGAAGGATCCTTGCGACGGCGGGGTCCAATCCCGCCGTCGCAAGGGGGAGTATCATTGGACCGGCTTTCCGCAGGGTGTACATCGGGCCGATGCAGACTTCCGCTCGTTCCGTCCACCGTCGTCTCTTTACACGGATCGCTGCAGCCGGACTCCTGCTCGCCGTTGTCGCGGGGGGACTCGCGCACCTCCACCGGCGGTTTGGGCGTAATGATAAGGCTGCCAGCCAGGAGCTCGATCGCATCGTCAGCCGTTATTTCGGCCAGGACCTTGGCTTGATCCTGGGGGAGCTTCGTCCATGATGACCGGTGCTCGAACACCGTTCCGGGGGCCGACCCGGCGATGGGGCTGCCTGTGAGCGATCTCGTCGCCAAGGCTCGCCGGTTCGCGACCGAGGCCCATGCGCGTATCGATCAGCGGCGCAAGTACACCCGGCAGCCTTACCAGGTACACCTGAAATCGGTCGGGGAATTGGTGACCAACGTCACGGCCGATCCGGAGATGATCGCCGCCGCCTGGCTGCACGACACGGTTGAGGATACCCCGGCGACCTTCGGAGACCTGGAGCGCGAGTTCGGGCCGGAGGTCACCCGGCTTGTCGCGGACCTTACAGACGTGAGTAAGGCCAGCGATGGCAACCGCGCGGCCCGCAAGGCGATTGACCGTCTGCATACGGCTCAGGCGTCGCCCCGGGCCAAGACCGTCAAGCTGGCGGATCTGATCGACAACTGCAGAGACATCTGCCGGCACGATCCGGCCTTCGCCCGCGTGTATCTCGGCGAGGCGACCGCTCTCCTCGAGATCCTGATGGAGGGCGATGCCACGCTCTACCAACGTGCGCAGCAGGCGGTGGCCGACTGTGCCCGGCACCTGGGCCTGCCGAGACCCGCGCAGACGCTCAGTGTGGCGGAGGAGGGGCCTACGCCGACGGAGCTCAGCCTTTCCCAGCGCCGGGTCCAGCGCCTGTTCACGGATGCGTTTACAGCCCGGGACATCGCCGAGCCGCTGCGTTCCTTCGACCTCGAGCTGCCCGCCGTCAGGGTCAATGAGGCATTCAAGGCCCTCGGCCTGGAGGTGGCCGGGCTGCGGCGCGAGGGTCGGGTCGTCGGCTATGTCGAGGAGAAGCTCGCGGAGGCGCGAGGGCAGGAGTCCCACCGGCCGTTGACGCCGGGGCAGGTGGTGCCCGGCGACGCCCCTCTGTCGGACGTGATCGGCATCCTCACGCGCTACGACTTCTGCTTCGTCACCGCCATGGGGGACGTGGCAGGCGTCATCACCCGGACCGATATCCAGAAGCCGATCGTGCGCATGTGGCTGTTCGGGATCGTCACTCTCACCGAGATAGATCTGATGGAGCGGATCCGCGCCCTTTGGCCGGACGGCAGCTGGACCCGCCTGGTGAGCGCCGGTCGTCTGGACAAGGCCCAGGCGCTTCTGCTGGAGCGGCGCCGGCGCGGTCAGCACGTGGAGCTGCTCGACTGCCTGCAGCTCTCGGACAAGGCTCAGATCCTCATGGACGACGAGGGGCAGCGCTCCGAATTCGGCTTTGCCACCAAGGGGGCCGCGAAGCGGGTCATCCAGGACCTGGAATCACTTCGGAACAACCTGGCCCACGCCCAGGATATCGTGACGCACGACTGGCCTCAGATTGCCCGTCTGGCCAGACGCATCGAGGATCGTTTCGCCGGCTGGGCATAGCCTCACGCGGGATGTCCGCGGAGGCCGCATGTCCGGCGACGTGATGCGGTTCTCGGACGCGCTCGCTAATCGGCGTTGGACTTGACGCCGGTTTCCCCTTGAAAGCCGCTGGGCGCGCGACCGGTCGCCGGTCGGCGCCGGACGGGACGGAGGATATGCCATGAATCGACGCATGTTATTCGTGATGCTCACCTTTACGTTGGCGGGCTGCGGGGTGGACGTGGCGGGCACGGCGG
>Ga0307440_1000846_pt1 | contig 15150 bp, 10 predicted proteins | sample SalMarWE160410MG_FD_202150 | JGI IMG/M metagenome (GOLD analysis project Ga0307440, IMG submission 202150) | Salt marsh sediment microbial communities from the Plum Island Ecosystem LTER, Massachusetts, United States - WE1604-10 | ecosystem: Environmental > Aquatic > Marine > Intertidal zone >... | reverse complement strand
TCAGCGCTACATAACCCCAGCCGCCAAGTAACTTGGTGGTCTTCTCCATATGAATACTCCCTTCAAAGTATGATGACTATGGAGATTTGACTATACACAAGTTTCCTGGCCCCAGGCCAATTACCCTTTAATTCAAACGATCGTCTAATCGGCGTCTGAAATCCAGAGCGTCTTGATATTCATGAACTCATGCATGCCCAGTTCAGAGAGTTCACGTCCATAGCCGGAGTGCTTGACGCCGCCGAAGGGCAGACGCGGATCGCTCTTGGTCATCCCGTTGACGAATACGCCACCCGTGACCATACCGCGTGCAAACCGTTCGCCCCGTTCGCGGTCACGCGACCAGACGCTCCCACCAAGCCCGTAGGGCGATGAGTTTGCCAGTTCTAGCGCATGCGCCTCGTCGTTCGCTCGAAATACCGAGGCGACAGGTCCGAATAATTCCTCGTCTGCCGCAGGCATACCCGCGGCCACGTCGGCCAGCACGGTCGGCTCATAGTAAAAGCCCTTGCCGTCACCTTTCTTGCCGCCCGTCAATACACGCGCACCGGCTTTCACGCTGGCCTCGACCTGCTTCGCAATACCGTCGCGCAGGTCTTCACGAGCCATCGGCCCGATGTCGTTATTTTCATCAAACGGATCGCCCATCTTGAAGGCGGCTACCCGCTCGCTGAACCGCTTGCAGAACTCGTCGTGGACGGGAGCCTCGACAATGAATCTTTTCGCCGCGATGCAACTCTGGCCGTTATTCTGATAACGTGCGGTGAGACCCACCTCGATCGCCTTGTCCAGATCGGCATCGTCGAGAATCACATAGGCATCGGAGCCACCCAGCTCCAACACGCACTTCTTCAAATGCTTGCCGGCCGTGGCGGCAACCGAACGTCCCGCGCCCTCGGAACCCGTCAGCGTGACCGCGGCAATGCGTTCGTCGCCGATTACATCCGCGGCCTGATCGGTATCGATGACCAGTGCCTGGAACACGCCTTCAGGTACACCCGCCTCGCGCAAAAGATCGGCGAAGGCCAACCCGCTGCCGGTCGAATTCGGCGCATGCTTGAGAATACCGGCATTGCCTGCGGCTAGCGCGGGCGCCGCGAAGCGCGCCACCTGCCAGAACGGATAGTTCCAGGGCATGATGGCAAACACCGTGCCCAGCGGCTGGTAGATGAACCCGCTGTGCTTCGTGTCGCTTGGGATAGACACATCGGCCAGGAATCGCGGGGCGTTCTCCGCGTAATAACGGAAGGCCCAACCGCACTTGGCGGCCTCGGCCCGGGCCTGGGCAACAGGCTTGCCCATTTCACGGCTCATGAGCTCGGCCAGGGGCTGCTGCTTTTTCTCGAACAGATCCGCAATTTGTTTCAGAACGGCTATCCGCTTGTCCAGGGGAGTCCCGGCCCAGGCTTTTTGCGCCCTGCTGGACAGCGCGAGGACCTGATCGACCTCGGATGGAGTCGCCAAAGGATAACGTTCCAGTTTTTCCCCAGTTGCCGGATTAATGGTTTCAAATGCTTCCGTTTTCATGGAACCTCCCTCTTGAACGAACGATGATCAGCAGAATGGCGAAACCGGCCAGAACCGGCCAGGGGAACCCGCCTCCGCCGCTACTGGTGCCGCCATTTATTGTGACAGCTAATTTCTGGTGTGCCACCAATCCACTCGGGTCGGTCGCACTCACGGTAACGTCCGCGCTCGATCCGCTCGCAGTGCCCGCAGTCAGCGTCAAGGTGCAGTCAAGCGTGGACACGCCGCATCCGGCGTTGAATTGCGCCGTCGCCGGATCGACGACACTTTTGTTGGTACTGGTAACTTTCAACTGCAGCGGCATCGTTCCCTGCAGCGTAAAGCTGAGCGGGCCGATCGTGGCTTTAGCGTCCACGTTTTGCGGGGTGAAACCGCTCATCGTGGGATCGACCAGGATCGTCTCCGTGACCGGCCGTGACCGCGCCAACGTAGGCGACCCCGCGCCAGCGCTGGCCGTGGCTTCCCACACGAAACTCTGAATGCCCGAGTAACCATTCGAGGGCGGTGTATAGGTAAAATCACCCGTACTTTGGGTGAAATTCAGCGTGCCCTGGGCTGGTTGGGAAATGACGTCATAGCCCAAGGAGCGTGACTGGTAATCGCTGGCCGTGACTGTATCGCTCAATTGCACGCCAACAGCCGTCGTACCGATGGTGTTGTTGGCCCAGATATCGCCCGGGCCGACGAAATCGCCCACCGCTGCCGGACTGGTGCCAAAACTCACGCCCGACACGGCATCGGTGCCCGTATCGATTACCGCCAGGCCACCGGCGCGCGGGGCATACAACCTCGTGCCGTCGGGGGACAGCGCCAGGCCTTGTGGGACCGCGCTCAACGTTATCGTCGTGGGAGTCCCGCCGGCACCCGGATAGGCATAAACGGCCGGATTGGCCAGACTGGCCGCATAAAGCGTCCCGCTCCGGGGCGAGTAGGCCATTGCTCCCACGCCGCCGCTAACGGCGGTCGCGGATTGGGAACCGGTGTTCATGGAATAAGTTTCGAACCCGCTCGCCGTCGCAATCCACAGGGTATTTCCGTCGCTGCTGAACAGCAGCGATTCAGGCTGAGACTGCGAAGACAGGGTGATGTCCTTATAGCTGCCGTTGGTAAGGTCGTAGATGCGTACCGTTGATGTGCTGCCCGTGCCGCTGGCCACCGCCAGCCGGCGTCCCGCGGGATCCAGTGCGAAGGCGTCCAGCCCGGCCGTGGCAGTCTGGAAGGTGTCTGCCAGCACGTAATTGGGCATATCGATCGCAGCCACCTGATCATTCTGCGTATCACCTATATATAGGACCTGGCCCTGTGGTCCGACTGCGACGGCGTGGAAGTCACCCTGGCCCGCATAACGCCCGATCACGGGATTCTGGTTGGGGTCCGAAATCAGGTCGGTCGCCAGCACGCTCACCTCCGCGTCCGTCCCGCGCGCGATGTAGGCACGCAATCCGTTCGGATTGACGGCGACACCAACGGCGTTACCCAGATTCGGAATCGTGCGAACGATCGTGTTCGTCTGCGCATCGACGATGGTCACGGTGCCGGCACTGGCTTCGGGCACGTACACATAGGGATATGCAGAGGCCGCGCCCGACCAGAAAATAGCCACTACCGCCATTAGGCCGGTCAATTTCTTGTACATGATTACGCCTCCTGTGGCTTCATTTATCAAGCTGCTTTCGAGTATAGACCCAAACCACGCTATACGGTTTCCCTCGCAGTGCGTTAAGCGATGCTCACTCCTGCCGGATTTCGCGCGCGAGTTCGCCGGCAGTCAATTCCAGGCTTTCGCGCGCTGCTGAAAAGGCTCGCGAAAGATCGCGAATCGCCGACATTTCGTTTGGCCGCAAGAGTAAACGCATAGGTATTTCAAGCGGCAACAGCCGATCACCGCGAGCCGCCAGGACCACGCCGGGCAGGTCCAACTCAAGGGGGTCCGCAACCGCCCTCACGGCGGCACAGGGGATTCCATGCTTCCGAGCGAGCGCGGCTATGGCTGCGGTTTCCATATCGACTGCAGCTGCGCCGCTTGCCTCGGCCAATGCACTTTTTAGCGGCTGGGTGACCACGGGCCTGTCGACACTGACTATGGCCGCATTACTGACTGCAATACCCGACGGCATCGACTTTTTCAACCAGTCTCGCCATGCCGAGTCGAGGACGTATGACCGGCCTTCAACATCCCGAACAAATTCGGGCAGCACGACGCAACCGGGGCGCAAGGCCGGCACCAACCCGCCAGCCGTCCCCCACACCAGCAGCCTTTGCACCCCGTTCGCCAATAGCCTTTCCGTGGCGGCTTGTGCCCGTTCCAGGCCGACGCCGGCATGCACCACGTGCCAACCCGCTCGACGCAAAGCGCGGGTGGTGCGGTATTCCGCAGCCAGAGGCGCAATGACGCCTGTAATCAACCCGGCTCAACCTGCCTTGGCGGATGTACTGTAGCGGGCCAGCGCCCACAGCGGGAAATACGCGCTGTAGCCGTGATAACGCAGGTAGAACACCCGGGGGAAGCCCGGTGCATTAAAAAGTTCGGTATGCCACAAGCCATCTTCGCCCTGGTGCCGAAGCAACCATTCGACGCCACGCGCCACCGCTTCGCTCCCCGCTTCCCCGGCAGCCATCAGCGCCAACAAGGCCCAGGCGGTCTGCTCGGGCGTAGCCTCACCCTGGCCGGCCAGCGAGGGATCATCATAGGTATCGTTGGTTTCCCCGAAACCGCCATCCTCATGCTGAATCGACTTCAACCATTCCACGGCACGGCGGATTCGCACATCCTCGGGCGAAATGCCCGCCTGCTCGAAAGCCATCAACACCGACCAAGTGCCATAGATGTAATTAGTTCCCCAGCGCCCCCACCAGGCGCCACTGGACAGCTGCGTACGGGTTAAATACCGGATCGCCCGTTCGCAGTTGCGGCTATACGGGTTGCCCAGGCGGGAAAACAAGGCGACGCAACGTGCCGTCACATCTTCTGTGGGCGGATCGAGCATGGCCCCGTGGTCGGCGAAAGGAATCTCGTTGAGAGCGTAGTGGGTGTTGTTGGCATCGAAGGCGGCAAAGCCGCCGTTCCGCGACTGCATGCCCGCCAGCCACTCCGCGGCGCGCGAAATATTCTTGCTGTAGTTGTCCGGATCAGCCTGGTGCATGGCCCAGGCCACGACACTGGTGTCGTCCAGGTCCGGATAATAGTCGTTCCGATACTGAAAGGCCCAACCGCCGCCCCTCACATGCGGCCGGTACTCGCGCCAATCTGCAGGCTCCTCCAATAATTGGCGATCACACAGCCAATCAAGCGCCTTCCCGATTTCTTCCTCGGCGTCACCGGCTTCCTGCAAAGCCAGCACCGCAAGCCCCGTGTCCCAAACCGGCGACACGCAAGGCTGGCAGTAAGTCATGTCACCGCGTTCGATCAGCAGCAACTGCAAAGCTTTCTTGGCGGTACGCCGCAAGGGATGATCAGGCCCGTAACCGAGAGCATCGAGTGCCTCGTACGCATTGACCATCGCCGGGAAAATGGCTCCCAGACCGCCTTCGCCATTGAGACGCGCCACCATCCAGCGTTCGCAGCGACGGAAAGCCCAGCGCCGGAAGCCCCAGGGGATGATCACTTCGCATTTGCGTGCGGCACGTTCCAGATAGAGCAGAATGCCACCGCGCAGGGAGCGGATCTGGAACCAGTTGCGTTCCTTGTCCGGCGGCGTGACGAACAATTCCTGCACGTCCACCCCACGCGGATTACGCGCCTGACGCCGCAATGAAACCAGAATCAACAGCGGCACCATCACCGTACGCGACCAGTACGACACCTTCAGGAAATGGAACGGGAACCAGCGCGGCACGAGAATCATTTCGACCGGCATGAACGGGACGCCGCGCCAGGGGATCTGGCGAAACTGGGCCAGCATGATGCGCGTAAACACGTTTGCCCGGGCCGCACCGCCCGCCGCGCGGATGACCTCGCGCGCGCGGCGCATGGCGTCGGAATCGGGATCGTCACCGATCAATTTGAGCGCGTAGTAGCACTTGACGGTGCAGGAGACATCCATCGTGCCGCCGGGGTACAAGGGCCAGCCACCGTCCGCCATCTGGTGCGCGCGCAGATAGCGCGCGATACGCTGCTGGAGATCGTCGTCGATCTCGTCCATGTAGTGCATCATCAGCACATATTCAGCGGGAATCGTGCAATCGGCCTCAAATTCGAAGCACCAGTGACCGTCCGGTTCGCGCCGATCGAGCAAGGCCCGCCGTGCGTGCGCAATGGCGACCTGCAATTTAGACGCCTGGCCGCCGCCCCCGTTGCGTTTCATGCATAGGCCCCTTGGTCGGTGGAACGCGCCCCAGGCGGTTGCCAATCTCCTGGCTCGGGGTCCGGCAAGCCCCGGGTCAGCCAGGCAAAACTGGCCTTCAGCGCAAAATCGAACCGCGACGCCAACCGGCACCAAACCACTACGGCACGTACCGAACGCCGTTTTATTTTCACCTCGGCGCCATTGGAAAAATCCGGGTGGGCAAGCATTTTCCGATGCCCCAGCACCGCCATGTAAAGCGCCCACAGGCAGAAATTGCGCAGGCCCGATTCACGTGCGGGCAACGCGAGGGTATAGGCAAGCGCAGATTCGGCATGGGCATGTGCCAATCCGATCAGCCGCCGGTAACCACGAGCAAAGCGGCGGTCACCCGGCGTGACGTCGACCAGGTCAAGGCCCTCGTCCAGAAACACGTCGCGCGGCAGCCAACAGGCCCCATTGTCCCGGTCTTCCCAGAAATCCTTGAGAATGTTGGTCATTTGCAGGCACTGACCGAAAGCTACGGCGAGTTTCATTAGTTCGTCTCGGCGCGGTTGGAGTTCCGGGAGATTGGCGACGAACAAGCGCGTCAACATTTCACCCACACACCCCGCCACCACGTAACAGTACTCGGCATGCTCTTCGAGATCCGCGAGTCCCGCAATGCTCTTCTTGCGCTGGAACGCCACCATGCCACGCATCATTACCGTGACGCATTCAAGCAGCGCCGCCTTCGCCTCGGCATCGAAGGTCGCGGTGATCGCAAGCACCCGCGGCGTGCATTCGATCAGCCATTTCTCGTCGGCACTGGCATGCTCGGCCAGGCAGGGCAGGAATTCGCTCACGAATTGGCTGGTATCCCCATGGCCGGCAACCACTTCAATAAACCGCTCACCATGGCGCTCCATATTGTCGGGATCGATCGCCGTCGCGTCCTCGATCGTGTCCGCTATGCGGCACAGCAGATAGGCATTGCCGACCACGCGTGCCAGTTCCGTGGGCAACGCGGGTATGGTCAGTGCGAAAGTTCGCGAGACCCTGGCCAGCAATTCCTTTTGCAGCAGCTCATCACGAGCGCTGGGCGTGGCCGTGCTCATTAAACCTGGTCCTTGATGTCCCTGGGTTCGTAGTGTAGTCCCTCGGCAGGCAAAGACAAGCCGCGATATTCGGCAAACCAGCGAATGGCATCGACGAAAGCGAGCATTGACGGCCGATGCACGTAGCCGAGTTCACGCTCCGCCTTCAGCGAACTGAAGTACATCGAATGCCGGGCCATGGTCAGCTCGTCGCGGGTTAAAAACGGACGGGTCCCGGATACTCGCGCCCAGCTCTCTGCCAGCCAAGCCAGGGGCATCAGCGGCCCCGGCACCAAGCGCAGACGGGGCCCCGGGCGTCCCATCAAAGCGGCTATCCGCCCCAGGATTTCACGCAGCTCCAGGTTGTCACCACCGAGGACATAACGCTCGCCGACCCGTCCGTTGCGATAAGCCGCAAGATGCCCCGCTGCGGCGTCGTCGACATGCACGATATTCAGCCCGGTATCGATATAGGCCGGCATGCGCCCGCGTGCCGCATCCAGCACCATCCGCCCCGTGGGGGTGGGGCGGATGTCGCGCGGCCCCACCGGCGCCGAGGGATTGACGACCACCGCCGGCAGTCCCTCTTCGGCCGTCTGGCGCCTGACTTCGGCCTCGGCCAGGAACTTCGAACGCTTGTAATGGCCGACCATGTCTTCGAGCCGGCTTGGTGTGTTTTCATCGGCCGGCGCACCATCGGCCCGATGCCCGAGCACGGCCACGCTGGAGGTATAAACGACACGCCGCACGCCCGCGGTCCTGGCGGCGCGCATGAGTGATGCCGTACCATCGACATTGATCCGGTACATCGGCCCGGGATCCGGCACGAACAGCCGGTAATCCGCGGCCACGTGAACCAGCCCGTCACAGTCTTCAAGTGCCGCTTCGAGGCTGCGGGGATCGGTCAAGTCCCCGCTCACAATCTCGGCTTCACGCAGTTCGGACAGATTCTCCCGCGGCGACTGCTCTCGAGCCAAAAGCCGTACACGGAAGCCGGCTCCGGCGAACATACGCGCCACCGCAGAGCCCAGGAAACCCGTAGCGCCGGTGATCAGGATACGCTCCGTCACGCTTGCCCTCCGTCTTGTTTGCTTATAGCTTAGCCCAGCCTCACCCGCTATCGGCGTTATAATTTACCGATATGTAGTGCGGTAAACGCCTGCATGGCAAGTTGATCTCGCCTTCCTGCAGCAGACTGCCCAGTGCCCGATTGCCGGAAGGCGACCCGTTCTGCTCTCCTGGAAATCGGCGAGCAGTACACTGGTACTCACCAGCAGGAGTCGATATATGCAAGTGACCCTCGCCAAACCCCGCGGATTCTGCGCCGGCGTTGTCCGAGCGATCGACGTGGTCGAGGAAGCACTGAAAATCTTCGGTCCGCCGGTCTATGTGCTGCACGAAATAGTGCATAACCAGCACGTCGTCCGCGATCTCCGGGAAAAAGGCGCCGTTTTCACCGAGGCGCTGGCCAATGTGCCCACCGGCGCCGTCACCATTTTCAGCGCCCATGGCGTGTCGGACCGGCGCGTGCAGGAAGCAAAAGACCGCGGCCTGCAGATCATCGACGCCACCTGCCCGCTCGTAGCTAAAGTGCACATGCAGGCACAGAAATACCATCGCACCGGCTATGAACTGATCATTGTCGGCCATCGCGGCCATCCCGAAGTGGAAGGCACCAGCGGCCGCGTACCCGGGCCGGTGCATATCGTCTCCGAACTCGAGGAAGTCGAGGCGCTGGAAGTCGCCGACCCCGAAAAAGTGGCCTATGTGACCCAGACCACCCTGTCCGTGGACGACACTCGCAGCGTGATCGACGCGCTCAAGAAGCGCTTCCCGGCGATCGTCGGCCCCGATATCAAGGATATTTGCTACGCCACCCAGAACCGCCAGAATGCAGTGCGCGAACTGATGAACCTGTCCGACGTGCTGGTCGTGGTCGGCGCGCGCAACAGTTCCAACTCCAACCGCCTGCGTGAAGTGGGTGAGCAGGCTGGCGTGCGCGCCTACCTGGTGCAGGACGCCAGCGAGCTGCAAAAGGAATGGTTTCAGGAAAACGACCGCATCGGCGTGACCGCCGGCGCATCCACCCCCGAAAAATTGGTGGCGGGCGTGCTCAGCCGCCTGTCGCAGTGGGGCGCGGACGACGTCAAGGAAATGGAGGGGCCTGACGAGCGGGTCGCGTTCCGGATTCCCCCGGAACTGCGCATCCATGTCGAGCAAACACAAGGAGGCTGATTTATGTCCGTACCTATACAGCAGCAGATGAAAATCGCCAGCTATATCCTCGGCAAGAAGCTGCGGGGCGAGAAGAAATTTCCCCTGGTGCTGATGCTCGAACCGCTCTTCCAGTGCAATCTGGCCTGCCCCGGCTGCGGCAAGATCGATTACGAGGACGACATCCTGCGCAAACGCCTGAGCGTCGAGGAATGCCTCGCGGCCGTGGACGAATGCGGCGCGCCGGTGGTGTCGATCCCCGGTGGCGAGCCCCTGATCCACAAGGGCATCAAGGAGATCGTCGACGGGATCATCGCGCGCAAGAAATACGTCTACCTGTGCACCAACGCGATCCTGCTCGACAAGAAGCTCGACCTGTTTACGCCCTCGCAATACCTCACCTTCTCCGTGCACCTGGACGGACTAGAGGAGCGCCACGACGAAAGCGTTGACCGCGAGGGCATCTTCAAGAAGGCGACCGTGGCGATCAAGAAGGCCAAGGATCGCGGCTTCCGCGTCAACGTCAACACGACGCTGTTCACCGGCGAGGACCCGGAGCAGGTCGCGCGTTTCTTCGACTTCGCCACCAATGAGCTGAAGATCGACGGCATCACCGTATCGCCGGGCTACAGCTACGAACACGCCCCGCGCCAGGACGTGTTCATGGGCCGGCGCGAGTCCAAGGAACTGTTCCGCAACATCTTCAAGAACAGGAACGGCACCAAGTGGCCGCTCTCGCACTCGAGCCTGTTCCTGGACTTCATCTGCGGCAACCAGGACTACCAGTGCACCCCGTGGAGCAACCCCACGCGCAACATCTTCGGCTGGCAGAAACCGTGCTACCTGATGGACGACGCCGGCTACGCCGATTCCTTCAAGGAACTGATGGAAACCACGCCGTGGGAGAACTACGGCACCGGCCTCAATCCCAAGTGCGACAACTGCATGGCGCACTGCGGCTACGAGGGCACGGCGGCGGAAGACGCCATCCACCACCCGCTCAAAAGCCTCTGGGTCAGCCTGCGCGGCCCGAAGCTCGAAGGCGAGATGGCACCGGACCGCCCGATCCTCTACGACCGCTCCAAGGTCGGCATCGGCGGCGTCTCGGTCACGGTCGAATCCGGCTCCGACTCCGCCCACTAATCCTCGTCGACACGGAAGCCCCGCCGAGAAAGGATTTCTCGCCAAGACGCAGAGGGCGCAGAGCGAAGAAATCGGATGAGCGTGTGGGGCGTTCACCTTGCGGCGAGTCCGGCAGCAGTTACGGCGGCTCGAACTGACGGCAACCCGGGATAAAACCTATGAGTAGCGGCAACTCCGGATGGGTCACGTTGACATATGCAGGAAGCGCGACTCCTTTCCCTGACTTTTACTTCCAGGCAACCTTTGTGCTCTCTGCGCCTCTGCTAGAGACCTGCTCCGTAAATACGCAAATGGCTGAGGGAGACTTTGCGTGTTGATCCTGGCTGCGATTGCATTGGGCCTGTGGCTTGCCCTGCTGCTGGCGCCTTGGCAGGCCTGGCGTTGTCGCGAACATCTCGAAGCCGCGGGCGAAGCAACGGCGCCGGGCGACGACCTCACAATACTGATCCCCGCCCGCAACGAGGCGGCGGTCATTGGAGAAACCCTTCTCAGCGTAGCCGCCAACGCTCCGGAGGCCACGGTCATCGTCATCGACGACGAGTCGGACGATGACACGGCCGAGAAAACCCGAATGACAGGTGTTAAAAACCTGCATGTGCTGGAAGGCTCGCCTCCGCCACCTGGATGGGCGGGCAAACTCTGGGCGCTGGAACAAGGCCTGCACGAGGTTCGAACCCCTTTCATTCTGCTGCTGGATGCCGATATTGCCTTGACGCCGGGACTGCTTACCGCACTCCGGGACAAGTCGGCACAGGGCTACGCATTGGTGTCACTGCTCGCCCGGCCCTGCTTCGCGGGCTTCTGGGCGTACTGGTTGCTGCCCGCCTTCGTCTACTTCTTCAAACTGATTTACCCCTTCGCACTGGCCAACCGCGCTCGCACGCCGATCGCGGCCGCGGCCGGCGGCATAGTGCTGGTGGAGCGCGCCGCATTGCTCAAAGCCGGCGCCTTCGAGTCCTGGAAGGACGCGATCATCGACGATTGCACGCTCGCCGCCCGCGTCAAGGCCACCGGTGCCGGATGCTGGCTCGGGCTGACGCGTGACGCGCACAGCCTGCGCCGGCAGGGGCTGGCCTCCGCCTTTGCCATGGTTTCGCGCAGCGCCTACGTACAACTCCGGGAGTCCGTGCTCCTGCTGCTTGCCGCCACGGCCTTGATGACCCTGGTTTTTGCCTGCCCGCTGCTCGCCCTGGCGTTCGGGCACGGTGTCGCACAATGGCTCGGAGCCCTGGCCTGGCTGTTGATGGCGATCAGCTATCTGCCGACCTTGCTTTACTATAGGCTGAATCCTTTGCCATCAATTTTTCTTCCGGCTGTCGCCCTCATCTACTTGATCATGAGCTGGCATTCCGCACTGCGCGCCTGGACCGGGACCCGCAGCGTATGGAAGGGGCGACGCTACCGCCGGACATAATGACGTCACCAGAAGCGAGATCCGAGAATGTCATCCGATACCCCATCCGCCACCCTTTCTTCTTCACCCGCTGTCCCCTTTGACTGGCTCCCCGACGCCGATCGTGATCCGCACCCGCGCCTGACCTGGTTGACCGAGTGCGCCTTCGACATCGTGGTCGACACCTTCTACGAAAAGGAAGAAATCATCCCGGAAGACTACAGACTGGAAGACGGCACGCTCATCGTCTCCAATCACGAGCGCGACAGCGACGTTCCCGTGCTGACCACGACCCTGTGCCAGCGCCGCGGCCGCTTCATCCGCTACCAGCTGCCGTTCTATGCCTCGAGGGAAGACATCCTGCGTCCCGGTTTCCTGCGTGAACTGCTGCTTTCCCAGGGCTGGCCGGAAATCATTGCCTGGCCCGCGGGTTGGATCCCGCTGGGCTGGCTGTTGCGCATCGTGCGCGCCCAACCCATGCGGCGCGTGCGTGAATTCACGTTCAAGGAAGCGCTTGACGCGCTATGCAATAACGGCCTGGGGGACGAGGACCCGCGCGACTGGTTGCGCCCCTCCACCATCGCCGAGCTGGAACGCCGCCTGCGCGAGGTGCCCCACACCATCGCCCGCCTGAAGCGCAAAAGCCTGGGCAACTATGGGCGGCGCTTCTGGGGACTGCGCCGTCTGCGCCCTGAAGCGCTACGCCGCATTGCCCCGGACATGCGCGTCACGATCAACGCTCAGCTCAAACGTTTCGCCCAATTGCTCGACCAGGGCCGCTGCGTGTATTTCGCCCCGGAAGGCACGATTACCGACGACGGCGGGATGGGCCACATTCGTGCGGGTACGCGGCGCCTGTTTACCTATGCCCGCCGCAAACCGACCGCGCTGCCCGTCGGCCTCAGCTACGACTACTTCAAGCGTGGACGCCGCCGCGTCGTGGTCAACGTCGGCACCCCGATCCAGGGGCTGGACTCCGACAGCCTACGCGCCTTCAACGCCAAGTTGCGTGACACCCTGCTGGAGCTGCGCGCAGTCACCACAAGCCATCTGCTGGCCTGGTTTCTGTCGACGGGCTCCGAGCAATTCACGGTGCCGCAGTTGACGGAATGGATGGGCAAAGCCCGCAAGGCCGTGGAGCAGAGCGGCATCAAACTCGACCCGCTACTGCAGCGCACGACCGACATGGAAGCGCTGGTGTGCACCCGACTGGCCTGGCTGTCGCATCATGGCCTGGTCAGCCGCGCGGAGGACCACCTGCACTGGCACAACCGCTGGTCCCGCGAGAAAGCGCGGGGGCGCGATGCCGCCTGGGTCGACGCGCGCCATCTTGTCGGCGCGTTCGAAGACTGGACCGCGCACTTCCCCGCACTCCGGGATGCTTTGAACGTTTAATGCCTCAGCTCCGCCACCCCGCGCCTGACCGCCCGGGGCGGCAAGCCGAGCTTGCGCCGGACAACGAAGGGGCTCGCGCGTGAACCGCCAGAGCCTCGCTCGCGCAGTTTTGCGACCGGGACTGCTGCTGCCCGTTTTGCTGGCGGCGGCGTTGCTGATCGCAGCCTTCAAGCTGGGCGACATTGGTTCGGTCATCGGTCGCATCCAGAGTATCTCCATCACGACCATGCTGTTCGCGCTGGTGCTTGGCCTGTGCTACCTCGCCCTGAAGTTCTGGCAACTGCGCCTGCTTCTGGCCGACCTCAGGCTGCACCCGCACTGGCGCCATGCGTTGATGGCCTTTACCCTCGGCGAACTGTCACTCACGCTGCCCTTCGGCATCTTTGCCCAGAACTGGGTCCTCAGCACGCATTCGCACATGCACTTCGGGCGCACGTCGGCCGCTACCGTGGTCATGCTGCTGGTCGAAACACTCGTCGTCTTGTTGTTTCTCGCCGTGGTGGGCGCACCCGGCTGGCCTCTACTTTCGCCTTTGGCGGCCGTCTGCGCCGCCGGGCTGGTGGCCTTCGTGTTAGCTATCCTGCGTTTCGACCGCTACATCCACCGCCTCGCCCAACGCACCAGAAACCGCACGCTGCACCGCGTGCTGATCGGGATCCTGGAGCTGGTCATGGGACTCAAGCGCCTGTCCAATCCGCGCGTGCTCGTGGTCAATATTCTGCTCGCGGGGCTCTACCTCGCCGCACTGACGCTGGCCTTTACCTGGGTCGGGCGCGATGTCGGGCTGACGCGCCTGCACTTCCTGACCGCGACCAGCATCTATGCCTTCTCGCTCGCGGGCGTGCTGCTGTTCGGCGGACTGATCTCGCAAATCGGCACCGTCGAAGTGCTCGGCATGGGAGCGGCGCAGGCATGGGGCTTCAATTTTGCCGACGGCCTGGCCTTGATGCTCGGTTTCCGCCTGGTCTGGACCGGCGTGATGTGGCTGATCAACCTGCCCTTGTTCGTGGCGCTATGGCACGCCGACCGGAGCGCCGCCCGGCGTTCAGTCGACGATGTCGAAAAAACGCTGGACCGCCCCGGCGGTTGAAAGCCGCGGAATGCCGCTCGCAGCCTCGGCACGCGGCAAATCCTCCACCAGGTCCAGCTTGCGCTGCGTCGTCGAATAGACGTGCCCGCGCTCATGATGGAAGCGGGCCAGGTATTCCTGCTCGCTTTGCCCGGGCGTCGGCACGAAGAGCGCCCGCTTGCCCAGCTCCGCGAGTTCCATCAGCGTGGTGTAGCCGGAGCGGGTAAACACGACCCTCGCCCGGTTGAGCATCTCGGCCTGATCCTTGCGGTTGAGATATCCGTATATCGTCGCGCCGTCACGTTCATATTTTTCACCCGCCGACTCCGGCCGGCCCAGGGTCACCACGATGCGTCCGGACAACTTCGGTAACGCGTTCAGGACATGCTTTTCCAGCAGGCCACGCTGAGGTTCAATCCCGGAGACGGAAAAGAAGTAGTCGATGTCTTCCTCGACATCCATGCGCTCGACGCCAGACAGCGGTCCCAAGTATTGCAGCCGGCCCTCGCCCCAGTCGAGATCCGGATAATGGCCCAGGTCGCCCGAGAGCCCACCGTCAGCCTCGGCATCGGGAATCAGTACCTTGGCAAAGCCTTTGAGCAGCCCGCGCTGACCCCATTCGACCAGGCGTTCCAGACCCTTGGGGCGACCGGGGATGATCTGGCGCAGCGAGTGGAAAATGCAGTAGCTCGGCACGTCGCGCGACCAGACGCCAAAGCGGCTATCCGAGACAATCAGATCGATGCCGCGCTCACGGACCAGCCGCTCGGTCAGACGATGCTCCAGCTTGTAACGCGCCCACACCATCGGCATGGACAGACTCATGCGCACGTAGAACATGGCTGGATAACGGCTGAACGGCTTGGGAATGTCGGGGTAAAGGATGTACTCGCAAGCCTCACCCAGTTCGGATTTCAGCAGGCACATCCCAGCGCTCTCCGCCATCAGTATCGTGACCTGGTCGCCGCGTTCGATCATGGGGCGAAGCAGCACCAAGGAACGCGCCGCATGCCCCAGGCCCCAATCGTGCAAGGCAAACAATACGCGGCG
>Ga0307440_1000845_pt1 | contig 15158 bp, 9 predicted proteins | sample SalMarWE160410MG_FD_202150 | JGI IMG/M metagenome (GOLD analysis project Ga0307440, IMG submission 202150) | Salt marsh sediment microbial communities from the Plum Island Ecosystem LTER, Massachusetts, United States - WE1604-10 | ecosystem: Environmental > Aquatic > Marine > Intertidal zone >... | reverse complement strand
CGTCCACCGCGTACGTGTGGTGAGCGCCAAGGGCCTGGAGCGGTTCGTGGAGCGCGTCGGCTTCGTCGCCGGCTCGCGGTTGGAGGCCGCCACCCAGTTCCAGCCCGACCTGTCCAAGGAGTCGGCCTGGGTGCTCCCGCACGCACCCGCACTTCTGGAGGCCGTGCACGCGGCGCTGCCAGCCGGTGCCAAGGGTCGCCCGTCGCCTTACACCCAGACCCGGAAGGCGCTGGCACGGTACATGCGCGGCGACCGCAACCTCACGGTGACCGGGTACGAGCGTCTCCGCGAGCGTGCCGGCGTCGCCGATCTGCTCCCCGAGCTCTCCTACGACGAGGACTACGTGCCGGTGCGGAGCGTCGCCGACGGCGGACGCGCGCTCACCCTCGACCTGTCGGTGGACGAGAACGAGACCTACCTGGCAGGCGGCTTCGTCACCCACAACACCCGGCGCGGCGCAGGCATGGCCACCATGTCGATCACCCATCCCGACATCCGCGACTTCATCACCGCCAAGGACCTCGACCGCGAGCAGGCGGAGGGCGACATCAGCACCTTCAACATCTCCGTGCTGGTCAGCGACGCGTTCATGGAGACGAGCATCGCGCGGGAGGGCGGCGACGTGCTGGAGGAGATCGCCCGGCATGCCTGGCAAACCGGCGAGCCCGGGCTCATCTTCCTCGACCGCATCAACGAGTTCAACCCCATGCGCGAGGCGCTGGGCGACATCAAGTCGACCAATCCGTGCATCACCGCCGACACCTGGGTACACACCCACATGGGCGCGCGGCGTGTGCGGGATCTCGTCGGTCGGGACTTCTGCGCGGTGGTGGACGGCAAGCGCTACGGCCTCGAGTCCCTGGGCTTCTTCCCGACGGGCGTGAAGCCGGTCCTCAAGGTGCGCACCCGCCGCGGCTACGAGCTCCGCCTCACCGCCGATCATCCGCTGCGCAAGGTGACGCGCCTGGCACGGCAGCACGTGGACAGCGCATGGGCGCCGGCCGGCGAGCTCGCTGTGGGGGACCTCGTGGCGCTGGCCGATCAGCGGGAGGCGCCGTTGTGGGCGGGGCCCGGTAGCGAGTTCGAGGGTTGGGCGCTGGGCATGCTGGTCGGCGACGGTACCTTCCTCACCGACAAGCCTGGCATGGCAGCACTCGATTTCTGGGGAGAGGACGCCGCGGCACGCGTCGAGGCGAGCGCCGCGCAGCTGAGGCGCCTCGGACATCCGCTCGCCAAGCTGTGGGTCACCCACGGTGAGGGCCGCTCCCGAGTGGCGTCGCAGGCGCTTGGCGAGGTGGCCGCGCGCTTCGGTGTGGAGCGTGGCGCCAAGACTGTCACCGACGCTGTCGAGGGCGCTGGTGGCGCCTTCACGGTCGGCTTCCTGCGCGGGCTGTTCGACGCCGACGGGTCCGTGCAGGGGAGCCAGGCCAAGGGGATCAGCGTGCGTCTGGCGCAATCCGACCTAGGCCTCCTGCGGCGCGTGCAGCGCATGCTGGCGCGCCTCGGCGTGCTGGCCACGCTGTACGGGGAACGCCGGCCGTCCGGCACGAGCTTGCTTCCGGACGGCCGTGGCGGCGCTCGCGAGTACCGGGTCAAGGCGCAGCACGAGCTCGTGATCGCGGCCGGCAACCTCCACGTCTTCGCCAGGCGGGTCGGCTTCGGCGACGACGCCAAGCGGGAACGCTTGACGCGCGCGCTGGCAGCCTACCGCCGCGCGCCGAACCGAGAGCGCTTCGTCGACGCCATCGTCGCCATCACGCCGGATGGCGAGGAGGAGGTGTTCGACGTCACCGTCGAGCGCGTGCACGAGTTCGACGCCAACGGGCTGCGCGCGCACAACTGCGGCGAGATCCCCCTGTATCCCGGCGAGCCCTGCGACCTGGGCGCCATGAACCTGGCGGCCTACGTGCTCGAGCCCGGCCAGGGCCTGGCCGGCTTCGACGACGCCCGCTTCCGTGCGGACGTCGGCACCTGCATCCGCTTCCTGGACAACGTGCTGGACGTCAACCGCTTCGCGCTCTCGGACAACCGCGAGATGAGCATGAAGCTGCGGCGTCTGGGTCTGGGGGTGATGGGGCTGGCGGACGCGCTGATCCGCATGGGCTTCGCCTACAACTCGGACGAGGGCCGGGCCGCCGTGAACGGCATGATCGCCAGCCTGCGCGACGCCGCCACCGCAGCCAGCGAGGCGCTCGGCAAGGAGCGCGGCACCTTCCCGCTGCTGGGCGAGAGCACCCTCGACGAGCCCCGGCGCAACGTCGCCGTGCTCACCGTCGCTCCCACCGGCACCACCAGCATGGTCATGGGCGTGTCGTCGGGGGTGGAGCCGGTGTTCGCGCCCTCCATCTACCGCAAGATCGGCAGCGACTACGTGGCGCTGGTGCACCCGCTGTTCCGCGAGCTCATGGCCGAGCACGCCCCCCACCCCGACTACGCCGACGGCGACGACTGGGACTGGGACAAGGTGGTGACGGCGGTGCAGGACAACCACGGCAGCGTCCAGGGGCTCGCCTTCGTGCCCGACGCCGTCAGGGCGGTGCTGGTCTGCGCTCACGACATCAGCCCGTCGGATCACGTGCGCATGCAGGGCGTCGTGCAGCGGGCGTTCGACGGCAGCAAGATGGTCGCGAACTCGATCTCGAAGACCATCAACCTGCCCAAGCACGCCAGCTCGCAGGACGTCTTCGATGCCTATGCCCTCGCCTTCCAGACGGGCTGCAAAGGCATCACCGTGTACCGCGACGGCTCGCGGGAGTTCCAGGTGCTGTCTACCACTGCGTCCAAGCCCGCCGCCGACGCCGGCCCAGGCGCGCCCGCGCCGGCGGGCGCGTCGGTCGGTGTCGACGTGCCCGCGCCCCCGGCGGTCGCGGCGGCGGCGATGCGCGATGCGCGCGCCGACCGGTTGCCGAGCGAGCCGCTCTTCGAGCGCCCGCTGCGGCTCTCGGGGTTCACCGACGCGGTGAAGCTGATGCTCCCGAGCGGTGAGAAGCGCGGCTTCTTCGTGACGGTGAACAAGCAGGACGGTCTGCCGACCGAGGTGTTCATCGTTTCGGGCAAGGCCGGCGACGAGGCCAACGCCGACAGCGAGGCCCTCGGGCGGGTGGTGTCCATCGCGCTGCAGTACGGCGTGCCCGCCGAGGCGGTCATCAAGACGCTGCGCGGCATCAATGGCGGCATGTACGGCACGTACCATGGCCGCCTGGTAGCCTCGAAGGCGGACCTGCTGGCGGTGGCGCTGGAGACCGCCGGCGCCGAGAACGTGCTCAACCGCGGCAAGAGCTGCCCGGACTGCGGCGCGCCGCTGCGCTTCGAGGAAGGCTGCCAGAAGTGCGAGAACTGCGGCTACTCGAAGTGCGGATAGCCGGCCGAGCTGGCGGCCACGGCCGCGACGCGGCGCGCGCGAGCGACGTGTGAGGAGTAGCGCGTGAGGAGTGGCGCGTGATGGCGGAGACCCGCGATGGAGGCTCGCGCCCGTCGACGGTGCGCCTCGGCGTAGTGCAGATGCGCTGCCGCCTGGGCGACAAGGCCGCCAACCTTCAAGCCGCGAGCGACCTCCTCGAGGCCTCGACGGACCACCTGGCGATCGCCTGCTTGCCCGAGCTCTTCGACGTCGGGTACGACCCCGACGCCCGGGACGGCGCTCTGGTCGAGCTCGCCGAGACCGTGCCGGGCCCGCTGACCGAGCGGCTCTGCCAGCTCGCGCGGCACCTCCACTCGGGGCTGGTCGCCGGCGTGCTGGAGCGAGACGCGAAGGTGCCCGAGGTGCTCTACGACACGGCGGTCCTGATATCGCGGTCCGGCGAGCTGGCGGGCAGCTACCGCAAGAGCCACCTCTACCCGGCCGAGCACCGCTGGTTCCGGGCCGGCGGCAGCCTGCCGGTCTTCGACCTCGACGGCGTCCGCATCGGCATCGCCATCTGCTTCGAGCACGCCTTCCCGCAGATCGCAGCGACCCTGGCCCGCCGCGGCGCGCAGCTCATCCTCAACCCGTCCGCCGTACCCGTCGGCTACGAGTACCTGCAGGAGCTGAGGATCCGGGCGCGAGCGCAGGACAATCAGGTCTTCGCGGCCGCGGTGAATCACGTGGGACGCGAGGGAGCGGCCGTCTACTGCGGCGCCAGCCTGATCGCCGATCCTCGTGGCGATGTACTGGCGCGGGCGTCGTCGTCGGAGCCCGGCGTCGCCGCCGCCGAGCTCGACCTGGAGGTGATCCGCAGCCAACGCTTGCAGGAGCCGGTGCTGAGATCGCTGCGCGCGGAGCTCTACGAGCCGGGCAGCGGCTAGCTCGGGCCGAGCGCCTGGGGAACGATGAACAGCGTCGCGACCGCCTTCGGGGCCAGCTCGAGCGCGATGTCGCGGCCGTCCGCCGCCAGCGCCTCGCCCGGCTCCTCCGCCAGGGTCGCGAGGTACGCCTCCGCGGGAGGCGCCCACAGGCGGAGCGAGCCTCGTACCGGTCGCCTGCTCGGGTTGTAGACCCGAGCGATCACGGCCTCGCGCGCGTCGGCGTGCTTGAACGCGGTCAGCTCGAGCGGCGGTGTGAGCTCGAGCCAGCTCCGCGCAGGCGCGGGCGCGGCGCAGCGCGCGACGTGCGGCGCGGCGTGGAACCCTTGGATCTCCGCCAGCGCGTCCCCCTCGTCCCAGGCGCCGATCAGCGGAAGCAGCCCCAGCTCGAAGGTGTGGGAGCCCGGGCACTGCCCGCCCGGCGCGGCCATGCTGGGGCCGGCGCCCTGCGGCCTGGAGGCGAGGTCCTCGCGCGAGAGCCAGCCGACGCAGCGCAGCAGCGTGATCGCCAGGTCGATGCCTGTCGCCGTCGGGATGGCCTCGTACTCGGGCAGGCCCCGGTTCACCAGGGCGAGCCCGCGGCTGCCGTCCGACACGGCAACGAACCGCCGCTGGTGGCTGGTGGGTTGCGGCGCCTCGTACCAGCCGTCACCGCCGGTGGGCCTGGCGGGGCGCTCGATGACGTCGAAGTGGCCGTCCGCGATGGCGCGCTCGGTCCGGCAGCCGGTTGCCAGGCGCAGGCGCAGGCGGTGGTCCTCGGCGCGGTTATCGAGCATCGCCTTGAGGCCGACCACGCTCCCCACGGCGTCGAGCGAGAGCTCCACCTCGATCGCGAGCTCGCTGGTGCCCTCGCGGCGCCGACGGTCGGCGGTCAGCCGAGCCGGCAGTGAGGCGCGGTAGGTCAGGCCCACCCGGGCCGTCACGGGGCCCGCGTCCAGCACCCGAGGTCCGCCCTCCGGCGCGGCGATCGTCAGCGGCGCATCGCCGGCGAGCGGCGAGAAGTTGTACTCGTCGCCAGCGTCCGCCACGTCCTCGAAGCTCAGACCCAGCGGGAAGCGTTCGCCGGTGGCGCGGTCCTCGAGGGTCAGCGAGCCGTCGGCGGCGACGTCCACACGGACGCTGGGGTTCTGCAGCGTCACGCCCCCGGCCTCCGCCGTGACCTCCAGCGTTGCGGGAGGCCGGGTCCCTGCGCCCGACGCCAGGCTGAATCCCGCCATGCCCATGGGCGGCAGCGACGCCAGGAAGCGCAGCGTGGTGTGGTCGACCTGGCGGTCGCTGCGACCTGCCGCGGCCAGCGTGCGAGCGGTCACCTGCGAAGGCACGGCGTTCCCGGCCGCGTCGCGCACCGTCAGCTCGCTGCCGTGCCCTGCGGGGAGGTCGAGGGTGAGGGTCGCCACGGCTCGGCGCGCGTATGGCAGCGGGTTGAACACCGCGACGGCCTCGTCGCCCGGCGCGCCGACCAGGGCACGGGCGGCCCGCTCGATCACCACCTTGCCGAGCTGGGTGACGCCGGCGAAGCGGGTCATCATCTCCTGGTGAACGGCGTCCACGGAGCAGCCGCAGATGGAGTCGTGAGGGTGGTTGAGGAGCAGCTGGCGCCACGCCTGGCGCAGCAGGGCGCCGTCGTGGGTGTGCCCCTCGAGCCACGCCAGGGTGGCGAGCGGCTCGGCGAAGCGCTCGAGCAGCGTCTCGGCGGCGTGGTTGGCCTGCTTGAGGTAGAGCCGCGTCGAGAGCACCGAGGGGAGGACGTGCTGGTAGCGGCTGCCACGGAACTCCCCCTGGTACGTCTCCAGCTCGCGTTCCCGCGTGCCCTCGCGGGCGGCCGCCATGAACTCCTCGATGTCGCCGTGGACGAAGCGGACGTCGGGGAAGGCCTCGTTGAGCTGCGCCACGATGGCCGGCAGATCGCGCTGCGGGAAGAGATGGTCGGAGCCGTTGAGCAGCAGCACGGCGCCGCCGGTGCTGTACGGCAGGATGCCGCGCGGGAGGCGCTCGAACGTCTCCCGGATCCAGGCGGGCATCTGCATGCCGCGCCCATCGGCGCCGTGCAGGACCATGCTGACCTGCTCGACGGCGCGCCGGGGATCGTAGGCGTCGGTCAGCTGCCAGTCGAGGTGGCCGAGCGCGGCGGCCGCGGAGTAGGTCCCCAGCAGATGGACGGCGAACACCTCGCTGTCGCCGTCGGCGGCCAGCCAGCGGAACTCGCCCCGGAGGCGCTCCCCCTCGTCGCCAACGCCCCGCATGAAGACCGCGCTCTCCAGCCCGAAGCCTCGCAGGAACAGCGGGAGCTGCGAGACGTGCCCGAACGAGTCCGGCGTGTAGCCGATCGGGAGAGGCGGCCCGAACGCCTGGCAGACGCGCCTCCCTAGCGCCAGGTTGCGAATCAGCGCCTCCGGGCTGACCAGGAACTCGTCGGCGAGCACGTACCAGGGACCGATACGCAGCCGTCCGTCCTGCACGTGACGAGCGAGGCGCTCGCGGGCCTCTGGCCGCACCTCGAGATAGTCCTCGAGCACGACGGCCTGGCCGTCGAGGGTGAAGCGCCGGTAGGCGGGGTCAGAATCCAGGATGTCGAGCACCTCGTCGATGACGTCGACGAGGCGTGCCCGGAACACCTGGAACGGCCGGTACCACTCACGGTCCCAGTGCGTGTGGGGTACCACGAAGGCCGTGGTGGTGGGGTCGTCCGTGCTCGGCACGCTGCTTCCTCCCATCGCCCGCGCCCGTGCGCGGCGGCGGGCTCGTCGCTCGGATGGACGATGTTCCGACGCCATGCTAGCGGATGCTCCCCAGCGTGATGCCCTCGATGAAGTAGCGCTGGAAGAACAGGAACAGGAGCATCACCGGGACCACCACGAGCGTGGAGGCGGCCATCAGCAGGTTGAACTGGATGCCGTGCAGCGACTTGAAGAACTGCAGGCCGATCGACAGGGTATAGAGGGAGTCCTTCTGCAGGTAGATGAGCGGCCCCAGGAAGTCGTTCCAGGCGTTGACGCCGGCAAGCAGAGCGACGATGGCGATCGCGGGCCGTGTGAGAGGCATGATCACCCGCGCCATGATCTGCAACTCGCTGGCGCCGTCGATGCGGGCGGCGTCGGAGAGCTCCATGGGCAGCTGCAGCATGAACTGCCTCAGCAGGAAGATGAAGAAGGGGTTGCCGAAGAACGTCGGTAGCACCAGCGGCAGGAAGGTGTTGACCCAGTGCAGCTTGGTGAACATGGCGAACAGCGGGATCATGGTGATGGGGTTGACCGGGAACTGGATGAAGATGAAGATCGAGGCCACGACCGGGTAGAAGAGCAGGTCGCGCCCCGGCCACTCCACGCGCGAGAAGCCGTAGGCGATCAGGAAGTTCGACACCACGCTGCCCACGACGGTCAACACCACGTAGATCGTGGAGTTGGCGAGGTAGAGCATGAACGGGAAGTTGGTGGCCGCGGCGGCGTAGTTGCCGAGCGCCAGAGAGTGCGGCCAGAAGTGCGGCGGGAAGGCGGTGAGCTCCTGGTTCGACTTGAGGCCCGTGATCACCATCCAGTAGATGGGCGAGAGGTAGATCAGCGACATCGCCACGAGGAACACCCTCGGCACGATGTGGCGGTTCAGCACGACCTGCAGGCGTTGCCAGTTTCGGGTGCTGCTCCGGGGTACGGCGTGAGCTGCCATCACGTCACCTCGTAATGGACCCAGTAGCGGGAGGACCAGAAGACCAGCACGGCGAGCACCACGTTGATGATGAACAAGGTTCCCGACATGGCGGCGGCGTAGCCCATGCGGCTGTACTCGAAGGCGTTCTTGTAGATGTAGAGGGCGTTGAACATGGTGGCGTTGAGCGGCCCGCCGCCCGTCATGATGTAGGCGGGTACGAAGATCTGCAGGCCCAGCCCCAGCCCGATGATGATGTCGTAGAGGATCACCGGGGTGATCAGGGGAAGGGTCACGTTGCGGAAGCGCTGCCAGCCGTTGGCGCCGTCGAGCACGGCCGCTTCGTGGAGACTGATGGGTACCGCGCGGATCGCGGCCAGGAACACCAGTGCGTACTGGCCGGCCTGGAGCTGTGCCAGCATGACCATGGCCAACTTCGTCCAGGTCGGATCGCCCAGCCAGTTGACGGCGGGCAGGTGAACGAGCGTGAGCAGATAGTTGAACAGGCCGTAGCGCGGGTTCAGGAACCAGATAAACACCAGCGAGAGCGCGAATACCGGTGCCACCGCGGGCAGGTAGAGCGCGGTCCGGTAGATGGGCACCTCGCGGACGCGCTGGTGCATGGCGAGCGCCATGAGGATGGCGACCACGACGCCGATCGGCACCGCCAGGACGACGTAGTACATGGTGTTGTAGATGGACGTCCAGAACAGCGGGTCGTGGAGCATGGCCCGGTAGTTCGCCAGGCCCACCCAGACCGGCGTGGTGAAGCCCGAGAAGCGGGTCAACCCGAGCCAGAAGTTGTACACCACCGGGTAGGCGAGGAACAGCACGAAGCCCATGATCCAGGGACTGATGAACAGCAGGCCGGTGCGGAGCTTGCGTTGCTGAAGACGGCCCAGCCTCATGGCGGCGGCCCCTCCCCTCTGTCAGGCGGCGGGAAGCGGCGCATACGCGCCGCTTCCCGCCGGTCGAGCCGTGACGGACCCGTTACTTGCAGAAGGTCGCCATCTGAGGCTGCACGGCGTCATGCACGGCCTGCAGCGCCGCCTCGGGCGTCTGGCTATTCAGGAACATGGCCTGCAACGCCGTCGCGAGGTGATCCCAGTAGAGCGCTCCCACCGGGAGCGGCGGACGCGAGTTGGAGTACGGCAGCAGGTCCTTGAAGAACACCAGCTGCCCGGAGTACAGCGAGCTGTCGTCGAGCAGGGCCTTCCAGGTCGGGAAGAGCTGCACGCCCTCGACCACGAAGCGCTGGCCTTGCTCGCCCGCCATGTAGCGAACGAACTTGTAGGCGGCGTCGGGGTTCTTGTCCCCCTTGGGGATGACCAGCGACCACCCGCCCGACCAGCTGGTCTTGCTCTTGTCAGGCGTGGGGATGTAGGTCACGCCCCACTGGAAGCCGGGGTTGACGCTCGCCAGCGTCGAGAGGTACCAGTTGCCCTGCACCGTCATGGCCACGTGCTGCGTCATGAACGGCCGCTGGGAGTCGGGCATGTCGCCCTTGTCGGGCCACTCCCAGTAGGTGTTCACGAACGTCTGGACCTTCTGGGGGTCGAGGCGCTTGGCCCAGTCATAGACGAACTTGTAGCCGGCGACGACGCCCGGGTCGGTGGGGGTGACCTGGCAGGTTGCCTTGTCGAAGAACTTGCCGTGGTAGGCGAAGCCCCAGGTGTAGCCCCAGCCCTGGGCCAGCCACGGAACGAACCCGAGCTGCGTGTAGGCGCCGGTGCTGTCGGTCTTGTTGACCTTGTCGGCGATCTGGATGAGCTGGTCGATGCTGATCGGACCGTTCATCGGGTCGAGCTGCGACGGATCGACGCCGGCAGCCTGCAGCATGTCCTTGTTGTAGTACAGCGCGCGCGCGTCGGTGTCGAAGGGGAGCCCGTAGACGTTCCCCTGGAACTGGACCTCGGCCCACGCGAAGGGCAGGTAGTCGCTACTGAGGTCGACGCCCTCCTTCTGCATGTAGGGCGTGAGGTCGGTGAGCAGGCCGCTGGCAGCCCGCTGGGCCACCGTGAAGCGATCCAGGTAGTAGATGTCGGGGCCCGTGCCGCTCTGGACCGCCGTCATCAGCTTGGTGGCCTCGGTCTCGCTGCCGGGCACCACCTGTATGTTGACGACGATGTCCGGGTTCTGGCTGTTGAATGCATCGACGGCCTTCTGGATGGCCGCGCGTTCCACGGTATTCATCAACGATGGAACCCAGAACGTCAGTTGCGTCTGGGCGAACGCGAGACCGCCGAGCGTGACCGCCAACAGGATAGGTATGAGGCGCCGCATCGATGGACTCCCTCCCGCCGGCACCAGGGCCGCACCCGAGCGCCGGCTGTCCCTAACGAGCGTCTTGGTTGACCCCTGCCTAGGTTGCCTGGCACCTCCCCCCGCGACGCCTCGCTTCCGCCGCATCTGCGCAAGACCGCTGCGTGAGTGCGCGCGTCCACCGACGGTCGAGCGCGCGCGACGCGCGTCGCTCCCACGCCTTCGGCGGCTCGGCGTCTGCGCCACGTCGGTCGATGAGGGAGGATGCCGAGGCCTCCGACTGGCGCCCGCCCCGGCGACCACGGCCAGGAGCGCGCTGACCCTTCCGGTCCGGGGCCTCTGCCGCTGTCGGTGCTACCCGGCGTGCACGACCGACAGACGTCCGAACGCCCGCGCGCCCAGCATTGTCGCCTGGGGATTAGATCCCCTCGATTGTAGGCGCGTCGCGGCCGCGCTGCAAGCAGGGCGTGCGTCGGGCGCGACAACGCCGCAGGCGCGGCGCGCCGCCGTGGTGGCCGGGCACGCCCGACGGACGCGGCGAGCGGCCCGGCGGCGCGCTCGTCGCCGGCGGCCGCCGAGCGCCCCCTCAGCCGCTACCGAGCGAGGCGATGAGCTGGTCGAGCTGCGACTGCAGCGCCTCCTTCTTGCCGGTCGAGCTGTCGATGTCGCTGCGCAGCGATTGCAGCTTGGTCTCCTGCGCCGCCAGGTCGTCGGCGTAGCGCTTGTACAGCGAGCTCGTCCGGTCGAGCGCGCTCATGTTCTGGCGGATGCGGCTCTGGTCCTGGAAGATGGCGTTCACCTGGGCCTGCAGGTTCGAGAGCTGGCGGTCCAGCTCGGCGATGCGGCGCTTCAGGTCGAGCACCTTGCCCAGGGTGGCGCGGTCGCTGGCCGACAGCTCGACGTTGGTCAGGTAGAAGGCGATGTCGCTGCTGGAGACGTTGCTCACCGCTACGCTGCGGCTCAGGGTGCGCTCCATGACCACCTCGAGGGTGCAGGTGTCGCCGGCGCGGCAGGAGCGCTGGGTCGGCACGGCGGCGTCGGCGCTGGGCGGGCTGCCGTCGTGAGCGCGTATCGCCACGCCGAAGCGGTAGCTGGTCGGCGTCTGGGCCGGCGCCGGGCTCGGCGAGACCAGCTGGTACCCGCTCCGCTTGGGGACGTCGATCGCCAGGAAGCGGGCCGCGCCGTCGCGAACGCTGATGCGGTAACTGGCCCGCAGGCGCTGCTTGCTGGTGATCTCGAGGGTGCCTCGCTTGACGGTCACCGCGCTCACCCGCTCCGGCTCGCCGCCGCTGGTCACCATCACGCTCGTGCCCAGGTCGACGGCGTAGCTGAGCACCCGGGCGTCGCCGGGAACGATGTCCTCGATGCGCGCGTCGCCGGCGAAGCCGCCCTCGTCGTAGATGGTGACCGGCCCGGCGGCGAGGTGCGAGCCGCTGTCATTCACCAGCCGAACGGCGCGCAGCGGGTGGCCGGGAAGCACCGAGGCGTCGTAGACCGACAGCGGCGTGGCGGGAACGGTGCTCAGCACGATGGGGATCATCGCCGACTCGTGCCGCAACACCGTCACCGGCTGGTCGACGCGGTAGCTGAAGCTCGAGCCCGTCTGGGTTCCCTGGGCCATGGCCTGGACGCCCGCGCCGCTCAGCTGTGGCGCTGCAGACTGCGCGGCCGCTCCAGCCAGGCCGTTGGCCGCGTCGGCGGCGCTGGGGGCGGCCAGGGCCCTGGTGGCGCTCTTGGCCGACGGCGTCACCTCGCCCGCCGCGGCCGGCGGCGCGATGCTCGGCCCGAGATCGAGCGAGACGTGCGGCCGGTTGACGTAGATCGGATCGTAGAGGGCGGTGACGAAGGAGATGGGCTGCCCGGCGACGAAGGTCATGCGCACGTCGCGCAGGTCGGTATCGGTGGGGTTGTCGACGATGGCCCAGCCCTGCAGGTCCGCCGTGCCCTGCTTCAGCACCAGCCGGTAGCTCGTCTTCCAGACCGGCATGGCGCGCACGTAGCCTACCGTCACGCGCCGCGCGCCCTGGCCGGCGAAGCGCAGCGTCACGGTGCGATCGTCGTTGCCGTGGCGCGCGGCGATCGCCCGGAGGGCGGCCTGCAGATCCGCCTGCAGCTTGGGGTCGGCGAAGCGCACGGCGGTCACCTCGTCGAGTGGCAGGCGCCTGAGCCCGTCCTCAGTGTCGAGGGTCAGGTAGGTGAGGGGCGCCTTGCCGGCGACCTCCACCCGCTCGACGTCGACGATGGTGCCGCTCACCGCCTGGCCGGCGTCGAGCTGCACCGCCTCGCCGCGCGCCTGCGACAGCAGGCCGGCAAGGGTGGGGTCGGTGGAGAGGTCGAGACGGTAGCCCTGGAGGATGCGCGCCAGCGGGTCCTGCGAGGGGTAGCGCACCGGTCGCACGCTGCCGCCGCCCAGGTCCTGCACCACCAGGCTCTGCAGCAGGTCGTCCATCTGGTCGGCCGCCACGCTCAGCGTCAGGTCTTGCGTGCCGGTCACGGTGCCGCTGCGCTCGAAGTAGCCGACGCCGCTGGTGAAGAGCACCACGCGGGTGACCGGCAGGGTGGCGGCGGGCGTTGCGTTCGGGGGTTGCTGGGCTGCCGCCGTGACGAGCGCGGCCGCAGTCGCGAGCAGGGCGGCCATGGCCGCAGCCAGGCGGCCCGCGCGGGGTCGTCTCATGGTTCTCATGACTCGATGCTACGCGCCGGGCCGCGCGCGGCGTGTGGCGTTCCTCATGGGCCGCTGAAGCCTGGCCGGCGCCGCCGGCCGGGCCCGAAGGACCCGCTCAGGCGCCGCGGCTGGCCAGGTAGCGCTCCAGCACGCCCAGCGCCTCGGGCATGTTGGCCCGGCCGTAGGCCACGCGCACGAAGCCGGGCTCGTCGTAGACGGTTCCCGGGAGCAACAGGACGTCGGTTTCCGACACCACCCGGGCGCAGAAGGCCTCGACATCCTCGCCGGCGAGGAGGCGGACGAAGCCGATCGGCCCGGCTTGCGGCGGCACCCACGCGAAGGTGGCAGGGAAGCGCGCCAGGAAGGCTTCCAGCAGTGGCAAGTTGGCGTGCACGATGCCGAGGTTTCGCTGCGCCAGCGCCTCCCGGTGCGCCAGGCCGATCTCGGCGAGCAGCTCGCTGGGAGCGCTGCTGCAGATGGTGGTGTAATGCTTGAGGTCCACCACCCGCTCGAGCAGCGCGCGGTCGCGGCTGGCGAGCCAGCCGAGGCGAAGCCCGGGCAGCCCGTAGGTCTTCGACACCGAGCCGAGCGATACCGCGGTGTCGCTCGCGTCGCAGGCCGCGGGCAGGCGCGCCAGCGGATCGTGCTCGAGCTCGCGGTAGACCTCGTCGCTGAAGACGGTGAAGCCCCGCTCGCGCCCCAGGTCGACGATGGCGTCGAACACCGGCCTGGGCATCAGCAGGCCGGTGGGGTTGTGCGGGGTGTTGATGTAGACCACGCGGGTGGTGGGCCGCAGCAGGCGCTCGAGGGAGTCGAGGTCGTGGGCCCAGCCGTCCTGGTAGTGACGTTCCCAGCTGCTCACCTCCGCGCCGGTGCTGCGCGCCAGCTCCAGCGCCGACTGGTAGCACGGCGTCTCCACCACGGCGTGATCGCCGGGTCCTAGGAGGCTGTGGTAGAGGAGGAAGATGGCCTCCTCGGCGCTGGAGCACACCAGCGTGTCGCCCGGCTCCAGCTGCTGGTAGATGCGTGCCACCTGGGCGCGCAGCGGCGGTGCGCCGCGGGCCTCCGTGTAGCCCAGCCGCAGCTCCGCCAGGCGCGCCTCGGCGCCCGGCTCCAGCGCCAGCAGCTCCGCCACGCTGCGGCTCTCGGCGTCGGAGCTCGAGAGCATGTAGCGGGCGGAGAACTCGTAACGGTCGTAGTAGCGCTCGATGCGGAAGGGCGGGATGCGCATGGCTCCTCCTCAGGACGGTCGACGGGCGGGCGGCGAGCGCGGCCCGCCTCAGGCGGGCCGGTGTCTGGCGAGGGCGGCCAGGTAGTCGCCCTTGCGGCGGGCGCCCACCAGGCTCTCGCGCACCGCGCCATCGACCATGATCAGCACGGTGGGGATGCTGGCCACCTTGAAGTAGCCGCTGGTCTTGGGGTTCTCGTCGATGTTCAGCTTGCCCACGAACAGCTGCTCGTCCTGCTCGGCGGCGATCTCCTCGAGGAGCGGGCTCACCAGGCGGCAGGGCCCGCACCAGGGCGCCCAGAAGTCGACCATGGCGATGCCACGCGCCGTGGCCTTGCGGAACGATCGATCGGTCAGCTTCACGACGTGGCGGCTCATGCTCGAAGCCTATCCCAGGCGCCACGGCGCGGCGCTAGGCTGAGGCATGGTCCGCGTCAAACGCATCTACGAGCAAGCCGCTGACGGGGACGGCACGCGCGTCCTGGTCGACCGGCTGTGGCCGCGCGGGGTCCGGAAGGAGGCGGCCGCCATCGACTGGTGGGCCAAGGAGGTGGCGCCGTCGACCGCGTTGCGCCGCTGGTTCCACCAGCAGCCCGAGAGCTTCGATGAGTTCGCCCGCGCCTACCGCCGGGAGCTCGAGGGCAACCCCGCGCTCGACGAGCTCCGGCGCCTCGCCTCAGCCGGAACCGTGACCCTGCTGTTCGCCTCGCGCGAGCGCTCGCGCAACCACGCCACGGTGCTGGCCGAGCTGCTCGAGGGGTGAGGACGGCGCCGCCTCAGCGGTCGTCGCCGGAGCCCTGGAGCATGCCGCGCCGCTGGCGGCTCGCGAGCTTGGCCAGGTTGGCGCGGGCCAGCTCGTCGAGCGACAAGCCGAGGTCGCCGGCGAGGTTGGCCACGTACCACAGCACATCGCCCAGCTCCTTGGCGAGCGCGTCGCGCTGCGCGAGCGCCAGCGGAGCGCCGGGCGCGAGGCCCTCGTCGCGCATCAGCTTGCCGAGCTTCTCCGCCACCTCGCCGGCCTCGCCCGCCAGCTTGAGGGTGGGGTAGAGCACCCGCGCCTGCTCCGGATAGATGGCCGTG
>Ga0307440_1000844_pt1 | contig 15165 bp, 13 predicted proteins | sample SalMarWE160410MG_FD_202150 | JGI IMG/M metagenome (GOLD analysis project Ga0307440, IMG submission 202150) | Salt marsh sediment microbial communities from the Plum Island Ecosystem LTER, Massachusetts, United States - WE1604-10 | ecosystem: Environmental > Aquatic > Marine > Intertidal zone >... | reverse complement strand
TCCATGTAGTTGATGTGTTCCAGGTTCAGAATGACGCCCTCCACCTGGGGATCGCCGAGAAGCCTGGATAATTCGCTGCTGAGGCGGGTGGCTGACTCCCCGATGCTCACCTGTCCCGTGATGTCCAGTATGGTGATGCTGTTGTCCAGGGCTTTCTTCACTATTTTCATGGGGTGGCACTGCCCTCTGCTGCGCGGTCGAGCGAAAAAGGACCTGTCAGGGGCTGTCCCGACGCGAAATCATAGCTGTACCAGGATCCCTTGACGGACTGTCCGCCTTTGTTCAGCGTGCCCTCAAACCTTCCCATTTTACCGTATTTCTGGTCGATTCTCTCCATCACCAGAATGTTGTTGACGAAAGTCCCCTGGAGGCTCCCGGCCTGTCCGTTGTCCAGTTTGTAGTCGCCCGTCACGAGGGTTCCGTTCTGGCTGAGGTAGACATCTCCCTTCGTCCCCGAGGGCATGAGGGTGATCTGCCAGCGACCGTCGAGGACTTGATGGGATTCCTGCATTTCGGCTCGTACCTTGCTCACCTCGCTCTTCAGGGCGGTTTCCTCCCCGTAGAGGTCGATGATGGTCCGCACCAGGCGCGCCCTTTCCTCTTCCATTTCTTTCCGCGCCTCCGCGTTGTTTTGGAGCGCCTTCGCCTGATCGGACGTCCTCCGTTCCGATTCGCCGAGCACTTCGTCATCTGCAGCGATCGAATCTTTTATGCGCGAGTCGAGGCGGGCAAGCGCTGACCATTTGGCCTTGATCATGGCCTGCTTGGTCGAGAGGAGGGTCTCGAGCGACACGAGCCTCATGCGCTGATAGTCGCGGGTTCCGTCCGCCGCACGCACGAGCAGACCGGCCATGCTCGCTATGAGAAGCAGGCTCAATAAGGGATTGATCAATCGTTTTCCCATGCGAGAACAATAGCACAGGGCCCGGGGGGGTAGCAATATCCCCCGCGGGGACTTTTTCTCAGTGCCGCCTCATGTTTGACACGTTCGCTGTGATATCGTTGCTTTGAAAGGGCGACAGGACGATGAGCCGCGAACGCGTCATCCTGGTCGGTGTCGCACTGCCACACCGGCCTCAGCACCACATAGACGAGGACCTGGACGAACTGGCGGATCTCGTAGACACGGCGGGAGGCGCCGTCGTTCAGAGAATCGTTCAGGTACGCCAGCGGATTCACGCGGCGACCTACATAGGACGAGGGAAGTCCGAGGAAATAGCCGCGATCTGCCGGCAAGAGGACGCGCGATTGGTTGTCTTCGACGACGACCTATCACCCGCACAGGCCAAGAATCTTGAATCCGTTTTCGGGTGCCGGGTTTCGGACAGGACGGGCGTGATCCTCGACATCTTCGCGCGAAGAGCGAGGACCCGGGAAGCCAGGACCCAGGTCGAACTCGCCCAGTACAACTATCTGCTTCCGAGGTTGACCCGGGCGTGGAGTCACCTGTCCCGCCAGGCCGGCGGCATCGGTACCCGGGGCGTTGGGGAGACGCAGCTTGAGACCGACCGCCGCGCGATCCGCAAGAGGATCGCCTTTCTCAAACGGGAACTCGGGCAGATAGCCTCGCATAGGGAAGTCCAGCGGCGGAGGAGAACGCAAACCTACGAAATAGCCCTCGTGGGCTATACGAACGTCGGCAAGTCTTCGCTGATGAACCGGATGACCTCCGCGGAAGTCTCTGTAGAGAACCGCCTCTTCTCCACGCTGGACACAACCTTCAGGCGTCTGCACCTGGATGGATTCGCCGAGGACGTCCTCCTCATCGATACCGTCGGACTGGTGCGAAAACTGCCCCACCACCTGATCGCCTCATTCCGCTCCACCATGGAACAGATCCGGGAAGCCAGCCTCATTCTCCACGTCATCGACGTGTCCGAACACAATTTTGAGGAGAAAGGGCAGACCGCGCTGGGCGTCATGAGCGAACTCAAGCTCGACAGCGTTCCTGTGATCCGGGTATTCAACAAGATCGACAAGGCGCCCCCGCCATTTCTCGAGAGGGCGCGCAACCTCTACCCGGAGGCGTTGTTCGTTTCGGCGGGTACGGGAGCGGGCATTGCAGAGCTGAAGGAGGCGCTTACGGACGCGGTCCGCAAGTCCCTGGCGGGAGATTCCTTCTTCGTGCCCTACGGTCTCTGGCCCGGCTTCTCGGCCTTCAGGAGCCGCTTCACCGTTCTCAGGATGTCCTACGGTACGGACGGCGTGCACCTGGCGCTCAGGGGCAGAACCGCCGACATCCACGACCTCAGAGAATTTCTCGATAGTGATAAGTGACGCCGGCTGGCGGCGCATCCGGTGGACGTCCTGGAGCAAGGAAGGCAAATGGTTTCAGGCCGCGGGTGTGTCTTCTCCGATGGGGACGGGTCCCGCGTGGCTACGACCCTTGGCCCGTCCCAGGTAAAGGGCGCTGTTGATCAGCCCGATATGGCTGAATGCCTGCGGGTAGTTCCCAAGGTACTCTCCACTTCCGGGGGCGATCTGCTCGGAGAGGAGCCCCAGTCTCCCAATTCTCCCTATCACGGACAGAAAGAGCTCCTCGGCTTCTTCTAACCGTCCGGAGAGAGTAAGCGCATTGACGAGCCAGAAGGTGCACAGCAAAAAGGCTCCCTCCTGGCCCGGCAGTCCGTCGTCGCCCTCGTAACGGTAAACCATGCCGTGGCTCATGAGCCTTTCCATCGTGGCCTTGATGGTCCCCTGGACGCGCCTGTCCCTGAACGGCAGGAGACCCATCTTGGGGATCAGCAGGCCCGTGGCATCAAGCGAATCTCCGTTGAAGGACTGAACGAAGGTTCCCGTCCGGTCGTCGAAACCGCGCTCGAGGATGGCGGTCTTGATGCGGTCGCGCGTTTCTGCCCACTGCCGAACCGGAGCTTCAAAACCGGTGTTTCGCGCCATCTTGACGGCCCTGTCCAGGGCGACCCAGCACATGAGTTTGGAGTACGTAAAGTGTTGCGGGCCTCCCCGCACTTCCCAGATACCCGAGTCCCGGGCATCCCAGTTGGTCATCACTTCGGCGGCCACACCCTCGATGAAAGTCCAGTCGTCCCGCCTTATCTTTTTTCCATAGCGCGAGGTCTCATAGAAGGCCAGCAGGAGTTCGCCGTAGATATCCATTTGACGCTGTCTGTGGGCGTCGTTCCCGATTCTCACCGGGCGCGATCCTCTGTATCCATCAAGGTGGGCCAGTTCCATTTCCTCCAGTTTCAACTCGCCGTGCAGGCCGTACATTATCTGGAACTCCAGAGGTTGCCCCTCCCCTTTTCCCCTGGGTCTGATGCCCTTGACCCACTGAAAATAATCCATGGCCTCGTCTGTGTGTCCGAGGCTGTGCAGGGCCTGTGCGGTGAAGGAGGCATCCCTGATCCAGGCAAACCTGTAATCCCAGTTTCGAACCCCTCCCAGGCTCTCGGGGAGAGAGGTCGTCGCCGCCGCGGCGATGGCGCCGCTGTCGTGGTGTGTCAGGAGCTTGAGCGCAAGTTCGGAACGGACCACGTGCTCGTGTTGCGGGCCTCCAAAAACACACTCCGACTCATCGCATGAATGAGACCAGGTCCTCCAGTAGGCAAGCGTCTTTTCCAGAAAAGCCTCGCAATGTGCGGGATACCGCGTGATGCGGTGGCCGTATTGAAGCACCACCCAGAGAGAGTCACCCGCCTCGATCGTTACGGTCCCCCGGGCCCCGCGCGCCGACGGTGCCAACACGAAAGGCGCCTGGAGATACACCTCTCTGTCGCCCCATCGCGCCGTGACACCGCCCGGCGCCTCCTCAACGAGCGGCAACGCCCGTGCGTAATCGAAGCGGGGCTGGAAGTCCAGGGTCATCGGGACGCGCCCGGAAAGCCCGCGGATTCTCCGGATGATGGTCTGGTGGCTGGGATCCCGCTGCCTGAAGGGGTCCTTCACCGGCATGAAGTCCGTCAGCGTCGAAACGCCGTCCCCGGTCGTGAACGTGATTTCGAGAACATTGGTGTCCGGGATGTAGGCGCTTCCGGAGTTGAAGTCGCAGGCGGGCGCGATCTGGAACCATCCCCCGATCCGGTCGTCCAGGATTGCCGCAAAAACGCTGGGAGATTCGAGATGCGGGAAGCAGCACCAGTCTATGGACCCGTCACTCCCCACCAGTGCGCACGTCTCAAGATTTCCTATGAGACCGTAATCGCTGATGGGTTTGTAGCCTCGTCCTGTCGCTCCCGTGTCATCCTCCTGCAGCGTGATCAATGTACCACACCTTGTTTCCTGCAGGTCTGACCATGGCAACGGGAAAGCGAGATCCAGCGGGCTCAACGCCTTTGAGGACCTTCCGGAGCACGGCCTTTTTCTCCCCACCGGAAACGAGGACGAAGACGTCGCCTGCGGAGTTGATCGCGGGAAGCGTCAGGGTAATCCGCACGGGTGGGAAGATGCCTTCGGGCGCCTTCACCGCCGTCACCCACCGCTCTTTTTCGTCCAGCGCGGAGGAGTCGGGAAAAAGAGATGCCGTGTGTCCTTCGGCGCCCATGCCCAGCAGGATGAGATCGAATCCCCTTCCCGGCGCACCCGCGCGCCCGGTTCTGAAATGATCGAAGAGCGTCTCCTCGTAGGCTTCCGCCGCGGCTCCGGGGAGTCCCTTGTCGGCCGGGATCCTGTGGATGTTCGTCTCCGGGATGGGGACGCGGGACAACATGGCCTCCCACGCCATCCTGAAATTGCTGTCTGGGTCTTTCGGCGGCACGCATCGCTCATCGCCCCAGAAGATGTGCACGGCGTGCCAGGGCATCCTGTCCTCATACTCGCCCGCAAGGAGTTCGTAAAGCCTCCTCGGTGTATGGCCTCCCGCCAGGGCCAGTGAAAACCGGCCCGACTCGGAGGCGCACTTCTGAGCGAGCGTGGTCAGGTCCTCCGCGGCCGCCCTGCTCAATTCACCGATATCGCTGAAGGAATTGACGCGCTCGTTCATTTTGTAATCCACCCGTTTTGCGTTCCGGAAAGAAGCCGGTCGGCCTCCTCCGGCCCCCACGTCCCGGCGGCGTACTGAAACGGGTCGGCCGGTCGTTCGAGAACGGGCGTGTACAGCCGCCAGGCCGCCTCAACCTCGTCCGCGTGGACAAATAGTGTCTGGTCCCCCAGCACGACGTCTTCGAGGAGGGTTTCGTAGGCATCTGGAAGGGGTTGAAAGGCCTCGGCGTACCTGAAATGCAGCGCTTCGGTCTGCATGCCGATGGCCTGTCCCGGTGTCTTGACCTCGAAATGTATGTCGAATCCCTCGTCGGGCTGAAGTGTCACGAGAAGGACGTTCGAATGAATGGTGCACTGGTCGTGAGGCTGGAATATAGACACCGGAGGACACCGGAAACTCACGGCTATCTGCGAGACGCGTCTGGGGAGCCGCTTTCCCGTCCTGATGATGAAAGGAACGCCGTGCCAACGCCAATTGGCGATCCGGAGGCGAAGGGCGACGAAGGTCGCGGTCCTGGAGTCGTTCGGGATTCCCTTTTCCTCCAGGTACCCGGGCACCTTCTTTCCGTCTGTCATCCCGGCGCCATACCTGCCGAAGACAACGTCTTCGGCGCCTATCGGTTCTACGGCCCGCAGGAGTTTGGCCTTTTCCTGCCGGATTGCGTTCGCCTCGAAGGCAGCCGGAACTTCCATGAACGCCAGCGCCAGGAGCTGGGTAATGTGGTTCTGGACCATGTCCCTGAGAACTCCTGCGGAGTCGTAATACCCGGCACGGCTGCCGATGCCGAGGCTCTCCGCGACCGTGATCTGAACGCTCTCCACCCTGTCGCGGTTCCAGAGCGGTTCGAAGAGCGAGTTTGCGAAACGGAACACCAGGAGATTCTGGACCGTCTCCTTTCCCAGATAATGATCGATCCTGTAGATCTGGGATTCCTGAAAGAACTCGTGGACGAAGTCGTTGAGTTCGAGCGCGGATTTCAGATCGTGTCCGAAGGGCTTTTCGATGACCAGCCTGGTCCAACCCTTCGCGTCGTTGAGCCCCGCCTTCCCCAGGCCCCCTATAACGTCCCTGAACGCCTGGGGCGGGAGGGCCAGATAGAAGACCCTGTTTCCGGGAAGGTCGAACTCCGATTCGAGCGCCTCGATCCTGGTGCGCAGATCTTTGTAACTGTCCCGGCTTCCGTCAGGAACGGCCTGGTAGTAGAGGTTCTCCTTCCAGAAGGCCCCGGTCTCGCCCCCGACCTCCAGACCCGCCGCTGCTAGAGCCTCCAGCATCGAGTTCCGAAGGCTTTCGTCGGACAGGCCCGATTTCCTTCCGACGCCGAGGACTATTGTCCTCGGGTGAATCCTTTTCTTCTCGAGCCCGTTCGACAGCGCGGGCACCAGCTTCCGCCTGGCGAGGTCCCCGGTCGCACCGTGGATGACGAAGATACATGGTTCTGCCGTTGCGAGGTCCATGGCTCAGTCCTCCCGCTTGATGGCGTGGCCGCCGAACTTGTTGCGCGTCATGGCAAGGAGTTTGTCGGCGAACGAGTCATCATCCCTCGATCGGAAACGTTCCATGAGCGCCATCGTCATCACCGGAGCAGATACGGCCTGGTCTATGGCCTCTTCTATGGTCCAGCGCCCTTCGCCCGAATCAACAACGTAGGGAGCGACCCCCTTTAGCGTCGGATTTTCGGCCAAGGCCTCCGACATGAGATCTAGCAGCCATGATCTGACGACGCTTCCGTAACGCCAGATTTCGGCCACTTTGTGGAGATCCACGCCGAACGATTCCTTGTTCCCGATGAGGGCGAACCCTTCGGCGTAGGCCTGCATGAGGCCGTATTCGATGCCGTTGTGCACCATCTTGACGAAGTGTCCGGAGCCCGTCGGTCCCACGTGGCCCCACCCCTTGTCAGCCGCTGGTGCGAGTGATTCGAAGATCGGACGGAGATGATCTACCACATCCTTATCTCCACCGACCATCATGCTGTAGCCCTCCTTGAGACCCCAGATACCGCCGCTCGTTCCGCAGTCGACGTACTTGATATTGCGTTTCTCGAGCATCTTTCCCCGTCTCAGGGTGTCCTTGTAGTGAGAGTTGCCTCCGTCGATGAAGACGTCACCCTCTTCCGCCTGCTCGAGCAGGGATTCGATGGTCTCATCCACGGGCTTTCCTGCGGGAACCATGATCCAATAGATCCTGGGTTTGGCCAGGAGGCTCGCAAGGCCGCCGAGTTCATCGGCCCCGCCGGCCCCCTTTTCCACAAGGGCACGAACGGCGTCGGGATTCTTGTCGTAGCCGTAAACCGAATGGCCATGGCGGAGAAGTCTCTCAGCCATGTTTGCACCCATCCGACCCAGTCCTATCATTGCTAATTCCATTGCATATTCTCCTCTTGATCGGCAGACGGACACCGACGTCCTCGGATCAGGAGCCGCATGGCCGTCTCATTTTGTGTCGCCCGAGGGCGGAAACCCTCAGGATCCCAGCATCTGGAGAAGCGCTTTCAGGCCCTTGACGGGCTCGGTCCCCAGGCTTATTCGGACGATCCGGCGCTCCCGCTGGTCGAGCGCTCGGTAATCTCCAACGGATTGGGCATGGATGAGATCCCTGAAACTGAAGTCCGTCTCGGGCACGGGCAGGCTTTCGACGGGATCATCCACGATTTGAAAGAACAGTCCCGTATTTGGACCGCCCTTGTGGAGCTGTCCCGTGGAGTGCAGAAACCTCGGGCCGTAGCCAACCGTCGTCGCCAGCCTGCAGACATTCCTAAGTTGTTGTCGAACGGCCTGGAGGTCCTTTGAGATGGGATCGCTTGGGGCCAGGTAGGCCTGGATGGAAATGTAGTCACCGTCGCGCCCGGAATCAAGCAATCCCTTGATCTCAGGTGATAGTTTTTCGCTGTTTTCTATCTGGTAAGTGAGCACTTCTCGCTCGCTACCTTTGTCGCCCGTTTCTGCCATCGCCTTCTTTGCAAGATCCTTGGCCAGTTGAACGTCGGGCTGATTGAAGGGCTGTATTCCGAGTATGGCGCCGGCCGCGGCGACGGCCATTTCCCAGCGAAAGAACTCGGCGCCAAGGTCGTAGATATCTCTGAACCTGATGCGCGTGACGGGATGGCCCGCAGCCTCCAGTTTTCTCAGTGCCGCCTCGGTTCCCGATGGCGTTTCCCCGTGGAGCGCAAAGTGTACGAAAAGGCGATCCGCCCCATACGTCTCCGGCGGGGCCACCGGCTCGTCGGCGACAGGCACGATACCCTTGCCGGACTTCCCCGTGCTTTCCGCTATGAGCTGTTCCATCCATAGCGGCAGTGAAGCCACGGACTGTTCCGCGAGAAAGGTGACCTTGTCCCGCCCGGACAGGGCGCACTCTCCCAGCAACGCACCGAGCGCCAGGCCGGGATTTTCGGCCGCCCTGACGTCCGGCCCGCACGCAGAGGACATGGTTCTCGCCCTCGCAAGCAACTTGGGCACGTCGGCCCCGACGATAGACGCGGGAACCAGCCCAAAGTGAGTCAGTGCCGAATAGCGCCCCCCAACTTCGGAATCGGCGTTGAATACCTTCCTGAAGCCGCGCTCCTTGGCCAGCTTCTCGAGGGGAGTCCCCGGGTCCGTGACGGCCACGAAACGCCTTCCGGGTGCCTGCATAAGCGTGCTGACGCGCTCCCAGAAGAACCTGAACAGGGAGAGCGTCTCGAGGGTGGTGCCCGATTTGCTCGACACGATGAAGGCGGTCTTTCCGAGTTCGACGGTCGACTCGACGGCCCTGACGGCCGCCGGGTGCGTGCTGTCCAGGACGAGAAGCGATGGGAACCCGGCCGGGGGGGGAAAGGTACGGCCGAATACCTCCGGCGCCAGGCTCGAGCCGCCCATGCCCAGCAGGACCACGTGGCGGACGCCTTCCTTCTTCAGTTCCTGGGCCAGGGCGGACATTTCGGCCGTCTTCGCGCGCATGGTTGTCGGAAGCTCGAGCCATGCGAGCCTGTCCGTTATTTCCGGGACGTGTTCACGGGACCAGACCGTGTAATCCTTCTTCCAGACACGGGCCCCGAAATGTTCCGTATCCCATGTCTTCAGGCGTGCCGAGCGCATCTCTTCAAAGGCCTTCGCGGAGTAGAAGGCGGGAGCAGTCATGCTGGCCTCTAAATCGGTCCTCTTTGCGCCTATCGTCGTCAGCAGCTCGTCGTACGACCTGGCAAAGGCCCGCACCCCATCTTCCTGCAGTCTCTCCGTTATCTCCCTCAGGCTTATCCCCAGACCCTCGATGGACTCGATCACCCGTTCCGCCTCATCCACGTCTTCCGTGATGGTCGTCCTCGGACTGCCGTGGTCCCTGAAAGCCTCTATGGTATCCGGCGGCATCGTGTTCACGGTATCGGGGCCTATGAGTTCGTCAACGTAAAGCACGTCCGAATAGGCCGGGTTCTTCGTGCTCGTGCTTGCCCACAGCGGCCGTTGCACGTTAACACCCGATGCGCGTAGCTTCTCGAAGGCTGCGCCGCAAAAAATTTCAATGAACCGCTTGTATGCCAACTTCGCGTTGGAGACGGCCGCTTTGCCTCTGAGCGCCATCGCTTCGGGAGTACCTATGGCTTCGAGGACCTTGTCCACCTGCGTGTCGACGCGACTCACAAAGAACGAGGCGACGGAGGCGGATCGCGTGGGGTTCCGGGCGCTCGACACGCCGTTGATGTAGGCCCTCGCTACGGCCTCGTAGTGATCGAGCGAGAACATCAATGTGACGTTGACGTTGATGCCTTCGGCCAGCAGGGCCTCGATTGCGGGGATGCCGGCGGGCGTGGCCGGCACTTTTATGAGCAAGTTCGGACGGCCGACCTCTTTCCAGAGGCGTCTGGCCTCCTGGATTGTGCCCTCCGTGTCTTCCGCCAGCCTGGGAGACACCTCGAGGCTCACGAAGCCATCCTTGCCCCCGCTCTCGCGAAAGACGACGTCGAGGACATTACACGCGCGCTGGATGTCTTCCACGGCCAGTCTCTCGAAAAGCTCCTCGTTTTCCAGAAAGGGCTCTTTCATGAGGAGCTTCTTTATTCTCGCATCGTACTCTTCGCCCCCGGCAATGGCCTTTTGAAAAATGGTAGGGTTGCTGGTTACACCCCTGATGCCGTCTTCCTTGACCATGCGTTCCAGCTTGCCGCTCTCGAGCAGGTCCGCCTTGATGTAGTCCAGCCAGACGGACTGCCCTTTCTCGTGCAGTTCTTTTAATGGATTCATTTTTCAGACCTCCTTGACCGGAATGGTCTTTATCATTCATTCAACTTGGCTCTCCCGGCATCGTGGTCGTCGGTCGAATCGATGATGCGTCGTCCATGACGGGGCGTCCGGACCTCGGCGCCGCCTCGGTCACTCCCCGCGTGGCTTGAGCAATGCCAGACGCTCGGGGAACGCGCGTTCCATACGGAGAACCTTCTCGATGCGCCTCATGTGTCTGGTTTCACCGGAAAACTCGGCGCCGGGAAAAGCGGCCGTTATCTCTTCGGCCAGGGCCTGCCCCAGCACCCTCGAACCCATGACGAGGATATTCATGTCGTCGTGCTCCACCCCCTGGTACTCCGTGTACGTGTCGTGACAGATACCCGCCCGAACGCCGGGCAGTTTGTTCGCCGCACCGCAGGCGCCGATTCCGCTGCCGCACACGAGGATGCCCCTCTCGGCACGATCGTTCAGGATGGCCCAACCGACCGCTTCTGCGTAGTCCGGATACTCGACGGGGGCAGATAAGCCGGTCCCCAGGTCGAGCGCTTCGTCTCCGCGTTTGCGGACGAACCCGACCAGGCGGCGCTTAAGTTCGTACCCGGCGTGATCCGATCCCAAGGCTATCCTGATGGTGCACCTCCGGTCTTGTGACGCGCAAATGCGGCTGCTCCCACTACCCCGGCGTCTTTACCCAGTAACGCTTTGACGAACGCGAGCCCCTTCACGGCGGTTGACAGCGCGCGATTTCGGGCCGATTTCTCCACCTGTTCCATGATTTCCGGATTGCCCTCGATGACGCCTCCTCCGAATATGATCATCTCCGGATTGAAGGCGTTGATGAGGCCGGCGATTCCGGCCGAAAGATACTCGGCCGTGTCCGCCATGAGGCGCATGGCCAGAGGGTCTCCCTTTCGAGCGAGGACCCCGACGTCCGACGCGGTGATCTTCTCGAGTCCGCCGGCCTCCTTCAACAGGGCCCGAGCTCCGGCTTCATCGCCCCTTGCGGCGTCCCGTGCCCTTTCCGCGATGGCCCACCCGCCGGCGTATGCCTCAAGGCATCCGCTGCCGGGGCAGGTGCACTTTCTGCCGTCGAATACCAGGGGCGTGTGCCCTATCTCACCCGCCGTATTCGTATGGCCTTCGATCATTTTGCCCCCGATGACCACGCCTCCTCCGATGCCGGTGCCTACAAAGACGCACACGATATCGCGCATCCCCTTACCGGCGCCGTGGCGCCATTCTCCCCAGGTCGCGGCCCGGACATCGTTCGTCACGTGCACCGGAGTTTCCAGCTCCGCTGACAGCTTCGCCCCCATGGGCACGTCGTGCCAGCCGAGGTTCGGCGCGGCGCGAACGATGCCGCTGGCCGCATCCACCTGCCCCGCCACGCCTATTCCCACAGACAGGACGCGGCCCTCTGAAGCCCGCGTGATCTCCCGCACGCCTTCGACTATGCTCTGAAGTATCGAGTCCGGGCCGCTTTCCACGTTCGTGGCTTTTCGTCTCGAACTCAGGATCTTGCCCTCCGCGTCCACCAGCGCGGTCTCAATCTTCGTTCCGCCCAGGTCGACGCCGACGACGCATCGGCGCAGGTCTGTCTCGCTCATTATCCAGCTCGCATTCTGATGGCGCGATCCACTGCTTGTGGTAATCGCACCGCGCTTGTCGTTCTTGTTCTTCTCCGTGCACAAAATATATCAAACTCGTTGCGTACAATCAAAATTTCTATGCTCAAAGAAAAACCGGCCTCTGAATCTCCCCGCCATGCCGCGGGCCGTGCTTCCGGTCAGACGTTTTCGCCCCCCTTCGATACGAATCTCAGATCCCCGCAACAGCGGCATTATGGTATTATTCTCTGCAGGCCCGCGGACTGAGCGCGGGCTTCAGCGGGTTGGAGGTTCGCGTGAAGAAGATAGCCATCCTGATTTCCGGTCGTGGTTCCAACATGGTAGCCCTGCTGGATGCCATCGAGGCAGGCGAGGTTCCCGCCGAGTGCGCCCTGGTCATCTCAAACGTGCCCGACGCCCCCGGCCTTAAAACGGCCGCCGCTAAGGGTGTAAAGATCCTCGTCATCGACCACAGGAATTCTTCCTCGCGAGAGGAGCACGACAGCAAGATCCTCGCGGCCCTCCTGGACGCACAGGTGGACATCGTCTGCCTGGCGGGGTACATGCGGCTCATTTCACCGGTTCTCATCCACGCCTTCAGAAACCGGATCCTGAACATTCACCCGGCTCTGCTCCCCGCCTTTCCGGGATTGCACGTCCAGCGCAAAGCCCTGGAGTACGGCGTCCGTTTCTCCGGGTGCACCGTTCACTTCGTCGACGAAGAGGTCGATCACGGCCCCATCATTCTACAAGCCGTGGTGCCGATCATGCCCGGCGACGAGGAAGGCACCCTGAGCCACCGCATTCTCGCTTTCGAGCACAAGCTCTATGCCAAGGCCCTCAGCCTTATCTGCGAGGACAAGGTGCGCCTGGAGGGGAGAAGGGCCCGCCTGCTCCTGACCAACCTGGAATACAAGAACATTCTCTCGGATCTGGTGGACCGGGGAGGCGCCTGATGGATTTCTCCGTGGATGAAGCCCTCGCTTATCTCGCGAAGGGAGCGGTCGATTTCGTTACCGAGGACCTGCTCAGGAAGAAACTGGAACGTTCAAAGAAGACCGGCCGTCCTCTCATAATCAAGGCGGGCTTCGATCCCTCTGCGCCCGATCTGCATCTGGGCCACACGGTCGTCCTGCGGAAAATGAAGCATTTTCAGGATCTGGGTCACACGGTCGTCTTCGTCATCGGCGACTTTACAGGCATGATCGGGGATCCGACGGGCAAAAAGAACACGCGCCCTCAATTGACCCGGGAAGAGGTCGCGGAGAACGCGCAGACCTACCGACGGCAGGTCTTCAAGATCCTCGACAGGGAGACCACGTCCATCCGATTCAACTCGGAATGGCTGTCCGAGCTGGGGGCCGAGGGGCTGATCCGTCTGGCCGGCAAGTACACAGTTGCCAGGATGCTGGAAAGGGACGACTTCAAGAAACGTTTCCACAGCCAGCAACCGGTCCACATCCACGAGTTCCTCTACCCGCTGGCCCAGGCCTACGACTCGGTCGCACTGAAGGCGGACGTCGAGCTCGGGGGCACGGACCAGCTCTTCAACCTGCTGGTGGGGCGCGACATCCAGCGCGAGTACGGACAGGAGGAGCAGGTGGTGTTGACCGTGCCCCTTCTCGAAGGGACGGACGGCGTCGAGAAGATGTCGAAGTCCCTCGGCAACTACATCGGCATCAATGAAACGCCCGAGAACATTTACGGGAAAGTGATGAGCGTTTCGGACGAGATGATGTGGCGCTACTATCTCCTCTGCACGGACCTGACGCCCGAGGCCGTGGACGAGTTGAAGTCCGCCGTCGCCTCCGGAAAGCTCCATCCCATGCAGGCCAAGAGAGACCTTGCCGCGACTCTCGTCGGCTACTACCACGGCGCCAGGGCGGCGGAGAATGCCGCCGATCACTTCACGCGCGTCTTCAGCCAACGCGAAGATCCCGAAGCCCTCGAGGAGGCTGTAATCAAAACCGAGGCGACTCCCCTGCCCTTCTACAAACTCCTTCTCGAATTGAAGCTCGTCTCTTCCGGGAGCGAGGCTAAGCGACTGATGCAGCAGGGTGGGGTGACCCTGGACGCCGAGAAGATCACGGACATCGCCGCATCCTTCGACCGCAGCACCAAAGCGTGTTATGTTTTGAGGGTGGGGAAGCTGAAACGCCGCCGACTCGTTGTCGAAGACTAAGGAGCGACAATGAACCTGATTCCCGCTTTAGGCCTCTTCGGGACCCTGGGCACCCCTGAGCTGGTCATCATCCTTGTCATCCTCCTCCTGCTGTTCGGAGGAAGCAAGCTGCCGCAGCTCGCCAAGTCCATGGGCAAGAGCATCCGCGAGTTCAAGTCCGAAATGAAAGAAGCGCAGGCCGAGGACGCAGCTAGGAAATCAAACGGAAATGGAGCCGCGGAGAAAAAGGTCGCCGAGAATCCCGCCTCTTCTTTCTGCAGCAAATGCGGCGCCCAGACAACGGACCCCGAGGCCAGGTTCTGCCCCAAGTGCGGACAGTCCTTGTAGCACCGCTTCCCCCCGCGCATCCGTTGGGCCCGGGGCGAAACGCGCCTCCTCTGTTTCCGCCGGCCTTTCGGATTCCGAACGTGGCGACGCGGCCCCGCCTTCAGCTTCCGCTTCACGAGGACGTCCTTGAACGCGAGCGATTTCCGGCGCACGGGAACGATTGTGGACACTTTCTGCGCAGGCACCTATATTCACCTCTGCGGAAACCCCTCATATGCTCATGAAGTTCACCAGGCTGAGAGAGTGAGGAAACGCCATGCTGGTCAGAGACATCATGAACAGGCAGGTCAGGATCATCCCTCCGGACATGAGTCTCTCGTCTGCCTACGGGATCATGCAGAGTCACTCAATCAGGCATCTGCCGGTAGTCGATGAGGGGCGACTCCTCGGAGTTGTCACGGACCGGGACCTCCGGTTGGCCACCAGCGCTCTCTCACCGGTGCCCTTTCCGGCCGACGCCCGGGTTCAGGACGTGATGGCGACCCCGCCCCGGACCGCCGATCCCATGGACCCGGTGGAAGAGGCCGCACGCACGATGCGGGAGCTGAAAATAGGGTGCCTGCCGGTTCTCGACGACGATGGCGGGCTCGTCGGAATTGTGACCGGCATAGATCTCCTCGATGCGCTCGTCCGCCTCACCGGGGTAGACAAACCGTCCGGCAGGATCGAGGTCCGTCTCCCGGATCGTCCCGGAGAACTGGCCCGCCTTACGAGCTTTCTGAGCCACAGGAACGTCAACATCCACTCCATCCTCTCCTATCCCGAGGGGCCGGACACGGTGACGTCCGTTCTGCGCGTGGGCACGATCGAAATCCGGCCCGTCGCCGACGCTCTCCGCAAGGCGGACTTCGAAGTCCTGTGGCCCCCGCCGAAGCCATGGGCAAGGTAGTCTACAGCCCCCGCTATCGA
>Ga0307440_1000842_pt1 | contig 15188 bp, 11 predicted proteins | sample SalMarWE160410MG_FD_202150 | JGI IMG/M metagenome (GOLD analysis project Ga0307440, IMG submission 202150) | Salt marsh sediment microbial communities from the Plum Island Ecosystem LTER, Massachusetts, United States - WE1604-10 | ecosystem: Environmental > Aquatic > Marine > Intertidal zone >... | reverse complement strand
GTTCCCGCGGGGGCCGGCGCCGCCGTCAAGGCGGTTCGGGCAGGCTCGTTTGAGAGCGGCTCGGCGTACTACTGCAAACTCGGTCCCTACGAACGGACCTTCGATGCCGACGTCACCTTCCCGGGCTTCAAGCCCCGGCCGAAGCTCGGCGTCTACCTCCGCGAGCGCCACGCCTTCCTGGATAACTGGACGGGGAAGCCGGTCCCCTTCTTCCGGGACGGGACCTACGGACTCGCCAAAGACGTGACGGCGCCCTACTGGGGGCGTCCCCGGCTCGTCACCATTCCCCATCTCGGCGTCCCCGAGTTGCGCATCCGCCTGAGGGACCGCGGGAGCGGCCCCGACCTCAGGACCCTGCGGCTAGCCATAGACGGCAACCCGGCGTTCGCCGACTGGGATCCCGACACGAGCGAGGTGCGCATCGACCTGAGCCGAATCAGGGCTGGACACCACGCGCTCTCGGGAACCTGCAGCGACTTTGCCGGGAACGCCGCGAGGCTCCCGGCCCGCATGTTTACGCTGCATCGCGGGAAAAATCGGCGGTAGTCAGACCGCCCGGTGGAGTATCCTCTCCCGGAAGAGCCGCCCGAACTCAATGAAGGCCAGGGGTTTGGCGTAACCCATCAGCCACCGGAGAACCTCGTAGCACACCCAGGCAAGGTACAGGAAGGCCACTTCCTCGCGGGTCGTGGGAACGAAGAACTGCGTCGCGAAGAGCGCGAACAGAGCGACCGCCTCGTACCACGCAAAGGAGAGGTTCGCCAGGAGGCACGCGCCGAGCGCGGACTGGGCGATGGTCAGGAAGATCTCCAGCCGCTGTTCGTGATCGAAGACGATGGGCGAAACGTGACCGGCCGAAAACGCGTAGACGATGGGGATCATGGCGGCCAGCATGGTCCACTGGTTGATGTTGGACGAGACCATGTTCATGAGCGCCATGGGGGCGCCGGTCACCTTCCGTGCCCAGTAGAGGGCCGAAACCTTTTCGGGGAATTCGCTCAGGAGCGGCGCGATCCACTGGATGAAGACGTACTGCGAAATCCCGAGGGTGACCGCAAGGGCCATGAGAGAGTGCAGGAAGGGTGCGGCGGTGTAATAGATGATCACGGCCCCGCCTATGAACAAGCCGCCGATCGTGAGGTTCCGCTGCACCGTAGGAAGCTGGACGATCTTCCGGACGGGCCACTCCTCTTCGTCGGGGTTCTCGAGTTCCTTGGGCGGGATGCGGTTCAGGATGAAGACGTAGACCGCGTAGATGCCCATCAGCGCCACGCTGTCCCATATGCTCAGAGTCCCCTTGATGCAGACGATGCAGAAGTAGAGGATCGAGACGATGAGCCCCATCACCTCCACGCTGTGCTCGACATCGAGCCTGATGCGGGACATCCTCCGCCCGTGCTTGCGGCGGTGGAACCAGGCCGCCGTCAGGTAGATGAGCGGCCATCCCAGCCCCACCAGAAGGCGGAGGGACCCCGTAAAATTCGCGGAGACGAGAGCGGTGCCGTGGGGTGACGTGGGGGCCTGCCAGGCGATGACGGCCTCGACGGCGAATTCCGGCAGGGTCTGGACCCACGCCAGGATGGCCAGCGAGAGGCCCTGGGACATGAAAAACTGGGCCGATTCGGCGGCCCAGGCGATCATGAAAGCACTGCCCACTATGGCGGGGAACGTCCAGAGCGAATGGAGAGCGCTCCCCTTTGCCGCCGCTCCCGCGGCGCTGCTGCCGATCCCTTTCATGCCGTCGCCTTCTCCGCTTCCCGGACTCACCGCCGGCGCATTCCAGATTGGAGCCCGTGCCTAAACAAAGTACTTGATCGGATAGGACCGGTCAAACGGGGAAGAGGCGGGAGAACAATTTGGGGAATTTTGATCTGGGATTGAAACCGCGACAGACGGGGAATCCTCGAAGGCCAGGCCCCCGCCGTCATTCAAAGCCGTAATCCAAAATCCAAAATCTCTCCTCTCACCGCCTCACCGTCTCACTGTCATAAGGAACAGTCCTAATCGGCACAATCCGCTTTCCAAGTCGGGCGCGGAGAGGATACCATGGGACGGGGAGGCGCGATGCGGCTGAAGATTCTCAATCGCTACATCCTGAAGGAGATGACGGGTCCCTTTCTCATCGGTCTCGCCGTCTACACCCTCCTCTTCCTCATCCAGCTGCTCTTCCAGCTCGCCAACCTGGTGATCCAGCAGGGCCTTTCGGCGGGCGTGAGCTTCCTCATCTTCCTCCTCAGCCTGCCCGGTCTTCTGGCCTACACGATCCCGGTGGCGCTTCTGCTTGGTACCATCATCGCGTACGGGAGGCTCTCTTCGGACAGCGAGATCATCGCGATCCGCGCCAGCGGCGTCCGGGGAGGCAGGCTCCTCGTCCCTCCGCTGTATTTCGCCGCCGCCGCCACCGTGGTCATGCTCGTTTTCAACGTCTGGCTCATTCCCTATTCGCGCTTTACGATGGATCGGATCCAGGACGATTCGACGCAAGCGATCAAGCTGGTCAGGCTGCTCCGGCCGGGCGTGTTCTTCGACAGGATCCCGGGCGTTCTTCTCTACGCCCAGCGCGTCAACGAGCAGAAAGAACGCTACGAGGACGTTCTGGTGTTCCAGCGTGAGCACCGTTCGGAAGACATCCTGACCCTCGCCCGGTACGCGCGCACGGTGAGTTCGCGGACTTCGGGCACGCTGCAGTTTCTCCTGGAGGACGGCGAGACCGTCCGGTTCGACCGGCGGAACCCCGGCAGGGTCCAGAGAAGCACCTTCAAAGAACAGACCCTTACCGTCCGGACATCGGCCGGCTCGCTGGAGGGCGGCAGTCAGAAAAGCCTGTCCGAGTATACGACGTCGGAGCTCATGGGCCGCCTCAGCCTGCCTCCCCAGTCCAAGGACCCGGACCTCGTGCGCAAGGACCGATCCGCATGGCTCTACGAATTGCATCGCCGCATCGCCGCATCCCTCGCCGTCCTCTTCTTCGTCCTCGTGGGCGTCCCCCTGGGGATGGTGAACGTCCGGGGAGGCAAAGGCGCGGGGTTCAGCCTCTCGCTCATCGTCCTGCTGGCCTACTGGATATTGAATTCCGCCCTGGGGGACCTTGCCCTCGCGGGCCGCATGCACCCCTGGCTGGCGGCCTGGCTGCCCGACCTTCTCCTGCTGGCGGCCGGTCTATGGCTCATGCGGATACGAAATAGGATGACCGCGCCCGGCTGGATCCGTCTTTTCCTGCTTCTCTTCCCGGCCCGGCGCGAGGGCCGCGCCAACGGGAGCGCAGGCACGAAGGGTGCGGTGCGCGTCACCAGGGGCATTCCCCTCATGGACCGCTACATCTTCAAACGCATGATCCGTTTTCTGGTTCTCATTTCGGTGTCAATTATTCTCCTGGACTGGCTCATCGAGGCCAGGGGCCTGTCCGAATTTGTGACGAACAGACATAAGTTCGAGCTGCTGCTGCGCTACCTCGTGGAACAGACACCAGGCATCCTCATGATGCTCGCCCCGTTCGCAGTCCTCATGACCGTCCTGGTGACTTTCGGCGTTCTCGAGCGGACAAACGAAGTGATCGCCATCAAGGCCTCGGGCATCTCGCTGTACAGGCTGGCGCTCCCGGCCGTGGCGCTGGGATTCCTCGCATGTATCTTTCTGTGGTCCATGAGCGAGACGGTGGTGCCGGGTGCGAGCAGGACGGCCCAGACGCTCAGGGACCGCATCAAGGGCTACACGTCGCGAAACGTGGCGAGCGCCATGGACGTTTGGCTCTTCGCCCCGGACCGCCAGGAGCTCTTCCACTACAACCACTACAATACCAAGACCAAGCTGTTCCAGGGATTTTCGATCTACAACCTGAACAAAACCGACTTCCGGCTTGAGAGCCGGTTTTTCGCCAAGGAGGCCGATTTCACAGGCCCGGGAACACTGCAGTACTCACAAGGCTGGACCTGGCGCCAGTCGGGAGCGAAGACCTTCGAAAAGTCGCCTGAGGGCACGATGGAAATCGGCATACCGAAGGACTACTTCGTCATCCCGGCCTTCATGGAGGCACGGTACTTCAACTCACACGACCTGCGGAAACTCATCCGTCAGCTCCAGGAGCGGGGTTACCCCTCCTATCAGCAACGCATGGACTACTACCAGAAATACTCGGATGCGGCCGCGCCTCTCGTTCTCCTCATCATCGGCCTGCCCTTCGCTTTCATGACGGGGCGGCGCGGTTCCCTCTACGGAATTGCCATAGCCCTCTGCCTTGTTATCGCCTACTACGCGATTTCAGCCATCTTCAACTCCATAGGCGTGATGCTTTGGCTGGACCCATCTTTGGCCGCCTGGACCCCCACGATCCTCTTTACACTGGCGGGGGGCTACCTGCTCCTCAACGTGAGAACGTGAGCCGTCCGCCCGAACGCATGGTCGATGTTATCGTTCGCGGTTTAGGGCCGGGCCACTTTGGGAGCCTGCGGATAATTTCTTTCCCATCCCACCGGCGGTTGGGGCGGGTGCCCTGAACTTGACAGCAGCTTGATTGCAATGTTAGTTTCTATAACGATCGGGAAGCCATCCGCCCATGGGGGGAAAGGCATGGAATTTAAGGTAACTGCATGAAGAACAGGCGCTTTCACGTTGTAGTACTGCGGGAAGACGGCAAAGAGTACCACAACCGCGTCCTGGAATGGTTTCAGGTCAGAAAACACATAACACTTGCAGCCGGCCTCTTAGGCGGTCTCACCCTGGGAACACTGGCTTTCTTCGCCCTCGCCACCCTCCAGGGCAACCTTGTCCGCCACAACATCAAACTGGTCAAGGAAGAACATCAGCTTAAGATGTCCCTGGCTGAACTGAGCAAGAGTCTGGACAATGCCCGTACGCGACTCAGCCAGAGCGAGCAACAACTGTCCAGGATGGAAGAGTTGGCCCGCCAGCAAAACCTCAAGGTCGACGAAACGGCCGGCGTGGGCGGTGTCGTTCCCAACAGCGGGAACACGCCCAAGCTGAAGGTCCCGTCCAGGGATGTGGCCGTTAAGGCCATCGCAGAGGGCATCAGCGACCTCAAAGAGCAGGTCGATTCGGTCTACAACGAAACGCAGGACGTCCAACGGATACTGGGCCCGCACCTCGAGCGCCTGGCGCACACGCCATCCATCTGGCCCGTCAAGGGCTTCATCGCGTCGGGCTTTGGCCCCCGCACGAATCCCATCGGCGGCGGCCCCGAATTCCACCCGGGCATCGACATTTCCGCTCCCTATGGAAGCCCTGTGGAAGCGCCGGCGGACGGGCTTGTAATATTCACGGGGTGGAAGGACGGCTACGGCAAATGCATCGAGATCAGCCACGGTAACGGGTACACAACCCGCTACGGCCACCTCTCGAAGATCCTGGTCAAGCAGGGTCAGCACGTCAAGCGCTGGCAGAAGATCGGACTCGTCGGATCCACCGGTTACAGCACGGGGCCCCACCTGCATTATGAGGTCCGGCGAAACGACCATCCCCTCAACCCCAAGAAGTTCTTACTCTTCTAGCACACCCGCCAGAGGTCGCGTCGAAGGAATGGTCGTCTTTCCTCGCCTTCTTATCTTTCAACGGAGAACACGGATATGTTCTTAGATACGGCGCTCGCCAAGATCTTCGGAACCAAGCACGACCGCGACATCAAGACCATTCAGCCGCTGGTGTTCGCCGTTAACGAATGGGAGCCAAAGCTCGTCCCCCTGAGCGACGAGGCCCTGCGCGACAAGACGGGGGATCTCAAGGCCCGTCTTCAGAAGATGATGGAAGACGGGCTGTCGGAGCAGGAGGCGCTGAACGACCTTCTCCCTGAGGCCTTCGGCGTTGCGCGCGAAGCCGCCAAGCGGACGCTGGGCATGCGCCCCTTCGACGTGCAGATCATCGGAGGCATCGTCCTTCACGAGGGTAAGATCGCCGAGATGAAAACCGGTGAAGGAAAGACCCTCGTGGCCGTGCTTCCCGTCTATCTCAACGCGCTCACCGGGAAAGGCGTGCACGTGGTGACCGTCAACGATTACCTGGCCCGCCGAGACGCCGACTGGATGGGCCAGGTCTACCGCTTCCTGGGGCTCACTGTGGGATGCATCCAGCAGGAGATGGACAACGCGGAGCGCCAGGTGGCCTACAATTGCGACATCACCTACGGGCAGAACAACGAGTTCGGGTTCGACTACCTCAGGGATAACATGAAGTATCAGATCGAGGACATGGTCCAGAGGGGGCACCACTTCGCGGTGGTGGACGAGGTGGACTCGATCCTCATCGACGAGGCCCGCACGCCGCTCATCATATCCGGTCCTTCGGACGAGCGGACGGACAAGTACTACGCGGCGAACAGCATCATTCCCAGCCTCCAGAAGGAAACGGACTACCAGGTCGACGAGAAGCAGAGGACGGCGACCCTGACCGAAGAGGGCATCGCCAAGGCCGAGAAGATGCTGGGCGTGGAGAACCTCTACGACCCCGCCAACATGGAGGTCCTGCACTGCGTCAACCAGGGGCTCGTCGCCCACAAGCTGTACCACAAGGACGTGGAGTACATGATCAAGGACGACGAGGTGATGATCGTCGACGAGTTCACCGGCCGCATCATGCCGGGGCGCCGATGGAGCGACGGCCTCCACCAGGCCATCGAAGCCAAGGAAGGCGTCAAGATCCAGCAGGAGAACCAGACCCTCGCGACGATCACCTTCCAGAATTACTTTCGTCTCTACGACAAGCTTTCGGGGATGACGGGAACGGCCGACACGGAGGCCGGTGAATTCGACAACATCTACAAGCTCGACGTCGTGGTGATCCCCACGAACAAGCCCATGATCCGGGAAGACCCGCCCGACTTGGTGTTCAAGACGGTCAAGGAGAAGTTCGAGGCCGCGGCCGAGGAGATCAAGGCGTGCCACGAGAAAGGGCAGCCCGTCCTCGTGGGAACCGTCTCCATCGAAACGAGCGAGCGCATGAGCACCCTGCTCAAGCGCAAGCGCGTGCCCCACGTGGTGCTGAACGCAAAGTTCCACGAAAAGGAAGCCGAGATCGTGGCCCAGGCCGGCAGCAAGGGCAGCGTAACGATCGCCACGAACATGGCCGGCCGCGGAACGGACATTCTGCTCGGCGGCAATCCCGAAGGCCTCGCCAGGACCAAGGCGAATCCGGAGACCCAGCCCGAGGATTACGCGAACCACATGGCGGCCTTTCTGGAGAAGTGCGCGAGGGAAAACGGGGAGGTTCTGGAGGCCGGCGGCCTTCACATCGTCGGCACGGAGCGCCACGAATCGCGGCGCATCGACAACCAGCTGCGCGGCCGTTCAGGGCGGCAGGGCGACCCTGGGTCCTCTCGTTTCTACGTTTCGCTCGAAGACGACTTGATGCGCCTCTTCGGGGGCGACAGGCTGAAGAACATGATGGGGCGGCTCGGCATGGAGGAAGGTGTTCCGATCGAGCACTCGTGGGTTTCAAAATCCATCGAGCGCGCACAGACTTCCGTGGAAGGCCGCAACTTCGAGATCAGAAAGCACCTCCTCGAGTACGACGACGTCATGAACAAGCAGCGCGAGACCATCTACGGGCTGCGCAAGAGGATCCTGGCGCGGGAGGGGCTCAGAGACTACCTCTTCGAAACCGCCGAGGACATCCTGGACTGGATACTCGAAGAGTACACCGGGCTGGACACGACTCCCGTCGACTGGGAGATGGAAGGCCTTAAAAACCAGGTCCTCCGCTTCTTCGGCGTGGACATAGGCGACTTCAAACTGAACCAGGAACAGACCACCCAGTCCGACCTCCGGGAACAGATCGTCAAGGCCTATACCTCGAAGTACGAGGAGAAGGAAGAGCGTCTCCCGCCCGACATGATGCGCGAATACGAACGGCTGGTCATGCTCCAGGTCATCGACAATCAGTGGAAAGACCACCTGTTGTCCATGGACCATCTCAAGGAGGGCATCGGCCTCCGCGCGTATGGTCAGCGCGACCCTCTCGTGGAATACAAGCGCGAGGGCTTCGAGATCTTCAGCGCCATGATGGACCGCGTCGAGGAAGACATCGTGCGCTACCTCTTCCTCCTTGAACCCGCGGTCCAGCAGGAAGAGAAGAAGGTACAGCGCCGGGAACAGTCCTACTCATACTCCGCGCCGGACCAGGAAGAGAAGAAGCCCGGGAAGACGGTCGTCCGCAAGGACAAGAAGGTCGGCCGCAACGACCCGTGCCCGTGCGGGTCCGGCAAGAAATACAAGAAGTGTTGCGGGGCGGGCGCTTGACGGTGTCCCGAACCCCTGATATCCTCAACCTGCACTGGCACATAAAGGATGACCGATGACGCGAAAGCCGGCCAACACACCCCCGTACGTACCGCGAAAAGGCCTGAGGGCGGTACTGGATCACGCCCAGGTCCATAAAGCCGGGGAAACCCTCTCCCGCGACGAACTGCATAAGCGTGGTCTGTCTTCCCACTGGACCTATCCGGCGCTCGCGGCCCTCCGATTCCTGGACATCCTCGACGACGACGACCGGCTGACGGGAAAGCACCTCGCTTTCAACCCGGAGAAGCCGGATCTGACCACCCAGAAAAAACTTATTCTTACAGCCTATTCCGACTTTTTCGAAAACGTGAAGCTTCCGCTGGCCAGCCTGGACGCTCTCAAAAACAAGTTCAGGGATGTCTACGACCTGAGCGAACGCGTCACCAATTCGGCGTTCCCGATCTTCCAATCCCTGGCCGAAGAGAGCGGCATCGAACTCGTCCAGCAGGGCGCCCAGAAGGGTGCCGCGGACGATGCAGACCGGAAATCGGAAGGTTCTCAGCCGCAGGCAGCGGGCGTTCCGGACGCAGACGCCGCCCTCCTGAACGGGGATATACCGCTCCGCGTCCGCCATACAGGCTACCAGGTCGTCATCAACCTGCAGGTCACCAAATACACGACCGAGAAGGATCTCATCAAGATGATACGCACGGCCAATCGCGCGGTGCACTTGATGAAGAAGGCCGGCGACAGGCACTGACACGCGTCTTGCGGGGCTCTCCATCGCCGATATCCGGTCGGCCCAGAGGGGTTTCCGCGAATCGGGTAAAGGGAGGGTTCAGATGGAAAGAAGCGAGAAGAGTTTCCTCGAGCGTCTTGCGGACGCCGTTCCCGGGCTTTCCGGCTACAGGGCGCGCGAGGACCGGCGTACCACGGACAAGCGCCTGAGGGATTACCTCGCCGGCCGGCTCGACCGTGTCAGGGATCGTCTCGACGCCGTCAAGCTGGACCTCACCAACAAGGGGAACCTGGGGGCGCTCAACGACCTCGGACTCGTGGGGAGGAAACTTCAGACGGCCACAGAAACCCTGCGGTTCGCCAGCTACGGCTACTCCGGAATGTTCGACCAGATGAAGATAAAGGAGAATGAGCTGGACGCTCTTTACGCGCACGACCTCAAACTCCTCGACTCCGTGGATGCGGTGGAGGCCGCGATCGGCGCACCGGATCCGGCTCCCAAGGCGATACTGTCATCGATCGATGCGCTGGACGAACTCCTGGCCGACAGGAAAACTCTGTGGGACAAGCCGTCTCATGACGAGGCGGGCGGCTGACCGCGCTCCAGGGAGGCATATATGGCCCAGTATGTAGAAGTCATTGAATGGTTTGACGAGACCGGCAAGGAGATGGTGCACCGGTTCGAGATGGGCGGCGAGATCAAGGTCGGCGCCCAGCTCGTCGTTCAGGAGAGCCAATGGGCCGTCTTCTTCCGGGACGGCAAGGCTCTGGACGTTTTTCAGCCCGGCCGCCACACGCTCACGACGCTCAATGTCCCGCTCCTGAGCAAGCTCATCAACCTGCCCTTCGGCGGGACCTCGCCCTTCCGCGCGGACGTGTATTTCGTGAACCGGAAGGTGTTCACCGACATGAAGTGGGGAACGAAGGAACCGGTCCTCTTCCGGGATACCGAGTTCCAGATGGTCAGGCTGAGGGCCTTCGGCAAGTACGCGACGAAAGTGCGGGAACCCCAACTTTTCATAAACACCTTCGTGGGAAGCCGCGGCGCGGAGGGCAGCGACGAGGTCGAATCCTACACAAAGGACATGATCGTCGCGCGGCTCAACGACGTTCTCGGCGAGAACCTCAAGACCGTCCTCGACCTCCCGCGCTATTACGATGAGTTGTCGGAAGCATTGAAAGCCCGGGTCAAGGAGGACTTCAGCAAATACGGCTTGGAACTGGTGGACTTCTTCATCGGGGCCATCACGCCTCCCGAGGAAGTCCAGAAGGTCATCGACGAGAAGAGCGGCATGGCGGCCGTGGGCAACATGGGGTCCTACATGCAGTTCAAGGCGGCCAAGAGCATGGAAGAGGCCGCGGCCAATCCGTCCGGCAACGGGGCTGCCTCCGGAATGGGCCTTGGCGTGGGCGCCGGCATGGGCATGATGATCCCCGGCATGATCGGCCAGGCCATGAATCAGGCCGGGCAACAGGCCGGGGCCGCCGCCGCAGGCGCCGGGGCAAAGGACGTGGGCACGTCGGTCCTGTGTTCATCGTGCGGCCAGGCCAATACCGCGGGCTCCAAGTTCTGTTCCGGGTGCGGTAAGCCGATCGCGGGCCCGGGCATCGCATGTCCGAAGTGCGGGACACAGAATCCGAAGGAATCAAAGTTCTGCAACAACTGCGGACAACCCATGGCTCCTTCGGTCGTGGCCTGCAAAGAGTGCCAGACGCCCAATCCCGCCGGGGCCAAGTTCTGTTCCAGTTGCGGGAAGCCCCTGCAAGGCTGACGGCCAGGTTGCTGTCAAACAGCAAAAGGGGTGGGCACCCGGCCCACCCCTTTTTTTCAAGAGCAAACGTACTTGAAACGCTCTCGTTACTTCTTGTGCGCGTGCGTTTTCATGTACATGGAGTCCTTGTATTTGTCCTTGTGGCAGGAGATGCAGAGTTTCTTCGAAGGTTTGATGATGAGGCCTGCCGCCTCGGCCTTCTTGGGGTCCTTCATGATGTTCGGCTTCCAGTAGTCGGCGCCGTTGCCGTGGCAGGTTTCACAGTCCACCGGCGGTTTGAGCTTGGCCATCGGCGTCTTAACCCAGGAGTTGTACTCGAGTTTGTGGCACATCTTGCAGCGCTCCGGGCCGACCTTGCCGTGTTCGGCCGCGAATGTCCCAACCGCAAACAGAACCGCTGCTGTCAGAAGAGCGAGCCCGATCAACGTTTTCCTCATGTTCAGTCTCCTCCTTGAGATCCAATGTCCATGCGCTCGTCAACCCAAATGGCGGCGCCTGTTCAGGTGATATTGTATACCTCGGAGCCACGTTCTGCACGGAGTGTTTCTGGAGGCCTTTTCGTATCTGCGCCTTTCGCCCCTTTCTGGGTTATACACCCCATATCTTATTCCATCAGCGTTTGCGGCGGTTGCGTCCGGTTTCAGCTGACCTTCCCGCGCACCGTCCCACAACCGGTCCATGCGGTGGCCCACCGCGACCAAATATGCGTCCTACTTTCGATTCGGGGCGTAACCTCCTTGACAAAACGCGCCCATTTTTCTATAGTGAATCTCTTGGCGCGGGGTGGAGCAGTCCGGTAGCTCGCTGGGCTCATAACCCAGAGGTCGGAGGTTCAAATCCTTCCCCCGCCACCATTTCGGGACCCGGCTTCGTGCCGGGTCCTTTTGTCATTGCACGGGACACGCATCGTCGGCCCTCCGATGGACGCGAACCGCAGGGCGAAGCGAACAGGACCGCCGGATTCCGGCGGGATTCCGCTCGTGACCGAGCGCTTACCGTGTTCCGGAGGAGATCGGGTTTCACGTTTTCTTCCCCTTTCGGCCGGCCAGCGCTTCGGCCGCCGAGGCATCGAGGCCGAGCGTGCGCTGGGGAAAGGGGATCTCTATGCCGCGGGCGTCGAAAACTTCCTTGACCTTCTTTCGGAGGAAGCGCTCCACCTCCCACTGTCTGAGGGGTTCAACTTTCCCCTGGAGCCGCACGGTGATCGAGGAGTCGCCGAGGCCCATGACCCCCACCACTTCGGGCTCTTCTATGAACGCCGGACCGACCGTCGCATCTTCGGCAGCCTGGTGCCCCACCTCGGCGAGTGCGTCGAAAACCTCATCGAGGTTTGCCTTGTAGCTTACGCCCACGTCCAGCACCGACCTCGACCACTGGCGGGTCAGGTTGGTGACCCCCGTGATCTGGCCGTTTGGGACGATATGGAGATCACCGTTCACCGCCCTGACCTGCGTGGTTCTCAAGAACATGTGCTCCACAAGCCCCGTGAAAGTCCCGATCGTCACGACGTCGCCCACCCGAAACTGGTCCTCCAGCACGATGAACAGGCCTGAAATGATGTCCCGGACCAGGTATTGGGACCCGAAGCCGAGGGCAACGCCCGCGATGCCAAGCCCCGCGAGCAGCGGGCCTATCTGGACGCTGAAATCGTTGAGGATCATGAGGCCCGCCGTGAGGTAGATGACCGTGCCCCCGACCCTGCGGAGAATGGTCGTAACCGTGGCCACCCGCCTCTCGATCTCGCTCTTCGTCCTGGCGTCCGCCGCCGGCGCGGACGTACGGACCCTTTTCAGAATCAGTCGAAAAAGCCGGTCCAGCAAGAAGGCGCCCAGGAGGTAGAGCGCCGCGTGAAAGAGCCGCATCGTCAGCCACGGTCCCCACGACTGGAATTCCCACACGGCCCAGGAGCCGGGCTCCCGGGGAAGGCTCGACATCAGCAGAGCGATCATGGCCCCTCCTCTTTTACGCGAGATGTCTGAAACGCAGGCACTCGACCATGGTTCCCGCCTCGAAGCGCGCCGTTCCGGCCGGCAGTTCCACGAGTGCGTCGGCCTCCCGCCACGCCGCCAGGTCGGCCGATCCTTTGTGTTTGACCAGTCGCACTGAGAATCCGTCTTCCGCCAGGCGGCCCGGTTCGAAGCGAGTGCGAGACGCGCCCGATTCATGGGCCTCCCACAGCGGGAGCTCCCGCCGACGGATTCCCTCTGCCCCCATGCGTCTCCCGAGCGCCGCCCGAAGGAAAAGCACGGCACCGACGAAGGAGCTGACCGGATTTCCCGGCAGACCGAGCACGACCGCCTCGCCCTTTGTCCCGAAGAGTATGGGCTTGCCGGGCTTCATGGCCACCTTGTGAAAGTGGAGCTTCACCCCTTCGCGGCAGAGAAACTCCGGCACCAGGTCCAGATCCCCCACCGATACGCCGCCGGAAAGGACCAGGAAGTCCGCGCGAAGTCCGTCCCTTATGGCGGACTGAAGGAGGTCCTCGTCGTCTGGAACGATGCGGGCCTCGCAGTCGCCGCCGCCCCAGCCCTTCCAGAGGCCCGCCAGCATGGGTCCGTTGGTGTTCACGATCTTCCCAGGTCCGGGCTCGGTACCCTGCGGGACCAGCTCGGAACCGGTCGCGAGGAAGACGGCCCGACAACTGCGGGCAACCGTCGCCCCGGCGACGCCCAGCGTCGCCCCGACGGCGACGTCCAGAGCGTCGAGCTTTCGGCCGGCCTCAAAGACTGAAGACCCGGCCTTCGCGTTTTCTCCCCGGTAGCGGATGTTCTCTCCCCTCCCTACCGGACGCTTCACCGCCACCCATCCGTCGCCCCACTCGCAGTCCTCCACGGGGACCACGGCGTCCGCGCCATCGGGAACGGGCGCCCCCGTCATGATCCTGGACGCCCGGCCGGTGCTCAACCGGGCCTCGGGCAGGCCGCCGGCGAAGACGGTGTCGACGACCTCGAACCGTCCGGGCTCGGCCGAATCCTCGGAACGCAAGGCATATCCGTCCATGGATGATCTGTCGAAGGGCGGGTCGTCGCGCTCCGCCGCCACCGGCCGCAGCAGAATCCGCCCCCCGGCGTCCGTCCAGTCGATCACCTCCGGAACGGGCCGGGGCGTGCGGTCCCTGACGATCGCAAGCGCTTCTTCAACGGGAAGGAGAGCCATGCACTGTCTCCACAAAAGGCCCACCGAGGCCGACCGCCCGGAGGCGCACCCCACGACGCCCTTGGGAAAGCGCACCACGTGCCCCGATGTCCAAGTCTACCAGAAGGAGGCTCTGCGGGTGGAGAGAGGGTTTTGATTTGGGATTTGGGAATTGGGATTTCGGACTTAAAAAAACGGCAATGAAGTAAGGATGGGGCTGTCTTCTAAGGCCGAAGGCCTAAAGCCGAAGGGCTAAAGAAAAGACTGGAAACGTCGGCAGACGGGTCTTCGAAGAGCGCCCCCGACTCGATCACTCGGTCACTCGATCGCTTGATCACTGCGCCGAAGGCGCACAGTCACTCGATCGTTCAGCCCGACCGGCCGGGCTGGAATAAGGGGCGGGGCCATATCCTTGCTAAACTCGTGGGGGGGCGTTATCGTACTTCACCGGAGGACGGATGGCTCTAGAGAGAAAACCCAACTGGTTCAAAATAAACCGGCTTGCGGTCGGGGAAAAGGCGAGCGACGTGCTCAACACGATCGCGACCCACAACCTGCATACGGTGTGCACGTCGGCCCGCTGTCCCAACAAGGGTACGTGCTTCGCCGAGGGTACGGCCACCTTCATGATCCTGGGCGACATCTGTACCCGGGCCTGCCGGTTCTGCGACATCGCAACCGGCCGCCCCCTGGCGGAGGATCTGGCCGAACCCGCCCGCGTGGCCGACGCCGCAGAGAAGATGAAGCTCCGCTTTATCGTGGTCACGTCGGTGGCGAGGGACGACCTCCCCGACGAAGGCGCAGGTGCATTTGCCCGGACCATCCGGGCGGTCAAAAACCGGATCGAAGGCTCGCGCGTCGAGGTGCTCACACCCGATTTCAGCGGACGGAAGGAGTGCCTGAAGACGGTGCTCGATGCCCGTCCCGACGTGTTCAACCACAACCTGGAAACGGTGGAGCGCCTCACGCCGAGGATAAGGGCCAGGGCCACCTACAGGCGTTCGCTCGCCGTCCTGCGCAGGGCCCGCGAACTCGCTCCGGACATCCCGACGAAGAGCGGCCTCATGGTCGGGCTCGGAGAGAGGCGGGAAGAACTGGTCCAGGCCTTCCACGACCTGGCGGATGCCGGCGTCCAGCGCCTGACGCTCGGCCAGTACCTCCAGCCCACCAGGAAGCACCATCCCGTCGTGCGCTACTACAGCCCCGAAGAATTCGCCGAACTCAGGTCGAGTGCCAAAGCCGCCGGTATCCCCGCCGTTCTTGCGGGCCCTCTGGTGCGCAGCTCCTACCACGCCGGGAGCTTCGCCGAACACTGAAC
>Ga0307440_1000840_pt1 | contig 15197 bp, 13 predicted proteins | sample SalMarWE160410MG_FD_202150 | JGI IMG/M metagenome (GOLD analysis project Ga0307440, IMG submission 202150) | Salt marsh sediment microbial communities from the Plum Island Ecosystem LTER, Massachusetts, United States - WE1604-10 | ecosystem: Environmental > Aquatic > Marine > Intertidal zone >... | reverse complement strand
GAGGCTTTGGGCATCAAAGGGACCGGGCTCGGCGATGAGTGCGCGCGCCGCGTCCATCTTGTCCCAGGTGTTCCATAGCAGGACCCCGCGTACGCGCCCTTCCTTCAGGTAGTACACCACCCCTTTGCGGAAGGGCTCCTGCCAGTCCTCGACCAGATCCATGCCGGCATCGAGCTCGCCCACGGCCTCGTAGCCCAGATCGAACAGATCGGAATAGAAGAACGGCAGATGGTGGTAGGCCACGGCCTCGCCCGCCATGTTCCGCCCGGCCATCTCGCCCATGGTGTTGGCGTTGTCCTCGTGCTCGACCCGCATGCGCTTGCCCAGCGCCGGATTGAAGAAATTGGCCACGTCGCCCGCCGCATAGATGGCGGGATCGCTGGTGCGCAGGAACTCGTCGACGACGATGCCGTCGTCCACCGCAAGCCCCGCCGCCTGCGCCAGCTCGGCATTGACCTGGATGCCGACGCCGACGACCACGCCGTCCACCTGCAGCACCTCGCCGCCCTGGATGGGGATCTCGTAGCCCTCGCCATGGCGGGCGATGGCGTCCACGGTGTGGCCGGCGAGCATTTCGATGCCCTCGTCCCGGTAGTAGGCGGTGATGAAGTCCGACAACGGCCCGGGATAGATGCGGGCGCCGATGCCCGCTTCGGGGAAGATCATCGTCACCCGGTTGCCGTTCATGCGCAGCGCGGCGGCGATTTCGGAGCCGATGAAGCCGCCGCCGATCACGGCGAGGCGCTGCTTGCGCTCGGCCAGCGCCTTCAGCTGCAGGTAGTCATCGAGCGCGCGGAAATAGATGATGCCCTCCACCTCCCACGGCAGATGGCGGGGCGAGCCTCCGGTGGCCAGCAGCAGCTTATCGTAGCCATAGACCCGACCCTGGTCGTCCGTCACCTGCCTGTTGTGCCGGTCGATGCCGACGACGGACGCGCCCAGGTTCAGATCGACATGCCGCGCATCCAGCTTCAGCCATACATCGTCGAACGGCTTGCCCTTCCACAGGGCCTTGGACAGATAGGGCCGGATGTAGGGCAGGTGCGGCTCGCGGGTGACGACGCCGATGCGGCCCTCGGCATCCGCCCTGCGGATGCCCCGGATGGCCGCAGCACCCGTCAGGCCGCCGCCGATGATCAGGTATGGATAATGGTTCATCGCGCACCCCCTTTCGCCGCCGGCCATCCGCGGAACGGCCGCCGTGTCCGGCGAACGCTACCGACAGTGTAGACACATTTGGCATCGGCCTGCCGTCGCCACAATTCCGAATTATTCCCATACCGGCATGCCCGGCATTGATGTACCCTGATTAATATGCGGGGCGATCATGCCCGTGACGATCGCGGGCACGCGCACATCCGCCCACTCGCGGACAGGGGCACAGCACCATGATCAGACACTCCCACAGGGCTTGGCATCTCGACGAAATCGCCCATTCCGTCGCAGGCAACGAGGCCTTGCGGGGATGGCTGCCGGCCATCGCGGCGGAAATCCTGCTGTTCGTGACCTTTCTGCTGTGGCTGCTGCATAACGGCAGCGAATACCATGGCTTCGCCGTGGTCTATGCCTGGATCATCTACTGCCTGACCGCCGTCGCCCTGGTGTTCTTCTGGACCGAGCCGGCGGAAAACCAAAGTGTGCATAATCAGGACCGCGGCGGTCCCGACCGCGACTAGGGGAGTAAGGAACCGGGAATACCTGTCACCTGTACCGATGCCGTCCATCGCTGACTGACCATGCACCCGGCCTGCCGGCCACGCGCGGATCGGCTGACGGCGGCCATGGCCTTTGCCGGGTCCGCCGCCTACAATGCCCCGCATGTCAAAAACGCTGTTCGTCTGCCAGAACTGCGGGGCCGAACACCGCAAATGGATGGGGCAGTGCCCCGAATGCCTGGCATGGAACAGCATCACCGAGGAAACAGCGGCGGAGATGCCGCGCGGCGCCGGCGGCAAGGCCGAGCCGCTGACCCCCGACGCCATCACCGACATCGACAGCCATGATGCCCCCCGCCAGTCCTCCGGCATCGACGAACTGGACCGCGTGCTGGGCGGCGGCGTCGTGCCCGGATCGGCCGTGCTGCTGGGCGGCGAGCCGGGCATCGGCAAGTCCACGCTGCTGCTGCAGGCGGCGGCCCGTTTCGCGGCGCGCAGGCCGGTGCTGTACGTCACCGGCGAGGAATCGGCCCGGCAGGTGCGCATGCGCGGCGAGCGCATCGACGCCCTGCATGCGGACCTGCAGCTTGCCGCCGGCACCGAGCTGGAAGCCATCCTGGCCACCACCGCCAAGTCGAAGCCGGGCCTGCTGATCGTCGATTCGATCCAGACCACGGTCACCAGCCGCCTGAGCTCCGCCCCCGGCACCGTGGCCCAGGTGCGCGACTGCGCCAGCGCCCTGATCCAGCAGGCCAAGACCATGGGGCATGCCCTGATCCTGATCGGCCATGTGACCAAGGACGGCAGCATCGCCGGCCCGCGCGTGCTGGAGCACATGGTCGACGCCGTGCTGTATTTCGAGGGCGACCACGGCTACGCGCACCGCATCCTGCGCGCCGTCAAGAACCGCTTCGGCCCGGCCGGCGAGATCGGCGTGTTCGAGATGTCGGACATGGGCCTGCTCGGCATCCGCGATGCCTCGCGCATCTTCCTGGCCGAACGCGCCAAGGACACGCCGGGTTCGGTGGTGCTGGCCTGCCTCGAGGGCACGCGCCCGCTGCTGGTGGAGGTGCAGGCGCTGGTCGCCCCCACCGTCTACGCCACGCCCAAGCGTTCGTCCGTCGGCCTGGATCCGGCGCGCGTGGCCATGCTCACCGCGGTGCTGGAGCGGCGCATCGGCATCCCGCTGTCCAGCCAGGACGTGTATGTGAATGTGGCCGGCGGCGCCCGCATCCAGGAACCGGCGGCGGATCTGGCGGTACTGCTGGCGGTGATCTCCGCCTACCGTGACAAGCCGCTGGCATCCGACATCGCCGTGTTCGGGGAGGTGGGCCTGACCGGTGAGGTGCGGCCGGTCGGGCAACCCGAGGCCCGGATCCGGGAGGCCGCCAGCCTCGGTTTCTCGCGCGTGATGATGTCGCGGGACAATCATGCCCGGGTGCGGGATACCGATGTTGTTGCTAAGATGCGGCGGTCCTCGAAGACGGCCGTCGACTGCATCCCCGTGCACCGGCTGGCCGATGCGGTACAGGCAGGTCTGACGTGAACTTTTTCGATTATGTGCTGATTGCCATCGTCGGTCTGTCCATGGTGCTGTCGCTGTGGCGGGGCTTCGTACGCGAGATCATCTCCCTGATCGGGCTGGTCGCCGCCTTCATGGTCGCCAGCCGCACGTCGGCGATGACCGGCGATCTGCTCGGGCACTGGCTTCCGAAGGGCACCGTCTCCGATATCGCCGGCTTCGTGCTGATCTTCGTCATCATCATGGTGATGGTCGGCCTGAGTGGCGTGATCATCCGCAAACTGGTCGATGTGGCCCAGCTGACCGCCACCGACCGCACGCTGGGCGTCTTCTTCGGCCTGGCCCGCGGCGTGCTGCTGATCGCCCTGAGCTTTTTGATCTTCACCTCCTATGATCCCCATTATCGCCAGCCGTGGTTGAGGGAAAGCCTGCTCAGTCCCTATGCCATCAAACTGGGCGATCTGCTCGGCAAGGCCATTCCGGCCGGCTATCCCTTCTCACGGCAGGGACGGTCTGTTACATTGCCATCGCTGCACGGCAGCGCCAACATCCCGGAACCATCCAAGGAGCAGCCGGATGACCAGGGCAACATCCCTGCCCATGACCGCGAAATGCTGAAATCCGTCATCCAGAAATCGATGAAGTGAGCCGCCATGTCTCCATCGCCCCCTGAATGCCCCGCCGAGCCGTCCTTCGATGACGACCATTTCCATGACGAGTGCGGCATCTTCGGGGTGTTCAACCACCAGGAAGCCGCCAACCTGACCTACCTCGGGCTGTATGCCCAGCAGCACCGCGGCCAGGAATCAGCCGGCATCGTGTCCACCGACGGCCATAATTTTCATACCCACCGCGGCGTCGGCCTCGTCGCCGATATCTTCCGCAAACAGGACATCGCCCAGCTCGCCGGGGCTCACAGCATCGGCCATGTCCGCTACTCGACCTCGGGTGAAAGCGGCCTGAGAAACTGCCAGCCGTTCAGCTACGAATACGCGTACGGCGGCATCGCCATGTGCCACAACGGCAATATCGTCAACGCCCCGGAACTGCGCCGCGAGATGGAAAAAAAGGGCTCGATCTTCCAGTCCACCTCGGACACCGAGGTGCTGATCCACCTGGTGGCGCGCAGCGATGGCGACACCACCGAATCCAGACTGACCGATGCCGTCCGGCGGCTGACCGGCGGCTTCTCGCTGCTGGTATTGACCGAGACCAAGCTGATCGGCCTGCGCGACCCGAACGGCATCCGGCCGATGGTGCTGGGCCGGCTCGGGTCATCCTGGGTGCTGGCCTCGGAAACCTGCGCCTTCGACCTGATCGGCGCCAGATTCGAGCGGGATGTCGAGCCCGGCGAGATGGTGGTGATCACCGCCAACGGCCTGCGCAGCATGTTCCCCTTCCAGTCGGCGGCACCGAAGTTCTGCGTGTTCGAATACGTCTATTTCGCCCGCCCCGATTCCACCCTGGAAGGCGTCAATGTCTACGAGGCACGCTACCGCATCGGCGAGCAGCTGGCGGCGGAATCGCCGGCCAATGCGGACATCATCGTGGCTGTTCCGGATTCGGGCGTGCCGCCGGCCATGGGCTACGCCAAGCGCTCGGGCGTGCCGTTCCAGATGGGCCTGATCCGCAACCATTACGTCGGCCGCACGTTCATCGAGCCCCAGCAGTCGATCCGCAATTTCGGCGTCAAGCTGAAACTCAACGCCAACCGCAGCATCATCGCCGGCAAGCGCGTCGTGCTGGTGGATGATTCCATCGTACGCGGCACCACCAGCCGCAAGATCGTCGAGATGGTGCGTGCGGCAGGCGCCACCGAGGTGCATATGCGCATCTCCAGCCCCCCGACCAGACATTCCTGCTTCTACGGCATCGACACCCCGAACCCGGACGAGCTGATGGCCAACAAGATGAGCGTGGACGAGATGTGCAAGGCCATTCATGCCGATTCCCTCGGCTTCGTGTCCTTCGAGGGCATGTACAGGGCCGTGGGCAAGCCCCGAGAACAGCACTGCGATGCCTGTTTCTCCGGCAATTACCCGGTGCCGATCGAGGGCCCGCGCTCGCCCCAGTTGTCCCTGCTGCGCTTTACCCAGCGCCGCTGAACATGTCCTCCCCGACCGCAGTTCTGGTCCATGGCTGGCTGGGATTTCGCCGGATTCTTTTCTGGGATTATTTCCGCGGCGTATCCGCGCTCTACGCGCAGATGGGCATCCGCACCCTCGTACCGGAGCTGGCATGGGGCGGCGGCACCAGGGCGCGCAGTGTCGAACTCGCCGACCAGCTCGCCGAAGAGCCCGGCCCGCTGCACCTGATCGCCCATTCCATGGGCGGCATCGATGCCCGGCGCTATATCGCGCTTCTGGGAGGGTATTCCAGGGTCGCCAGCCTGACCACACTGAGCACGCCGCACCGCGGCTCCATGCTGGCCGATGTGGTCCAGCACGGCCTGTGGCCGTTCCGCTGGCTGGCCGGCGTGCATGATCTGACCCCGGAGGTGATGGCGCGCTTCAACGACGAAACACCGGATTCGGCCGGCATCGTTTACCGCAGCTATTCTGCGGCCAGACCCGTGCCGGAGTTGCCATGGCTGGTGCGCCATTTCGGGCGTCGGCTCGAGGCGGCCGAGGGGGAAAACGACAGCCAGGTTTCAGTGCACTCCTCGCCCTGGGGTGAACATCTCGGCACCCTGCACGCCGATCATTTTGAGCTTATCGGGCTGAACCTCTGGCTGAACCCGTTCAGGCGGCGTGAACGCTTCGCGCACCTGCCGGTCTACCGCGCCATCGGCGAGTGGATTCTCGACACCAGTGCCTGACGGCACCCTCCCCGGGAGTGGCGGCCCTTTTACAGAATGCGGATTGGCCGTAGAGTGCACGCGGCCATCATTGCGATTGATCGCGGCTTCGGCCGGAAACGGATATTCCCAAAAGGGTGGTGAATCATGAGCATTCAGCGGTACGACACGCTTTCGACCTGCCTCAGGCGCTATGCAGGATGGATGGTCATGCTGGCATGGTTGCTTGTGCCCGCATCGGCCGCCGCCGTGCCGGATGCCGCCGGTATCAAGATGGGAGAGAAGATCTATCAGTTCGGCCTGGGCCTCAAGGTCCCCGCCTGCCAGAAATGCCATGGCGCCGACGCTATGGGCTCCGATGCCATCGGCACGCCCAGACTCGCCTCCCAGGTCTATACCTACCTGTACAAGCAGCTGATGGATTTCGCCACGGGCCGGCGCACCGATCATGTCATGCACCAGATGAACAACATCGCCAAGGCCCTGACCGACCAGCAGCGCCGGGATGTGGCCGCGTATCTGCATGTACTGCAGATGCCGTATGCCGGATCGAATCTGGGCAAGCTGCGCAAGGAGGGCGTGAAGGTCGGCGATGTCGCCCGGGGAAGAACCATCGTCCTGTTCGGCCTGCAAAGCAAAAATATTCCCGCCTGCCAGGGCTGCCATGGTTACCATGGACACAGCGCCGGTATGATGTTCCCGGCCATCAGTGGCCAGAAATACGTATACCTGACGCATCAGCTGGCCGCATTCCGCCGTGCCGCGCGGGGAGATAAAACCGGGCGATCCAACGACTATATGGGCGCGATGCAGGGGGTCGCCAGCAAGCTGACCAATAAGGACATCGATGATGTGTCCGCGTATCTGACCGCTGCCAAGCCTCCCCCGCCGCCCAACAACCCAATGACGCCGACCAACTAGTCATCAACGGGTTCATATGCCGGCAGCATCGACAACCGGGGGTTAGGGCTTACCGCACCGAATCTGTGGTGACGGACATGCCCCTATGCAATCCCGCGACGGGTGGTGAAAGTATGAAAAGACATTTTTTTCCTGTGGCATGCGCCATCTTCATGGCGGTCTCGGGCATGGTCCCTGGCATCGCCCATGCTTTAGCCGAGAACAAGTGCAAGGCCTGCCATGATTTCACCACCGGAAAGAACAAGTTTGGACCCAGCCTGAAGGGCGTGCTCGGGCGGCGGGCCGGCACCTATCCCGGCTACCGCTATGTTTTCAGAACCTATATCAAGGGCAAGCCCTGGATCTGGACCGAGAAGCGGATCCGCGAATGGGACTACGATACCGCCGAGGCTGTAAAAAAACTGACCGGCAATCCGAAAGCCATCACGCGCATGCCCTCGCAGTTCATGACCGGCGAACCGGAGGATGAGATCATCGACTACATCAGGAAGACGAGCGGCAAGGCGGGCAAACGTCCCAGAAAATAGGCATGGCATCCGAGCAACACCGGGGTAAATCCCGCACTACGCCCATGCACAACCATCCGTTCAGACTGGCGCTACAATCAGTCCATGCGCGCCCACACGCCATACCGAGGAGGTCGCGATGTTTGTCACCATGAACCGCATCCCCGTGCATCGGGAACACTGGCCGGATTTCGAGGAACGCTTCAAAAACCGCCTTGGCCTGGTCGACGAGGCCCCGGGGTTCATCCGTAACATGGTGCTGCGACCTGCCGACGACACCAGTGACTGCCATATCGTGTTGACGATGTGGGAAACCCGTGCAGCCTTCGAAAACTGGACAAAGAGCGATTCCTTTCTGCAGGCGCACTACCGCGCCAGACAGGACAACCAGAAGGCCAAGGATACCTTCAAGGGGCCGAGCAGCCTGGAGACCTTCGAATCCGTCACCGACACCGGCTCCTGAACGGTGGAGTCCGGGCGGTATAGCCGCTATGCTTCGGCCCGCTTTACTCAGGGAGGCCTGCGATGCAGATCGATGTACGTAAAGTCGCCAATCTGGCGCGAATCCGCCTGACGGATGACGAGGCCTCGGCACTGGGGCCGCAGTTGAACCATATTCTCGCCTATGTCGATTCATTGCAGCAGTTGGATACCAAGGATGTGATGCCTACCGCCCATCCGCATGACGCGGCCATGCCGTTACGCGCGGACATCGCCACCAATGCCAATCGGCGCGAGGCGTTGCAGGCACCGGCACCGGCCACCGATTCCGGACTGTATGTCGTGCCCAAGGTCATCGAATAATGCCGTTCACCCCGCTTCACGCATGGAAGGAAAGACTGGATACCGGAGCATTGACGGCCGTCGATGTCGCCAAGCTGTATCTGGAACGAATCGCCAGATTCAACGACCGGCTGAATGCCTTCGTGCACCTCGATGCCGAGCATGTTCTGGCCCAGGCGGAAGCCTCGGATATCCATCGCACCAAACATGGCCCGCGCCCGCTGGAGGGCTTGCCGATTGCCGTCAAGGACATCTTCTGCACGCAGGACGGTCCGACGCAATGCTGCTCGCATATCCTGAAGGACTTCCATGCCCCGTACGACGCGCATGTGATCACGCTGCTGAAAAAGGCCGGCGCGGTACTCGTCGGCAAGACCAACATGGATGAGTTCGCCATGGGCTCGTCGAACGAAACCTCGGTGTTCGGTCCGGCCCGCAATCCGTGGAACGAGGACTGCATCCCGGGCGGATCCTCCGGTGGCTCCGCCTCGGCGGTGGCTGCAGCACTGGCTCCGGCGGCACTCGGTACCGACACCGGCGGCTCGATCCGCCAACCGGCGTCCCTGACCGGCATCGTCGGCCTGAAACCGACCTACGGCCGGGTGTCGCGCCGCGGCATCATCGCCTTCGCCTCGTCCCTGGACCAGGCGGGACCGATGACTGCCTGTGTACGCGATGCAGCCATGGTCGCTGCCGCCATCAGCGGTCACGATCCGATGGACGCCACATCGGTAGCCGACGCCCCGGACGTGGATTGGCTCGGCGCCTGCGAGGCCACCGACATGCGCGGCCTGCGCATCGGCCGTCCGAAGGAATATTTCGTCGACGGCATGCACCCGGCCGTGCGCGAGGCCATCGACGCGGCGCTGGCCCGGTGCGGGGAGCTCGGCGCCACCATCGTCGACATCTCGCTGCCGCATACCGAGTATGCCGTCGCCGCCTACTACGTGATCGCGCCGTCCGAGGCCTCGGCAAACCTCGCACGCTACGACGGTGTGCGCTTCGGCCACAGAAACCAGGCCCCGGACGATCTGTTCGACCTGTACACCCGCTCGCGCGACGAAGGTTTCGGTGCCGAGGTCAAGCGCCGCATCCTGACCGGCACCTTCGCGCTGTCCTCCGGCTATTACGACGCCTACTACAAGAAGGCGCAGCAGGTACGCACGCTGATCCGCCAGGATTTCCTGAACGCCTTCGAGACCGTCGACGTCATTGCCACCCCGACCAGTCCGGTACCGGCCTTCCGCCTCGGCGAGAAAACGGACGACCCGCTGACCATGTACCTGTCGGATATCTTCACCATCGCCGTCAACCTCGCGGGCCTGCCGGGCCTGAGCCAGCCGTGCGGGTTCGCCGACGATCTGCCGGTCGGTCTGCAATGGATCGCCCCGGCCTGGCGCGAGGATGTGCTGCTGTCCGCCGCTGCCGCTTTCGAAGCCGCCAGCGACTGGCATGCCCGCAAACCGGAGGCCTTCCAATGAGCTGGGAAACCGTGATCGGCCTGGAAGTGCACGTGCAGGTCAACACCCGCTCCAAGGCCTTTTGCGGCTGTGCCACCGATTTCGGCGCCGAACCGAACACCCAGACCTGTCCGGTCTGCCTCGGCATGCCCGGGCAATTGCCGGTGCTGAACAAGGAAGCGGTCGACAAGACAGTACTGACAGGGCTGGCCATCGATGCCGCGATCAACCTCGAATCGCGCTTCGACCGCAAGAATTATTTCTATCCGGACCTGCCGAAGGGCTACCAGATCAGCCAGTTCGCCATCCCGCTGGTCGAGCGCGGCCACCTGGATATCCCGACACCCGACGGCGAAAAGCGCATCGGCATCACCCGCATCCACATGGAAGAGGATGCCGGCAAGAGCCTGCACGAGGGCCTGGACGGCGTTTCGCACATCGATCTGAACCGCTCCGGCGTGCCGCTGATGGAGATCGTCTCGGAGCCCGACATGCGCTCGGCGGATGAGGCGGTGGCCTACCTGAAGCAGCTGCACCAACTGGTGCGCTTCCTCGGCGTCTCGGATGCCGACATGGAGAAGGGGCAGTTCCGCTGCGACGCCAACGTGTCGGTGCGCAGGAAAGGCGAGCCGCTCGGCACCCGCGCCGAGTTGAAAAACCTGAACTCCTTCCGCTTCATCAAACAGGCCATCGAGTATGAGGTGATGCGCCAGATCGAGATCATCGAGGACGGCGGCGAGATCGCGCAGGAAACGCGCCTGTTCGACTCGGCCAAGGGCGAAAGCCGCCCGATGCGCAGCAAGGAGGAGGCGCACGATTACCGCTACTTCCCGGACCCGGACCTGCCGCCGCTGCGCCTGTCCGCCTCCGAGGTCGACGCTATCCGCGCCGGCATGCCCGAACTGCCCGGGCAGATGCGCCGTCGCTTCGAGACGGAATACGGCCTCTCCCCGTACGATGCCGACGTGCTGTCGACGACGCGCGAACTGGCCGGCTATTACGAGGCACTGGTCGGGGCCCATTCGGCCGACCCGAAGCGCTGTGCCAACTGGCTGGCCAACGAATTGCTCGGCCGGCTCAAGGAACGCGGCATCGACATCGGCGACAGCACCGTGACGCCGCCGTTGCTGGCCGGACTGCTGGACCGCATCGCCGACAACACGGTGTCCGGGAAACTGGCCAAGGACGTGCTGGACGCCATGCTCGATTCCGGCAAGGACGCGGATACCGTCATCGACGAGAAGGGCATGCGTCAGGTCACCGATACCGGGGCCATCGATGCGCTGATCCGCGAGGTCATGGACGCCAACGCCGGGCAGGTCGAAGAGTACCGCGCCGGCAAGGACAGGTTGCTCGGCTTCTTCGTCGGCCAGGTCATGAAGGCCTCGCGCGGCAAGGCCAACCCGGACCTGGTCAACGAGCGCCTGCGCGAACTGCTGAAGGGATGATGTGAACGCCCGCTGGCGCTGGGCGATCGCAGCCGGTACGGTGCTGCTCGTCGCGGTGCTGCTGCATGTACGGATGAATGCCGCATACATGCGCAAGGTGCTGCCCCCGCTTGTCTCCAGGTTGACCCACGCCAGCGTCAAATTCGACCGTTTGAGTTTCAGCTTCGTGCACGGGTTAGACGTACGCCTGGACAAGGTACGCATGAAGCAAGCCGCCTGGGGCATCCAGGCCCCGAACGTGCTGCTGGAACTGCGCGTGATCCCGTTGCTGCTCGGTTCGATCGAGTTGCGGGGCATCTACCTGCGCTCGCCGGTGATCCGCTTCACCCCACAAAAGGGGCGAGCAACATCGACCGCCGAGATGCATGGTCTTCCCCGGGGAATGATGCTCGACCAGTTGTCCGTTTCCGATGCCACCATCATCAATGACACCGGCCAGACCCTGATCTCAGGCCTGGACATGGATATCCATGATATCGGGCCGAACCGGACCATGCGCTGGGAGCTGCAGGCCCGTACCGGCGAGCAGATGGCCAATGGCCACGGTGAGCTCGGCTTCCGGCTCGCCACCGTCTACAGTGGCTTCGCCAAGCTGTCACTGAAGCGCATCCCATTGCAGGCGCTGCATGGCATTCCCAGGATATCCGCCCTGACCGGCCGGCTTTCCCGCCACGGCTACCACCAACTGAGCACGGTGATCACCCTGAGTATTGCCCATGGCGACCAGTGGACCGCCTTTAGCGAGGTCACGCTGTCCGGGGATCAGGGGCGACCGGACATCACCCTGCGCGGCAAACTCTATCGGGATGCCAGCCACGCCCTGGCATGGAAGGATGCATTCATCCAGGTCGGCAACAATGCCCTGCTGGCCGTCGAGGGCGGCTGCGACAAGCGGGAGGCCTGCACCACGTCCATCCGCGGAAAATCCGTCAACCTCACCCCCTTTCTGAACATGACCGTCCCAGCCTCTCCGCCCTGGCAACCCGTTTCCGGCGACATGAACGTGCAGGCCGATCTGCATTGGCGACGGCATGACTGGCGCCTGACCGGACAGGCCGAGATGCAGGGGATCACCTGGAAGGATGGCACCGGCACGTTCGGGCTGCCCGATTTCACTATCAATAACGTTTTGGCCTTGGGGACGAAGGGGAATGTCAGCGTGCAATCCGCCCTGATCGGCTTCGTACAGCACTCCGGCGATCTGCTGGCCGCTGCCCATTATGATGCACACGCCAGGGCAGGCGAACTGAACTTCCGGCTCAATGCTCTGCAGGATGCCTGGGCGCCCGCCCTGCGGCTGACCTCGATGCTCGATCCCAGCGGCGCCTTGCCCATCAGCGGCCAGGGCATCATGCAGGGCGATATCAAACTGACGATTGCCGATGGCAAGCCGAACCTGCATTTCTCCCTGGATGGCACCAGGGCCGAGGTGCACCTGGCCGGAGGCATGAAACCCGCGGGCATGGCCGCCAAGGCCTCCGGCGACTGGCAACCCGGGAGCGATGACGGGCACCTGGCGATCACCACGGCCGTCCTTGGCACCTCCACGCTGAAAAGACTGGTGTGGCGCCGCAGCCACACCCAACGGCAGTTGGCAATCGGCCATATCCAACTCGACATGCAGGCACTGAGAAAACAGGGCGTGCATTTCCCCGACGCCTTCAAGCCCTTCCAGGGTGCCGTGACCGGCAGCCTGTCAACCACCTGGAATACCCCCGTCCGGATCGAACGGCTGCGGGGCCTGTGGCCGGGCCTGCCGCGGTTGAATGCCCAGCTTGACCTCGACCGCTTCGGCACGGACGGCTGGCAGTTGCAGGGGCATGTGGCTTTTGACCGGGGCAGCGCCATATTGAAGGCGCTGCGGGCGACAGGAACCCACGGCAGCAGCGACCTGAACGGCGATATCTCCTTTGCCAGCGGCAGAGGCCATGTCGATTTCCGGCGGGCTGCACTGGTATGGAAAAGCGGTGATCCCGTGCCGAGTTGGCTGACATCGATGCATCTGCGCGGACATATCCGGAGCCTGCACATGTCCTGGCTCGGCCAGAAATGGGAAAACATCGAGGGTCGCTACCGGCTGGACGGCGCCCGCCTGCAATTTCCTGCGCTCAAAGCCATGATCGGCGATGGCAAGCTCAGCGCCCATGACATGACCGTCGATGTCAAACCCGGATCACTGGCCCTCAGTGGCGACGCCCAGCTCGGCGGCCTGCATGTCCAGAAGCTGGCCGGGCTAACGGATTTGCTGCATGGCGAATTGACCGGGAAGACCTTTGCCACCGTCCGGTTCGACGGCACCCTTCCGTTCCAGCACTGGCAGGATTGGCGTGGCAACGGAAACATCATGATCTATGGAGGCCATTGGCGGGCGCAGCCGCAGAAAGGAGTCACGCAATCCGTACACCATTTTGACCTGTTCGGATTCCGTTTCCGCCATCTCAGGAACCAGACCTCGCTGCGGGACATCCGGATTGAGAACGCCGGCGGCGGTTACAGCGGCACGGCCAGGATGAGCGCGGGCGGCATGCTTCAGGGGGCGCTGACACGCCGCGAGGATGGCGCGCATATCAAGATCGGCGGCATTTGGCCCGACATCACCTGGACGCAGTCACCAGCCACTGCGCCGTAGTCTTTATTTCTTTTTATTGTTGACTTCGAGCGTTTTCAGAAAGGCAATGATATCGGCGCGATTCTGGGGATCCTGCATCTCTGGCAGCGTCGGCATTGTCAGACCGTAGGGATTGGAATCGACCAGCGCTTTGGCTGTGGAATTGATTTTCGCAAAGGCGCTCGGGCTGGTGATCCACTGGTTGATCCATTTCACGTCTTGACGATGCGTGATGTCGCGCAGGCCCGGCGCTCCCACCACACTGGTCTGGTAGTCCAGACGATGGCAATGGCTGCAGATGTTCTCAAAGATCTTGCTGCCTGCCTCGGCGCTGCCGACGATGGGCTTCTGTTGTGCCTCCGCCGGAGTGGACGCAGCTCCGCCCTTGGCTGCCTGTTCCTTGGCTGCCTGTTCCTTGGCCCTGGCCGCCTTTTCTTTAGCCCCGGCTTCCTGTTTCCTGGTTTTGGAGGCTTCGGCCCTGGTCCTGGCCGTCTCCGCCTTCGCCGCCAGGGCTGCGCCCATCGGCACCGCAACCAGACCAATCGTCAAAGCAGATGCGATGAACGCCTTACGCATGTTCGCCCCCCCTACACACACTTTATGGCCAGCCCGCATGCGCTGCAAGCCCGGAGCCGGTGAGGCGGGCCGCCTTTGTCTCGCAGCGGTTGCGGGTGTACCTTTCGGCCTGCACAAACCGACCCGGAGCGCCCGATGGACCTGACGAATCTGACCGCCCTTTCTCCGCTTGACGGCCGCTACGCCGACAAGGTGGCCGCACTGCGGCCCATCTTCAGCGAATACGGCCTGATTCGCGCCCGCGTCACGGTCGAAATCCGCTGGCTGCAGGCGATATCCCGTCAGCCGCGCATCGCCGAGGTGCCCGCCCTTTCCGAGGCCGCCGACGCCGTGCTGGAGGACATCGCCGCCGGTTTCAGCCCTGCCGATGGGGAGAGGGTCAAGGCTATCGAAGCCACCACCAACCACGACGTCAAAGCCGTCGAGTACTTCCTGAAGGAGAGGGTTGCCGGCAACAAGGAACTGGACGATGTCTCCGAGTTCATGCATTTCGCCTGCACCAGCGAAGACATCAACAACCTCGCCTACGCCCTGATGCTGAAACAGGCACGCGATACGGTATTGCTGCCGGTGATTGACCAGGTGATCGGCACCGTCGCATCCATGGCCCGGGACATGGCCGCCGTGCCGATGCTGGCGCGCACGCACGGCCAGCCAGCCAGCCCGACGACAATGGGCAAGGAGTGGGCAAACACGGCCTACCGCCTGCGCCGCCAGCGTCAGCAGATCGCCACCGTGCCGATCATGGGCAAGATCAACGGCGCCGTCGGCAATTACAACGCGCATCTCGCCGCATATCCGGATGTCGAATGGCCGAACCTGGCCAAGGCTTTCGTCGAAGGCCTGGGGCTGGAATGGAATCCGTATACCACGCAGATCGAGCCGCACGACTATATCGCCGAACTGAACGACGCGCTGGCA
>Ga0307440_1000838_pt1 | contig 15230 bp, 13 predicted proteins | sample SalMarWE160410MG_FD_202150 | JGI IMG/M metagenome (GOLD analysis project Ga0307440, IMG submission 202150) | Salt marsh sediment microbial communities from the Plum Island Ecosystem LTER, Massachusetts, United States - WE1604-10 | ecosystem: Environmental > Aquatic > Marine > Intertidal zone >... | reverse complement strand
CAAGAACAACTTCTTCCTCAACGTCTACGCCACGGCACAACCGAACATCGTCAATCCGCGCCAGCCCGTTGGGGGATTGTCCGGCATCACAACCACCAACCCGAACAACCTCTCGCAGACCTTTGCCGCCGGCATCACACCGACCCTGCAATTCCGGATGAAGGATTACGCACAGGTCAACATCTCGCCGGGTCTGAACTTCGTTTATAACTCGAAAGGGGATGTCGGGAATTACGGGGCAACCAACACAAGCGTCAGCATCGCCAGCGGGGGCTATTTCAGCCGTACGCCCTGGTCCCTGACATACAGCGGAAGCTTCTTGAACAACCAGCAGAATAACCGCTTCCAGAGCACCACGGGCACTGTGAGCTACGTCTTCAATCAGAAATGGCGAAGCTATCTGACTCTCGTCTACGACAACAACAGCTACCTGTCGACGAGCAGCACAAATGGACTTGGTTGGCAGGCAGGCCTTTCCTGGACACCGACCACGCGGACCAGCATTACCGCCGGATACGGTGACAGATACTACGGGGCCTGGCCCACCTTGACGCTCAGCCACCAATCGGGCCAAACGGCCTGGAGCGCCTCCTGGACGTCAACGGTGCAGAACGTGCGTCAGCAGCAGTTGAATCAGCAGCTCTTTCCGGTGACCGACGCCTTCGGAAACCCCGTTCTGAATCCCGTCACCCAGCAACAGCTGCTGCTGCCGATCGGGACCCCCGCCCTGATCAACAGCGTCTACGTGAGCAACAATTTGAGCGCGAGCGTCTCGACCAATTGGAGGCGCACGCCCGCCTCGCTGAACCTCAACTATTATCGGACAAAATACCAGGACCTGGGGCTCGATACGGATGACTATACGATCTATGGGACCATCGGCCGAAACGTTTCCCGGAGGACAAGCCTGAACCTTTCAGTGCAGTGGTGGGAGCACACCGAGCAGAACATCTCCCCCGTCAATTACACGCAAAAGGTCGCATCCGTCTGGATACAGCACAACATAACCCGCTATCTGTCTTCCCAGCTGGGGTACACATTCATTAAGCGAAGCGCCAACAATCCCTTGGACCAATACAACGACAACCAGATCTTCCTTGAGCTCACGTTCTCGCGTGGAGGAGGAGGCGGTACAGCGCAGACCGGCGGTCGGGCCGGTCTGGGTGTCGGCGGGCGGGGAGGCAATGTCCCCAGTGCGACTGGCTACACCGGTCGCTGACTTGGAGTACTGCTCCTCTGGGCTTTTACCCGTCCCGGGCTGAGAGAAAACGCAAGGCGATGGGGGCCTGGCCGAATCCACGCCGGTGGCAGGCGCCCGGGATCCGCTGAGGATCAGGGGCCAACGGGGTTCATGGTGCCCGCGCGGTAGCCCTGAAGATCCAGTGCTATGTGGCGGAACCCAAGCGCCTCCAGTCCCTGGATAACTGCTTGCGCATCATCGAGCACACGGGCACGTTGCTCGGGTGCCACCTCAATCCGCGCCAAATCTCCGTACATGCGCACGCGCACCCACTCGTACCCGCGGCAGGAGAGAAAGCGCTCCGCCTCCTCGATACGTTGCAGTGCCGCCATGGAGAAAGGCTCTCCGGACGGCAGGCGCGTAAGGAGGCAGCTGTTTGCGGGCTTGGACCATGTGGAAAGACCGAGGGCGCGCGAGAGGCGCCGCACCTCCGCCTTGCCGATCTGGCAGTCGATCAACGGGCTTCGGGTACCAAGCTCGCGCAACGCCCGCATCCCCGGGCGGAAATCCTTGAGGTCGTCCAAGTTGCTGCCGTCGATGATGGGCTCAAACCCCGCCTCCCGTCCGACCCTCATCAGCTGCTCGTAGAGGGCACGCTTGCAGAGGTAACAGCGCTCCCGGGGGTTGACGTCTATGCCCGTCGGCATCGGCAGCTCGACCAGCTCGTGCCGGACGCCCAGCCCCTGGGCCAGGGTCACCGCGTCTGCAACCTCCTGGCGGACCATGTAAGGCATGACGGCTGTGAGGGCCAGCACGCGACTACCCAGGGACTCCCGGGCAGCCGCGAGCAGGAGGCTGCTATCAGCTCCCCCGGAAAAAGCCACGGCGACCGCCTCCGCCTGCCCCAACGTCTGCAATAGCCGACGATAGGTCGGGTCCTTCATCTTTCGTTTCCTCGGCCCTGGATGCGCTGGCAGCTATAAGGCTATGCCCCAGGGTCAACACGCCCTTAATCTACAAGGTCCATCGCCAATTGGCACAGGGGCGCCAAAGGGTCACAATGGCAGTTGGTCAGCACCTGCACGGCCTCAGCCTATCGCACGACCCTCAGCGGTTATGGGCGGCGGAGAGCACAAGCGATGCATATTGAACAAGAGATCGAAATCGAGTTCACGCTAAGACCCGCCCCGGATCCGACACTCGGGCGCTACGTGCTCGCTTTCGAAGGGCGCGCCAGCGCCTGGGACGAATCGATCGCGGACGAGCGCCAGATCGGTACCATACGAGGGCACCGGGTGGACCTGGTCACCGCGGTCAGCGGTGAGCTGGATCAGGTCGAGCTGCTGGAATCCTTAACGCCTGAGATCGCCGACTTCTCCCACATCGTGTTGGCCGACGCCAGGTGCATCCTGCCGCCCGCGGCCCAAGAAGAGCCTCCGACCGAATGCGACTGCCTGGTGTACATTGCCGAGCTGTGGGTGGAGCCGGAGTACCGGGGCCGGGGGGTGGGGACGCTCTTCCTGAAACGGCTGGGGGCAACCATCGACCTGAACCGCTGCCTGATCGCGCTCAAGGCCCTCCCGCTCCGGGTGGACCACACACAGACCTCAACCCGAGAGGAGGTGGAGCGGGTGAAGCGCTTTTACGAGCGCCTCGGCTTCCAACCAGCGGGCGGGGACTACATGGTCAAGGACGCCCGCCACTGCGATGCGATGAAGAAGCGGCTCGCAGGCCGGCGGCGGCCGGAAACGGCCAGCCGCTGAGGAGCCCCCACCCCCGGATCGCCCGCGCGGGCTCAGTTGTGTCCGCTCACGAAGGCATGCAGGGGCTTGGTTTCTCCGAACTTCCGCTCCTGTTCCGGCGTTGCCTCCTTCTGGTACTTGGCCCTCCAGTCCGCGTAGGGCATGCCGTAGACCGCCTCCCGGGCTGCGTCGTAATCCATCGGCACACCCCGCTCCTTCGCGGCCGCCAAGTACCATTTGGAAAGACAGTTACGACAGAAGCCTGCCAGGTTCATGAGGTCGATGTTCTGCACATCCGTGCGTCGGCGCAGATGCTCAACCAAGCCCCGAAAGGCCGCGGCCTCGATCTCCGTGCGGGTCTGCTCGTCCATCTCTAGCTCTCCTCCGGTACACTGTAGTTGGTTTTGGCGCGGATCAAATCAGCAGCTCGCACGATTCGCCGGCGGGCGCCCCCGAAGCGACCGACGCCATCCTCAGCAGGCACACATCAATTGGCGACGCGCCCTTGCTAGCAGCCTGCCGTTTTTGCGTCTACCTCGGCCATGACGTATGTTTGCGGCCGCGGTACAAACCCGAGTAGTCTGATTTTTGGGCGCCGACGCCCTCTTTGCAACGGCCCCACCAGTTAGCCGCCCCACACGGAGTTCGCGCATGCCACAGCTGCTGAGCCTCTCCCGGGCCGCGCGTCTCGCCAATGTCTCACGCGCCGAGCTGCAGCGACGCATCCGGCGCGGCGAGATTGAGACGTTCGAGGGGCAAGTGGCCGCCAGCGACCTGCTGCGGCTCTATCCGCGGGTAAGTCTGGATCAGGATGAGGCGATCGAGCGCGTCGAGCGCATCAAGGCCGCCGCTGTGCCGAGGCAACGGGAGCTTGATGCAGTTCTCCCGAGCCCTGAGGTACTGGTCTCTCGCCTGCGCGCGCTCGGGGACACGCTAGTCGAGAAGGCATCCGCCCTCGAAGCGGCGGAGACCGCGCTAGAGCAAATCGCCGAGCGACTCACCGCCCTCAGCGATTCACCGCAAGGGGACATCCGGTCGGGCCTGCGCGAGACCCTCGCCTGGCTCGCGAGTGCCCGTCGGGAGCTCGCGGAACGGCCGCGCGCCGACGGCCGCGCCCAACTGTTTGCCAGAGATACCTTTCTGCGCATCATGGCCGCCCATGTGAAGATCATTCCCAGCGGACACGAGTTCTTCGTCGAAGGCACGGGGACCATCCTCGAAGGCTCGGTACGGGCCGGTCTCACTCTCGCCTACGGCTGCTCGAGCGGAAACTGCGGCGCGTGCAAGGCACGGGTGGTCAGCGGCGAGGTGCGGAGGACCCGCGACCACGACTACGTGCTCAGCGGGCGAGAGAAGCAAATGGGCTATATCCTCACTTGCTCGAACACGGCCGTGACGGACGTCGTATTGGAGGCAGCGGAGGCAATGTCCGTCGACGACCTGCCGCCGCAGGAAATCCGGGCGAGCGTGCGCAAGGTCCAGCGCATCGGCGAGGAGATAAGCGAGCTCCACGTGCAAACCCCTCGAACTCAGACCTTGCGCTTCATGGCGGGACAGCGGGCGATGCTCACCCTGGAGGATGGACCGACCAAAGAGCTGCCGATCGCGAGTTGCCCCTGCAACGGGCGCGACCTGCACTTCTACATACGACGCCGCGATGGAGATGCCTTCTCGGACGCCATTTTCGGGGGGCGGGTACATCACGGCCAGCTGGTCACCGTGGAGGGACCGAAGGGGCGGTTCGTGCTGGCCGAGGAGTCCCCCGATCCGGCGGTCTTTGTCGCCTTCGGGGACGGGATTGCGCCGATCAAGAGCCTGATCGAGCATGCTGTCTCCATCGACGTCATCGAGTCTTTTCACCTCTACTGGTCCGTTCCGGAGCCGGAGGGTCAGCACCAGGCCCGCTGGTGCCGGGCCCTCAAGGAGTCCCTCGACAACTTCTCCTATACGCCGCTCATCGATGTCACCATGGACGACCTGCTCGCCGTCCTGCAAACGGATTTCCCCGACCCCCGCGGGGCGCGCTTCTACGTTGCGGGACCGACGGCACAGACACAAAGAGTCGGCGCCTGGATCGCCGGGATGGGGGTGGAGAGCGACCGCATTACTCTTGAGACATTGGACTGAGCGGGATCGGCGTGCGGGTCCCATCGGCAAGGAAGGGCAGGCGAACGGCTGGCGGAATCCACTCCACCAGCTTCCGGTAATCACCCTACGCCGGCAACGGCCGCCGGCCTTGGGGCCGAAGAAAGACGGTACCCCGACCAAACCGGTTCACGGCATGGTCATTCACCCACGCCGGAGCATCGGCGTAAAGGCGCAGGTATGTGTGTCCCAGGTCGCCGCGGTCGACCGATGCGACCCAGAGCGCGAATTCTTTGTCCCTGTCAATCGGTTCTTCCATCCGGACACCTCTTCGTCACGTGCGGCCGGTGGGCCCGCCAGGGCGCTTGGCCTCCGGCGACGGGGATGGCATAGGTTTCTACTTCTCACATTTTTCGGCGTGAGGGTGAGAACGAGTTCTTAATGTGGCAAAGCGTGTCAACGACGCGGCCACGTCCCGCCGAGCGGTCCTGGCCTGGGTCCCCGCAGTGAGCGGGCCGCTCCGCTGGGTTACAATCCGACGACCGGCATGTCCGCAAGAGCGGCGCCCGGGTGCTCCGCCCCTGACCAGACAACAGCAAGAGTGATTCAGAACGGTTTGCCCAATGAAGAAGATCCTATTGCTTCTCATGTTGGTAGGTGCGGCTGAGGCCGGTGCAGACGACACGGTAACCGTCTACCAGCTTACCGGGGGCGTGCAATGCGCCGACGAGCGTGGCATCCCGGCCGAGAAGGCGGCAGATCTCCTGCGCGCCCAGGGGGTAAAGGTGCTCTCGACCGGGAGAAACAGGCTCCCCCTGGAGCTGCCAGAGCGTTGCGGGGCACCGACGGGAGAGGCCAATGTAATAACGGTTGCGGCGGCCGACTGGAGTGCCTTTGTTGCGCAGAATCCGGACGCAGGCGGCTATGGACTGTGGATCTTCGACCACCCCCAGGTGCAGGTTTACAAGTACGACGGCACCCTCCAATGCGGTCTCGGCCAGGAGATCCCGTTGGACGAGATGGCCAAAGAGCTCAAGGGCTCCGGGATCGAGGTCCTGAACATGCACAAGGGTAACGACGGACTCACCCACGTCAGTGTCTGCGGAGCATCAACCGGTGCGATCAACGCCTTCGAAATCCGGCGAGACGTTCTGCCCGCCGCCCAGAAGCTGGGCTACCGCATGCTCGTGACACACGATATGATGCAGGAGATCAAGCCGCACATGCAGCGAACCACCGCGGCCCGGTCCTCCGTCCCACCGAAGCCATCCGCCCCCGCGTCTATCGAGCCGGCGCCGCTCCTCTGGTGAAGTGGCGGTCCACTGTCCTGACGGTAACTTTTAAAGAATCGGCTGGTCCCTACCTAAAGAGCTGGTGCCGGGTTGCAGATCGCCAGCGCGATGCCCGGATCCGTTGCGGCCTGAATCGCAACGGCAGTTAGTGTCCCCATTACGAGACGGTCATGCCAAGCCGACGCAACACCCTATCCTCCCGACCCAGGCATTCCATGGGGTACAATCTGTCATCATTCGGACATGTTGTATGGAATTTTGTCAGGTCTATGATGCACAAAATGAAGCGGTTCGCGACTTCCTTGCTGCCGGTGGATTCGAGCCGGCGGGGGGAATGCAACCGTTGCGGCGAATGCTGCAAGCTTCCCTATCCCTGCCCTTTCCTGCGCTACGACGAAGATGGGCTCAGCGCCTGTGCCGTGTACACCTTCAGGCCGCCGAGCTGTCGAAAATACCCGCGTACCTCGGAGGAGAATCTGACCAAGCACAGCTGCGGCTACTACTTTGTCAGCGTCGAAGAAGTGCGCAGCAGAGCCCGCCGAGAGCATGCGCAGGACGCCCCCGCGACCACTTAACACCTAGCAGCAAGGACAGCCATGCGGCCAAGGACGGCGCGTCGGAGCTCACACTCTCGAATCCCTCTTCTGGCCTCTGCCTGTCATGAGACGGCTCGTACTGCCGGTCGCCTGTCTGTGGCTGTGCGCCGGCCTGATCGCGACTGCCCACGCCCAGGCTCGGCAACCTCACCCTGAGCAGTCAGGGGAGAGCGCGGACCTCCGCGTTGACTCCCCCCCCGCGACCGCCCTCACCCCGAAGCTGATCGACAGCAAAATAAAGGAGGTCCAGGCCGCAACAGATCTGGACGATGCCACGAAAGGCAAGCTGATCGAGCTGTATCGCAAGACCCTGAGCAGTCTCGAGGCCGCCGACGCATTCGACACGAAGGCCGCAGCCTACACCCAATCCCTCAAGACGGCCCCAGCTCAGGCTGCAGAGATCCGCAAGGCCCTCGACACCGCACAGAAGGCAGGGGAAGGCGAAACCGAGCCGCCGCCGAAGGACATGCCCCTGCAAGAGCTCGATCAGCGCCTCGCCAAGACGCAAGCCGATGCGGCCGCGGTGGAGGCAAAGCTGACGGATATGGATAAGACGCTCGAGACCCGAGCGCAGCGTCCCACTGCGGCGCGCCAGCGGATCATCGAGGCCAAGAAGGAGCTGGATGACCTCGAAGCGCAGTTGGGCCTCCCGCCCCCCGACAACCAGTCGCCGCTGGTCACTGAGGCCCAGCGCTGGGCGCGGGAATCCCACCAGCGCGAGCTCCGCAGCGAAATCCACATGCTGGATCAGCAACTGCTGAGCCAGACGGTGCGGACCGACTTGCTCAAGACCCAGCGGGATAAGGCCGCTGCAGACCTGAAGATGCTGACGGCTGAACAGGGCATGCTCGAGGACCAGGTGAACGCGCGGCGCACGGCCGAGGCGGAAACGGCCCAGGCAGCCGCGGAGGAGGCGAAACGCCAGGCCGAAGGCAAACATCCGCTGGTCCAGCAGCTGGCCCAACGCAACGCGGCGCTGACCCAGGAGATCACGGCCTTTACCGCAGAGACGGGCAGGCTTGACGATCAGCGGACCCAGATCGACCAGCAAACAAAGCGCGTCAGCGACGAGCACCGCAGCGCCCGACAGCGCCTGGAGGTCGCGGGCGTATCTCAGGCCCTTGGCCAGGTGCTCATCGACCAGCGCAACCAGCTTCCGGACGTGCGCCCGCTGAAAAAGGCGGCGGCAAAGCGGGAGCAGGAGATCGCAGACGCGACCCTGCGGCAAATCCGCCTGGGCGAGGAGCGGCGCCAGCTGCGCGACATAGACGCCTACGTCGAAGGCATCTCGGCCGGAGTGCCGCCCGACGAGCGTAAGACCGTCCAAGACCAGCTGCGTAACCTGGCAAAGGCACGCAAGGACCTGGTGGAGCAGGCGCTCACGACCCTCGAGGCATACCTCAATTCACTCGGCGAGGTCGATTACGCCTCAAGCCAGCTGGTTGACGCGATCCAGGCCTATGACGACTTTCTGTCGGAGCGTCTCTTGTGGGTGCGCAGCGCCTTGGCCGTGAGCCTGGAGACGGTCGTCGCCCTGCCGAGCGCCGTTGCCTGGATGATCTCTCCCGGCAACTGGATGGAGGTCGGCGGGGCTCTGCTTTACGAAAGCACCCACTCCGCCCTGTTCTGGCTCGCCGCCCTGGTCGCTGGGATCCTGCTGTGGAGCTCCCGCGCCCTGCGCGCCGCGATTCGCTCCACCGAGGCACCGCTGCGCCGGGTGCGGACGGATCGCTTCCTATACACACTGCAAGGCCTCGGTCTTTCGCTGGTCCTTGCCGCCCCTTATCCCCTCATCCTCGCCCTTTTGGGTTGGCAGCTTTACTCGTCGCTGGAGGCGACCCTTTTCACCAAATCCGTCGGCTACGGCGCCCTCTCCGTCTCAGTCGCCCTGTACTACTTGCGCGCCTTCCGGGTCGTATGCATGCCGGGTGGCGTCGCCGATCGCCACTTCCGTTGGTCCGGGCCCGTCCTTGCCACCCTGCGCCGGAGCTTCGATCGGCTGATCTTCGTGGTGATCCCCGTCGGGTTCGTGGCGAGCGCCATCTATTATCATCGGGACCCGGTCTATAGCGGCACCTTGGGACGCCTCTCGCTGGTCCTGCTGCTGGCGGCGTTCGCAGTGTTCTTCGCACGTGTGCTTCACCCCCGGCACGGGGTCCTGCACAACCCGCTCGAGGCGCATCCGGAAGGCTGGCTCAATCGCTCACGCTACTTCTGGTACACCATTGCCGTAGCGACGCCTCTGGCGCTGGTGGCACTGGCGCTTGTGGGCTATCAGTACGCGGCGGGTATCCTCTTGAAGTCCCTCGTCAGCTCAATGTTTCTGGTGCTGGGACTCACCGTGATTCACCAGCTCATCCTTCGCTGGCTGGGGCTCACCCGCCGCCGGCTGGCCCTGCAGGCTGCCCTCGTGCGGCGCGCCGCGCGGGCGGCCGCCAGTGAGGAAGAGTCCCGGGGAGACGAGGACCTGACGTCCACCATCCGCGAGCTGGACGAGCCGCTCCTGGACCTTGCGTCCCTGGACGAGCGCACCCGCAAGCTGATGGATACCCTTCTCTTCATCGGAGGGGCGGTGGGACTCTGGGTGATCTGGAGTGATGTCCTGCCCGCTTTCGGCTTTCTGCGGGAGATCGCGCTCTGGCATCACACCGCGGTGGTCAACGGCGAGCAGAAGATCGTGCCGGTTACCCTCGCCGACATCATCCTGGGGCTGATCGTGGTGTTTCTCGCCGTCGCGGCCGGCCGCAATCTGCCCGCCCTGCTGGAGATCCTGCTGCTGCAGCGCATGTCCCTGTCCACGGGGAGCCGCTACGCGGTCAAGACGCTGACCGGCTACGCGATTACGGCCGCCGCCGCCCTTGTGGTATTCAGCACCTTTGGATTTTCCTGGAGCCAGGTGCAGTGGCTGGTGGCCGCCCTCGGTGTCGGTATCGGATTCGGTCTCCAGGAGATCGTTGCCAACTTCGTCAGCGGCCTCATCATCCTGTTCGAGCGCCCGGTGCGGGTCGGCGATATCGTCACCATCGGGGATACGACTGGCGTCGTATCCAGGATCCGAATTCGCGCAACCACCATCCGCAACTGGGACAAGCAGGAGCTCCTGGTGCCCAACAAGGAGTTCATCACCGGCCGACTGCTCAACTGGAGCCTTTCCGATCAGCTCAACCGAGTGATCGTCAACGTGGGAGTGGCGTACGGCAGTGATGTGAAGAAGGCCTTGAGCCTACTCACCGCGGCAGCGAGTGAGAACCCGCGCGTGGTCCCCGACCCGCCGCCCTTTGTGACCTTCGAAGGCTTCGGTGACAACAGCCTCAACCTGGTCCTGCGCTGCTACCTCGAGTCCCTCGACTATCGGCTGTCGGTCGCGAGCGAGCTGCGTCAGGCCGTCAACGACAAGTTCGCGGCAGCCAACATCAGCATCGCGTTCCCGCAGAGGGATGTGCACCTGGACACCAGTGGGCCGCTGGAGGTGCGCATATCGGGAAGCGACAGCCACAGCACGGGCGGGACCCCGGTCGGCCCGATCCCGAAGCCGTCGTAGGGAGGGTTCGCTCGACGCGCGTCATGCCCGCCGGACCCGGTCGCGAGAGTGGGTTACACGCGTAAGGAACCGACAACGTCCTCGAAAGAGGGACGGGCTGGGCTCACTCCGAGTGGCGCCGCCGCTTGTCTTCCTTGTCGCGGGACTCATCCCGCTCGTGTTCCCGGTGCATCTTGCGGAGGCCCCCGTGGCTGCGCCGTCTTACGCGCGCACGGAAGCCAGGGTCAAGGTCATCGCCGTCACGCGAGTCGTCAACGGCCTCGTCTCGATCTCTCGTCATAATTCTTCCCGCGAGCCTGGCGGCAGAAACGCCCACCGCCGAGGCTCGAGGGTCCCCTCACGTATCACTCCAGCTCATTGAAACTGGGGTCGTCGAGCAGCTCACGCAGGCGACGGAGCTCACGCAGCCGCTCGATCCGCCGGCGGGCATCCCAGGCCGCCTTGTCCGCCATCGCATCTACCGGCGGGGTACGATCCGCAAACCGTTCACTACCGTCGTCACCGGACCGTGTGTCGGTGTCCAACATCCCAAGACCTCTCGGGTAAAACCTGAAAATTGCGCTTATCTAGCGCAACCGCCGTTGGGTGTGAAATGAATGTTTTTTGTTGACAAGATCACGATCCTTGATTGTGACAGATGTGCCAGTGATGCCACGTCCGGGCGTGGGGAACCGGGCGAGAAACAGGCGGGCTCCGCAGTCCGCCCGGCCGGGCTCAGGTAGTTCTGATACCATCTCAGAGCTTCATTCACGTGGAGATCTCATGTCCCCCGAGACCGCCCTCGCCGCCGAAGTCCCCTCCACGGAGACAGTCGCGGCCGTCGATCTGGGCTCCAACAGCTTTCACATGATCGTGGCCCGGGTCCAGAACGGCCATCTCCAGATCATCGATCGGCTCAAGGAGATGGTCCGCCTCGGCGAAGGTCTCACGGGGGACGGCGATCTGGCCCCTGAGGTCGCGGAGCGTGCCCTGGCCTGCCTTGAGCGCTTCGGCCAGCGGCTGCGGGGTATGCCCACGGACAGCGTGCGAGCGGTGGGGACCAATACGCTGCGGCAGCTGCATCCCGGATCCACCTTCGTCGCGCGGGCGGAGGGGGCCCTGGGGCACTCCATCGACGTCATCGCCGGTCGAGAGGAGGCGCGTCTGATCTATCTCGGGGTCGCCCACGGGCTCGCCGCCGGCAGAGAGCGCAGGTTGGTGGTGGACATCGGAGGCGGCAGCACCGAGCTCATCGTGGGCGAACGCTTCACGCCACGGCTGCGGGAGAGCCTGCATATGGGCTGCGTGAGCATGTCCAAGCGGCATTTCCCCGACGGCAAGATAACGGCCAAGCTCATGGACAAGGCGGAGCTCGCCGGCGCCATGGAGGTACGCCCGGTTCGCGAGCTGTTCCGCCGGGCCGGCTGGAACAGGGCCGTGGGCAGCTCAGGCACCGTGAAGGCGATTGCTACCGTGGTCGCAGCTCAGGGGTGGTGCGATGACGGCATATCGGCGCAATCTCTCCGCAAGCTCAGGGATGCCATCATCGCCTGCGGTAAGGTCTCAGATATCGACCTCAAGGGGCTGGCGGAGGAGCGCCAAGCGGTGTTCGCCGGCGGAGTCGCCGTCCTGCGCTCGGTGTTCACCGCCCTTGAGGTGGAGCATATGCAGGTCTCCGACGAAGCCCTGAGGGAAGGCCTCATCTACGAGATGATTGGGCGCATTCAGCACGAGGACGTGCGGGAACGCACTATCAGCTCATTGAGCCGCCGCTTCGGCATCGACCGGGGGCACGCCTCCCGTATCCAGGCGACCGCATTGACCCTCCACCGGCAGTTGGCAGGCCCCTGGTCTCTGGACCACCCCAACTACCCGGTAATGCTCGGCTGGGCGGCACGACTGCACGAGCTGGGGCTCATGGTCTCCCACAGCCAGTATCAGAAGCACGGTGGCTATGTTCTGCGCAACGCGGACCTTTCCGGCTTCACCCGACAGGAGCAGGCTGTGCTCGCGGCCCTCGTCCTCGGTCACCGCCGCAAGTTCCCGGTTCAGGAGCTCGGATCCCTGCCGGGGGCGGTTCAGACCTGCACGCGAAGGCTATGTGTCATACTCCGCCTCGCCGTGCTGCTGCATCGCAGCCGCTCTCCCGCGGCGAAGCCGCAGCCCCTGCTGAGCGTTGAAGGAGACAGCCTGCTGCTGCACTTCCCGGACGGGTGGCTGGAGCAGCACCCCCTCACCCAGCTTGAGCTGGAGCAGGAGGCACAATACCTCGCGTCCGGGGGGATCACCCTCACCTCTTCCTGAGCCCAAGTGGATTCGGAACAAGACCCACTTCGGGCCGACTTCGTGCGGTTACCGGTATGCTTTTCGGCGCTTCCTGTTAGAATCCTCTGGGCAGAGGCGCGGTGCCGATTCCCCACCCCACCAAGACCCGAACCGCCGTGACTGAGCCGCGCCCGGCGGCACCTGCAACCGCATAACTGGAGGACACAAGAACATGGCCGCACTTTTCTCCGACGCCTGGATGAAAGAGCTGATGAATGCTTGGAACAACGAGCCGGAAGTCAAGGACAAGCTGGCCGAGATCGGGTTCAACTCCGTTATTACCTGCGGCTTCAAGGACGAGGAGAACCCGCGCGGTGCCTTTGTGGTCGAGAATGGAGTGTGCGTGCGTGCCGGCGACTGGAACGGGGAAAAGCCGGATTGGGATATGCGGGCCGACATGAAGGACTGGCTGAAGTGGGTGGAAAAGGGCATCGGAATGATGGGCCTGGGCACCGCCTACGCCACCGGCAAGCTAAAGTTCAAGCACGGCGACTATAAAGCGATGGTCAAGGATCCCCGTATGGCCGGTCCCTTCGTGAAGAGTTTTGGGCTGATGCAGCAGATCGGCGCGGACGAGCTCGGCTGAATGCCGTCGTCGATCCCCCTGAAGAGCCCGCCTCCCGGCGGGCTTTTTATTGCGGCCAATAGACCACCGGCTGCCACCGGTCTACAGGCGCGTCCTGCTGCGGGGTGATGAGCGTTACCCAAACAACCCGTGTAGAAACCACCTTCGGCGACCGTTGAGATCGCGATAGATCCACAGCCGCTCGCCCCTTGCCGTGGTGGCGACGAAGTAATCCCGGGCCACTTCATGGCCGTCCCACCAGCCCGTCTCGATCCGTTCCCGCTCAACCCCGAGATCGAGCTTGCCACCCCACCAGGGTCTGCGATTGCGGACTTGCAGGGGCAACGGCTCGGCAAGCAGCCATAGGGGGCGGTCCGGCCGGCCACGGCCGACTCCGGCCTCTCCGGGGGCACCCCAGCGCCACGCCCGCTCGGGACGATGATCCGCCATCAGAACGAGCCCCCGCACCGCCTCGTCACCCAGCCGCGCCCGTAGCCGGTCGAGCAAGCGGCTGTCCGGTGCCCGGTGCCTGACGAGCTCGGGGAACAGCTCCTGATCGGCAGAGGACAGCGGCTGCAGGTCGCGGGCACCGAGTGTCAGTGCCCGCACACCCGCCGGCAGCGACAGGTGCGTCAAGCGCTCCCTCAGCAGCTCCAACCAAAGCCGGGGGTCGCGCTCCGGACGCCCTGTGCCCAGGATGAACCGGGTCTTTTCCTTTTCCTCATGGTGCAGATGCCAGGTGAGCTGCTGCACCCCGCTTTCGCGGCCCATCAAGAAACCTCCCAGCTCCTCGAGCAGACGCCGACAGGGAAAGATCAGGGCATCGGCACGCACCACCTCCACAGGCAGCTCGATCCGTCCCCGATAGTGGGTCGGCGGCTCGAAGCGGGGGCGCAGGTCAGGCACCTCACCCAGGAGCCGCAGCAGGTGTTGGACGCACTCGAGACCGAAGCGCTCGGCGAGCCCCGCGCGGGGGAGTTGCAGCAGCTCCCCAATCCGGCGCAGGCCCATGCGCCGCAGGTCTTCGAGCCCCTGCCTGCCGAAACCCAGGGCCGCCAGCGGCAGTTTCGCGAGGGCCGTGCGCAGGGCATACAGATCGCCAATCACCCCGCTGTGACCACAGGCTGCCAATACCAGTGCCCCGCCCGGGGTCGGGGCGAGGCAACAGGAGGCCCGGTACCCAAGCTCATCGACACCATTCGCGACCTGCTCCAGCAGTGCCTCTGCCCCACCGAACAGCTGCAGGCTACCGGCCACCTCCAGCATCAGGGCGTTGGGTGGCTCCAGACTGAGCTCGGGGGTGAATCGGCTACACCAGGCGGCCAGCCCTGTGAGGGCAGCGTGCTCCGCGCGTGGCTTGCGGGGCAGGATCTTGAGATCTGCGGCCAGGGCTTGCGCCGCTCCCACCGGCATCCCGGGACGAAGTCCAAGCGCCATGGCCCGCCGGTTGCTCAGGAGGATCTTTTCTCCTTTGTCCTGTCGGCTCACGGCCAAGGGAACCTCCACCTGCAGGGAGCGTGCGTAGACCTCCAGAGGCAGGGCGGGCAGATGGATCGCCAGCCAGCGCACGGACGCCGTCCCGATCCATCAGAAAGATTGTCGCAAAAGCCCCTCCGTGGGCTTATGCGACGCGGGGCCGGAAGATTGCAATTCCCCGCCCCCTACGTTCGGCAGAGACAGCTCCAGCCGCGTGCCTCCCCGGCCTCCCCGGAGCTTAAGCACCATCACCCCCATCCCCGCCAATGCGTGGCGCACCCGCAGCCGCAATACCGCCGGAGAATGCTCGCTGGCAGCATCCTCCCCTCGGAACAGGAAGGCTGCGGTTCCCCCCGCCTCCGCTGCCAGTTGCAGTCGGCGCAGGGTTGCCATCCCCCACCGCCCACCCCAGATGAGCACGGCACTGCAGGCACCCGAGCGCAAACCCT
>Ga0307440_1000836_pt1 | contig 15246 bp, 11 predicted proteins | sample SalMarWE160410MG_FD_202150 | JGI IMG/M metagenome (GOLD analysis project Ga0307440, IMG submission 202150) | Salt marsh sediment microbial communities from the Plum Island Ecosystem LTER, Massachusetts, United States - WE1604-10 | ecosystem: Environmental > Aquatic > Marine > Intertidal zone >... | reverse complement strand
TGACTTTAATCGGACTTCAGCATATCCAGAAGGATCGGTTCTAATGAAATTAATCTCGTCAAGGATACTTTCCTGAAATAGAGTGAAATTTGATGGAGGGGGAGCTGATAGTGAAGAGTCTGATGAATCTCCAGAGCCGCCACATCCTATGTTTATAGTGAGCATGAATAGAACGGGGATAAGATAGAGCAGGCATCTTTTTGTTTTCATAGAATCTTTTTTTTAGAACGGTCTGATCAAAAAAACCGAGCTTAATAAAGCAATCTTCAATCTGATTTCTGGAAAATCAATTATGATTCAAGGCACATTCACAGTCTTGATGTTTTTCGTCTCTTTTTATGGGCACGCTCTAATTTCCCAATGATAGCATCGGTCATAAACTCATGGATAGTTAATTCTTTTTCAACACAGAAAGCATTCACTCTGTTTTGAACAGCGATGCTTTGAGACCATTTGCTCTGTCGAACATAATTTTTTGCCTTATACCCACTGAAATTCCATTCCCGGGGATGGTTGACTACACCGGCACGAACCATATTCAAAAGCTACGAGAAGATGGATATGGTTCAAGGTTACCGTATATTTCAATATACAAAGACGATAGCGCTTCTTGGCTTCAAATAGCCATTGTAGACATCGACGTTGATCCCTGGCAAATTTAAGTAAAAATTCTTTTTTATGACACCGACTTGTCGGGTCGAAGCCGAAAGCGTAGCCTGATGCGTTAGATGCCATACATGACCTGGAAGATAATGTCGCTTCTATTGCCATCGGTTTGTGTTTTTTCTTAAATGTACAATTTTTGTATCTAAAATGTATGTTTAAGCCTTTTTGAAGCGTGTATTTTTAAGGTATTTATTATTATATCAAATTGTTACTTCGGTCCGACCCCGTCACCCCGTCCCAATCGATCTTACCGGCGGTGGATTGTTAAGGAGTTCCGGCGGCTGGAAGGCTCTCAAAGGACTTCGGGAAATCGGCATCCGATCAAGGCGGATGAGCGCATACTAGGCAACGGTGATTTTGTTGAAAATGTATTGAGGTCCGCCGAGGAAGAACTTGAACAGAAATACGAGTTAAAAGCCAGAGGCTATGATTTCAATCGGGTAGCACGGCGAGTTGCAGAAGTGATGGAGATGGAAATAGAGCAAGTGACGGCTTTCGGGAAATCACCACAAACCGTTAAAGCACGAAGTCTTTTATGTTTTTGGGCGTATCGAAAACTTGGCATGACGACTATAGAGATTGGGAAAAAGCTTAATATAAGCCAATCGGCAGTGAGTCGCTCATCTACGAGGGGGCAACTAATTGAAAGAGAGAATCGATTTGAGCTAATTGATCAAAACGCATAAAATCATAGACGTCCCCATTATTTCCCTGACCTTCCCACATTAATGGAATGTTTTAATCATAGTACCCAAAAACAGACTCTTGCTTACCTGTGTGTCCAACCTGATGAGATCAGGAATGTCTATGAGAATGAATTATAAAATGGGAAAATGCAGATTTTACTGATAGGATTTTATCAAAATGGGAACCCGAAACTAAGATAGACCAAATTCTTCTACGGGCTTTTTCTAAAATGCCACGAAAAATGACTTCAAAAATTTGGAGTTTTAATATACCGACAGATTATAATATTAGGATTGAGGATTCATTGATAGGTAGGCAAATATTGTGAAAATTAATATTTTTTTACAAGATAATTCTTGCCGATATCAGTAAGTCCATAATCTCCAGTTGATGTCCAAGGAAGCAAGATTTTTTTTTGCATCATTTTTTGGATGAATAAGGTCTTCTAACGGCTCTTTTTGCCCCCGTAATGGCTCTTTAAAAGAAATTTATTTGACAAACATTAATGTATGCTGTAGATATTCCCAATAATATCCACCACATCTATTAACCCCAAATATAGGGGATAAAATGAACAGATTGATAAACCCCATTTCTCAACGGTAGAGGTGGGGTTTTGTGTTTTTTAGATTATTAAATCAAAAATAAATTGGTGCGATTATGGATATAGAAAAAATATTGGATGAAGAAACAAAATTATGCCCTGAGTGTGCTGAAACTATAAAGTTTAAAGCTAAAAAATGTAGACACTGTCAAGCACAGTTAGACCCAGTAGAAGTAGATAAGCTAATAGAGACTCGTCATGCCGAACTCCGTGATAAAAAGAAAGAACTCAGACGTAAAAGATCGAAAGAAATCTTGGGAAAAAAGCATAAAGAATTCGTCTCCAAAGAAAGGGGGCTAAAATGAACAGATCAAAAGACCCCATTTCTAAATGGTAGAGGTGGGGTTTTTTTGTCTTTTTTGGAGAAATTGGATATCAACAGGATTTAATATGGATAAAAACTCTTTAGTTTCTGCAATTATTGGAGGATTAGCAACAGCGGTTTGTAGTTTAATCATTGGGTATATATTTTATTGGCGGGATAAAAGAGAAAAGCGAAAACGTGTGGCGTATTTGTATTATGTGCGAATTTCTCAATTATTAACTATCAAGAAATTTATCGATAATGAATTAAAAGATGCACTATATGAATTTAGACAAATGTCTAATGAGGATAAGTTGTATACAGTGCATCTTGCATGTGCAACTATTGTTGAAATGTTAAAAAAAATTGGGATAGACGCACTTCTAGAAAGTTCAGGACAAGACAAACAAAAAATTATTGATGTATTTAAAAACTTCAAGAACCAAGCTGACGACTTTTTTGGTCTTAAGATTGATGATGAAATGCTTTCGAATTTACCTAAAAATACTATTTTACATTATACTTTTTTAATAAGCGAATTATTAGGTTTAAAATATATTTTATCTTTATGGATATCTTCGGTGGAATCAAATGATTTTTCATCTTTTAAAGCAGAAGATATCCTTATGCAAGGTATGAGTATAAAAAGACTGCTTGAAAGTACCGATATTGTTGCGTCAACTCTTATAAAAAAGGCAGGAATAAAAAGAAAAGATGCTAACAACATTTTAGCTCTACAAATTAATAAATATTCTAAAGAGTATCAGAAGTTGAAGGTTGGTAAAAGAATATTTGAACTTATGAAAGACTTCGATAGTAAGAACCAAAATCAGACAGAAAAATAACTATAAAAAAGCATCCATAAAAAAGATTTCTATTTAAAAATGAATATTAATGAAGAAACAATAAAATATGTATCTGCTTTATTCTGATAAAACTAATTTAGAAGCAGGGAAAAATATCTTTTTTATATGTGGGGGAAATATGTCAAGACTTCAAAAATGCGTACCAATTGTAGTGTTTCTTTTATTCATATCTGTTGGGGTTTCCAGAGCTGAACCAACTCCAACTATATCATATTTGATGAACACACCAGTTTCAATGTTAGACTTTGGGATTTACAAATTAGAGGAATTTTTAGATTCTAATTTTCTTGCTTTGGCGATAGCTAAATGCAGACCTATTACTGAAGTTAAATATCTCTATAGCTCTAATAGAATAGAAATTAAATTCACATACGTGGCATTAAAGGAACAATCAAAGCAATTAATAAATTTAGATTTAAAAAATGAAATAGCATCTTCAATAAAGCGATTGAAGTACGTGTTTTTTGCCCTTGATGAAGAAACTGGAGAACCAAAACAAGGTTGTTGTAGCTCTATTAATCGTTTTTTTTCACATCAAGGTTATGGATTGAAGAATGAGCCAAAAAATCTTGGAAGAGAGTTAGACCAAATAACAGAAATATATGTGGAATTTTTAACACCTAATAAACCATATAAGTGCAAAAGCCCATTAATAGGCGATAAAATATATTGGGAGAAATAAGTCTATCTGTATTTAGGGTTGGGAGGAGTATCGATGAAAATAAAGAATGTTCAGGGCATTATTTGTTTAGTAATCTTTTTCCTATTCGCTACTCAGGCATGGTCAGCAAATATTCTTAATTCTGACTCCAATTATAGTATTGTAATCGCTGTCACAATTAATCAAGATGATTATATAATTGGGAAATTAGAGTATTCTAACCATGCACCTCAGTATCCGCTTCAGTTAGTAACGTTTAATCCAATTGCTGGCGTAATTCACGCTGAACCATATATCTTTGAAATTCTTGAAAAGACCATTGTTTCAAAAAATGTACACAGAATTAAATGTCGCTCCATTAATGATAAATATGGCAGTGCAGAAATTACTGGGACAATTGATTTTAGCAATGAATTAAAACCTAAAATACATTTAGTGAATGAAGGTGGGCATACTTATATTAGCAACATATCGGAAAAGGGTAAAAAAACGCATATGAAATATATACCAAATGTTTGGTTGGGACACTAACGTTGAGATCAAAGTTGATGCCATCCTCTATCAGTCTTTTTTATTATAAAAGTACAAGGCTTTTTTAAATTTTAGATTATTAGAGCAATAAATTTATATAAGGAGATAGTTATGGCTTACAGAATCCTTCATTGTGGCAATTCAATTGAAAACTATAACTTGTGTATTGAACACAAAGTTGTAGGGTTTACAAAAAGAGGAAAAACCATTGGAGACATAATTTATCTTGTTGTGAAAGTAAAAAAAAAGTCTCTATGTGGATTGAGAGCAAGTCTTGCAGATACAACTGATATTAGACCTTGGGAAGATGCAGACAATTATGTAAGCTGTTTTATGATGGAGGATATAGAATACTGTAAACCATTTGATATTAAAGTCTTAGCAAAAGTTGGTGGTAAAAATTGGGGATTAAAATATTTACAGGGTTCAAAAGCAATAGAAGATGAAGAAGCTATTAAACTTTTAAATGAAACTTTTAATATCAATAGAACTGACAAACCAACATATTTTGAACCGCCAGAAACACCTCCCACAACAAGCTTTCATCAACCTATAGAGAAACACCCTGAAGAACCTTCTGATGAACCTCCTGAAGAACCAATATCCATAATGGGAACTTTCCAAACCATAAAATTCAAAAATGAAACTGATGAGTTCAGAGGGCTTGAGAAACTTGTGAATGACAACTTTTATAATTGTTTTCCTGATTATTCAAAAAACAGGACAGTACTAATCCCTGAAAATAGGCTTTTCATGTCTGCCGGGGTGGAAGCAAGAGGTGATGAAAAAATAAAGGGAATTAAATCAATTCCTGATGCTTTATTGATTTTATTTAATAAACAATACAAATCTCCATTCCAAATCAATCTAATTGAATATGAATGTTTTGGAGAGTCTAAAACAAAACCTCAAGACAAGTCCAATTATTTGAATGGGCAGATAATACCTCAATTAATGAGGTTTGCATCATCTTTCAGCATTGTCACAGATAAACAGATAAGGGAACAAACCATAAAAAATTGGTCAGAAAAAATCATTTCCTATCTTTTTGGTAATGATGAATTGAAGGATAAAGTAACCAGATGGATTAAAGAATTGGAACCTGAGTTATCTGAAGGGCTGATAGGGCTGAAAATTCATAATTATTTAGAAAAAGCTTTTAAATCATCTCTGAGAATTCTCCTAATCATAGATGAACTCAGTTCAGAACAAAAACAGACCATCTCAAATGTCGTGGAAGCCTTCAAATTGGATAATGGTGAAAGCACAAAGTTTCTTGCCTATATCATTAGGTTGGAACAAAAAATTAGTATCATTGAAGAAACAGCAGAGTTTGCCCTTTCAGTACAGTAAATAAAAGCTAATGCAAGGTACAAATGATGGACTAATTCAGCGTGACAATGTTATCCCCAATTTAAACAGCAGGGGAGACAGGGTGTTCGGGATTTGATGATTGAAATGAATTGGATGGTGGGATTTTAAGGTGATTCATGGGCGGACACAAAACGCTAAGACTCTGATGCCCATGTTGACTCTTTTGCCCCTGAAATTCTTGCTCATCAAATAGTGGAAAATCTTGGTGTGGCATTGGAACAGTTTGAATCCATTGTGGAGGAACTGGAAAGTCCATCCAATCCTGAATGAACAGGTGTGGTTTCTATGTTCCCAATATGTACCCTTTTGTACTGACACCATGTATAACTAATTGATATTATACACACCATGCATACTATGCGAAAACAGGTTTGAAAAACAGATAGATGAGAATACGCTTTTATTTTAATAAGTTAGAATATGCGATTAATGGTTTTTCGCCTGCTTTGGGAGCAGGAAGTCGGAGGTTCAAATCCTCTCGCCCCGACAAGCGTTCGCTTCAAAACAGAGCGTTAAAAGCGAAGGCTGCCGCGCCGAAGCTAATAGCGAAGGCGGATGAATTTCTATTACACTTACATTTTAGAATCGGAAAAAAACCCAAAACAATTTTATATAGGTTTTACTGAAAACCTATAATCCCGTCTGAAGTCCCATAACCAGGGAAATAATCCACACACTTCAAAATTCAAACCTTGGCGAATTAAAACAGCAATTGCCTTCAACGATCGCCAAAAGGCCCTCGATTTCGAGTCGTATTTAAAAAGTCCATCGGGTAGAGCTTTTGCCAAAAAACGGCTTTGATATTCCATTTTCTACACAATAACAGTATATTAATACAAGCCGCCTTTTTCTTAAAATATTCATTTTGACATGAATTTTTGTGATATCTCCCCAGTAGGGAGAGACATTCATCATGGCTCATAAGTAGTTTTTTGTGTTGGAAAAGAGCGTTTGAAAGAAAGATTTTTGTTGGAGTTAAGATATTATTCTCTTATCAAAGGGTTGAGGGAATCTGTAATTTGAAACAGTGACCAAAGGTACATCTAATAACAATTTATATAAGAGATGGTGCGGGTTTTAAAACGTTCGAAATTCCTGTGCTCACTTTATCGATTTTCAATTCTCTCCTATTTCAGATATATCTTTGGGGCAAAAAATATTCTCAAATGGTCGGATTTGTTCTCTATAGCAGTATCTGCAATATGACAACGTAACGGTTAACCTATTGATTTTATTGTTATAACTTGGCATACTTTCCCAAAACGAAGATACAGGGATATACACCTTCACTATGCCGCTCCAGCTATTCACCTATCAACTGCTCCATGCTCTTAATATCGTCATCAATCGATGAGACAAGAAGTTCGGACATTTCTACCATCTTCCTGAGTCGTTCGCGTCGGCTTCTAAGGGTTTTGATTGCCTCTCGAATAACCTCTGCTTCTTGTTCCTCGTTAGATTTCTCTTGTTCGTCTGTCAAGGTTACTATGACATTGGTTATGGGGGTATCGGTGTCAAGCGATTTTGCGAGTTCGAGCAAATCGCGCTTTTCTTCAGCAATTTCATTGGCAGCGTATTTAAGGCACATACCGATGAGTAGACGAGCGGAGTAGTCAATCCCTAGCGATAATTCGAGCAAGTCTTTTGCTTGTTTGGATAACGTTGATTGCTCGATTTTAGATTGAGCTTCTGATTGGTAGAAGTAGGCTTGGTTTTCCGGATCAAGAGCTTGGATGGTCGTCAAGAGTGGTTCGATATTCTCAAACGGACGATGTCCTCTCGGAAGAACGTTAATATGGTTCCACAAGGCAAGAACTGCTTCACGGCACCGATCTTCCACATCGGATTTGTCGCTTCCTTCTGTTTTATCCGCCTCGACAATCAGCTCTGAAATATGATGAGCCATCCAGCGACCGAGGGTGTCCACGGATTGTTCGAGACCTAGCTCTTTAACGAGCAGCTTCCCAAGCGTCAGTACGTCTTTATAATTTTTCGATTTTTCCATTTGCTCTATATATTACTATCAATGTGTAGGGAGGCAGATATTCGGTAGTCTCTGCCTGTCTGCGACGATAGGAATCTCGCCGAAAGTCTCTGCTAATTTGAACCTCGATAATCAGGTCCATACTAATCGAAGACAGCCAGGTTTTGATCGCCTTAATGTCTGCTATTAAACGTGAACCTGTTTCGGGACTAACATACTCATTTTTTTCAGACTTTCGACCCCAAGTGTGTGAATACAGAACCGGCTCACTGCCTGACACTGATGAGTGCCAAACCCGACGCTCATAGTCTGATTGAAGATCATTTTTGTCCGAAAACCATTTTGCTGGGCGAAGAGGTGGATAGCCTATATCGCCCGCCCAAGGGTCACGTTCATCAATTCCATGCTCCCTTGAGGTTTCCCATATCCAACCCTTTAGTTGATACGGTCCTGAATCGATTTCTAATTCATTCCCGCTAGGGGGAATCCGATAGTCGTATGGATTTAAAGTTGTCTGAAGTGCGCGCATCAGTGAGTGAGCATGCTTCGCATTTACAAGCGCGCTTGAAATCTGAATACGCTCTTCCCGATCTCTCTCCGAATAATTCCAATCTCCCCAAACACAAATACTCTGATCGCCAAAAACAAATGCGCTCAGCATTTCATCCTTTGTGACCGAGAATCGCCAATCATCTGTTTCCTTTTCTGATTTCCATTTGGGGACTTCAGTTGGTTTTGGGTCTCTGCGATCCGCCAACCATAGACCGTCAGATCTCGTGAGTTGATGTCGGTTGATCCATTCCTCAAGCTCGTCTGAATCCTCTCTGCGCTGATACCGTTGGGCTGTATCTATCAAGTCACCAGCCACCATCATCATGGAATGATAGGAATGGTAGAATGCCAAATCCTCAGCTTGAGGATACGAGCCATGTGAGTGTCTGCTTTCATAATCTCCATAGAGTCTGCGATGGTTTCTAGGATCCTCTTTCCAACCACCTTGCCCAAACACGCCCCAATCATCGCGAAGAATTTTTAATGCACGGTGTTCTATCTCTTTAGAACCGAAGGCAAACATTCGGCCCAGGCTTTCAAACCAGTATCTTGAAATATCGTATCCAAAATAGTACTTGTCCTCATCAGATTCCGGTCCCGGCGTCGGCACGGCAAGTTCGCGCCTATAAGTGTCAGAATCAACCACTTTCTGTTTCGAGACATTAATCGTAGACAGTCGCTCGATCTCCTCCTTGGACAATTCGATTTCTCGGTTCTGATTCAACTCTAAAAGTATGCTCGCCCCAGTGCCCCGAAGCATGAGATGGCGTTCTGTCGGATTACATGCTTGACGGACAAACTCCATAAAAAGAAGAACGTTGTTGGAGTACCCAAGCTTGAGCGCTCTTCTTAGTGCGATCAGTAACCAGAGCTTTGCGCTCAAGTCATAAAAGGGTAGCTTCGCATCATGAAAAGGTCTTGGTTCTTTGCCTGTTGCGAAAGACAAAAGTGCTTTTAATATCTCTTGCTTCTCAAATGCGCAGAGTAAGCAGACTACGTGCGCTGCTTCCCAACGTTCTGATGTATGCGGTGAAGCGAGAGAGGCCCAAATATATCCTGCCAATGAAGGACTAACTTCCTCTGGAGGTTGAAGGGCGGAGGTCCAATCTCCGTCACCATCACTATCCTTCATGTCCTCTTCGAGCAGCTTTAGTCCATAATTCAACGTATCTGCAGCTTGTTGCTGTGTAAGGCCTGGTGCAATTAGGCCAACGAGTGAAAAGAGACGGCCAGAACCAATAATCAAAGGATTTGCCGCACTCGCATCTATGACCCATTGATAAATCTTCTGTTCGGTGACCCCGGAGAATCGAGTGATAACCTCATAGGGTAATGGCTGATAATATTGGGATCTGGTAATGCTATAGAAATGCGTTTTGCATACAGTCCGCGTTATGTCATAGAGTGTTGATTGGATGTAATTACGCGACAACCATTTTTCAGGAATCGCTTCATACACATAGCGTAACTCGTACAGACTAAAATCTGGGACACTGAATATGGCTTCCAGCGCATCAGATTCGCAGCCTTGGGGGACGTGCTGGAAAAACTGCTCAAAAAATTGCTCGGTGTAAAATGGTGGTTCACCCTGTCTAAACCTTCGATAAGAGGCCTGAATCGATTCGGCTGAGCTGGGATCAAGATCATGAAAAATGTACCCCCAATCTTTCGGAGGGTCGGGTTTGGGTTTGTAATCACTTCGCAAGCCACTGTTTCCCCTTTCTTTCAGCTTTTCGTACTTTTTCGATTGCTGGAGATAACCGTCAAAGGCATATCCGTTCCAACTTTTTTGGGATATAAGTTCTATGATACGTTCCCAATCCTTTAATGTCGCTCCTCTAATTTCGATGTACCGCATTGCTTGATCAAATAGCTTCCTCTGCATCTGACCATCTATGACAGATGCAGTTGCCAATCGAACCAATTCTGCTTCTGACCAGTGATACTGATAGCCTATCAATGCAAGTGCGCTGTCAGGTGGGAGCTTTTCTAACTCTACCAATTGTCTGACGGCGCGTGGAAACTCTCTGTTCTTCCAACCAAATGATCGATCTTTCCACCGACTTAGAATGGCCAGACTTGAAGCAGGACATAGCTTTGTGATCCCTTCAATAGTTCCTTCCCAATCAAAATGCTTATCTCGGGCAACAAAATCATAAACCACCTCCGCTGCACGTGAGAGGCGATAGCTCAAATCTGGTTTCGGAACATCTAGTTCAGAGGCTGCAACTGAAAGTTCAAGCAAAGAAGACCAGCGATCAAGGTTCTCCTGGCCAATCCGTCCAGCCACCTCGATAGCCTTATCAAAATAATAAAGGGCTTCTCTATTATCTAAGGCATAAACGGCTCTCGAAATTTCTATAAAGGATTCAACTTTTTGTTCCGCATCCATGCGATCTTGGTCAATGATGTCAAAAGCTTCCTGAGCGAAGTTGTAGCTATAATCCTTGTATGCATCGGTGCGTGCGCAGAGCTTCGCCAACAGAGTCAGAGCGGGAGCAAAAAGTTTCTGTTCTAGTGAATCCTTCCATGCAAGAAACTTCTCTATTCTCTGAGGCGTTGGTTCAGACAAAAGAAGGATTTCTACCCATAGTCTTGAAATCTCCTTCGATGTGAAGCGATCATCCCCGCGGTAGGTGCGTGCAGCACTGTTGAAAGCAGAAAGGCACTGCTCTATCTCAACATCCATTTCTTTTGTTTCTACTTGGTTTAACAGAACACGTGCCCATAACTTATGCCAAGGTAAAGCTGCTCCTACATTCTCTAGGAACTCTTGCGTATCCCGATCGTGGTAATGACTTTCCTTTTCGAGCAACTCCTTAACTTTGGGTTTCGCCAAGTCGGAAAGCTCAATTGTTTCCCCTCGCAAGGCCGATCGCATGCAGTTTGCTCGCAGAATTGTGAACCTCGGCTCGTCAGAGTATCTACTAAAGTAGTATTTTTCGAGCTCAGGAATATAGGTTTCCAGAATATCGGCGATCTCGTTCTGCGGGTAGGTTTTATGGGAGATAGCTGCCTGCACCACTGAGTTTACAACGGAAAGAAGCGGTTCTTCGTATGACGGCCCAACTTCAAACCTTTTTATTTGTCTAGGGTATTTCCTCAGGACATCAAGCGCTTCCTTCACTGCCTCTGAAGCTGGATATCGTAGGATCGAGTTTTGCGTGTCAATAAGGGCAAGAAATATACACGAATTGCCAACTGAATGCATTGAAACTTCATCGAGAAGTTCAAATTTGCCAAGATCTGTCAATTTCCGAAAAACAATCTGGCCAACACGATAGGCTACACTTCTTGGTGTCCAGCTCTCTAATTCCCCAATGAATGCCTCGCGGCCATTGAGATAAAGCTGACACAATGCCATCTCTGCGATGTCATGGTCACGCATTTTTTCATCCTTGCGATCCTCTTTGGATAACTTGGACCAGTTGTAAACCCATTTGTGCGCAAGGCGAAGATAGCTCCTGGATTCAGGCAAGGTTTCGGGGCATCCTGAAAGAAGACATGCTTCATACGCATGATGTCCGCCGTGCCAACCTGTTGAAAAAGTTTTTTGTGCAACAATCTCTCTGAGGCGGTGATCAGGCAGCAGTTGTGAAACAAGGTCCGTATTTTCTTGCATTAATGCTTGTTGCCTGTCATTGCCAGCTGTTTCTCCACCAGCTTTCAAGGCGAGTTTTGCTGCATCATCATAGCGCTTCATCCTCAGGGCTGCTTTGAGGGCGAACTGTAAGCGTTGCAGTGAAACATTGCGCCGATCTACAGGATTCTTGTCTGGAAGTTCAGCATCTTCAAGTACCAGTTCCACCAATTCTCCATACTGTCCAGCTTCAAGCATCAGCTGCGGCAGTGCGGATGCTACGTAACTGTTTTCCTTAGCCAGCGGTTTTATAGCGTTGATGAATGTAGTAAGTTTGGCTTTTGTGGGTTTGTAGGTCTCACGGAACCATGTTTCTGAAGGCTCATCAAAAAACTGAACGGCGTCACCAGTCATGGACAATGGGCGTCCCAAATCCACCAGAAAACTTTTTATGGCACTCTCATCCATACCGGATGCCAAGGCCAAGACCTCGATTGGAATGAATGGTCGAAGGGCCGCTAGGGCTTCGCACAGAGAGTTTATCTGTTTAGCTTCGGCTTTCGGCACAGCGTCTAAAAGTTGTTTTATGGAACGCTCAAATATTCCTTTGATTGCATCTTCGGCTGTGGTCGGGTTAGGACCAAGCATAGACAGTGTTTGTGGCAGGCTGAGACCTCGTTCCAACGCAGTCGCCTGGACACGAGGGTTTTGAGAACTTAGACGGTGGAACTCTTGGACATCATGACGAGTAGCATCCGGGAATTTTTGCCTGATTAGCTTCTCCGTTTCATCTTCAGAGAATGCTCGGAGTCTTAGGTTAACGTACGCAACTGGAGGTTCAAGTTTTTCAATCCTGTGAGAACGGCCCAGGAAAACTAGAACAACTCCCTCAGGCAGTTTCTGTCGAATGAGGTCTTTGGCAAAACTTGCCCGTTCGTTGTATTCTTCAGCCGCTATCTCTGCGTTGTCAGCAGCATCAATAAATATCACTAGTTTTGCATCTGGGTTTTGCCCCCTTATCAGTTGAACGGCTTGTTTGAGCCGGTAAATGAAGGCTTTCAAATAATGAGAGGGCTGAGCGTGAACTGAAGGAATTAGGGGGTGACAGAGTTTAAGTGAGGCAAGTTCGTTTGCGATTTGCACCAACCCAACATTGTGCGGGTGTCTTAGACGTGTTGGATTCCTGTATTCACCATTGCCGAAGCAATCATAAAGTACTGCAACGGAGTGGCTTGGCATCCGACCTCTTAATCTGTTTGCGAGGGCGGTTTTTCCAATGCCGCCTTCGGCATGAATGATGACAGGGCAGCCATCATTTGTGAGAATGTTCTGAAGAAAATCGTCTTCCTGTTCTCGCCTGAAGTGCTCGCTTCCCTGTTCGATCAGACATGGTGCAGGAAATAGTTCATCTTTATCGGTATTCAGATAGCGAAGAACATCTTCGCGCGTAATCTCTGGATTATTGGCATACTCCGGCATGGCTTTATCGATCATGAGACGCCAAAGCTGATCGGCTGCTTCTTTGTCAGGCCCAGCGATATATCCTCTGAGTTCTTCAATCAAAATGTTTCGCTGTCTCCAATGTATGTCCTGGGAATCGTCAATGCGGAAATTGGCGAAAAATTCATAAGCTAAAGCATCATCGTCGGTGTTCAGGTATCCCTTTATTTGGATCCAGTGTTTCGTATCCCCGTCCTCTAGTGAGCCTTTTTTTATCCTTTCAAATAATTCATGTATGCCTTTTGCCGCCGGACGATTAGTAGTGAAGGTGAACTCAACACCTTGCCGTCCAAAATCTTCTGCATCCTTTTTGAAAACTTCATATCGCTTGAAAAAACCTTCGAGCGTTTTGCTCAAGCCACTTAAAGTCCAAGACTCATCCGTTTTGTATGAATGTTTGAGTTGATGGTAGGAGATTTTCTTGGCGCGTTTAATTGAACTGCCACCATAATATTCGGCAACATCAACAACTTCTTCGCCTGACTCGGTGTATTCAACTTCGGATTCGTCGCTGGATATCCCTTCAATTGTAATGCAAGCTAGTTCAGATGCTGGATCTAGCAACGCTAGACATCGACGGGCAGCCCACCTATAGTGGAACTGATCACCTGCTCTTGAAAATCGGACTATATCTGATTTCCGTGTCATTTCTTATTTATTAATAAATTTCCAATTGTGGGAGACTTGCGGGACGCCCCAAATAATATAAGTTTCCCTTTTGTTCTTTGGAGTCTCGGCTATAAACACAAAAATCTCCCATTTCGTAAAACCTAAGAGAAAGATCTTGTTTTAATAAATAATCATGGGAACGACTCCCGGCACCTCATATTGTCTATTGGTTGTTATGTTTAGCAAATTAACTACTTGACCTTAAATGAAAAAACTGAAAAAATCAATGGTGAACGTTAACATAATAGAGGGACATAAATGCAGAATGTTCTTGGAAACCGATTTTGATAGAAACTAATCGTTCAAGATATCTCTTCACACTCTCAGGATATCATCCACTTCAACATTGATTAGTCTGATCGATCCGAGCTTTGCCCAGATTGGAGATCGCTTTTATAACACACGTTTCATTATATATTCCTTTCTTAATTGTAGCAGTTATGACAATACGTCTTGCCCTCAGCAGTCATAATTAATGTGTTGCTAAATGGATGAAGGCAAAAACGGCGACCACAATCCAAGATTATCACCTTGTCTTTGAGAAACAACTTAAGGTCTTGTAAGTTTGCGAACTTCAGAATTGTTTCATTTTATGTAGAAGAACAGCTATCAAAAAATTTGTTTAAATTTCTTGGATTCAGGGAGGAAAAACAAGGTTCTAACGTCTGGTTCGTAGCACCTAAAGACAAGGGTGTGTTCCATGGTTCAAAAAAAGTGGAAGATACTATTTGTGCCCATTCGATTCAAGTGTATCTTGATTTATTTGGTCATCCGGAAAGAGCCAAGGAAGCAGCCGACAATCTTAGGAAAACGTTCTTAAATTGGAATAAGCATGCTTGAAAAGCCATCAAGAGCTGCTGATTACAGCAAGGCGCAGATCCAGCTCGCCAAGGAGACATGTCTGTACATTGCTACAGTTCTGGGAGATTACATGGAGCAGGTAGTTATAGTTGGTGGTCTGGTGTCCTCCATCCTAATCGATCAGAAAAACTTACCTGACGGAGCAGACAGCCATGTCGGTACAATGGATTTAGACCTTGAGCGTGCTTTCGAAGATAAAATAAAAATCACATTGGACGGTAATACGATATTTGGTGAAAAGGCAAAACGCGATGTTTTTAATTTCTCATTTATTCATACCCAAAACTATGCTTGTTCTTGCCACCACCGGTGCACACCTACTCTGAGCTGTTAAAGGCCAATCATAATTTTTTTTCCGGTATGCCATTAGAAAACGATAAGGGTTTTCAACAGGAAATCCCGTAACC
>Ga0307440_1000832_pt1 | contig 15269 bp, 13 predicted proteins | sample SalMarWE160410MG_FD_202150 | JGI IMG/M metagenome (GOLD analysis project Ga0307440, IMG submission 202150) | Salt marsh sediment microbial communities from the Plum Island Ecosystem LTER, Massachusetts, United States - WE1604-10 | ecosystem: Environmental > Aquatic > Marine > Intertidal zone >... | reverse complement strand
GGTCGAGCGAATAGAGCCGGCGCAGGTTGGCGAGCTGGCCGAGATAGTCGCCCAGCACCTGCTCGAAGAAGGTGAGATAGGCCTTGAACTGGCGCGCCCTCGCGATGCGGTCTTCGGGCTCGGATGGGGCCATGCCGGCGGCGCCGATCTTGTAGGTGGCGGGAAAGTCGTGCTGGACCGGTTGGAAGGCGTCGAGGTTGCGCCAGCCGCCCGCGCGCTGCGGCAGCACCTGATCGGGCGGGACATAGACTTCGCGTCGGTCGAGCGCGCGCAGCTCGGCCAGCGTTTCGGCGAATTCGGTGGGCTGGGCGCGGTAGGGGATGCCGGCGCGGTAGAACAAAAGCTTCGAAGCTTCCTCGAAGAACACCGGCTGATGCCCCGCCGGAACCTCCAGCGTCCAGCTTTCCGAAGACCCGATCGCCAGCCGGTTGCCGTCATAGGCCTGGAGCTGGAGGTTCTTCACCGCCTCGACGCCGTCGATGTCGTGGATCAGGTTGATGAGATCGGAGGCGTGGACCTCGCGGCGCAGCTCGGTGGCGGTAAGGTCTTCATCCGCGATGAAACCTGGTTTCGTGAACAGTGGCTTGCCGGCCGACGTCAAAGTGAAGTCGAGATAAGGTCCGTCGAAGATGGTCTCGACCGGCAGGCCGAGCGCCAGCATCTCGGCGAGCGTCCGGTAGTGGACCGGCGGGGCGAGGTAGGTCTCGATGGCATGATAGACGGCGGCCTGCACCGCTTCCATATCAGCGCCCGGGGCAAGCTCGATATCGGCGCAGATGCCCACCTCATAGGGGGCCACCTGGTCGATGGTGCGGAAGTCCTCGCACAGGCCGCGATGGGCGCTAAGCGCCCTCGCGATGCGCGAAAGCGCCTCGGCTCGGCGGCGCTGCTTTTCGAAGAAGCTGGACACCAGCGCGTCGGCGGCGGCATCTTCGAGCACCGGGCGCAGGTTCGCTTGCGTGATCGTCAGGGGCGGCTGGTCGAAGCGGGGGCGGTCCTCGATCACCCGGATCAGGCAGCGTTTCAGCTCGACCGCCGGGGCGCCGCCGAAGGCGACCGAGAGCGATGTGGAAAAGCCCAGCGGCACTTTCGAGACGGTGCCGACGGTGAAGCCGGTGACGGCGCCGGTGATCGGTTGGCTGCCGTCCAGAACGGCCGCATCCAGCACGTCCAGCCGCAGGACCGCGCCTTTCAGCGGGCCGCGCAGGACGCGATAGGTCAGCGCCGCCTCGTTCATCGCACCCAGGCGGTCGTCGGGTTCCAGATCGGCCAGCACCCGCCACAGGCCCGAGACCGCGACCCGATGGTTGGGCTGGTCAGCGGCGTTCTTCGCCGCGATCGACAGCGCGCCGGCCAGGCAATCGGCGAACACCGGCACTTCGCAGTCGCCAGGATCGTAGGGCATGAGCCAGGCATTGCGCACGCCATCGAGGCGCATTAGCAGCCGGCGATAGTCGGCCACGGTGCGTGCCGCGGTGGTCAGAACTTCATGCGCGGGGATCAGGCCCGAGATTTCGGGCGGATCGAGCTGGCCGTCGGGCCGCGTCAGCAGATCGACGGTCGGATGGTCGGTGCGATAGGCCAGATCGGTGAGCGCGTAGCACAGAAGTTCCAACGTGGTGATGCCGGGGTCGTGGGCGTTGTGATCGGTCCAGATCGCGCCCGAGAGCTGTTGCAGGTAGCGCAGCCCTTCGGCCCGGAGCCCGGCCCAGTCCATCGCCGGCGGCAGCGCCGGCACGCGGGGAATGGTGCGCCGTTCAGCCACCGTGCGGCACCTCGCGGATCACGTGGCGGCGGGCCGAGACCAGGATCGAGCGGGCCGAGGTCGCCTCGATCACTTCCAGCGGGATCGGCGTCCAGCCGCCTTCGGGCGCGGTGATGTCGATCTTGTGGAACATCTTCACTTCGGTGACGAAATCCACCTCGGGCCGTTCGTCGAGGAAGTCGATCACCCGGCTGCGCCACAGCCTGCCGCCAAAGGTGATCTCGCCACCGCCTGCAGCCCAGGGGGTGAGATAGCCCACCAGTGCCTCGTTCAGCCGGTCGGAGTAGAAAGCGATATCGGCGATGCCGGGCTTGAAGCGGACGCGGAAATCGAGGTGCACCTCTTCCAGCTTGGGGTTCACGACCTCGAGCCGGACGAAAGGCGAGATGCGCGCCTTCAGATGATTGTTGACAGCTGTCAGCGTTGCCCGGTCGCTGTAGGGGCGCAGGGGATCGCGGGCGCCGGTGGTGATCGAGGGCACGGTGACCAGCGCCACGGCGCCGGGGCTGACCTCGTTGTCGGCCCTGATCACGCCGGCCTCGTCGCGCGCCAATTCGGTGAGCGGCAGGCATTTCACCCGGTAAAGCTGGGGAAAGGCGTCGAGCACGATCGCCTCGTAGTCCCAGGGCGCGATGGCGCGGTCCTTGTGGCGCAGGCGCTCGGCGACGCGGGTGTCCATCGCTTCCGGCGTCTCGGGCGGGCGGCCGCCGAAGCCGGGATAGGGCTGGGTGACGGTCTTCAGCGGCGGCTCGGGCGTGGCCAGCTTCGCGATGGTGCCGGCGGGCAAAGGCGCGGCCAGCCGGGCGGGATCGTTCCCTTGATCGGCGAAGGTGGCGCGGGCGGCCTGGGCGTTGATCGAGGCGATCCGGTTCAGGGCATCGGGGTAGTCGGGCGCAGCGATGCGGATCCAGGTGAGCCCCTGCGGCAGCACCCGGTGGTCGGTGCCGGCCACCTTGGGCATCGCCAGGCCGAGGATTCCCGAGGTGGTCAGGTTCAGCGTCTTGTCGTCGACATCCTGATCAAGAAAGCCGGTGAAGCCATCGCCGTCGAGATAGGCGAAGTCCAGATTAGGCACCGGCAGAAGCGGATCGCCCGAGCCGTCCTCGACCTCGATCAGCAGTGTCAGCTTCTCGGGCGGGTCGAGACCCTCGATGCCGAGATAGAGTGCCCCGGCGAAGGGCAGCGCGGGGAACAGCCGTCCGGCGTCGGGTTCGGTGCCGAATGGGGCGAGCAGACACAGGCTTTCGGCGGCGCTGCGGCGGGTCTCGTAGGCGGCCTCGATCCGGGTGATCTCAGGCGCATAGGGTTGCCGCGGCACCTTGCCCTTGCCGCTGCTGTCGGCGCCCTCGTAATTGTAGAGGCTGGTGTTGCCGGCATAGATGTTGTCCTGCGCCAGCGTCACCATCGCGCGGGCCTGTTCGGTGGGCCAGGCGTCATGGCCGAAGGTCTCGTCGAGGGCGAGGCGGAGGAAGCCTTCGGTCGAGGTGACCTCGAGCGGCGGGTTCTCCAGTGTCTGGAGCACCCGGCCGTCGATGTCGGGGCCGCTGGCAAGCGTGGCGGTCACGCCAGTGCCGCCCACGCGCATGTCGACCCCGGCGGCCCGTCGCTTGTCGCCGCCCACGCGCAGCCAGTCGCCGCCGGTCAAAAGCCATTCCCGCGGCCGGATCGAGCTGGGGGCGAGCCGCAGGAAATGGCTGTCGATGCTGTAGGGTTCTTTCCAGTCGAGCGAGAGCGACCAGTTGTCGATCGGTTTCGAGAAGATCTCGGACGAGCCGAGGATCAGCGTGTCATTCTTCTTCGGCCGCGGCCCCCAGGGGGTGAAGGGCTTGGCCGGATCGGCCTCGGCCCCGCCGGCAATGATGGTGAGCTGCTTCAGGCCCGAAGCGGAGGCCCAGACGCTGAGCCGCGTGACCTTGCTGTTGCGCAGGGCAGCGAAGGCACGGCGGCTTTCGGGAGCGTCGAAATCCAGGATCACCTCGGCCACCGGCAGGCCGGGATCGTGCTCTCCGCCATGCAGCTCGGGATCGAGCGGCACCACCGCCGGGGCCAGCGCACCGAGGTCGAGGGTGATCTGCAGCATGTGGATGTGACGCACGACCTTGGGCCGGGTCTCGCCGCGCGACGGCGGCAGTTTCGGCGGCGCGCGATGCGGCGGGGCCTTGGTGCGTCCGGGCCGGCCGGCTCGCGGGCCCGCCGGCGCCTTCGTGACCGAGGCGCTGTCGCGCCGCATCCTCAGCGCCATGTTGAAGGCGCCTGTGGCCGAGCCGAACGCCCTCTCGGCCTTTACGACCGTCTCTTTCGTCGCGCCCCGGTCGCGGCGAATGCCGAAACCGGCCTCGCCGCGCGTCGGGACCTCGTTCTCCTCGACCTCTTCGGGGAAGGCGTTGTCGATCTTGACGGTGACGGAATCGGGCTCGAACCAGTCTTCCTCGCCGGTCAGCCGCACCCGGAAGCGGGGATACAGGCTTTCGTCGATCGGTCGGGTCAGCTCGGCGCGCAGCACGATCTGGCGAATGCCTTCGCGCAGGAACAGCCGCCGGTCGGCGACGGCGAAACCGATCCGGGCAAAGGGCGCCTCGGCGGGGCCGAAAACGGGGAAGGCGGTGCCCTCAGCGAGGTCCTCCTCGCCCAACCCGTCGAGCGAGGCGACGACCGACGAGGCGCGCGGCAGCAGCGTCGGCGCACCGTTCAGCTTGCCCTCGTCGAGGTGGATCCCCGACAGCATCGCCACGGCGCCGCGGTTGACCACGATGTCGCCGTCGAGCGTGAAGCTGACCGGCCGGCCCAAAGCGTCCTTGCCGGCGCGGAAGGCGGTGCCTTTGGCAAGGAAATGCCGCTCGATGCCCTTGGCGAGACCGAAGGTCAGATGCGCGTGGTCGGGCTGGGGCGCGCGGGGCCTGAGCTGCAGCACCTCGCGCAGGTAGTGGTCCATATGGCGGCCGGTAAAGCCGTTCAGGCTGGTCTGCGCGTGGCGGAAGAGCTTCAGGAACGCCAGCCATAGCCCGTAGTGCGCCGGGTGGGCGCCGAACTCGGTGAGCGAAGCTTCGAGCGCCGCCGCTGCGTCCTGCCGCAGTCGCAGGAAGCCTTGGTGGAAGCGCTCGGCGGCACGGGTCAGCAGATTGTAGGTCAGCGCGTCATAGATCCGCGGATAGGGGTCGCCTGCATCCTGATAGGGCGCGGCATCCGCCGGCGTGGCGGCATAAAGCCCCGCCCAGTCGCCCGGCGGGATCAGCGACAGAAGGCCCGAACCGACCTCGACGGCCGACAGCGGCGGGCGGCCGAAGATCTCGCCGGCCACCGTCGAGGAAAGCCGGATCCGGGGATCGCCACCGCCGGCAAGGTTGAACAAGGGCTGCGCCAGGGCGGTGTCGGCGAAGAGATCGGCGCCGGGACCGCCGCCATCGGTCAGCGCGCCCTTGTACCAGCCGATCAGTCTGGTCAGCGGTTCAGCCAGATCGCGGGCGATCAGCCGTGGCAAGCCGGTGGCCAGCGGGTGGTCGTTGGGCAGCCGGCCGTGGTGCCGCGCGGTGATTTCCAGAAGCACGACAGGCAGATGGAACCACAGCTTGAAGTGATCGCCCAGCTCGCCGGGATCGCGGGTGGGATCGGCGCGCAGCCAGTGTTCGAGGTCGATCTGGAAGGTGCGGAAAGCCTCGATCGGCAGTTTCGCCAGCGCCGCCAACGCCGAGGTCAGGTCGCTTTCGAAGAATACCCGCCAGTCGCCGCGTTTGACGTTGGCCTCGTCGTAGTAATTCAAATGCCAGGCGAAGCGCTGGCCGAACAGCACCAGATCGGCCAGGTCGCGTTCGTCGGGCAGGAAATGGTCGCGCGCGCGTTCGGCCAGGTTCCGGCCGGCTTGTGTCAGCCCGGCGCGGATCAGCGGATTGCGGCGGTCGCAGGGTTCAGCCACCGCCGCCTCGGACATACCAGGGATAGACGAAGTTGAACCTCGAATTGGCCCCACGTACCGTGTAGCCGATGGCCACCAGCAACCGCCCCTCGGCCGGATCGAACTCGACCGTCACCGTATCGGCGTCGATCCGGGGCTCGTGCAGCAGGATCGCGTTCTTCACCACCGCCTCGATCCAGCTCAGCCGCGAGGTGTTCATCACCTCGAAGGCCTGTTCCTCGAGCGAGGCGCCGTAGTCGGGCCGCATGATCCGCTCGCCCAGATGGGTGGTGAACAGGATGATCAGCGACTGCTCGATATCGGTGATGCCCTCGGTCATCACCGTCCCGGCCGAGTGCTGGTCGAACGCCGGCGGAAACGCCCAGCCGCGGCCGATGAACGGGTCTTCCAGCGCCATCCGCCTCCCCTCAGCCGATGTTCACTGTCGGTGCGCCCAGAACGATCGAACCGCCATGGGCAGTGGAATCGCCCATCCGCGCCGCCGGCACGCCGCCGATCATCACCGTGCCCGAGCCGGCAACGATGGTGTCGGGCGGGCCGGTGCAGATGCAGCTGTCGCCCACCACCGCGGCCGGCTGGCCGGCGATCATCACCGTGGGCGCGCCCGGGCCCACCACCGGCCCGCCGACATGCGGCACCTGGCCCGTCAGCATCGGGCAGGCGTGGAAATCGGAGATACGGGCGGCGGGGGGCATGACGTGCTTTCAGTTGATGTTAACCAGGGAGCCTTTGATCACCGTGGTGCCGGAGGATTTCAGTTCCGCGCCCGAAGAGCCTTCGGCACCGAGCTGGGCATTTGCCTTCACCGTGACATTGGTGCCTTCGATGCTGACATCGCCGGTGGCGGTGATCTTGACGTCCGCGCCGCTGTCGAGCGCGATTCCATCGGCATTGAGCGTGACCGAGCTGCCGTTCTGGTCGGTCAGCGTGATGGCGGTGCCGTCCTCGTCGAGCACGATCGAATTGCCGGCCGGCGTGTCGATGCTCAGGGTCACGGTGTCGTCGTTCCAGTGGATGCGCATCCCGGCACGGGTGACGAGGGCCTTTTCGTGGTTGTCGTTGGAAGCGGTCAGCGCCGAGGCGGCAGCCGAGGAATGCAGCGCGCCCAGCACCACGGGGTCGCGCGGATCGCCGTCGAGAAAGCCGACGATGACCTCGTCGTCCACTTCGGGCAGCCAGCAAAGCCCGCGCTGATCGCCGGCATCGAACCGGGCGATGCGCGCCCACAGCAGACCGTCGGTCTCGGTGACGGTGGGAAGCTGGATCTCGATCCGGCCTTCGCCGGCCGGATCGCCTTCCAGCGCCGAGACCTTGGCGATCTGCAGGCCCGGAACCGGTGGCAACTGCCCGCCGGCCGCCGGGGCGGCGACGGGGAAGCGCTGGGCATGGGGGCGGGGATCGGCGCCGATCAGCACCTCGGTCTCCCAGTCGCCGTGGCCGAGGCGGTGCCGGATGCCGGTAATCAGGCCGGTGCCGGTGAAATGCGTGCCGAGGCCGCCGAGGTCGATCAGCGCGCCGGGCGTCAGCGCGGCATTGCCCTGGACCGTCACCACGCCGCGCACCGCGGCGCGGCGGCCGCGGGTCATCTCGGCAGCGGCCCAGGCGTCGAGCGCGGCCTGGTCGCGGGCGCCGGGATGGCGCAGGCCGGCCGCGGCGCCGCCCGCCCCGGCCAATTGCGTGCCCGGCACGTCGCCCGGCTGCGTCACCGTGGCGTCCGTGGCTTCTGCCGTCGTCAACTCCTGCGTCGCAGGATCCCAGGCGCCAGTGGCGACGGAAGTCAGCTCTGACTCCGCATCGAGTTCCAGCGCAGCATCGCGCAGCGTCTCGCCGAAGACCGCGCGGGCGGCGGGAAGGCCGAGGGCCGCGGGCGGGGCGACCTTGACGGTGCCGTTTTCGGTGATGACGAAAGCGCTGGCCTGTTCGGCGCGCATCACCATGAAATCCCAGTCGGTGGCCTGATGCTGCACGATCTGTGGCAACGGGCCGCCGAGGATCTGCACGTCGCCCGAAAGTCCCGGCCAGGCCGAGATCAGGGCGGAGCAGATATCCTGGTCGGACTGGTCCTGATAGGTTTTCGACTTGCGCGCCAGCGTCATGCGGAAGGCGGCGTCCTTGGCCTCGATCACCAGCCGCGAGCGGCGGGGTCGCATCTCGACCCGGTGGCGGGTGACGACGCCGCGGAACAGCAGCTGGTTTTGCGACTGATACCCGCCCTGGATCTCGATCTCGACGCCCGGAAGCAGGGTCGGTTGCGACGAAACCTCGAAGTCCTGATTCGCGGCGCGACCGTCCGAGAAGACGACGGTGGCGCGCGGGATGCGGTTCACTTCTCGATGGATCTCGATCGCTTCGGTGCCGATGGTGGGATCGAGCGGCACACCGCCGGCGCTGACCGTGAAGGTGACGGTGTGCTTGGGCTTCAGCTCGTCGGGGTTCGGCAGATCCAGCATTCAGGCCACCGGCGGCATGTAGACGGGTGTGCCCGGCGCGACGTCGCGGATCGTGTCGAAACCGTTGGCGCGGGCGACGTCGATGGTGTGGACGGGCGTGCCGTAGACCTGATCGACGACGCGGCTGAGATGGTCGCCTTCGCGCATCCGGTGGGCGTGCTCGATATCGGGCGAGGCGAGGTTCTGCATCAAGGCCGCCAGCGCCTTGGGCACATGCTCGCGGAAGCTCGCTGAGAGCGTGGCGCGCAAGGGCAGGCCGGCGGGCGAGAACAGCTTGTACGCGATCGAATAGCTTTCGATGGCGGTAAACGCGATCAGCCGGCCCCACAAGAGCAGCAGGAAGTTCGGACGGTGGCTTTCGTTTCTGAATCCGACGGTTAGCTTGAAAAGTTCAAGTTGCGCAACGACTGAAAGCCCCGAGGATGGCACCGCCAGATCGAAGGCGCCGGCGGGCGGTGGGGCGGGCATCACGCCGGTGCCGTCGAGGAGCAGCTCGAACGAAAACTTCTTCGGCGCGATCCGGTCGAACTTGGCCTCGGCGGTCGAGGCGCCGGCCTCCTTCGGCTCTGCATACTGGAATTCGGTGGTGTCGGTATAGGTCTCGGGGTTGAACTGGGCGATGAAGGGCGGGCCGGCGGGCGGGCCGAGGACACCGGTGGTGTCGTCCTTGAACGGGATGATCGTGAGCTTCAGCAGTGCGCCGTCCATCACCGTTCCCCCATCCGGTCGAGCGCGCGTTCCAGCCGGCGGAAGACCTCGGCCGAGACCTCTTCGATCAGCGCCTCGCGGGCCTCGCCTTTCAGCGGCACGGCCGGCGGGGCCGGCGCGGCGCCGACCGGCGGGGTCGCGCTGTCGATCTCGGCCGTGATCACGACCTCGTTGATGAAGACGGGCATGGCTCCTGCTCAGTCGATGCGGAAGCTCTGATAGGCGAGCTCGAGGCTTTCGACGACGATGGCCGAGTTCTCGGCGGAAAAGTCCGAGATCGACCATTTCTTCGGCCAGGCGCCGGTGACGGTATAGGTCTGCAGGGGCTGGTGATCGGGGCCCAGCAGCTTGACCCAGACGGTGACCGGCTGGATCACGAAGTTCTGCACCGCGTCGCGGATCCAGTCCTTCAGCCCGGTGTCGATCAGAAGGCCCCGTTTCAGCACCAGATCGGGATAGCGCCCGCGCACGGGCAGCCGGTGCGAAAAGCGGTTCTCGCCTCCCTCGGCATAAGTCATCTCTTCCAGCTCCATGGTCAGGCCGGAGACGTCGCGAAAACGCACATCGCTGGCCCCGGCCGTGGACAGGTCGAAGGTGACCGAGAAGTGGAACCCCACCGGCGGGTCGTAGACCGACATCTTACTCGTTCATTATCGCCAGCCCGTCATGGGCCAGTTCCAGCGTCTCGATGGCGATCTCGTTGCCGTCCGACTTCAGCTCGGTCGAGGTGATCTTGGCCGGCCAGGCATTCTTGATCTTCCAGACCATCACCGGCTCGTGCGCCTCGTTCAGCAGGCTCACGGTCACGTCGCGCCGCTCGACGGTGTTGAGCGAGACGGTGTTCCACCAGTTGAAGTAATCGTTGTCGGATGCGAATACCCCACGCTTCAGCGTGACATTGCCGAATTTCTGCATCCCCGGGATCTTCTGCTTGGAATAGCCCGGATTGGCGCCGTCGCGGTATTCGATCACCTCGGTTTCCACGCCCAGCCCGGTCACCTCGGTGAAGCCGATGCGGGCGCCGCCCCAGTCGACCTGGAAATGGAACTTGGGAAGCGGATAGTCAGGCATCGTTCAGCTCCTCCTCAGGCCTGCGGCATCTTCTGCATGAAGCGCAGCACGACGAATTCCGCCGGCCGCACGATCGCCATGTGGACTTCGACGATCATGTAGCCGTCGAGCACGTCCTGGGGCGACATGGTCTTTCCCAGCCCCACCGCGACCTGATAGGCGTGCTCGGGCTTGGCGCCCATCAGCGCGCCGTCGCGCCATTGCAGGTTCAGGAAGTTCTCGATCATGCCCTGGACCTTGACCCAGGTATTGGCGTCGTTGGGCTCGAACACGAACGCGGCGATGGCCTTGCCCACGCTTTCCTCGACGAAGTTCGCGAAGCGGCGGACGTTGACGTATTTCCACTCGCTGTCGTTGCCCGCCAGCGTGCGGCCGCCCCACACCAGCGTGCCCTTGCCGAAGAAGGCGCGCACCGCGTTCGCCGACTTGCCGGTGAGCGGGTCGATGTTCAGCCCGTCCTGCAGGTCGTTGGTCACCGCCACCGCGGTGCCCGACGCCAGCGCCACGCCGGCATTGGCGGGCGCCTTCCACACCCCGCGGGTGCGGTCGGTCTGGGCATAGATGCCGGCCACCGCGCCCGAAGGCGGAAGCGTCACGGTAGCCTGGTCGAGGAAGCTGCGGATCGCGGCATAGACCGCAGTTTCCTTGTTGGCAAGGTCCAGGCCGGCGTCGTTCAGTTTCTTGTTCGTAGGCGGGTTCGCCGCCTGCTGGAACGTGCCGTCCGGCTGCAGGGTCGAGGTGTCGAAGGTCTTGATGGTCACATCGCGCTCAGCGGTGCGGAACGGCACCAGCGTCGTCAGATAGGGGAAATAGGCCGCGCCGTATTTCAGGAACTCGACACCGGTCTTGGTGACCTTGGCCCGGAAGTTGGTGGTCACCTTGGCGTTGGTGTCGGTCCCGCCCTTCACCGCGGCCCGTACGTCCGCGACGGTGAAACGGTCCTGCATCTTGTTGCATGAGGTCAGCGCGGCATCGACCACCGCGCCGTGATCGCCGTCGCTCAGTTTCACCGCGTCGGGGAACAGGATCAGTGTGGGCTCGTCCGCCGCCTCCAGCGCGGCGATGGCATCGGTGAACAGCGCCTTGGTGGCATTGGTCGCATAGCCGCCAAGCGAGTGGATATAGCACGGGCCGCCGCCGTTGGCGAAATAGAGCTGGAGCGAATAGTAGAGGTAATGCGCAGGCTCGCTGGGTGCGGTCCCGTTCCACTTCACCACCACGCCCAGAAGCGCGCCTGCGGCGTTGAGCCGCTTGTCGACGTCGATGTTCAGCGCCTGCACCGGGGCGTTGCCGAAGTAGCGCTTGTATTCCAGAAGCGAGGTGATCCGCGTGGGCTTGCCGGTCAGAGCCTCGCCCAGATCGCCCTCGGCCTTCTCGGTGAAGCCGATGAACACAGGGATCGCCGTGGCGACCGCCGCCACCGAAGGCGGAAAGACGGGAATCTCCTCGATATAGACGCCGGGAGTTGCATAACTAGGCATGTCGGTCCTCTTCGGCTGCTTGGGTCACACGGGTTTGAACTTGGCGGTGAAGGCGCGGCCCCCGGCGGGGTCGCGGCCGGCGGTGCGTTTCAGGTAGAGGTCAAGCAGGCCGAAGGCGCCCTGCCCGGCCAGGCCGTCCTCGACGACGACGAGGCGGGGCGCATCGCCGGGCGGGCTTGCGGTGAGCGTGAAGGCGCGTTCCGGCGCCGCTGAGAGGTCGACCTGCACCGAGGCCTCGCCCGCGCCGCCGTCGATGGCGACATCGGGCAGCGCACGCGGCGGAGCGAAAGCGGTGGCGAGCGCGAAATTCGTCGGCTTGACGCCGGTCAGGTCGGCACGGGCGGCAAAACGCCTGGGCACGATCCGGCAGATGTCGCCGTCGCCGGCGCTGGCGGTCCGCGTCAGCCGCCCGGCAACGCGCACTGTCGAGGCATCGGTGCGGTTTGATAGATAGAGGTTGGGGCCAGTGTCGCGACCCGGGGCGGGCTGGAATGCCTCGAGGAAACCGACATCCACCAGCCGGATTGCAAAGCTCAACAGCGTCTCGCCCGGGATTAGCGCCTGGCGCACGCCGTCCTTGCCGCCGATGAAGCGCGCGAACAGCGCAAAGCCAGACGGCCGGCTGCGAAAGATCAGCCCCAGCCCAGCCAGCCGCTGGCGCGTCGCCTGCAGGGGCGCGAAGGCCAGGGCGGCGAGTGGCTTGTCCTGATCGTCAGAGACCGCAACGGAATAAGCCGGGAGCCAGGCGTAGGTGGTCATCAGCGTCCCACCTCCAGCCTGATCGTGGTGATCTCGGGCGCCTCGCGGGCGGTGTCGGCTTCGACCTTCAACAGCCGCACCTTGTAGACGACCGAGGGGAAATGCGACCCGCCGAGGATGCCCCACAGATTGTGCAGCGCCTCGAAGTTCATGTTCACCATCTCGAAGATCATCCGCTCCAGCCCGGCCGGGAACGCCACAGCGCCGGGGCCGGATTGGGTCGAGGCATCGAAGAAACGCTGCGCCTGGAACAGCTCGATCGTCTTTCCCAGCCGGGCGAGCGAGGCCGCATAGGTCTGAAACTCGAAGGCGAAGAGCAGGTAGAGGTTCAGATAGACCGGCGGCTCGATCTTCTGCAACACGCCCTGCCGTCGTTCGGAGATCGGCAGGTTCTTCAGCGCCGCCTCCTCTTCGAGATTGACCAGCGAGATGTAGCAGCCGCGCTTGTTGTTTTCCTGGATCAGGGTGCGAGCGGCGTCGACCACAACCTCGTCATCCGCCACGCCGAGATAATCGCGCAGAACCTTCCGGATGAATTCGACAGCTTCGCTCAGCATCACCGTCTGGCGGAACAAAATGAGAAGGATAGGAAACCCAACCGCCTACATCGAAGTATCCGTAGTCGCAAGCCGACGGTCAACAGCCTGTGGAGCGTGTTCGATGATGGGATTCGGGGCTCGGAGAAGAAGGCCGGGCGGAAGGAGGTGTCGGAAAGCGGATTCTTGCCCCGGAGAAACGGTAGCTGGTGGAAGGAGGCTACAGAAAGCCATGCCGTTGCCAAAGCACGGCTTACCAGCTCACGCGCTGATCAAAGTCGAACGCCGGCTCCGGCTGGGCGAGGGGATCGCCCGTAAAGCCCCCGTCATCAACAACGATGGCTTCGCAGTCCTCATCCCATGGCGATGGTCCTCGCGCCGGGGTGATCGGCTGTGGCGTAGCCGCTTCGCCAATATGATCGAGGATCCGTTGCACCGGGGCTGCCTCGGTAACGAAGGCCATCATCCGCATCTCGGCCCTGCACACAGGGCAGGTCAGGGGAAAGGCCTCGTAGATGCGCGCCAGCAACAGCGCCCACAGATAGCAGGCGGGGGAGCGAAGCGATTTCTCCGCCGCCTCCTCATTGGAGGTTTGTACTGGCGCAGAAGGCGACCAGAAAATCGTGACCGCACTCACCGCAACGCGCCCGTGCAAAGCCGTAGGCCGAAATGCCGCACTCCAGGTAGGCACGCAACTCGCGCTCGGCGTGCGGCGCGATGCGCTCTTCAGGACGGAACCGTTCTAGCGCAATCGGACGGCCGAGAGAAGAAGTTGTCCCCGGTTTTGGACATCTGCCGTCTCGCGGGATACCTTGCGGGCCACAACGGCGTTGTGAGAGAGCGGCTTGGACCTGCACGAGATCAGGCTGCGAACGGTGGGCAGCGAGGAGGAGCCGCACTTCAAAGCGCTTCTCGAGCGCCATCACTACCTGAGCGCGGTGGCGAAGATTGGGCAGACCATCTGGTACCTGGCCACGTGGCGGGAGCAGTGGCTGGCCTTGTTGGTGGTGAGCGCGGCGGCGTGGAAGTGTGCAGCGCGCGACCGCTGGATCGGCTGCGATTGGCGCCACCAGTATGATCGCCTGCATCTGATCGCCAACCACGCCCGCTTTCTCATCCTGCCCGAGGCGCATCACCCGAATCTTGCCTCGCGCGTGCTTGCGCTGTGTGAGCGGCGCGTGAGCGCGGTTTGGCAGGCACGTCTTGGCCATCCGCTGTGGTTGTTGGAGACCTTCGTCGATCCGCGTTTCTTCCGCGGCACCAGCTACCGGGCGGCCAATTGGCTGCAGGTGGGCGAGAGCCGCGGCTTTCGTCGCACCCGTGCGGGCTACAGCAACCGGATCGAGGCGCCCAAACTGGTGTTCGCCCGCCCCCTGCTGAGCGATGCCCGGGCGCGGCGCTCACTACCTGCTCATCGCCAAGGACAATCAGCCAACGCTGGCCGCTGACATTCGCCTGCACTTCGCCGCGCGTGGCGAGCCGGACTTCCGCGCGCCGTGGAGCCTGCAGCACGGGCGGCTGGAAACGCGCGCGATCTGGACCTCCACGGCGCTGAACGACTACCTCGACTTCCCCCACCTCGGGCAGGTCTTGGCCATTGAGCGACAGGCCATCGAGAAGAAGACCGGCAAGCGCTCCAGCGAGATCGTCTATGGCCTGACCGACCACTCCGCACCACAGCGCCAGCCCCCAGTGCCTGCTCTCCTTCAACCGCGCCGGCGGGTTCCCCTACGGTACGCCGCCACCGAATGAATTCCCCGAGGATGCCCGCCCGGTCCCCTCGCTGCGGCTGAGCTCCAGGAGCCCCGATGCGTCTCCGCTGTCCGCGGGCCCGGACCACGGGCGGCCGCGTAACGGCGTAAGGTGATTTGACGAAACAAAGTTACCAGATGTTAGCCTGTTGTGGGCTGTACCGTAGAAAACAGATCCTGAATAATATGGAGCCTCCTGAATGTTAGAGGAGTTCCATGTCGATGCCGAGTCAGGTCTCACCGCAGCCCACAGCCGAGCAGATCGCTGAGCTTCGTTTCGCCGCCTCGAAGATGCACGGCGCTGAGCGGCGAGCCTTTGTCGCGCAGATCGCGCTGAAATACTGCGATGGCAATGCCCGGCAGACGGAACAGGTGTTCGGCTGGGGACGGGAAATGGTCGAGACAGGGCTGGGAGAGAAGCGCACGGGAATCGTGTGTATGGGCGCCAAAGCAAGCTTCACTGGCAACCAGCGCTCGGAGGACAAACACCCAAAGGTGGCTGCGGATTTGCGTCGACTTGCCGAAGAGCATGCACAACAAAATCCCAGCTTCCGGAGCACCATCGCCTTTACCCGACTGACGGCAGCGCAAGCGCTGCGGCGGTTGCGTGCGCTCGGTCACAAGGACGAGGACTTGCCGGCACCGGGCACGATGGCGAAGATACTGAAACGACTGGGGTATCGGCTGCGTTGCGTGCTCAAGGCCAAGCCGTTGAAAAAGATTCCGCAGACCGATGCCATCTTTGGCAATGTCAAAGAAAAAGATGAAGCGAACAAAGCACTTGGCGCCAAGCGAATCAGTGTTGATTGTAAGGCGACGGTCAAGCTCGGAGACCTCT
>Ga0307440_1000826_pt1 | contig 15341 bp, 12 predicted proteins | sample SalMarWE160410MG_FD_202150 | JGI IMG/M metagenome (GOLD analysis project Ga0307440, IMG submission 202150) | Salt marsh sediment microbial communities from the Plum Island Ecosystem LTER, Massachusetts, United States - WE1604-10 | ecosystem: Environmental > Aquatic > Marine > Intertidal zone >... | reverse complement strand
GTTCATCGTCATGGTATGTTTTGCAAAATGAAAGGCCTTGTTGTCACTTTGATCAATTTGGGCATAAAATCCCTGCTTGCCAATACTTATGGCGAAAAAGCTGGCTTCACTGATTTTTTCTGCTAGCACCAGGGTTTTATCCTCCAGATCTTCCAATGGGACCACCTTGTTTACCAGACCAAGGTCTTTGGCTTCAGTCGCCGGAAATTCCCGTCCGGTCAGGAGCATTTCCATGGCCATCTTTCTTCCAATAGCTCTTGAAATTGTGACCATGGGCGTCGAACAAAAGAGCCCGATCCTCACCCCCGGCATGGAGAATCTCGCATTTTCTCCCGCGACGACCAAATCACACCGTGCAGCAAGCTGACATCCTGCCGCGGTGGCTATCCCCAGTACTTATGCGATTACGGGTTGGGGAATTTCATGTATCAACTGCATTATCTTGGTACATTGATCAAAGATGAACTTGTACTCCTTGGCTCCTGAATCTACCATCTCAGAAAGATAGTGCCCAGAACAGAAATGCTTACCGGCAGCCCGTATAATTACCACCTTAAACGTTTCGTCGACTGATACCTTTATCAGGACATCTATTATCTCTTCTATCATCCGTTTTGACAGAACATTTATAGTCTTGAGGCTGTTCATGGTAAGGATTCCAGTCGAACCTTCAACAGAAAGTATTATCTCCCGATATTCCATTTATTCCTCCACACATATTTTATTTTTTTTCGTTCTATCAACGAATCTTTTTAAAGCTCTGAATATCCCAATTGATTATTCTTCAACAAACTTCCTCATTAAAAGACCGTCATAATATGTACCTTCAATCTTCAGATCACGCTGCAAAGTCACCAATATCTTAAATCCCCCCCTTCAAATAGAGTTGAATCGCCGCAATGTTATCCGAGCGAACCATAAGATATATAATTTCGGAATTATCTTTTCCTTCAGATCCCACAACCGGCTCACTGGACTCGTAGCGTTTCCACCATTTGTCCGAAGTCGTTTGTCCATCAATATCCTTTTTAACATGTCTTAATAATTCTATATTCTCAGATTAATGACAAATCAACGGGATCAGCAATTAATTATTTGAAAATTATAATTGCATTATTTTTTTAGGTTGAATATACTGTTTTAGTTTTTAATTATATTATAATATTATAATTTAGTTTAATACTACATTGCATCATAAAAAATATACTGCATGCTGATGCGTAACCTTTTCCTTTAGGAGGTGTGACATGTTTAGAAGTAGCCTGATTTTGACCGTTTTGGTGGTGGTTTGTGTATCATTTGGCCTTGCCGTTGCCAGTGATAAGGGAAACCCAAAGAGGGGAAAATATCTCTGGAAAACAAGTTGCAAGGCATGCCATGTTCAAGGTGCTGAAGGTGGCGTGCTCTCTCCCAGTACCAAGACAATAAAATTCTGGACCGGTTTTTTTGATACCAAAAATGCAAACCCCGTCATCGAGGAAAAGTGCAAAAAATTTCCCGCAAAAAACATGAAAGATATCCGGCAATTCATGATAGATCATGCCAAAGATTCCGATCAGCCTGAGACGTGCGGGTGATCAAAGGCGATAAAACTCTTGGGACACAAAAAGGAATTCGAAACAGCAAGTTAAAGACCACGTTGCAGACATTTATCCTTAGAAATAAAGATTTTCTGCTCCTTGCCTGTTCCGGATTTGCCCAAAATATCGGCTTATGGAATTCTGATTACCCCCGAAACTCAGCCTATCGAAATGGAAGGATCTGAGCTGCTCGTTTCCCGGGTCACTGCAGCCTGGACGGCTATGCAGCAGAGCCCCAGGGATGGGTTTATAGCATCCCGGAAAACGAACCGCTCACACCCTGGATCAGTAGCTGAACAGCAGTGGTAATGAGATAGAGAATTGTCACAACGATTGGATGGGAGGAGATCGGCTTTGACTCTTAAGATAGCAAAAGGGATAAGCAGACGTAAATTTATGCTGCTTTCGGCCTGTGCCGCGGCTGGAGTTGGCACCGGATTGGTTGGGAAAAGGTTTCAGTCTCTGGCTTTGGCCAAACATACCATTCCCATCTCAGACCTAGGGAATAGAGATGTCTTTACCAGTTGCGGTATGTGTGTCAATAAATGCGGCGTTATTGCCCGTGTGAGAAATGGGGTGATCGAAAAACTCGATCCCAATCCACACTTTCTCAAGAGTCGGGGGATGTTGTGTGCTCGAGGCAATGCCGGAATAGATGCCGTCTATAGCCCTGACAGACTTAAGCACCCAATGATCCGGACCGGCAAACGTGGAGAGGGCAAGTTTCGTAGAGCCACATGGGACGAAGCACTTGACCTCGTCGTTAAAAATTTATCGAATCTGGCAGACAAGTACACCCGTGCCGGCACTGTTTTTGTCTCCACGGAAGGTTTTCAGGAACATTTTTTCACGACCTTTGCCGAATGTTACGGCTCTCCCAATACCCTTCGTCACCCTTCTCTCTGCCTGGCTTCAAACATTCAGGGGTTCGGGGCAACCTATGGGACCAATCCTACCCCTGATGTGTTGAATGCGGATTATATCATCATGTCGGGCGCAAACCGAAGTGAGGCCCTGGTCACCCCAGACAGCATTGATATGCTCACAGGTGATGGAGGCCGACGAAAACTGGTCTACCTGGATCCTCGTTTTACCAAAACGGCAGCAAAGGCGGATGAATGGTTTCCAATACGTCCGGGAACAGACATGGCCTTTATCCTGGCAATGATCAATGTCGTAGTCAAAGAAAACCTCTATAACCATAAAGTCGTGGAAAAACAGACTGTGGGCTTTGACAAACTCGTTCCTCACATTGAGACCTACACCCCTGAATGGGCGGCAACAAAATGTGAAATTCCGGCTGCAGATATTCGTCGGATAGCCCGTGAGTTTGCGATGGCTGCGCCTAAAGCTGTTTATTATCAGGGGCGTCGCAGTTCCTTCTTTGATAACGACACCCAGATGCGACGAGCCATGGCAATTCTCAATGCCGTTGTCGGCAACTGGGACACCAAAGGCGGCATGGTTCCAAACAGCCGAATTCCCCTCCAGGGTCATGAATATGTTGCCCCCTACTATGAAGATGTTCCTGATCGTCTCGAAAACGGTACAGCCTCCTATCTCTCGGAAAAGGATGGCTCCTGGAAATATTTTCGAGATCGGGTATTGGAAGGAAAACCCTATCCGGTTAAAGGCATGATGGTCTACAAGCAGAATCCGCTGGTATCCGTTGCCAATCGTGGAAAAACCCTAAAAATGATGGAACAGATGGAATTCATCTGCACCATCGATATTACCATGAATGATACGGCCTACTATTCAGATGTCATTTTGCCTGAAGCGACCTATCTGGAGCGGGAAGACCCCATAGAATCCTTGGGGGGAATTCTCCCGATGGTGGTTTGGCGGGAGCCTGTTATAAAGCCGATGTATGAATCACGATCAAATCTGTGGATCATACAACAGCTCGCCAAACGAATGGGGGATGAAATTTATGCATCGTTTAATTTCACTATGAAGGAATACCGGGAGCATCAAACAAAAAACAATCCTGAGATATTGAAGGTATTGAAGGAAAAAGGTGTCTATTACGAAAAAGAGACACCCACCTATGGAACAACCTTGGGAAAGAAATTGCGTACAAGGAGTGGCAAGATCGAGATTTATTCCGAAAAATACGCAAAAAAAGGACTTGATCCTTTACCTGTGTACAACGATCCGACCAATGGCTCCACTGGACAGTATCGTCTCATTCTTGGGCGCAATGCCTATATGACTCACGGAACGACAGCCAATAATGCCTATCTCAGTGAACTGATGCCTGAAAATCATATCTGGCTGCACAGCTCGGAGGCGAAGAAGAAAGGCTTCAGAGATGGCCAGATGGTGAAGGTCAAGAGTCCTATTGCAACAGAGATGCTCCGTCTTCAGGTCACTGAAAAAATCCGCCCTGACTGTGTCTATCTCTCCCATGGTTTCGGAGTCCTCTCAAGGGGACAGAGTCGTATTTTCGGCAAGGGCGGAAGCGATGCGGCCCTGATTGAAGACAAGGTTGAGCCCATCTCGGGGAATATGGCCATGCATCAAACTTTTGTTGATATTACAAGTATATAATCGCGACCAGGAGTAAAATATATGAAAAAGAAACGTTTTGCCATGGTACTCGATACTCGGAAATGCATTGACTGCAAGGCCTGTACCATTGCCTGTAAAACAGAAAACCATATCCCTCTGATTGAAGACAACTATCGAAACTGGGTGATGGAAGAACCCCTGCGAGGGAAATACCCTCGCCTTGGTCAGAGCTTCACCCCGGGCCAATGTATGCAATGCAGCAATCCTCCCTGCGAGAGAGTCTGTCCAACCAGCGCCACCTATGTTAACGGGGATGGTGTTGTCCTCGTCGATGATAAAAAATGTATCGGCTGCAAGTACTGCATAACCGCCTGCCCCTACGACGCACGGTTCTACAATGAGGAAATAGGGGCTGTAGATAAATGCACATTCTGCATCCAAAGAATTTACAAAGGCAGATTACCGGCATGTGTTGAAACCTGTCCGACAAAAGTACGGGTTTTCGGAGATCTCAACGATCCTGACAGTGATGTCTCAAGATTATTGAGAAAATATCCGCATCGCGTGAAAAAACCAGAAATCGGCACACAACCTTCCCTCTTTTACCTGATGTAAGGATTCGTCATGACAGCGATTACGAAAAATTTTCGAAATATCATTGGGTTTTCTTTACTCGGCGCGGGGATGCTCATCGGACTGATCGCGGTAGGCTACGTCCTGATGGTTGGTCATTCTCATGCTTATAACCTCACCCGTGAAATACCTTGGGGTATCTTAATTTCCACCTATGTCTTTTTTGCAGTGTCATGCTCCGGCCTTTGTCTGGTCTCAAGCCTTGGGCATGTGTTTGGTGTTCAAGAATTTGAGGTCATCGGCAAGCGTGCGATTTTGGTAGCCATTCTCACATTACTTACGGGATTCGGCGTCATTGCAATGGAATTGAATCACCCTTTCCGGATGGCGATATGGGTTATTCTAAGTCCGAATCTATCCTCTGCCATCTGGTGGATGGGAACCCTGTATGGTCTCTATCTGGTTTTATTGTGTATTGAGCTCTATGCCTTTATGACCGAAAAACATCGGCTGGCTTCCATGGTCGGTCTGATTGGATTTATGGTTGCCATCTCTGCCTGCTCAAATCTTGGCGCAGTGTTTGGACTGTTGGATGCCCGTCCTTTTTGGCATGGTGCCTATCTTCCGATTTTTTTCATCCTTTCAGCCTTCGTCTCCGGCTCCGCCCTATTGGCCCTTATTATCTATTTCAATCACAGCTTAAGAGGGATGGAAATGCCGCCTCAATATAAAAATCTCATGATCACCCTGGGAAGACTCCAGGCTCTTTTCCTCGGAATTCTGATTTTTTTTGTCGTCTGGAGAACTATTCCAGGACTTTATGCCAAACATACTGGAATATATGAGGCAACCACTGCCACTGTAAGCGGAAATCTCTCAACAAACTTCTGGTTTTTCAAGGTACTTATCGGACTTGCTATTCCGTTTTTCCTCCTGGTCAACCGCTCCACAAGAACACCTTTTGGAGTTATGTCGGCCGGACTCCTCACGACCGTTGGAATCTTTTTCATGAGATACGACATGGTCATTGCCGGTCAGATTGTCCCGATGCGGCCCCTTCACCAAAACGCGGCAACAGACATCCTGCACTATATACCTTCAGCCGCGGAGATGGGTATTGTTATTGGCTCGGTTTGTGCGTGCCTTTTTTTCTATGTCCTGATTGAAAGAAGATTCGATCTCAACCCCATTGAGCACAAGTAGCCTTTCCTCTTGAATAAGAGGCATTCTTTTACCTGATTAGAATAAAAAGTCTGTACCAACAGGATGAATGTAATCCGATGCAAAAGAAATTAACTAAATACCTAAACGCTTGCGGTCGGTTTTGCCGAAAATGCTCATGGAATCATTCGTTGTTCACTCAAAATGACATATCGGGGAATACAGTCATAACCATATATGTATTGGTTCTAAAGAAGAAAACCAGTCTTTAATTTTAAGGAGGGATGGAGATGAAAAAGAAAATATCAGCCGTTATTATGGCCGGTTTATTGGCCGTGCCGATGGCCGTATCTGCAGGCAATAAACCGGATACCGACGATCTTACCCGAAGGGTAGAAGAGTTGAGCCGTGAACTCAGCGAGCTGAAAGCCGCGCTGGCTGCCCAGAAAAATACAACAAATCAAACGACCAAGCGGGTGGACGATATGGAAAATGTCGTCATAGACCTCAATGACCGGGCTGATGATTGGGATGTTGCCTCGCGTTTTAAATTCTCTGGTGATTTTCGTACCCGGCTCGACTACTACACAGCAGATACGACTTTCGGCAATACGTTGAAAAACGATTCCCTCTGGACGAATCGTCTGCGAATTAATGTGGCGGCAAAGGCCGCTGAGAATCTTGAATTCAAAGGCCGGCTCGCGATGTACAAGGCATGGGGAATGCAATCGGCTTTTGCCGATGATTCCGGGTCCATGTGGCCTGTTTTTGACGGCAATACCACCAGGACACCATCCAACAGCGCTCTCTATGTCGATCGTGCGATAATAACCTGGAACAATATCGGCGGTCTGCCTGCCTGGTTTTCAATAGGACGTCGCCCGACAACAGATGGCCCCCCTGCTGATTTACGTATGGGCACAGGGCATCGGATGGCCTCACCAGTGAACTATATGGATTGGCCGTTCGACGGAATCTCTATGGGGTATCGATACAAATGGGGTAATGGGGATATCGGGAAAGGGAAAGTCCGTTTGTGCTATGGCAGGGGTTTTGAAAACGGTTTGCAATTGGATCGGAACACCTTGAATGATACCGATTTTGCAGGCTTCGAATGGGATGTACTGGAAAAAGGCCCATTAAATTTCCAGTTTCAATCCTTTATGGCTTTTAATCTTTTCAATTACCCCAACTTCCAGGATCCGATCATTAATGCGAATTTTGGCGACATGAGCGGAATGGGCCCGAGGAGAACATCAGGTAATATGCTGCACACCTCATCGGTATTCCAGAACAAGTACAAGTCCCTGAATTATTTTATTGCAGGTGGTTGGTCGATGGCTCGACCGGACAGCAGCGGTCTGTTCAATGATCTGGCTGGTATGGCCATGGGCACAAGCGGACCTGATACAACAAATGAAAACGGATATAGTATGTATCTTGGTGTTCGCTATGATATCGATAGCATTGGTCTGAAACTGGGTGCTGAATATAACTGGGGTTCGAAATATTGGGTAGCAATGACACCCGGCAATGACGATATCTACCAGTCGAAGCTGGCTGCAAGGGGATCTGTCTATGAAATCTACGGTATTTATAACCTTCCAGTCGGTAAGGCCGTGTCAAAATATGCCAAGACCTTCATCCGTTTCGGCTACCAGCACTATGAGTATGATTATGCAGGTTCCGGGAACTGGAACATGGCCCCCTACGATTTGAGTGACAGCATGGACTTGATGAAACTTCAGGCTATGGGGCTCGATCCGGTCAAAAGTGCTGACCAGGTCTATATAACCATGGAGGCCTATTTTTAAGCCCAGACTGTTTTGGGGACTTCAATTCCTCTTTTTTCCTCACTCTCTGGGAAAATGCCTGTTGAGTCATGACCACCGCCATGGCCGGTGGTCACGACTCAATCTGACACTGCCCTGGTTCCTGCTTTTCCCAAAGACAAGTGCATCCGAAATCTTCACGATTGCCCCGAATCCACTTACACCAATCCAAACTGTTCGGGCATAGTTCTCATAATACTGGAGTTTAGATTTTCGCTACGGTCTCAACCACCCAGCCACGCGTCGCCGGATCCGCGAAAATACGACCAAGCTTTCCTTAATCCGGCATTACCCGATATTATGGTAAGGGTTCACGTGATTACGGTTTTCTGAGGTGGAATGTATGTTACAAACAACTTTTTCTACTCCCTCAACCTTCTGGGCAATTGCCTTAATCTCAGACAAAACATCATTTGTCAAAGACATCTTCCCTTTACTATGATTAAAAAAAACGGTCCCGTCATTGGCTGTGACTACTATTGCGGGAGCGAGTTTGGCAATACTTGCCTGCACTCTACAGGCCATAGCCAGATCATCAACTTTTTTCTGGGATTCCTCAGTGGCTTGAAAGGTTGGTGAATGGGCCATCCGGGTCAAAATACCTACCGCATCATCTACCGTTAAGGACTTTATACGTAAGACCATATCGTATAAGCGACTGTCCCAGGTATCAGTTCCACAAACCTGCAAGCCCCATTTTCGACGTTCTTCATCGTCTTTTTTAAGAATATAGAGGGCCTTTTTCGGTGAGATATTCTCCCTTTTGATCTCTTCCTGCACACGGTCTTCCATATCAGCGATAATCCTGACCTTAATGACATGTTCGATATCCTTCAGGAAATAGTGCCCCGCCAGGCCATGATAGACTACATTATCTTTCTGAACATGTTGTAAGAGCGCCGACTTCAGGTAACTGAGATATCGTTCCTTGCCATAACGAAACCGTTCCAGAACGGTTGGTGAATCATGGAGGGCTCTAATAAGCTTTATTTCCGGGATATTAAATTCTTCGGAGGCCTCCAACAAAATATCCCTGGAGATACACGTATAGCCAAGCTCTTGAGCTAGTTTTTCTGCAACTTCTCTTCCTCGACTATAAGAACCTCTTGATATTGTAATAATTGTCATGTATGAGACTCCATAATTTTACTTCATTATATGAGAACATCTTCAAAGAGACCGAACAACCCGCATTTCTCACGAGCTAAGGCGGGTGCATATCTGAAACACAATATTCACGAGAAATGCCGGTTAACCATACTCCAGTAATTCAGGCGATTAGACTGTTATTCATCAGAAAAACGTTAAGCTTTCAGATCGCTGGTATAGATATAAACTTCAACTTTCCGAGTGGTGATATAAACCGAAATTCTCTATGAAAAGATAGTTCAAATACAAGGTCCAGGGCTGGCCTTTTGTGGTAATTTTCAATCAATATCAGGAAACGACTACAGATTATTCATCCAACCATTAGTTAAACAATATACCGATAGAGTCAGAAAGCAAGAGAAGATGTAATATTGGATCAATTCATCGTCCCTGCAGGTGACCGAACGCAAAACTCAACTAGAAACGTGGATGGTCCCTCTATTCCCAGCCGTCTGGTCTGGCCCAGCTATGCAGGTTGGAGAGGGATCACACATCTTTACATCGTGGTACTATCTTAAGAGCCGTCTTTGAGGGCAGACTCATGATTCGGCATTTCTTTCAACAGGCCAAGGGCCTTGAGTGTCATCCTGTCCAGATCGCCGCTTTGCCTCAATTGATTATCCCGCTGAAATTGAAGAAGCGCTCTTCGTGTCTTTTTTCCATACAAGCCGTCGGCCACTCCCGGATCATATCCGAGCTCCATCAATCGGTACTGGGCCTGCCGCAATTTGGGATCAGGCGGCATCGACGTTTGACCTGGATACGTTGGCTGGGAATTATCCTCTTGATACCTCTCACCTCTTGATGACCACCGATTCTTCACAATAAACGAATAACGAGCTGAGACCAGATATCCATTTCTCCGATAGTTGAAATATGCCCGGACTTCGTATCGACCTGGTGCGCGAGCAGAAAAAGTCAGTTCCCCCTGCTTCATCCCGTCAGGCATATATTTGAAGTCTCCTGCTTCGTTTTCCGGTGCCCTGTATGGGACGATACAGATCCAGTCACTGCTGTAGCCGGGCGCTCCGGAGAAACGCACCTGAATATGTTCCCCTTGGAAATAGACATTTTTGTCGGTTGCAACCCAAGCTCCTCCGGGTCCAACATACCTGTTTTCATTTCTCGTACTCTCCGTGGAGCCTTCTTGCCCGGCAACGGTAAACGACCGGCGAGCCGAAACCAGGTATCCATTTCTCCGATAGTCATAATACGCCCGGACTTGATAACGTCCGGGTGACGGCGCGATGAAAGTCACAAATCCCTGTCGCACACCGTAGGGCAGATATTGGTAGGTTCCAGCTGCGGTATCCGGCTCTCCGGACGGGACGATACAGATCCAGTCACTATTGTAACCGGGTGCTCCAGAGAAGCGCACCCGGATTTGCTCACCTGGTGAATACACATTCTTATCCGTCGACACGCCCGACCAGGCCCAGGCCTTGCCCGGCAGGCAAGGGACTAACAATGCAGAGCAGAGTATACAGAAAGCCGCCAGTGCCCTCACAGAGATTCTCTTCATTTGAATTCTCTCTCCTTCTTTACTTACCGGGAATTGAAATTTTTCAGCCTTAAAGGGAGCGCACGATATTTACCGCAAAACCATTCCCATAATCCATGCTTCCCTTTCTCCTCATGAAATCAGACTCCTCCTGTCAGGAAACACCTTTCGATTTTTGTCCGGTCTCCAATATACCAAAGTCGATCAATGTTCTGATCATCTGGGTGTCAAGTTGTATTCCCAGGTCGTGTTCCACCAACGACTGCACATCAAGGGTGGAACGACCGTCGAAATACGACAAGGCCATGTATATCGGTGTGGGAAGATCAAGAGGATCAAACCGGCTGTAGGACCACACTCTGACAGCGTCAAGGGTAGCATCTTCAACTTTGAAGCTGCCGATTTGCAGTTGGATTGGAATCTGGGTTTCCTGGAGCCTACCGTACGCCTGCTCAACCAGACGCGAAAAAGCCTGGACCTCGGGGCCACAGATCTTTTCAACATCTTGAAAATCGAGCTCGGAGACCATTCGGGCACATTCCGTATAAAACACGGCTTCCTTTTGCCACCACCTTCCCCAGATTTTCCTGGCGGTTTCGGTATCATATCGCCCATCAAGCTCATTGGAATTAAGATTTTCACCTGTCATCCCGCATTCTCTTCCCCACTCGATGAGTGACAAGGCATCATCACCGATATCCAACTGAAGCGTACACCATAGCGACAGTTCCTTGATCACTGCATTGAGAAAGCTCAGCAGGGCCTTCCAGAAAGATTGGCCGATTTTGCCACGGAGATGTTTACAGAACCACGCCACACAGGTTGGATCTCGGTAAGGCCAGATGGAGCATGTTCCCGCTGAGGTGTCGAGGTGCGGACATCTCAGTGCGTTGTTGCGACCGAAGGCTTTCTGGCTATGCCGGTAGAGCAGTTTATAGGCAGGTGGAGGATGGACGGCCAGAGGATCTACTCCAAGACCTTGCTTGAGGCGTTGGGCAAGAGTTGCTTTTCCCGTTGTCATGGACGGGGCCGGATCGGCTAAAATGGAACCTGCCATGAAGTTGGCGAGAGAGGGGGTATAGGTGCAACACTTGCTGACGTGGTTAAAGAAAAACTGTTCACCGTCATGGGGCTCACCGGTTCGGGAACACATGACGCAATTGCTGCAGGTTGCCTCACTTTCCTCGGGGAGAGGACCTGGGATAATTGATTCGATCCAACGGGCGAACAGGGGCGGCAAGTTTCCTGCCGCACCGTCGGAGTGCGGTTGGAGTGTATTTCCTGTAGGCGTGGTTGGTGTCTCCATCCTTTTATCCTGAGATGGACATCATTTTTCTTTGTCGCTCTTCAAGGATTCTACTGATCTGGAACCGTTATAGACGGATGCGCCCTTGCTCCACCTGTATTGCTTTGTTGAGATCACTCTTCCTTGTGCGGCAGTTCTCCCTTCATGTGATATCGCATTAATAGCAATACCATCCATTCCGGCCTCGGTATTATCGTCTTCACTTCCTGCAATGCCGCCACGGAGGCGTTTGATTTGTAAGCTCAGCTCGGCAAGACAGCGTTCATTGACCATGCCTTCACGTTGTTCACAGACGACGCTGTCAGCAGGGAGCTCGCTCATTGGGGGGAATTCCAAGGGTTGAGACTGATTTTTGGTACCCAAATTGCCGTCCATCACTTTGGCGGACATGACAGGGTCGTACTGGGAACGCCCTTCATTCAGGTCAAGATCATCTGGAAGGTTTGTTCCGTCATTGCCGGGTGTACAGTCAGAAAAGAGCAGTCTACTCATGCCAGCATCCTTTGCAATTAATGACCAAGAGGTGATTGTTCCTCTCCTTTATACAATATTACCCGATAAAATGTTAACAGAAAATTTGCGCTGGTCCGTGCAATCGCCGGCAGATTTCCTCCCCTTACTGCGAGTTCACTCAGCTTGGTTCAAAATATACCAAGCGTTTCCCCTGCATCGAGATGTATATGAAAGTCTCTCAAAAGCAATGACCTTGTCATGCTGAAATGATGCGCTTTCATACTTCGTTGCGTGGCCAGTCAGTCTGGTCCGGCCACGCTGGTTCGGTGAGAGACATTGGAGCCCTGAGCCTCAAATAAAAGGATGAAAAAATAGGTTCTTCCGGATTGAGAGTACTTATCTATAACGCGAGAGCGGAGGGCATCTCTGAAGGACACCTCGCGGAGGCCCGAAGGTATTCCACACAAGGCCCGGAGGGGTGCGGATAGGTCGTCCGCACCTGACAGCAGGCCAGGGACGGCCTCCGTCAGCCGTGGTGTACCGGCAATGAGGCCGCAGAGGAGCGTCCGAAAGCGATGCACTCTGCCGGATTGTCCTTTTCAGCTTTACAAAAGCAAAGCTTTCATTCGGATGAACCATAATTCTGAATGTAAGAGTAGTACAGGTTCAAAAAGTATACTGTCTGCTGATTTATTATTTGTGAAGGCAAGACCTCCTCTCCCTTTTCTACAAGAGGACAATCAAGACGATGCCACCGCCGATAACAGCTAGGTTACTCACTGCAGATACTCCATGCAATTTTCTGAACTGGACACGAAGCGGATCGTCTTTTGAAGTGGTTTCAAACGACGGTATTTCCTTTTTGAGTGCGGCTGCCTTGGGTTCGATCACAAATGCCTGGACCGAGGTGATGGCAAGCATTATTGCAATGATGACTGCAGCGACTGCCTTGTGTTTGACAGTTGACGGCATAACAACGGCGGCAAGCGCAATCACTCCGCAAATCAACCCCCATTTGAAATATCCCGGAAAGAGTGCACCGACAATTTCACCTGCCGTATCACGGTTGTACGTTTTAAAAATGACAGGGGTAAGGATAAAAGTGAACAGGGACGCCCCGCCCACCCAAAAGGCGATTGCGAGGCGATATATAAGGTTAGATATCTGCATAGGATTTTTTGCTGTCATGTATGGTAAATATGAGCCATAAGAGGCAAGATCTTCCTTTAGCTTTGTATACGTTTTGTCTCTATGCTGGCAAATTTTGTCTGCAATTTTCGATCGATTAGCTACCTGTACTTCACTCTCATGCAGACACTGCTCACTGTGCTATATAGCCTAATACTTCAAGGAAGTGACTGTTCCAGTCTACAAGGACCGCTTTGTATCCACCACGGAATAATTGCCCATCCTCCTTGTATTTTTGATTGAATCGTTGAGTTTAGACACCGTTGTTGTGCCGCATGCACCGGGAGATATTGCCATCCGGAGCAGGAGGCAGGCTATGGAAATGATTGGTCGTCAAGCAGTAAGCCACCACCTTCAGACCAAGAGCTCTGCCGTTTCTATCAGGACCCTGATAAAGACGTCATAGTCTTTTGAGGTTCGAAATATCTCCTCTCATCGCCTGCCTCGATTCATCACATGACACCAGGATATTCTATTCTGAGCAGTCTGGACATAATTTTTATATTCGAAAACGAAATCAGAAGTCAACAGGTGATGTGATCCCAGTTTACATGCACAGAATGACAGATTACTAGTTGAATCTGACATAGAACCTGCAGGAATAACGTTTTTTTGAGAAAATAGAAATGAACTCAGACATTGCACACGTCCTTATGCGGCATTTCATATTGCTTCGCTTAGAGGGAAGGGCTGGGTATCGACTAGACAGAAGAGGGGCTCCCCTTACTATTTTGCCACACGGGCAGGCTGGATCCTGATTTCGAAGAGGGTTGGCCAGTACTTGCCGGTCACAAATATACGGTTGTCTTGGCTGTCATACATGATGCCATTGAGGATCGCATCGTCATCATGTAGTTTCAATCCGTCACCAAGACCGGCAAGGTCGACCCAGCCATCAACTGTGCCGTCGGTCGGGTTGATGATGGCAATGCGGTTCGACCTGTAAACATTGGCGTAGATCCTACCCTTGATGTACTCCAATTCATTGAGATACTGTATCTGCCGGCCGTGATCGCGAACGGTGACCTTTCGAGCTGCAGTCAGCGTTTTGGGATCGAGGAAGTAGAGCGACGATGTGCCATCACTGGCGACAAGATTGATATTGTCGGTGGTGAGTCCCCAGCCCTGACGGGGATACTTAATGGTTTCCAACAGGGAAAAATCATGCTTGTCATAAACAAATGCCAGGTGGTTTTTCCAGGTCAGTTGATATATCCTGTCACCCAGCACGGCGATACCTTCTCCGTAGATCGCCGGGTTACACTCGCGCAGTTGCAAGATCTTGCCGGAGTGCAGGTCGACACGGCGCAGGGACGACAAACCGAGTTTGCCGGTACCTTCGTATACACGGCCATGGTCCCACACCAGTCCTTCGGTGAAGGCCGACAGGGCATGGGGATAGGTTTGGACCACGACATACCCATAACTTTTGGTTCGGTTCTCCGGTTGCCTGAGACATCCCGGCAATAAAAGGAGAAGCACTGCATATAGGGTTGCAAAGATGACTGGATTACGCATGGTTTGAGAACGAACTCCGCTGTTGGATGTCGGTGAAAGCCCTGGTCACCAGTTCTATTCCTGAGGTCAGATCGGGATAAGTGAGCGTGAATCCATCGAGGCCGGAGAGCCAGTCCGTCACTGCCTCGAGCTTTTTGGGATTCCATGAATCGATGACGCTGTTGGTTCGTATCAACTCGGCAAGCATCTCGTAAGGCGGCAGTGGCGTAATCTGCGGCGTGCATTTCGGTAGAAAACGGGGAAACATAATTGCTCTGGCTCTAAATCGATGGGTCGGATCAGGGACAGCGGTGGCTGGCGGCGGGAAAAAACGGACCCGTTTACCGAACCGTCGATAGACAGGCAACGAACTCCACTCGGGGTACAAACCGTCCATAACAGTCCAGCTTGTCGACTTGAGACACAGGCTCATGGGAATGGGACTCAGCAGACCGTTTCTTGAGTCAACCGGTAGGACGTCGTCGGCGACCAAGGTGAAACCGGAGGCGATAAGACCGGCGGTCAGAGTGGTCTTGCCGCTGCCACCAGCCCCGGCCAGGATAAAGCAGATGTCGTCTTTGGCGACG
>Ga0307440_1000825_pt1 | contig 15344 bp, 18 predicted proteins | sample SalMarWE160410MG_FD_202150 | JGI IMG/M metagenome (GOLD analysis project Ga0307440, IMG submission 202150) | Salt marsh sediment microbial communities from the Plum Island Ecosystem LTER, Massachusetts, United States - WE1604-10 | ecosystem: Environmental > Aquatic > Marine > Intertidal zone >... | reverse complement strand
AAGGCTGCCAGGTGTTCAGCTTCAAGCATCCGAGTGCCACCGAGCTGGAGCACGACTTCCTGTGGCGAACCACCCGCTCCCTGCCGGAACGCGGCCGCATCGGCATCTTCAACCGCTCCTATTACGAGGAGGTGCTGATCGTGCGGGTGCATCCGGAGATCCTGCGCACCCAGGGGCTGCCGGATGCCTTGCTCGACGAGAAGTCCATCTGGACGGAACGATATCGTTCCATCGTGGACCTGGAAGACCATCTCTATCGTAACGGCACGCGGACGATCAAGTTCTTTCTCCATCTTTCCGAGGAGGAGCAGCGCAAGCGCTTTCTAGCCCGCATCGACGAGCCCGAAAAAAACTGGAAATTCAGCCTTGCCGACATTGAAGAGAGAGGCTTCTGGAATCAATACATGAAGGCCTATGAGGCCTGCCTGAGCGCCACGAGTACAAAAAATGCGCCCTGGTACGTGGTTCCCGCCGACGACAAGAAGAACGCCCGGCTGATCATTTCCCAGATTATTCTCGATACGTTCAAAACGCTCGACATGAGCTATCCCAAAACCGATGCAAAACGCCGAAAGGAATTGCTGTCAATCCGCAACCGCTTGCAAACGAAGGCTGAAAGGCAATAAACAAGGGAATGTATGACGTCGTTTCGAGTGAATTCCGGGGACACAATACTTAATTCCCGGTGCTTGGACCCACCTGAATCCGGCAGATAGGCATTGTGTCCTCATAATTCACGCTAGTGCCCAGATCCATCCCGTTTGAGATGCCAAACAGGATTCGAACGAATGACCGTTTATGGCCGATAGGCGACCGTCCTGGTCCGACCAGCTACGGTGTCACCTGCCGATCTGCTTCCTAAATCTCTTCAGCAAGCCATCCACGCGCTCAATGGCCTGGTGGTGCTGGTTGCGCAATCCGACATGGGCATCGCACACCCGGGCATGCTGGTGTCGCAGCTTGCTCTGTTCATGCCTGACATCCGATAACGCGCCTCGTGCCACCCCGCCGTGCCCGGCTCTGTCCTTGACCTGGTTCAGGAATATGCCATGCGCTTCCAGTGTCTTCTGGTGCTCCTTGATGGCATCGAGATGATCGGTCAGCCCTTGCAGTTCATAGGGGAGAGCCGCGTCCAGTTCGTGGGTCAGGAGGATGAGTTGCCTCAGGTATTGGTCCCATTGGTCGATATCATCGATCCATTGGTCGCGCTCGCGCATCCATTCCGACCATTCCTGCAGACAGGCATCGAGGAGCTCGTCCAGTTCGGATGATTTGCGCATCTATCTACAGTAACACGGATTCGAGGGATAAGGGGGCGCCACCTTGCTGAATATCCACCGATGGCCGATCACTGGCTCGTTGATGGGTTGGATACCGCTGAGCTGCTCTGCTTGGCCAGAATCACATGGATCGATCTGGACGATATGATGCCCAGGGCAATGATGGCCAGGATGGCGATGCCAAAGATGAATCCCCATTTAAGGGGCGATCTCCCCGGCTGGCTTTCTTCCGGCTTTGCATTCTGAATCATGACGTTCTCCAAGGCCGATCAGTGTTTCACCGAATCGAACGGCTTCATCCCGAGGATGTTGCCCTGTGAGTCGAGGTCGAAGACCACGTCCGAGGTCACGTACTTGCCGGCCTTGTTCCTGGCCTTGAAGGTCACGTGCACCGTGAAGCCGCCCTTGACGTCGGTCACCTTGCCCCAGTGCAGGTACTGCAGCGTCGAATAGTCGAGCACGTGGCTCTTGAGCCAGTCCTTGATCTGCCAGACCGATCCGTCGTAGGTGGTGTTGAACACGACGGGCATGCCCTGCTGCGGCAGGGGTGGGGCGGCATAGGGCTCCAGGTAGACCACCCAGGCCACGCTGGCGATAGCCATGACGGCCAGCACGAGGATGGCGGATATGCTGATCTTCCTCTTCTGGTCGGCCATCTCGCACCCCACCGAACGCGTCGTCGCCGGTCATGTTATGGAATATGGGCGGGCGGTCGAGGGCGCTCTTTACACCTACATGTGTATCGCAGTGCACCTGCGTGCGCGGCCCTGAGCCTATTTACGCAGGCGGTAGCCGGTCTTGAACATCCAGGCGATGAGGGTCAGCGCGATGGCGGTGAAGGCGCCGATCATCACCACGCTCGTCGTCAGGCTGACGTCCCCGTGTTCGTAGAAGCTCCAGCGGAAGCCGCTGATCAGGTACACGACCGGGTTGACCAGTGAGACCTGGTACCAGAAGGGCGGAAGCATCTTGATCGAATAGAAGCTGCCGCCCAGGAAGGTCAGCGGCGTGATGATCAGCAGCGGGATCAGCTGCAGTTTCTCGAAGCCGTCGGACCAGATGCCGATGATGAAGCCCAGCAGGCTGAAAGTGACGCTGGTCATGACCAGGAAGAACAGCATCCACAGCGGATGCATGACATGCATCGGCACGAACAGGGCGGAGGTGGCCAGCACGATGCTGCCGATGACGATCGACTTGGTGGCCGCGGCACCGACGTAGCCCAGGACGATCTCGCCGAAGGACAGCGGCGCGGACAGGATTTCATAGATCGTGCCGGTGAAGCGCGGGAAATAGATGGCGAAGGACGCGTTCGACACGCTTTGTCCCAGCACCGTGAGCATGATCAGGCCCGGCACGATGAAGGCGCCGTAGGGCACGCCGCCGATGTCCTGGATGCGCGAGCCGATGGCCGAGCCGAACACGACGAAATACAGCCCGGTCGAGATCACCGGCGAGGCGATGCTCTGGCCGACCGTGCGCAGCGTGCGCCCCATCTCGAAGCTGTAGATGGCCCAGATGCCGCGCAGGTTCATCGTGTCCCCACAAGCTGCATGAAGATCTCCTCGAGGCTGCTCTGGCGGCAGTCGATGTGCCTGGGCCGGATATCGCTCGCATGCAGCGCGTCGATCAGCTCCGAGGCGTCGTGCGTGTCCGTCTCGGCGTTGTAGGTGTAGACCAGCCGGTGGCCGTCCGCGTCGATGGTCAGGTCGTAGGCGGCCAGGCGCTCCGGGATTGCCCGCACCGGCGTGGGCAGGATGAAGATCATCTGGCTCTTGCCCATCTTCTGCATCAGGGCCGCCTTCGCCTCGGTCAGGATCAGCCGGCCCTTGTCGATGACGCCGATGCGGTCGGCCATCTGCTCGGCCTCCTCGATGTAGTGCGTGGTCAGGATGATGGTGACCCCGGTCTCGCGCAGGGCGCGCACCTGGGCCCACATGGATTTGCGCAACTCGATATCGACGCCCGACGTGGGCTCGTCGAGGAACAGCACCTCCGGTTCGTGCGCCAGGGCCTTGGCGATCATCACCCGCCGCTTCATGCCGCCGGACAGGCGGCGGATCTGTTCGTCCTTTTTGTCCCACAGCGCCAGGTTCCTCAGGATGGTTTCGAGATAGGCCGGATCGCGGGGCTTGCCGAACAGGCCGCGGCTGAAACGCACCGCGTTCCACACGGATACGAAGGCGTCGGTGGTCAGCTCCTGCGGCACCAGGCCGATCGCCGCACGCGCCTTGCGGTAATCCCTGACGATGTCGTGCCCGCACACGTGGATGCGGCCGCCGGTGGGCTGGACGATGCCGCAGATGGCGCTGATCAGGGTGGTCTTGCCGGCGCCGTTGGGGCCGAGCAGGGCGAAGATCTCGCCGCGCCGGATGTCCAGGTTGATGTCGTCGAGCGCGGCAAGCCCGTTGGGATAGGTCTTGTGGACGCCGGAGACCGAGATGGCGCTGTCGTGTGGCGATGGATGTTGCATGGAAGGGGGATGCTAGCGCCGAATGCCCGCGGATACACCTGCGCGCTTCTAGGGTCCGCCGCTCCCATGCCGGTGCAAAATGGGCGCCTATGACGGGAAGGCAAGTGTCTGTCAGCATGCGCCCATGGACGGGAAGTTCCACCTGATCTATTTCGCCGACCCGATGTGTTCCTGGTGCTATGGCTTTTCCCCCGTCATTGCGGCTGTACAGACCCGCTACGGGGAGGCGTTGCCCGTGCATCTGATCCTGGGCGGCCTGCGCGCCGGGGCCACGGAGCCCATGGGCGCCGAGGACATGGCCTCGATACGCGAGCACTGGGAGCATGTGCACGAGCTCACCGGCCAGCCCTTCGACTGGCGTTTCTTCGAACGCGATCATTTCGTCTACGACACCGAACCCGCGTGCCGGGCGGTGGTCGTGCTGCGCCGCCAAGGACCGGAAACCGCCATGGCCGCCCTGCGCCGCCTGCACGAGACCTTCTACGCCGGGAACCGCGACATCACCGATGCCCAGACACTGGCCGGGATCGCCGCTGAGCTCGGCGTCGATCGGGATCGGTTTCTTGCCGACTGGCATTCCGAGGAGGCCAAGGCGCACACCAAACAGGACTTCGCATTGACCCAGGGCAGCGGCGTGCAGGGCTTCCCGACACTGATCGCCGGCCGCGCCGATGACGACGGTTACAGCCTGATCACCCGCGGTTACCAGCCGGTGGAGGCGGTGACCGACATCCTGGAGCGCTGGCTGTCCATGCAGGAGGCATCATGAGCGATACGATTTACACGCCGCCGAAGGTGTGGGCCTGGAAGCCCGGAAACGGGGGGCAGTTCGCCGGCATCAACCGCCCGACGGCGGGCGCCACTCATGACCGGGAATTGTCGGTGGGCAGCCATCCGCTGCAGCTGTATTCCCTGGCCACGCCCAACGGCGTCAAGGTGACCGTGATGCTGGAGGAGCTCCTGGCGGCGGGCTTTGCGGGCGCCGAATACGATGCCTGGCCCATCCGTATCCTGGACGGGGACCAGTTCTCCAGCGGCTTCGTGGCCCTGAACCCGAACTCGAAGATCCCGGCCCTGCTCGACCGCAGCGGCCCCGAGCCGGTGCGGGTGTTCGAATCCGGCGCGATTCTCCTCTACCTGGCCGAGAAATTCGGCGCCTTCCTGCCCAGCGGTCACGCGGCGCGCACCGAGTGCCTGTGCTGGCTGTTCTGGCAGATGGGCAGCGGGCCCATGCTGGGTGGCGGCTTCGGGCACTTCTATGCCTATGCCCCCGAAAAATTCGAATACGCCATCGACCGTTTCGCCATGGAGGCCAAGCGCCAGCTCGATGTGCTGGACCGGCAGCTGGCGGCACATGCGTTCGTCGCAGGCGATGCCTACACCGTTGCCGACATGGCCATCTGGCCCTGGTACGGGCAGTTGGCGCTCGGCGATCTCTACAACGACGCGGCCGAGTTCCTGCAGGTGCAGGCGTACCGGCACGTGCAGCGCTGGGCCGAGGCCATCGCCGCGCGCCCGGCGGTGCAGCGCGGGCGCCGGGTCAACCGCACCTGGGGCGAAGAAGACGAGCAGATGCCCGAGCGCCACGCGGCGTCGGATTTCGACCGTCGGTGATCCACCTCGCGGATCAATGCCTCGGGAAACGATAGCCATACACATTGAAAAGGTGCATGTCCAAATCCACTGTATAGGAGCGCATGATGTTGAAAGGAATTGTCCTGGGAGCCTTGTTGGTCGTGATCGTCGGTCTGGGCGGCGGATATGTCTTATTGAAAAGCGGAACGATCCCGGCCAATGCCGATGGTAAACCCAGCGGCCTGGAGCTGTGGATGGCGGGAACATCGTTGGACGCGACCCTGCAACGGGATGCTCCCAAGGTTCAGGACCCGGTGGCGCTGACCGACCAGAACCTCATTCAGGGCATTCATCTGTACGCCAAGAACTGCGCCGTTTGTCATGGCGGTGCCAAAGGCACTCCTCCGTCTCCCATTGCGAAAGGCGAATATCCGAAACCGCCTCAATTGGCGACCGATGGGGTGGAAGACGATCCCGAAGGATATTCATTCTGGAAGATCAAGCATGGTATCCGCCTGACCGGCATGCCTTCGTGGAAGTCCGAGCTCAATGATCGGCAGATCTGGACGCTTGCCCTGTTCCTGAAACATATGGACAAGCTGCCGCCGGCAGCCCTCACGGAATGGGAAAAGGTCAAGGCATGGCCGACAGGCCAATCGTAAGGGATTGCGTGGACACGATACGTGGCCTTGGATCGATCGCGTCCGACCCCATTGATCAGTATGGTGTCCCCGGATACTTTTCCAGCCTTTGCGGCTGGCCGGGACGATATGTTCAAGGAGACCCGACATGGACATCACCGAAATGCTTTTGGCTGCCAAGAAGAAAGCAGGATTGAGCTTCGCCGATCTCGGCGGGCTAGTGGGACGCGACGAGGTATGGGTTGCGGCCCTGTTCTATGGCCAGGCCAGGGCCTCGGATGAGGAGGCCGGCAAGCTGGCATCGGCCCTGGGCCTGGAGCCTGCGGCCACCGAGACGCTGACCGGCTTTCCCACGAAGGGCCTGGGGCCTGTCGTGCCCACCGATCCGCTGATCTATCGCCTGTACGAGATCATGCAGGTCTACGGCATGCCGCTGAAGGCCGTCATCCACGAGAAGTTCGGCGACGGCATCATGAGCGCCATCGATTTCACCATGCACGTGGACAAGGAGGCCGATCCCAAGGGCGATCGGGTCAAGCTGACCATGTCCGGAAAATTCCTGCCCTACAAGAAGTGGTAGAAACGCCCGCATTCCGGCGGCCATGACGGCAAAGGGCGCATCTGTCACAAAGCGCGCATGGACAAGGTGGACGTCAGCGACTGGCTGCCCGACGGCTCCCGGATCTCGGGGGGACGGCGCGTCGTCGTGGCCATGAGCGGCGGTGTGGATTCCCCGGTGACGGCCGCACTGCTGGCACATGGTTGAGGCCGTCGGCTGATTGCTTCTTGATATCTCAATGACTGCTTTCGGCGGCCATCATCGAACATCCGGATACGGCTACAAATCATCAGGGGGAATTCAGCGCCGGTTTGATCTATGATTTCCATAGGTGCCGTGCAAACGGGAGGTGAACGGAAGGCCGTGAATGGATCAACCATCCGGAAGTCGGCGGTGGGCCGGGCGCATTGCGCAGCCTGGCTTTTGGCATGGATGTTCATATGTATTCCCTCTATCGCCTTCGCCAAGGAAGCATGTCCCGGAATCCACGTGGTGGTCCTGAACATAAGAAACAGCACCGGAACCGTGGCATGCGCGCTGTTCAAATCATCGAAGGGGTTCCCGACGGAGTATCTGCGCTCGGCGACGAACATCATGGTCATCAAGGTTCACGATAAGAAGGCGCGCTTCGATTTTCTGGACATCCCGCCCGGAACGTATTCGCTCGTCGTCGTTCATGATGAAAACATGAACGGCAAACTCGACACCAACTGGTTGGGGATTCCGACCGAGGGCTACGGCTTTTCAAACAACGCAAAGGCCCTGCTCGGCGCGCCTACGTATACCGCCGCCATGTTCCTGTACAACGGGAAAAACCTCGATATGACCGTCGAAATGCATTACTGAGTGCCCGTTGTACGCATGCCGAAGTTTTCCATGATCTGCTTTACCGGTTCGGAGAAACACATAGGGGGGATTGGAGGCTTGGCCTGGTCACACACCCTGAACGCGCGGGTTCGCCATGGTTAGAAGGCTCATCCGGAGGATCGTCGACAGCGTTGCCGAGGGGCAAAACGTCCATCTGAAGGTCGTCTTTTCGGACGACAGCACCTACCACAGCACGCGTCTCGGAGATCCGGACGTGACGATCATCTTCCGGCATCGCTCCGCGGAATGGCGCATGGTGCTGGGCGGCGTGTTCGAGTTCCTCGAGTCGTACTTCGATGGTGACGTCGATATCGTCGGCGATCAGGGCCTGCGCAGGCTGATCCATCTCGGGTTCCAGAAGCCGTTCGGCCGTTTCGAGCACCCGTGGACGTTCGTCAAGCGGCGCCTGCTCGAATGGCGGCAGAACAACAAGGACGTGGCGCAGGCAAAGCGCAACGCCACCTACCATTACGGCCTGCCGACAGAATTCTTCCATCTCGTGCTCGGCGATACCTACGGCTACAGCGAGGGGCTGTGGAAGGAAGACACCCGCACCCTCGATGAGGCACAGCACAATAATTTCGAGCGGATCTGCCGGAAGCTGCAACTCGAGCCCGGCACCAGGCTGATCGAGGTCGGTCCCGGCTGGGGATACATGTCGATGCTCGCCGCGGAGAAATACGGCGCCGATGTGACCGCTTACGGACTCGTGAAGCATCAAAATGACGGCATGCGCATGCTGATGGAATCCCGCCATTTCCGCGGCAAGCTGGCGCTCCTGGAAAAGGATCATCGGGAGCTGGAACAGGAGCCATCGCGCTACGATCGTTTCGTCTCGATCGGCGTGCATGAGCACGCGGGACGGGACTGCAACGAGCCGTGGATCAGGAGTATTGCGACCGGTCTGCGTCCGGGCGGCATCGGGCTGATCTCCTCGACATTCAACATGAAGAAGAGTCCGACCAACTACTGTACGATCAAACATCTCTTTCCCGGAGGCTATATTCCCAGCCTCGCGGAGACGCTGATCCTGATGGAGAAATACGGCCTGGATGTGAAAACGATCGAGAACCGCTCCGATCATTACCAGCGCACCGTGGACCAGTGGCTGAAGAATTTCGAGGCGAACTGGGATCGGATTCATGCGATCGATCCCGCGCGCTTCAACGAGACATTCCGCCGAACCTGGCTGTTCTATCTTGGCGGTGCCGTCGAGACCTTCAATGCGGCGCGCGAGATCATCAATTGCTACCACATCGTGTTCGTGAAGGGACATTCCGTAGGCAAGGGGCGCTCGATACCCAAAGAAAGCAAGGCTTGACCCCATTCCGACCTGCCCGGCGGTCATGACGGCAAAGGGCGCTTCTGTCACAATGCGCGCATGGACAAGGTGAACGTCAGCGACTGGCTGCCCGACGGCCTCCCGGATCTCGGGGGGCGGCGCGTCGTCGTGGCCATGAGCGGCGGTGTGGATTCCTCGGTGACGGCGGCGCTGCTGGCGCATGCGGGTGCGGACGTCGTCGGTGTGTTCCTGCATGTCTGGGACTACAACCGCGAGGACGTGAACCGCCACGGCTCCTGCTGCGCGCTCGAGGATTCCTACGACGCGCGCCGCGTGGCCGATCACCTCGGCATCGCCTTCTACAGCATGGACATGCGCGAGGCCTTCCGGCGCGACGTCATCGATCCCTTCATCGCCGACTATGCGCACGGGCGCACGCCGAACCCGTGCGAGCGCTGCAACCGCTTCGTCAAGTTCGGGGCGCTGTTGGAGGCCGCGGACAATCTCGAAGCCGAATTCGTGGCCACCGGCCATTACGTGCGCCGCTCCGACGACGCGAACGGCGTGCGCATCTTCAAGGGTGCGGACGCGCGCAAGGACCAGAGCTATTTCCTGGCCACGACGAACCGGGCGCAGGCCGCACGCCTGCTGTTCCCGGTCGGACACCTGGTCAAGGACCAGACGCGCGAGCTGGCGCGCGCCTTCGGCCTGGTCACGGCCGACAAGCACGAGAGCCAGGACATCTGCTTCATCCCGGCCGGCGACCGCATCGCCTTCCTGCAGCGCGAGGGGGCCGAGGCCGGATTCCGGCCGGGCCTGATCGTCGATGCCGGGGGCAACGTGCTCGGCCGGCATGAGGGCATCGCCCATTACACGCTGGGCCAGCGCAAGGGCCTGGGGCTGTCCGGCGGTCCGTGGCACGTGGTGGCGCTGGATGGCGAGGCCGCGCGCGTCGTCGTGGCCACGCCCGACGAGGCCTTGATCCGGGGCGTGCGCGTGGCCGACGTCAGCTGGGTGCGCCGGCCGGTGAGTCTGGATGGGCTGGAGGTCAAGCTGCGCTACCAGTCGCGCCCGGCCCCGTGCCGGGCCGAATGGCGGGGCGATGGTCTGGCGCTGTCATTCGACGCGGCGCAGAAGCCGACGGCGCCGGGGCAGGTCGCCGCCTTCTATGCCGGTGACGAATTGCTCGGTGGCGGCATCGTCGAGGCCGTGCACCACATGCAGACGGCCGAGCCCCTGGCGGCCTGACCGTTCGGTCGGCCGGACTGCTGCGCTCGGGGCCCGGATCGGGGGGACGCACAACGCTTGAACTCACGGCGGGCAGGATTAGAGTCCCCGCCCCACTAAGCCCGCATTCGGGCAAGGATTCTTTTTGCCAATCTCAGGAGTTGTTATGGGCGTTCAGCGTACTCTTTCGATCATCAAGCCGGATGCGGTGGAAAAGGGCGTGATCGGCGACATCATCCGCCGTTTCGAGGAAAACGGCCTGTGCATCATCGCCGCGCGCATGCTGCATCTGTCGGCCGACGAGGCCGGCCGCTTCTATGCCGTGCACAAGGAGCGCCCGTTCTACAAGGACCTGTGCCAGTACATGAGCTCGGGCCCGGTGCTGGCCATGGTGCTCGAGGGCAACAACGCCGTGAACCTGAACCGCCAGCTGATGGGCGCGACCAACCCGAAGGATGCCGAGCCGGGCACGATCCGCGCCGATCATGCCGCCTCCATCGAGGCCAATGCCGTGCACGGCTCCGACTCGCCGGAGAACGCGGCGACCGAGATCGACTTCTTCTTCGGCGGCATCGACCTGCACAGCCGCCAGAAGTAATCCGTTGCCTTGAACGCCATGGACGATACCGCGGAGCAGAGCGAGCAGATCCAGGTCCGGCGCGCCAAGCTGGACCAGATGCGCGCCGACGGCTTCGCCTATCCGAACCACTGGCGTCCGGACGCCGCCGCGGCCGAGCTGCACGGGCGTTATGACGGCGTCGATGCCGAGGCGCTGGAGCGCCAGGCCGACCGCGCGCGCGTGGCCGGGCGCATCACCGGCCACCGCGTCATGGGCAAGTCCAGTTTCATGCACATCCAGGACGGCAGCGGGCGCATCCAGCTGTTCCTGAACCGCGCTGTGCTCGGCGAGGAGGCCTACGACGCCACCAAGCGCTGGGATCTGGGCGACCTGGTCGGGGCCGAGGGCACCGTCTTCCGCACCAAGAGCGGCGAGCTGTCGATCAGGGTCGAGCGCATCGAGCAGCAGGCCAAGTGCCTGAGGCCGCTGCCCGAGAAGTGGCACGGCCTGAGCGACAAGGAGCTGCGCTATCGCCAGCGCTATCTGGACCTGATCGTCAACGAGGACGCGCGCCAGGCCTTCCGCCAGCGCTCGGCCATCGTCTCCCTGCTGCGCCGCGGGCTGGAGAACCGCGGTTTCATGGAGGTCGAGACGCCGATGCTGCAGGTGCAGCCCGGCGGTGCTGCGGCCCGTCCCTTCGTCACGCACCACAACGCCCTGGGCATGGACCTGTTCCTGCGCATCGCCCCCGAGCTGTACCTGAAGCGGCTGATCGTCGGCGGCTTCGAGCGCGTGTTCGAGCTGAACCGCAACTTCCGCAACGAGGGCCTGGACGCCACGCACAACCCCGAGTTCTCGATGGTCGAGTTCTACCAGGCCTATGCCGACTTCAACGACGCCATGGACACCACCGAGGCGCTGATCCGCGAGGTGGCGGCCGGCATCGGCGTCACCGAGAGCGAGTGGAGCGGCGTCGAGATCGACCTGACGCAGCCGTACCGGCGCATCCGCCTGGACGAGGCCGTGTTCGAGAAGCGCCCGGACCTTAAGGGCCATGCCGGCAACAAGGCGCTGCTGGCCACGGCCTGCCTGCAGGAGATTCCCGACATCAAGCCGCTGATCACCTGGAAGGCGGGTCACTACCTGACGGCGCTGTTCGAGGAACTGGTCGAGCCGGAACTGATGCAGCCGACCTTCGTGACCCATTACCCGGTCGACGTCTCGCCCCTGGCCCGCCGCAACGCCGACGAGCCGCAGGTGACCGACCGCTTCGAGCTGTTCATCGGCGGCAAGGAGATGGCCAACGGCTTCTCCGAGCTCAACGACCCGGATGACCAGCGCGCACGCTTCATGGCCCAGGCCCAGGCCCGCCAGGCCGGCGATCTCGAGGCGCCGCCGCTGGACGAGGACTACATCCGGGCCCTGGAGTTCGGCATGCCGCCGACCGCCGGCGTGGGCATCGGTGTGGACCGGCTGGTGATGATGCTGACCGGCCTGCACTCGATCCGGGACGTGCTGCTATTCCCACACATGCGCCCGGAAGCCAGGAGCTAGGCTTCCATGCAGGCGCAGCAGGTCATGACCGGCAACCCGCGGACGATCCCGGGCTCGGAAACGACGGGCAAGGCGCTGGAGACGATGCTCGCGCACGGCCTGCACATGCTGCCCGTCGTGGACGCCAGCGGCGGCGTGCTGGGCGTGGTGACGATGTACTCGATCCTGGCGCATATCGTGCCGGACTACATCGTTAGCGGGGACCTGGAATCCGTGTCCTACGTGCCGGACATCGGCCTGTTGCAGCGCCAGTACACGGTGCGGGCCGGCCAGCCGGTGACGGCGGCGATGGATGCCGAGGCGTTGCTGGTCAAGCCGGACGCCTCGCTGCTGTCGGTGGCCGCAGCATTGATCTCGCACGACCGGCATGCGTATGCGCTGGTCGCCGACGAACATAAGACGCTGCTCGGCGTGGTCTCGGCCGCCGACATCCTGCGTCATCTGGACAATGGCGGGGCAGCCGTTGCCTGAGGCCGCCGCCCACGCCGCGCCGATGATCCTGGGCATGCCGCCGTCCTGGGTCGCCGTGACCATCCTGCTCGCGGTCTACGGCATGATCATGGTCGAGCGCTTCAACCGCGCCGTACTGTCCCTGCTCGGCGCCGGCCTGATGGTGCTCGGCGGCGTCATCACGCAACAGCAGGCGGTGGCCGGCATCGACTTCAACACCATCGGCCTGTTGACCGGCATGATGGTCATCGTCGCCATCAGCCAGAAGACCGGCATGTTCCAGTACGTGGCGATCCGTTCGGCCAAGGCGGTGAAGGCGAGCCCACTGGGCATCCTGTTGATGCTGTCCCTGGTCACGGCCGTGTTCTCGGCCTTCCTGGACAACGTGACCACGGTGCTGCTGATCGCGCCGGTGACGCTTCTGATCACCGATGCGCTGGGCGTGCGGCCCTACCCCTACCTGTTCACGCAGATCATGGCCTCGAACATCGGCGGCACGGCGACGCTGATCGGCGATCCGCCGAACATCATGATCGGTTCGAAGGCGCACCTGAGCTTCGCCGACTTCATCGTGCAGCTGGCGCCGGTGATCCCGCTGATCCTGGTGGTCATGCTGCTGTTCGTGTGGTGGCTGTTCGGCCGGGACCTGAAGGCCACCGACGAGGCCAGGGCGCTGGTGATGCAGTTCGACGAGAAGGAAGCGATCAAGGACGTGATGCTGTTGAAGAAGAGCCTGGCCGTGCTGTTCGCGGTCATCATCGGCTTCACGATCTCGCATGTGCTGCACCTGGAGCCGGCGACCATCGCCATGTTCGGCGCCGCCATGCTGTTGCTGTTGCAGACCTGGGGGCACCCGCTGGCGGACAAGGATCATGCCTACGAGGGCGTCATGGCCGAGGTCGAGTGGACGACGATCTTCTTCTTCGTCGGCCTGTTCGTCGTGGTCACGGGGGTCGAGCACACCGGCGTGATCACGCTGCTGGCGCACAAGACGCTGGAGCTGACCGGCGGCAACATGTCGGCCACGGCCGCCGCCATCCTGTGGGTGTCCGCATTCGCTTCGGCTTTCATCGACAACATCCCGTTCGTGGCGACGATGATCCCGCTGATCCAGGACATGGCCCCGACCTTCGGCGGCCATGCGGCGCTGGAGCCGTTGTGGTGGGCCCTGTCGCTGGGCGCCTGCCTGGGCGGCAACGGCACGCTGATCGGTGCCTCGGCGAACCTGATCGTGGCCGGATTCGCCCAGCGGGCCGGCTATCCCATCTCGTTCCTGCAGTTCGCCAAGCACGCCTTCGTGATCATGCTGGTGTCCGTCGCCATCGCCCATGTCTATCTGGCGCTGAGATTCCTGTAGGGAGCCGGGTGAGGATGCGATGAAGGCCTACGAATGGATGCTGGCGCGCCGCTATCTCCGATCGCGACGGGACGAGCGCTTCGTGTCGCTGATCAGCTGGAGTTCGGCGATCGGCGTGGCCATCGGCGTGGCGGCGCTGATCATCGTGCTCTCCGTGATGTACGGCTTCGATGCCGAGCTCAAGGACAAGATCCTCGGCTTCTCCTCGCATGTGGACATCCAGGGCCAGGGCGACACGATCGACGGCTGGCAGGACTGGCTCAAGCGCGCCGAGACCCTGCCCGGCGTCAAGCTGGCCGCGCCCTACGTCTCCACCCAGGTGCTGGTGTCGTTCGGCCAGCGCGCCACCGGCGCCTTGCTCAAGGGCATCCAGCCGCAGCGCGAGACGCGGCTGGCCAAGCACATCGTCAAGGGACACTTCCTGTCTGCCGGCGGCTCGCCGTTCGAGGTGGTGATCGGCAAGGACCTGGCGCACATGCTGGGGGTTTCGGTCGGCGACCAGATCCGCCTGATCACGCCGACGCCGGGCATCGGCCCGAGCGGGGCGGCACCGCGCATGCGGGCCTTCACCGTCGTGGGCATCTTCAATTCCGGCTTCTACGAGTATGACGTGGGCCTGATCCTGACGACGATGCGGGCCGTGCAGGCCCTGGACCGCATCGGTGACCGCATTACCGGCATCGAGGTGTTCCTGCACGACCGGGACAAGGCGATCCAGGTGGCCGAGATCGCGCGCACGATCATGCCCCCCGGGGCATGGATCACCGACTGGCAGCACCGGCACCGCTCGTTTTTCCGGGCCCTGAACATGGAGCGCGTGGTCATGGGCATCATCCTGTCGCTGATCGTGCTGGTGGCCGTGTTCAACATGGTGGCGTCCCTGGTGATGGTGGTCATGGAGCGGCGCAAGGAGATCGCCATCCTGAAAACCGTCGGTGCCACGCACGCTTCGGTGATGCGCATCTTCCTGATGATGGGGGTGCTGCTGGGCGGGCTCGGAACCCTGACCGGCACCGTTTTCGGGCTGCTGCTGGCCTGGAAACTGGGCGACATGCTGGCCTGGTTCGAACGTGTCACGGGAGTGACAATTCTGCCGCCCGACGTCTATTATATCGATCATGTGCCGTCCATCATCGACCCGGTATCCGTTTCCATCGTGGTCTTGGGGAGCCTGGTGATGGCCATCGGCGCCACGTTCTATCCTGCTTGGCGTGCAGCCGGCGTTCCGCCGGCGGATGCCCTGCGCTATGAGTAGAGGTCTATGTCGATAGCACAACTGCGCAGCAAGGCGAAGATGGCGCTTCTTGAGGGCAAGTACAAGAAGGCGCTGGAATACTATGTCGAGATGCATCAGGCCGATCCGACCGACCTGCGCGTGCACGTCAAGCTGGCTGAGCTCAGGGAGAAAACCGGCGACACCACGGGTGCGATCCGCGACTACGTGACCATCGCCAACAGCTATGCCGAAGAGGGCTTCGTGGTGCAGGCCATCGCCATCAACAAGATCATCCTGCGCCTGG
>Ga0307440_1000824_pt1 | contig 15347 bp, 10 predicted proteins | sample SalMarWE160410MG_FD_202150 | JGI IMG/M metagenome (GOLD analysis project Ga0307440, IMG submission 202150) | Salt marsh sediment microbial communities from the Plum Island Ecosystem LTER, Massachusetts, United States - WE1604-10 | ecosystem: Environmental > Aquatic > Marine > Intertidal zone >... | reverse complement strand
TAAAAGCAATAAAACTGTTTTCTAATTTTTTAGCATCATTTTCTCTGCCTGCCCCGGTTGATCCAATCAAAATTGCTTTGATATCATCGGTATTAATTTTTAATTGATTTTTGCATTCGACTATTAATTTGTATATAGTTTCCGAAACTTCCTCAGTTCCGCGAACTAAAAAGTTTGAAGCATTTCCGCTGCATTCGAATAATTTTTCCCCGTTTATGTCTGTTATAATACAGTGAGTTTTTGTCCCCCCCCCATCCATTCCAATGATGTAGTCCATAGTCTAGGTAGATTTTGTTGAAAAACGTGGAACAAAGATAGAGAAAAAAGAAGCAATTTAAAACTATGTTTAGTTTTGACTATTATGCAAATATTCTAATATTTTTGCGAAAATATATTAAAGTCGATAATAAATTTTTTTATAGATTAAGTGAAACAAGGTAACATCTTTTTTATCTACTAAACTAGAGACGATAATTTAATTACAATAGTTGAAAAATTGTCCGTTAAAAATGCGGCTAACTTTATTAAAATATTTTAGTAAATTTAATAGTGTATAAATATTATAACCTAATTAGGCTTAGCTATGTTGAACTTAGAAGAATATTTTGAACCATTTCGAAAAAATACAATTGGCTGTAACGAAGTTTTTATTTCACCTTACGGAGAGAAAAAAATAGTTTATGCCGACTGGATAGCAAGCGGAAGACTATATGCCCCGATAGAAAACAGAATGATTGAAGTTTTTGGACCACTTGTAGGCAATACTCATTCTGAATCCAGTGTAACCGGAACTTCAATGACACTTTCATATCGCTATGCTCATGATCTGATAAAAAAACATGTTAACGCAAATAGGGATGATGTTATCATTACTGCCGGTTCCGGAATGACGGCACTTATAAATAAATTTCAAAGGATATTAGGATTAAAAATCCCTGAACAATTAAAAGAATATCTTGAACTTCCTAAAGAACTAAAACCGGTTGTTTTTATTACTCACATGGAACACCACTCAAACCAGACATCATGGCTTGAAACTGTAGCAGATGTAGTGGATGTTTTACCTGATAAAAACGGATTGGTTGATTATGGTGATTTGAGTGAAAAACTAAAAAAATATAAAAATCGAAAATTAAAAATCGGATCATTTACTGCCTGTTCAAATGTAACAGGAATTAAGACTTCTTATCATAAAATGGCGAAATTAATGCATGAGAACGGAGGCCTTTGTTTTGTTGACTTTGCATGTTCTGCGCCATATTCCGAAATAAATATGCATCCGGAAGATCCGCTTGAAAAACTCGATGCAATTTTCTTTTCGCCTCACAAATTTTTAGGAGGCCCAGGCACACCCGGCGTAATGGTGTTTGATTCTAAATTATATAAAAACCAGGTTCCCGATAATCCGGGTGGAGGAACGGTGGATTGGACAAATCCCTGGGGACAGCACAAATTTGTTTCAAATATAGAACTTCGGGAAGATGGCGGAACTCCTGCATTTTTGCAAACAATTAAAGCAGCACTTTGTATAAATTTAAAAGAAGAAATGGGAATTCAATTTATCGAAAAGAGGGAAGAACAACTTGTAAAAATTGCATTTCAGGAACTTCATAAAATTCATGGGCTTCATATACTTGCCGAAAATATTGAGGATAGATTAGGTGCAATTTCATTCTATGTTGAGAATATACATTATAATCTTATTGTTAAACTATTAAATGATCGTTTTGGTATTCAAGTGAGAGGAGGATGTTCCTGTGCCGGTACATATGGCCATTACTTGTTGCATGTAACTCCGTCTCAATCTAAACACATAACAGATAAAATTAATCATGGAGACTTATCTGAAAAACCTGGTTGGGTCAGAATGTCTATTCATCCGACAATGACTAATGAAGAACTTTATTTTATAGTTGATGCCATAGGACAGATTATAAAAAATATTAAAGATTGGGAACGAGATTATAAATATATTCCCTCAAGGAATGAGTTTATAAATATTATACATCCAAATGAAGTATCAGAAAAAATAAAAAATTGGTTTGATTTTGCATGGATTAATCAATTAAAAGAAATAAATAATTAGATTCTTAGTCCATAATATCCTTTTAATGTCATGGTTATTTTTTTGTAATTTTATAAATACCTTGAATTAATGTAATTAATTATCTGGATTCTGAGCCAAAATTTTTCGATTCCCGCCTATTTTTTAATTGATTGAAATATATTTAAAAAGAACTATTTTTATCTTTTTATAAGTGATTGTTGTCAAAATCAACAGGGGAATTTCCAATCTCCCAAAAGTGAGAATGCAATTTATTTCAAATTCTCAGATGTGGTTATTTCTATCAATTATAATGATTTATTGCTCTTTTTAGAGAAAATTATTACGGCATATTCTTTGATTTTGTAAGGTAAAAATTTCATCGATTACAAAATTATTATGGCTGAAATAGACTTAAGGTGAAAAAAATTGAAAAAATATTATTCCCGTCGGATTTAACATCATCATCTTTTGTTGCATTGGAATATGCACTGACTTTTGCAAAATTATATGATGCTGATGTTTACGTTTTACATGTTTTAGATAGTACTCCTTATGAAATAATTTCAATGGAAAGTCCTGAAATGGGTGAAATGTTTTACCGGGTTGAAGAGCAAGCAAGAACTGAAATGAATAAATGTTTACGTGAGAGTTTAGCAACAAGCACTAAGATAATTCAAGTGATGAGATGTGGGGATATTCAAGATGAAATAATAAAATTTGCGGAAAAAGAAAATGTTGATTTAATAGTTATGGCAACATTTAGTTGGCCGGGTGTTCTTGATTTGAGATCGGATAGCATTACCAGTCGAATAGTAAATAAAACGAGTATACCGGTAATGTCGATAAACAAAACAAAGTTAGTAGGTAATCAGCCATACATTACTGTACCTGAAAAAGAATTTCAATTAAATACCTTCGGTAAGTTTTTATTTAATTAACTAAAGAAAAATTAATTTGAAAAATATGTTAAGGAAAGTTATACAGAGAAGAGGATAGTAAAATGAAAAATATAATTATGTACTTACTTTTTGTATTCTTTATTGTAGCAATGTTTGGTTTTGCATTTATGATATGATAATTATAGAGTCCCGCTATTTAATATCAGTTCAGCATTAATGATATTATAAATCCGCAGTATATTAAAACTTTTTATAAGAAATAATATAAGTACTGTTTTTAATGCTTCTTTAAGTATGATTTATAAAATTAAAAAAAGTATTAATAAACTTCGCAAAGTCGAATCTAAATAATAAAAGGCTGGAAACTTTTACAACAAAGTCTAGAATAACTTTTAGTAAATTAAGTTGAAATCCAGATAAAATAGTTTTTACAGAAAATATAGAAATTGCAGGTAGCAGTCATGTTAGTTTTCAATTCGCAAATGGAAAGAAAAAAAAATCAAACAAATCCATTGATATCACTCCTTATAAAAAATAATCTTCTAGTCATATTATTGACTTCCTTTCTTGTATTGATGACTTCGTTTAAACTTAGTGCTCAATCTAACGATGACTGCCTCATGTGTCATAGCGATAATACTCTGACAATGCAAAAAGACAAAAAGACTGTTTCTTTATTTGTAGATGCTAAAGTGTTTAGTCATTCAGCCCATGGAAAACTTCAATGTATTGCCTGCCACGTAGGATTTAATATTGATAATATACCACATAAAAAAAATATACAACCGATAAACTGTGAATCCTGCCATAAAGATGCTGCAGTTTTGCATCCGTTTCATCCCCAAATGTTAAAAGCTAACGGCATTGACGGGACGAAAGATGTTAATTGCAAAGGATGCCATGGCACACACGATATAATTTCGCCAAAAGTTCCTGGATCAAAATTTTATAAAACAAATATTGTTAATGCATGCGGCAGTTGTCATCAGGAGAAGAAGAAAGAGTATTTGTCTTCAGCACATGCAAATGGATTAAGAGAAGGTATTAAAGGAGCTCCGAACTGTATTACTTGTCATAAAAATCCGATTGTATCTTTTACTACCGTAAAAGATTCGGCTAAATTAAAACTTGCACAGGAAAAACTTTGTTTATCTTGTCATTTAGATAATCCGGAAATTAGGGCTAGAACCTCTCCATCTGCTGGATTTATAAGTTCTTATGAGAATAGTGTTCACGGGAAAGCTTTAACTGCCGGTAATGGAAAAGCAGCCAACTGTGTAAATTGTCATACAGCGCATATGGTAAAAGGTCCGAGTGATCCGACTTCGACAGTAAACAGATTTAATATCCCTAATACCTGTGGTCAATGTCATTCAAAAATTGCTGATGAATATAGAGAGAGTATTCATGGTGTTGCGGTCCTAAAAGATGGAAGCACTGATGCGCCTGTTTGTACAGATTGTCATGGTGAGCATAATATTTTGAAGCCTAGTAATCCGAAAGCTCCTACTTCATATGCAAATTTATCTCGGGAAGTATGTTCAAAATGCCATGCTTCAGTAACTTTATCCCAAAAGTATGGCCTTAATCCGAACAGATGGCAAACTTTTAAAGACAGTTATCACGGACTAGCATTGCAAGGAGGTGCAACTACTGTTGCAAACTGCGCTAGTTGCCATAGAGCCCATTTAATTTTACCTCCATCAGATCCAAGATCAAGTGTTTATAAAGGAAATCTTTCAAAGACATGCGGCAAGTGTCATCCTGGAGCAAATGAAAAATTTGCAATGGGGAATATTCATGCATCTACAACCAATAAAAAGGAAGAACCAATCCTTTATTGGATTGCTTTGATGTATATTTTAATGATTGTGTCTATCATTGGAGCAATGCTTCTTCATAATGTTTTGGATTTCATTAAGAAGGCAAAAATAAAGAAGCTTAAACAGATGGGAATGATAGCTGAAGAGAGACATAGCCACTCTCTTTACTTAAGAATGAATGTGAATGAGAGAGTTCAGCATGTTTTGTTAGCCTTTAGTTTTATTGTTCTTGTAATTACAGGCTTCATGCTTCAATTCCCTAATTCATGGTGGGTTTCGCATATAAGGGACTTAAGTGAAAATGCTTTTGAGTACAGAAGCATCCTTCATCGAATTGCTGCAGTTATTTTAGTCTTTACAAGTTTGTATCATATCTATTACGTATTATTTACTGCAAGAGGAAGACAACTAATAAAAGACTTACTGCCAACAAGAAAAGATTTTTCAGATGCAATTGGAATGGCAAAGTTTAATCTCGGTATTTCAAAAGTAAAACCTAAACTTGAAAGATTCAGTTATGTTGAAAAAGCAGAATATTGGGCTCTGGTTTGGGGTACTATTGTTATGACGGTAACTGGAACAATAATGTGGTTTAATAATACGTTCATAGATATATTCACCTTATTGGGGTGGCAAATTGCCAGAACAGTCCATTACTACGAAGCTTGGTTAGCCACTTTAGCTATAATAGTATGGCACTTTTACTTTGTAATTTTCAATCCAGAAATATATCCGATGAATACTTCATGGGTAAAAGGATATCTAACTGAAGAAGAAATGGCTGAAGAGCACGCCGCCGAACTAGAAAAATTGAAAAATCAACAATCCGGTAATGATGAAAATATTAAAAAATAAAAATAGGGTAACTTTCTGTTCAGAAGCATTTTTTTTGAAAGAAGGAATTATTATCGGATGAATCTGTACAAATTAATTTATCGCGTTATTCCTGATTATAAATATTTCTTAGTAATAATATCTCTATTAGCTGTTAACAACTCAATTCTGTATGCGCAGGAAAATAGCGATTGTTTAATGTGTCATAGCGATAATACACTTACCGGGAAAAAAGATGGCAAAACATTCTCTGTATACGTTGATAGTAAAAAATTAGCTGAGTCAGTTCATAATGGTAATCAATGTATTGATTGCCATGCTGATCTTGCCGGATCTGATTTTCCCCATAAAACTAATGTTGCACCAGCTCAGTGTGCACCTTGTCATGATGACGAACAAAAACTATATGACGAAAGCATTCACGGCAAATCTGTAGCTAAAGGAGACCCACTTGCTCCCCGCTGCCAGAATTGTCACGGTTCACATGATATTCTTCCGGTTAAAGATATACGTTCGGCTGTAGCTCCAATAAAAATTCCTTTTGTTTGCGGCTCCTGTCATAAGGAAGGTACGAAGGTTCAGATACAACGACATATTCCGCAGGATCATATTCTTGAAAATTATTCCGAAAGTATCCACGGTGTAGGATTACTTCAGAAGGGGCTTTCAGTAGCAGCAAATTGTGCATCTTGCCATTCTCCACATAAAATTCTGCCGCCTTCTGATCCTCAATCTACAATAGCTCGAAAAAATATTCCCGCTACGTGTACTCAATGTCATCAAGAAATTGAAGTTGTTCACCGGAAAATTATTAAAGGTAAATTATGGGAACAAAAGCCACATACTCTTCCGGTATGTGTTGATTGCCATCCGCCGCATAAAATTAGAAACGTATTATATAAAGAAAGTGTGGGCAGTCAAGACTGCTTAACGTGTCACGGTAGAACTGATTTAAAATCCAGTGACGGACGTTCCATGTTTGTTGACGTTGTTAAACTGCAGAATTCTGTTCACTCAAAAATTTCCTGCAGTCAATGTCATAATACTGTAAATCCATCGTTAATGCGTCCATGTACTGGAATAACTCCAAAAGTTGATTGTTCAATTTGCCATGCAAATGAAGGCGATCAATATAAGATCAGCATTCACGGACAATTGTCTGCAAAAAACGATCCTAATGCTCCAACTTGTGAAGAATGCCATGGCTCTCACTATGTATTGAGTAATAAAAATCCTTTATCTCCAAGTTTCCATACTAATATTCCCAATCTTTGCGGTAAATGTCATCGTAAAGGAGAACCTGCAGCAGTTAGGTATGTGGGAAAAGAACATGATATAGTTGAAAATTATACAGAGAGTATTCATGGAAAAGGATTATTAAAAAGTGGCCTTACTGTAACGGCTACCTGCACAGATTGCCATACTGCTCATATGGAGCTTCCTCACAACGAGCCCAATTCAAGTGTAAACAGAAATAATATTGCTGCAACTTGCGGTAAATGTCATTATGGTATTGAAAAACAACTTGAGAATAGTGTTCACTCTCCAAACATTACAAAAACTGATAAGAAATTACCGGTTTGTTTTGATTGTCATAGCGCCCATAATATAAGCCGGACAGATAATTCCGGTTTTAGACTTGAGATTATGCAAATTTGCGGTAATTGTCATAAAAATTATGCGGAATCTTATTTCAACACTTATCATGGACAGGTTTCCAGGCTTGGTTATGCTAAGACGGCCAAATGCTGGGACTGCCATGGTGCACACGATATTTTGCCAGTTGAAAATCCCAAATCGCATCTCAGTTTTCAAAATAAAGTTGAAACTTGTAAAAAATGCCACGAAGGAGCTACAAGACAATTTGCGGGATATTTTACTCACGCTACTCATCATGAACCAGCTAAATATCCTTTTTTATTCTGGACTTTTTGGGGAATGACCGGTCTTTTAGTAGGTACATTCTTTATTGCAGGGGTACATACTTTATTATGGTTGCCTCGCTCGCTTCAGTATAGAAAGGAAATAAAGAAATTATTATCTGAAGGCTCGGATGTTGATGAAACATTGGAGGATGAAAATGAAGGGGAAGATAATGAATAAATCAGTAGAAAATGTTGTTGATGAAAAGATAAATTCAGTTAAAGTAAAATCAGATGGAAAAAGTAAAATGCAATATCAGCGGTTTACCAGATTAAATCGCGTTTTGCATATCCTAATGATTGTAAGTTTTATTAGTCTTGCCCTTACCGGAATGACATTAAAATTTTCATATACAGGCTGGGCAGTCATTTTATCTCATCTTCTCGGCGGATTTCAATCTGCCGGTTATATTCACCGTTTCTTTGCAGTGGTAATGCTCAGTGTATTTGTCATTCATATCATTGCACTATCAAAATTAAAAAGGAGAGAATATAAATCCTGGAAAAACTTGATATTAAATCATGATAGCATGCTCTTCAATAAAAAAGATTTTAAAGATATTATCGGCACATTAAAATGGTTTTTAGGTAGAGGTAAAAGGCCTCAATACGGTAGATGGACATACTGGGAAAAGTTTGATTATTTTGCAGTATTTTGGGGCATCTTTGTTATTGGCTCAACCGGATTAACACTCTGGTTTCCGGAAATCTTAACCAGTATATTTCCCGGCTGGGTTATCAATGTAGCTACTATTATTCACAGCGATGAAGCTCTACTGGCAACCGGATTTATATTTACTGTTCATTTTTTTAATACACATCTTCGTCCTGAAAAATTTCCAATGGATATTGTAATTTTTTCCGGAAGAGTTCCACTTGAAGAGTTTAAAATTGATCGGCCTGCCGAATACAAAGAACTTGTTGAAAAGGGTGAACTGGAAAAATACCTTGTTGAACCATATCCGCCGATTGTTATAAAAGCAATAAAAATATTTGGCTGGATCGCATTATCTATCGGCTTCAGTATAATTGTCTGGATTATTTATGCTATGATTTTTGCTTACAGATAAAGTTTACTTGGAATAAAAATCCTTTTTAGAAGAAAGAGAGTAAGTTTGTAATGAGAAAATGGTTGCCCGCTTCGTTTTATAATCCAATAACACTTATAGGAACCGCCGTTGCAACGGCAAGTTTCGCCATTATACTGTTATTAACAATTTTGGAGGCGTTCAGTTCGAAGCAATCGCCGTATTTGGGTATTATAACTTTCATTGTTTTACCGGCAATTCTAATATTGGGGCTTTTACTTATCGCGTTCGGTATATATCGGGAACACTTCAGGGAAAGGCACGGCAGGCATAGAGATGAAAGACTTCCTAAAATTGATCTGAACGATCCAAAGCAAAGAAGGGCTATCACCATTTTCACGGTTGGAACTATTTTGTTATTAATCTTTACTGCGTTCGGAAGTTTTAAAGCTTACGATTATACTGAATCTGTAGAATTTTGCGGTACGATTTGTCATAAGGTAATGAATCCTGAATACGTTTCACATGAGAACTCTCCTCATGCCCGTGTTGCCTGTGTAGCTTGCCATATTGGTCCTGGAACTACCTGGTATGTTAAATCAAAATTAAGCGGGGCTTACCAGGTCTATTCATATATATTTAATAAATATTCAAAACCTATTCCAACACCAGTTGCAAATTTAAGACCGGCTACAGGCACATGCGAGCAATGCCATTGGCCAAATGCATTTTACAGTAAGATGGAAAAGAAAAAAGTTTATTTTTTATCGGATAAAGAAAACTCCAGAATGACATTAACACTTCTGATAAATATCGGCGGAGGAAATGAAGAAGCAGGTGTAACATCCGGTATTCACTGGCATATGAATATTGCAAATAAGATTACTTATCTTGCAACGGATTCCGCACGCCAAGTTATTCCATGGGTTAAGATAGAATCAAAAGACGGTAAGGAAACTATTTATAAAAGCTCAGACATTCCTGTTTCAAAAGAACAATTAAAAAATGGTAATTACAGGACAATGGATTGCATTGACTGTCATAACCGGCCCACCCATGTCTACAGCCCGCCCGCATCATCAGTGAATGATATGATGGCAGACGGCTTTATCGATACAACGCTTCCATATATTAAAAGCATTTCTGTAAGAGCTTTGGATGCCGGATATTCGAGTAAACCGATTGCGCTGGATAGTATTAAAACTTATATTGAAGAGTTTTACCAGGGAAATTATCCGGCTGTATATGCTGCTAAGAAAGCTAGTATAGAAAAATCAATCAAGAAAATTCAAAAAATATATTCACTGAATTATTTTCCTTCAATGAACGTATCTTGGAAAAGATATCCTAATAATATAGGTCACCTATACTCTGCAGGTTGTTTTAGATGCCACGACGGTAAACACGTAAGTAAAGATGGAAAAATTATAACTAAAAGTTGCACTGCATGCCATACAATTCTTGCGCAGCAGTTTGGCAATGAAAAACCTGAACTCTCCTTAGAGGGGATTAAATATCGTCATCCCGTTAATATTGGAAATTCTTGGAAAGAAACTAAATGCAACGATTGTCATGGTAAAAACTGATTTGCATTTAAGAAAATAAATTAAGCGATTTTTGTTTTAAGAAATTAACAACATACGGACTCCTATTATTAAAATAGGAATTAAGGCTTTGTGAGTTTACTTTAATTGAAGGGTAAATGTCATGAATTATTCAAATGAAAAGCCGGTCCGAAAAACAAGACGCGACTTCCTGAAATACTTGCTGACTGGAGGAATTGCCGGTCTGGCGATTTCTATATTCTATCCTATAATATCCTACTTAAAGCCTCCTAAACAGAATGAAGTAGAAGTATCCAGCGTTAAAGTGGGAAAGTTAAGTGAAATACCAAAAAACAGTGGAAGGATCATCCGGTTTGGCGACAAGCCGGTAATTTTGATTCGCCTCGTAAGCGGTGAGCTCCGTGCATACTCTGCAGTATGTACACATTTAAATTGTACCGTGCAATTCAGAAAGGACCTTGAGTTAATCTGGTGCGCATGCCACAATGGAAAGTACAATCTGAACGGCCAGAATATTTCAGGTCCGCCTCCACGTCCCTTAGCTCCGTTCAGAGTCGTAATTAAAGGAGATGAAGTTTTTGTTTCAAAACTAACCTGAGGAGGCCATGGAAAATTTTTGGAAAAGTCTTTACGGCTGGGTTGACGAACGTTTACAGCTTGAAGATTTAGTTAAGTTTATGGGTAAGAAGTACGTTCCCGTTCACAGGTATTCTGTTTGGTACTATTTCGGCGGAGTATCATTATTCTTTTTTATTATACAGGTAGTTACCGGAATATTGCTGCTTTTTTATTATAAAGGCAGCGCAGACCTTGCTTTTGAGAGTGTTCAGTTTATAATGTCCAAAGTTCAGTTTGGCTGGTTAATAAGATCGATTCACGCATGGTCGGCAAACCTTTTTATATTTTCCATTTTCGTTCATATGTTTAGCGTTTACTTTGAAAAGGCATATAGAAAGCCGAGAGAAATGACTTGGATAACCGGCATGCTTATGTTTTTTATGGCGCTCGGCTTCGGCTTCAGCGGATATCTTTTACCCTGGAACGAGCTTTCATTTTTTGCAACAAAAGTCGGTTCAGATATCGCCGGTCAGATTCCATTTATTGGAGAACCTCTTAAAGAATTTATTCGCGGCGGAGAGGATGTTACCGGTGCAACTCTTTCTCGGCTGTTTGGATTTCATGTAGCTTTGCTGCCCGGAATATTTACTATTATTCTTGGAATACATCTAATATTAATTCAACGGCAAGGGATAAGCGAGCCCCTCCATCTTGAAAAAAGTAATTCACAAAATAAAAAGACTATGCCCTTCTTCCCTAACTTTATGCTAAGGGACCTTCTTCTTTGGCTTCTCGTATTAAATGTTCTTGCTATTCTTGCAGTGTTCTTTCCTGCCGCACTTGGGCATAAAGCGGATCCTTTTTCTTCAGCACCGGCAGGCATTAAGCCGGAATGGTATTTCCTATTCATGTTTCAAACCTTAAAGTATTTTCCAGCTCATATTTTGTCTATTGAGGGAGAATTAGTTGGCATACTTCTTTTCGGAGCAGCTGCGGTTTTATGGCTGCTGATTCCTTTCTGGGATAGGAAAAGCTCGAGAGGTGAACACAACCGATTTATAAATTACCTCGGCTTGTTTGCTATAATTTTCATCATAATCTTAACCATTCTGGGGTGGACATCATGAAAAAATTATTATTTCAAACTTTAGTATGTGTAACATTTTTTTTGCTCCTCTTCCAAACTAATTTATCTGCTAAGGAAGACCAATGTTATGTATGCCATTCCTCCGTTGGTGGTAAACCTGCAGAATTATTTAAGAATGATATCCATTTTCAAAAAGGAATTTCATGCTCAGATTGCCATGGCGGGGATAATCAATCAGACGATATGGATAAAGCAATGAGCAAAAGCGCAGGATTTAGAGGAGTTCCCAAAGGCAATGCTATTACAGCCACTTGTGTAAGATGCCATGCAGATAGTACAGTTATGTTGAAATATGGAGCAAAGATTCCAACAAACCAATTTGAGCTATTAAAAGGAAGTGTACACGGAAAGTTAGCTATTGATGGTACGGAAAGAATTGTTCAATGCATTACTTGCCATAATGCACATGGAATTGTTATGGTAGATAACCCCGTTTCGCCTGTCTATCCTTTGAATCTTCCTAAAACTTGTGGTAAGTGCCATAGCAATGCTGTTTATATGCGTTCATATAATCCGGCACTTCCAGTCGATCAATTACAAAAATACAGAACAAGTGTTCACGGTATGCGCAATGCTAAGGGAGACCCAAAGCCTGCTGAATGTGCAAGCTGTCATGGAAGTCATGGAATCCTTTCGGTTAAAGATGTAAGAGCTAGTGTATATCCAACAAATATTCCAGGCACTTGTTCAAAATGCCATAGTAATGTCGAATATATGAAGCAATATAAAATATCCACTGATCAATACGAAAAATATTCTAGGAGCGTTCATGGTATTGCTCTGCTTCAAAAGAATGATCTGGGAGCTCCGGCTTGCAACAGTTGTCACGGCAACCATGGGGCAGCACCTCCCGGTATAGAATCTATTTCAGATGTGTGTGGTTCATGCCATGCCTTAAATGCGCAGCTATTTTCTTCCAGCCCGCATAAAAAAGCATTTGACGAAAGACATCTTCCTGAATGTGAAACATGTCATAGTAATCATGATATAATTCCAGCAACCGATAAATTTTTAGGAGTTACACCTGGCGCTGTTTGTTTAAGATGCCATCAACAGGATAAATACTCCAAAGGTTACCTGGCCGCAAAGACAATGCGGCAATTAATAGATAGCCTTGAAGCTAGTGAAAAGTCCGCATCCACTTTGGTTAATGAAGCTGAACAAAAAGGAATGGAAGTGAATGAAGAAATATTTAAACTGCGGGATGCAAGACAAGCCCGTCTTGAATCAAGAACAATGGTGCATGCATTTGATGTAGAAAAATTCCGTAATGTTGTTGACAAAGGATTGAAAGTTACATCGGCTGTAAAAGTTGAAGCGGAAGCAGCAATTCACGAATATTATTTCCGCAGAATTGGTTTAGTTATTTCAGTTGTTATAATTAGTTTCCTTGCATTAATATTATATCTTTATATTAAACGAATTGAGAAGAAAAAAGAGAACACATAAAAATTAAAATATTTCTTGGTATTGATCCTTTGAAGTTTTTTTACTGATAAATTGGGTTTTCAAATAAATAATTGAGAGAACCTGTTTAATTCGTTTTGATTATAATGCAAGAGGTGCATTATGCAGGATTCTTTTCCTTCGAAAAATATATCTTCTGAAAATCTTGGAAATGAAGAGATAATATCTTTATTGAAAAATCTTGAGCGACGGATATCCAAAATTGAAAAGTATCTGGATCTTGAAACGGAATCAAAGACTGAAATTGTAACAAAAGCAAATGCTGTTAATATTGAAGTTCAGAATAAGGAAGAAGAACTGGAATATAAAATTGGGCAGTTCTGGCTTGCCAAAGCAGGCATTATCGTCTTAATAATAGGCATAGCATTCTTTTTAACTTTTCCATATAAAAATCTTCCTTTGTTTTTTCCTCCAATTATGGGGCTTATGATCTCTGCTGTCATTTATGGATTTTCAATTTACTGCAGAAAAAATTATTCTTATATATGCGGATACTTATTAGGTGGAAGTTTAACACTGTTATATTTTACAACATTAAGACTTCACTTTTTTAGCGTAAGTGAAGTTTTAAATGAAATTTCGGTCGAGTTAATATTGCTGCTCATTGTTGTTATTCTTAGTCTTCTAATTTCTATTAGAAAGCAATCGATCTATCTTTCGGCTTTAAGTATAACTTTTGGATACATCACTGCAATAGTAAGCGATAACTCATATTTCTTATTTATAACAGTCTTGTTGATGTCTTCGCTAATAGTCTTTCTTAAATTAAAGTATAATTGGGAATATTTAATTCACTTTGGAATTATTCTAACATACTTCACACATCTCATCTGGTTTTTAAATAATCCGTTGGTTGGTAAAACCATCCAGACAATAACCTCACCGCAATTTAATTTAATATTTGTTTTACTATATGCATTAGTGTTTGCATTAGGAAATATTATTGGGGGTGAAAAAGAAAAAACTCCTTACATCATTAGTTCCATTATGAATGCGATTGGAGCTTATTCCTTGCTGCTAATTATAACACTCTCGATGGCCGGTGAAAGCAAAATGATTTACAATCTTCTTGCTTGTGTTTTATTTCTTACCTTAGCAATTATTTACTGGACAAAACATGAAAGCAAATATTCTACTTTTATTTATGCGATGCTTGGATACTTAGCTTTAAGTGTTGCAATAATATTCCAATTTAATTCACCGAACTTTTTCATTTACCTCTGCTGGCAGAGTTTACTAGTAGTTTCCACAGCAGTGTGGTTCAGATCGAAATTTATAGTATTAGCTAATTTTATAATTTATGTTATTATTTTTATTGCTTATTTAGCTATGGAAGGTAAAATTAGTTTAGTCAGTATTAGTTATGGTATTGTTGCATTGTTAAGTGCCCGGGTTTTAAATTGGAAGAAGGACAGGCTTTCACTTAAAACCGAGCAAATGAGAAATGCCTATCTTTTAACTGCGTTATTTATTATCCCTTATTCTCTTTATCATTCAATTCCGGAAGGGTGGGTGAGCATTTCCTGGATATCAGCTGCAATCCTTTATTACATGATGAGCTTAATTTTAAGAAATAAAAAATACAGATGGATGGCACTTCTTACTCTTTTACTAACTTTAGGATATGTTTTTATTATCGGTATTACAAGTTCGGATCCAACCTATAAAATTGTTTCTTTCATAGTGTTGGGAGCGGTTATGATAATCATTTCACTTTTATATACGAAATTTAAAAATTAATTTAAAAAAATACTGAAATCATAAATCGTGATTTTAAACTTCCTTCTATTTATTATTCTTAAAACTTTACCCTGTGTAGGAAAAATTTGAAATTTATTGAATTGTCGAATACTTAAAATTGAATTGAGAAACTTAAACCACCTAGATTATTTCCGACTAGGGGAGTTATGTTTGTACTTTGACTGCCAGTATTAGAAAACCTCCTTCGATAATATTTACCAATCGTTGAACCTACAGCGTATGACATAAAAGCTGCGGCGACAGCATCTGAGAACCAGTGCATTCCACCTCTGTGAAAAGCAGAAACACCAAATATT
>Ga0307440_1000822_pt1 | contig 15352 bp, 11 predicted proteins | sample SalMarWE160410MG_FD_202150 | JGI IMG/M metagenome (GOLD analysis project Ga0307440, IMG submission 202150) | Salt marsh sediment microbial communities from the Plum Island Ecosystem LTER, Massachusetts, United States - WE1604-10 | ecosystem: Environmental > Aquatic > Marine > Intertidal zone >... | reverse complement strand
CCAGCTTGGCCATCACGGTGTTGAGCTCGAGGCGGTCGATGCCGGCGCCGGACTGGTTCCGGGCGTTGATCGTGACCCGGCCCCTGAGGCTGCGCGCGTCCACGGCGAGGCGCACGTTCGCGTCGTAAGTGGCCCGGATCGCGAGGCTGGTCCGGTTGACCGAGCCGGGGACGATCGCGCTGGCCGCGGCCGTGGTGGATTCGGGATTCGTCGCGCTGGTCCCGTCCGTCCCGACCGTCCCGGCCGTCCCGGCCGTGCCGACCGTCGCGGCCTCGGGGCTCGCGGCCGACGTGGGAGGCGGGGAGGGGATCGGCCCCGTCGCCGGCGGCACCGGGGCCTGGATCACGGTCGCATCGCTGGTCGTCGGCATCATGGCGGCAACCGGGACCGGCATCGCGGCGGTCGTTGCGAGGACCAGCGCGAGCAGCCGCCGCGTCAGGCGTCGGGTCGCGGACATGGCCAGATGGTAGTCGCTGACGGCGAGTCCGCCGCCGGCCCCCATGCTGTCTGCGAGGCGCCACGCTTGGCGCCAGGCTGCGAATCATCGCAGCGGCGGAGTCGACGGACGACGGTTGGGTCTCCGGGCAGCGGCGGTGGATACTGTCGCCATGCCCAACGATGCCGTGCGTGGAGACGGCGCCGGCCTGATCCGCGCCATCGCCGCCGTGCTCCCTGATCTGCGCCTGCTCACCGACGAGGTCGACCGCGAGTCCTACCGTCGCGACGAGACCGCGTACCTGGCGGCCGGCCTGCCGCTGGCCGTGGCCCTGCCGGATACCGCGGCGCAGGTCGCCGAGCTCGTCCGGCTGTGTGGTGAGCACGACGTTCCGATCGTGCCTCGCGGCGCAGGCACCGGGCTGTCTGGTGCTGCGGCGGGCATCGAAGGGGCGTTGACCATCGCCTTCACCCGGATGAACCGCGTGATCGAGATCGACCGGGCGAACCTCACCGTCACCACCCAGCCTGGCGTGGTCAACGCTGATCTCAAGGCCGCGGTGGCGGCGGAGGGCCTGTTCTACGCGCCGGATCCCGCGTCCTATGAGACGTGCACGATCGGCGGCAACCTGGGCACCAACGCCGGCGGCCTGTGCTGCGTGAAATACGGCGTGACACGGGACGCGGTGCTCGGCCTCGAGGTCGTGATGGCCGATGCGACGGTCCTCCGACTGGGCGGCAAGAACGTCAAGGACGTCGCCGGCTACGGCCTCATCCCATTGCTCGTCGGCAGCCAGGGCACGCTGGGGCTGATCACCGAGGCGACACTTCGGCTGCGTCCTGCGCCCCCGCCGCGGTCGACGGTGCTCGCCTTCTTCCCGACGCTCGAGGCGGCCGGCGAGGCGGTGGCCGCGCTGACCGCGAACGGCCTGGGTCCGGTCACGCTCGAGCTCATGGACCAGTTCACGATTCGGGCCGTCGATGACGTGCATCGCCTGGGCCTCGAGCGCGACGCGGCCGCGATGCTGCTGATCGAATCGGATCTCCCCGGTGAGGCGGGCACGGCCGAGGCCGACGCCGCCCAGCAGGGATGCGAGGCGGTCGGTGCGACGCTCGTCGTCCGGGCAGCCGACGCGCAGGAAGCGGAGTGGCTGCGCCAGGGCCGGCGGCTCGCCTTCCGGGCGCTCGAGGAGCTGGGTGTCGCCCGGATGGAGGATGTGGGCGTGCCCCGCAGCCGGGTGCCCGAGATGCTGCGCGCGATCGAGACGATCGGGGAGCGCCACGGCCTGACGATCGGCACCTTCGGCCACGCGGGCGACGGCAACCTGCATCCGACGTTCGTGCTGGATCGCGAAGCCGGCGACACAGGTCGCCTCCAGCTGGATGCGGCGCGGGCCGACCTGTACGAGGCGGCGATCTCGCTGGGTGGCACGGTGACCGGCGAGCATGGGATCGGCGTCGCCCGCCGGGACTGGCTCGTCCGTCAGCGTGGCGAGGCGGCGGTCCAGGTGATGCGCGCAATCAAGGGAGCGCTCGACCCGCGGGGTCTGCTCAACCCGGGGCGCATGCTCGCCTGACGCCGCGAAGCGCTTGCCCGGTCGCGGTTCAACAGGCCGCGGCTCGCCTGCTCGCCTGGTCGTGCGCCTGCTCGCCAGGCTGCCTGGCGAACGGCAGGAGCCTGATGGCCCGGGCCGAGACGCACGGGTCCCGGTGGGCGGCCCGACCCCCGCAGGTGGTGCCCGACGGCCCTCGCGGTGAGCTCCGTCGTGGCCCACGATCCCGACACCGCACCGGAGTCGCGTCATGAACCCCGCCGGCGTTCTCGTCGCCTACGCCAGCCAGTCCGGGTCCACGGCCGGGATCGCAGAGGTCATCGCCTCGGAGATCCGGCGAGCCGGCCTGTCCGTCGACTGCCGGCCTGCCAGCGAGGTCGACGACCTGGCCGCGTACGCCGCGATCGTCCTGGGCAGCGGCGTGTTCCTCGCGCACCGTGGCTCCGATGGCGGTGGCTTCCTGCCACGTCACGCAGCCGCGCTCGGGACACGCCGTGTGTGGCTGTTCACCGCCGGTCCGATCGGGCGCGGCCGGACCCACGACGGCGTCGTCGCGGGTGACGGCGCGGTGATGGACGTTGCGCGGCGCATCGGGGCTCGAGGCGCGGCAACCTTCGGGGCCATGGACCCGCGCACCGACGCCGATCCCCTGGAGCGACTCCAGCCGGTGGATCTGGTGCGGGTTCGTGGCTGGGCGCGCTCGATCGCCGACGAGCTGTCCGCGAGCCGCTCCTGCGCGACCGGGCAGGAGAGGGTCGCCGCCGCGATGTGACGCGATCCGGGATGGAGTTGCCCCGGTTTCGTGGACGGTGATGCGTCAGATGGCCTTGGCGGCCGGACTCGAACGATAGCGCTCCTCGAACTGCTCAGGACTGAGGTTGCCGAGGCTGCTGTGGCGCCGGATGCGGTTGTAGAAGACCTCGATGTAGTCGAACACGGCGGCCCTCGCCTCCTTCGGGGTGGCCCAGGACGTGCGGTCGATCAGCTCGGTCTCCAGGGTGGCGAAGAAGCTCTCGGCCATCGCGTTGTCGTAGCAGTCGCCGACCGAGCCCATGGACGCCGCGATCCCGGACTCGCGTAGCCTGCGTCCGAACGCCAGGCTCGTGTACTGCGACCCGTGGTCGGAGTGGTGGATGAGATCCGTGCCCGGTCGACGGTGGACGATCGCCGCGTCCAGGGCGGTCGTGACGAGCTCGGTGCGCATGTGGGTCGCCATCGACCAACCGACGACCCGGCGGCTCCAGGCGTCGACGATCGAGGCGAGGTAGCAGGGTCCCGAGCGCGTCGGGAGCTGGGTGATGTCGGCGACCCACAGCCGATCGGGACCGATGGCTGTGAAGTCGCGGTTGACGAGGTCGGGAAAGGGCTCGGCCGCCTCGTCGCGGATCGTCGTGCGGACGAACCGGCGGCGATGGACGCCCGCGAGATGGTCGGCCCGCATGAGCCGTGCGACTCGCTTGCGAGACACGTAGTGCCCGGCATCGGCGAGGTCGGCCCAGATCCGGGGCACGCCGTACGTCCCGCGGCTCCGGGCGTGGGACCGCCGGATCTCCGCGGCCAGTGTCGCGTCCGAGCGTTCCCTCTCGGACGGACCGCGTGAGCGCCAGGCGTAGTAGCCGCTCGGGGAGACTCCGAGCGCCGCGCAGAGGATCCGTACCGGATACCTCGCCTTCTCCTGCTCGACGAAGCGATACCGGGTCACCGGGTCCGCTCGGTCTCCTGAGCGAAGAAGGCGGCTGCTTTTCGCAGGATCTCCCGCTCGGTCTCGAGGACCTTCACCCGCCGGCGCAGTGCCTCGAGCTCGGCCCGCTCATCGGCCTCGAGTGGCATTCCCTCCGGTCGCTCGTGGGCCAGCCGGATCCACCGCCGCAGACTCTCGTTGCTGATGCCCAGCTCCATGGCGACCGATCGGATCGACTGGCCCGACGTCTCGGCGAGCCTCACGGCCTCGGCCCGGAACTCGGTGCTGTAGTGGGTGTGCTTCCTCCCCAACCTGGACTCCTTCCCGCGGACGATGCCGCGATGGTAGGTGTCCACGAAAGCGGGGTAGGTCCAGGATCCGGTGTGACAGCCGAGGTGTCACAGCCAGGGTCCAGGATCCGCGCCATGGAAGCTCGCATCCTCCCCCTGCCGACATCGACCCAACCCCGGACGCCGGCCCGAGGCCCGGTATCGGATGGTCCGAACGCGCAACGAGCCTGCGTCGACGTGGACGCCCGACGGATCGTCATCGAGCACCTGGTCCTGGCGGATCCGGTCCTGGCCGCCTCGCTTGCGGAACGAGACCCGGCCGAACGTCCCGCCGTGGTCGAGCGGGCGCTGCGGATCGGCCTGCTCGCCCTCCAGGACGCCTCGATGACGGTCGACGTCGATGTCGTCCGCCGCGAGTTCGACAAGCTGGTGGCGCAGACGAGCGCGGTCAACGAGCAGGCGGCGCGCGCCGTCGAGGACGTCCTGCGCGCCAACTTCGCGGATGGCGACGGGCGGCTGCCCCGCACGCTCGAGCGGTTCCTCGGTGACCGGGGTGCGCTGCGGCAGTTCGTCAACGAGCTGTTCGACGAGACCAAGCGGGACTCGGCGATCGGGCGCATCGGCGGCCTGCTGGGCCGCTATTTCGACGGTGACCAGTCGAAGCTGGCGCTCCTCCTCGATCCCACGCGGCTGGGCTCGCCGCTCCACCAGTTCCGCCAGGAGATCGCCGAGGGCTTCGCCGGGGTGCACGAGCGGCTGGCGGCGATCGAGGCGGCGTCGCGGGCCCGGGCGGACGAGCGCTCCCGTTCCGCCGCCAAGGGCGGTGACTTCGAGGACCTGCTGACTGATCTCCTGGGCGACATCGCCCGCGGTGCCGGGGACCTGCTCGACCGCACCTCGACCGAGACTGGGGCCGTGCTGGGCTCGAAGAAGGGCGACTTCGTGCTCACGGTGGACCCGCAGCTGGCGCGCGGCGCGGACCTCCGGATCGCGATCGAGGCCAAGGATCGCGCGATGTCGCAACGGGCCATGCGTGAGGAGCTGCGCGAGGCCCGGGAGAACCGGTCCGCCGCAGTCGCGGTGGCTGTCTGGTCGCCGGCGCATGCGCCGAGCAGCGTGGCTCCGTTCGCCCTGCTCGGTGACGACGTGCACGTTGTCGTCGATCCGGCGGCGCCGGATCGCGCCTATCTGGAGGCGGCCATCCGCCTGGCCAGGCTCCTGGCGCTGGGGACGCTCGACGTGCGCGACGTCGACGTGGACGCCGCGGCGATCGCCCGGGCGTTGACGGGCGTCCGCGAGCAGCTGGAGGCGATTCGTGCCCTGAAGGCCCAGCTCACCTCGGTCTCGAACGCCACCAAGGCGGTCTGGACTGGGCTGGACCAGTTGCGGACCGGGATCCTCGCCCGGGTCGGCGAGGCGGAAGCGGAGCTCCAGGTGGCGAGCTGCAGGGTCCCGGCCTGATCGCCCCTGACTCCGGGACCATGGCGACCGCCTGACCACCGGGTCATTCACAACCGGAGCCGAATGCGAGACCATGGTGCCGAGCACCGCCGGGCACGGTTCGGCGGCTGGACCTGGAGGTGGGATGCCGCGAGCCACGATCGCCGCCCTGGCTGCCATCGTCCTGCTCGCCGCCATCCTGTCGGGCGCAAGCCCGGCCGCAGCATCCGGCGCGGGACCTGCCTCCCCCGCGGCCGCCGCCGACACGGGCACGCCGGACACCTCACGGCCGCTCGATCCCACCAACCGCTGGATCGTTGTGCTCCGCAACGGATCGAGCGTGACCAAGGCAGCGTCGCGCGCCAGGGGCCTGGGCGTGGCTGCGGACCGCACCTTCCACAGCGCGATCCACGGATACTCCGCCAAGCTCAATCCGGCGCAGCTGGCTACCGTCCGCGCCGATCCCGACGTCGCGATGGTCGTGCCCGATGCCGTGATCAGGATGGAGGCCCAGAGCACGCCGACCGGCGTCCGCAGGATCGGTGGCACCGGCAACCCGATCGCCACGATCGACGGCGTTGATCAGCGCGTCAACGCGGACGTCGCGATCGTGGACACGGGGATCGACGCCACCCACAAGGACCTGAACGTCGTCGGTGGCCACAACTGCTCCTCGTCCAACCCCGACGGGTGGCAGGACGACAACGGCCACGGCACGCACGTGGCCGGGATCGTGGGCGCGATCGACAATGGGACGGGCGTGGTTGGCGTGGCGCCCGGGGTTCGCCTGTGGGCCGTCCGCATCCTGCGTGCCGATGGCAGCGGCCTGGTGTCCTGGTACGTATGTGGGCTGGACTGGATCGCGGCTCAGCGCGACCCAGCCAATCCCGACCTGCCGTTGTTCGAGGCGGTCAACATGTCGGTGGCCCGGCCCGGCTCGGACGACCAGAGCTGTGGGCTGACCAACGGCGACGTCATCCACCAGGCCGTGTGCCGGCTGGTGAGCTCCGGCGTTACGGTCGTGGCCGCCGCCGGCAACAACAGCTTCAACGCCTCGAGGCTCATCCCGGCCAGCTACAACGAGGTGATCACGGTGTCCGCTCTCGCGGACACGGACGGCAAGCCGGGCGGGCTCGGCGGCGGCCTGTGCTACTCGTGGGGCTCCTACGACAAGGACGATACCTTCGCCAACTTCTCCAACTACGGCCACGACATCGACCTGATCGCGCCCGGCAAGTGCATCTGGTCAACCCTGCCCGGCAACCGGTACGGCTACCTCTCGGGCACATCGATGGCGGCGCCGCACGTCACGGGTGCCGTCGCCCTGTACAAGGCGTCCCGCCCGTTCGCGACGCCGGCCGAGGTCAAGGCAGCCCTTCAGGCCATGGGCAGCCTGGACTGGAAGCTGTCAACGGACCCAGATCCCCACCACGAGCGGCTGCTCGACGTGTCGCATCTCGTCAACCTCGGCGATTTCATGCTGGACGGGACCTCGCCCGGCACCGTGGTGGGCCCGGCCGGCGCCTCGCTGACGGTCCGGGTCACCGTCGTGCGCGCCGAGGACGTCGCCGACGAGATCGACCTGACCGCAACCGCCGCTGCGCCGCTGGCGGCCTCGCTCGCGCCGGCGGCCCTGGTTGGTCTCGACCAGACGGCCTCCACGCTGACCGTCAACGTGCCCAAGTCCACGCCGTCGGGCACGTATGCGGTTTCCGTCTCCGGGACGCGGGGCGCCACCACGCACACCGTCCACCTTGCGGTCGTCCTCGACTCCGATCCGCCGACCGCGGGCGCGCCGAGTCTCAAGGCCCGCCCGGGCTCACGGTTCGAAACAACCTGGTTCCCCGCCCGGGCGACGTGGCCGGCGGCGACCGATGCCGTCTCCGCGATCACCGCATACCAAGCGCAGTGGAGGGTCGACGGCGGCGCATGGGGCGGCACGATCAGCCTCTCCGCGGCGACCCACCATACGGACCGGACGTTCACGGTGGGCCACGCCTACGCCCTGCGCGTCCGGGCCCGCGACGCGGCCGGTAACTGGAGCGCCTGGGCGACCGCCGATCCGTTCACCGTGCGGGTGACGCAGGACAGGAGCCGGTCGTGGTACACGACCGGCGTGTGGCATCGCTCCGTGTCGGGCAAGTGGTCTCGTCGCACGACCATCTACTCGACGCGGGCCGGCGCCACCGTGTCGCGCTCGTTCACGGGTCGCGGCATCTCCGTGATCGCAACCCAGGGCCGGAGCCGCGGCGCGGCGCAGGTCTGGATCGACGGCGTCCACGTCACCAACATCCATCTGCACCGCTCGAAGCTGCACCCACGGCGGGTCGTGTTCACGCGCACCTGGGCAGCGAGCGGGACGCATACGATCAAGATCGTCGTCGTCGGCAGTGCAAGGCATCCGCGGGTCGACGTCGACGCGCTGGTGATCACGAAGTAGGTCAGGCTCGCGGCCGCGGCCCTGCGCGCGCGGCGACCCGGCCGGTGGTCGGCCGCGGTTGCGATCGAATGGTAGGGTAACGTCCCGGTTCGCAGGGCGGCGCCGGGAGCCGCCATCGGACGACCGGGCGCGCGAGGTATCGATCAGCCCGTGGCACGCTCGATGTGGAAGGGCGCCATCCAGTTCGGCCTGGTCACCATCCCGGTCAAGCTGTATACGGCAACCGAGTCCGACTACACGATCCGGTTCAACATGCTCCACGAGACCGACCTGTCCCGGATCCAGATGAAGATCTGGTGCCCGCAGGACGAGCAGGTCATTTCGCGCGGCGACACCGTGAAGGGCTACGAGTACGCGCCCGACCAGTACGTGGTGATCACCGACGCGGACCTCGAGAAGGTCCCGCTCAAGACGATCCGCTCGATCGAGATCGAGCAGTTCGCGCCGCGTGACTCGGCCACCGCCGAGCAGGCACGGTTCATCAGGCAGGCCTACTACATGGAGCCCGACAAGATCGGCCGCAAGGCCTTCTACCTGCTTCGCCAGGTGCTTGCCGAGCGTGGGCTGACGGCGATCTGCAAGGTCGTCATCCGGGACCGTGAGGCGCTCGCCGCGCTCGATCCATTCGAGGACACGATGCTCCTCACGACCCTTCACTGGCCCGACGAGATCCGCTCGACCAGGGATCTCGACCTGCCCGCGGAGGAGTTCGAGTTCAAGCCGGCCGAGGTCAAGATGGCCGAGCAGCTGGTCGAGGCGATGACCGAAGCGTTCGACCCGGCCAAGTACAAGGACGAGTACCGCGAGGCGCTGCTCAAGGTCATTGAGGCCAAGATCGAGGGCGTCGAGATCGCCCAGCCGGCCCCGGTCGAGGAGAGCGCCAGCATCGTCGATCTCATGAAGCTGCTCGAGGCGAGCGTCAAGGCCGCGACCGACGCCCGGTCCGCCGATGGCGACAAGCCGGTGTCTGTGGCGGACGCCAAGAAGGAGCGAGCGGCGCGTGGGACGCGGTCCAGGGCGAAAGCTCCCGCGGCGAAGGCGAACGCCGGCACCTCCGCTGACGAGGAGGCCGGGGGTCGGCCCGCTCATCGCCGGAAGAGCGCCTGACCGAGGGACCCGACCGACTACCGGGGAGGCAGCCGGTCCGCAGCCCGTCGCCGGATCACCAGAGGCGCAGCTGGTCCGTCGCCCGCAGCCAGACGACGCTGATCGCGGCCTGCGCGATGCCGATGGCCCCGAAGATCGCCTGCAGGAATGAGAACTCGGGCATCACGACGAGCTGGACCAGGATCCAGATCACCAGACCGCTGCCCAGGATCCCGGTCAGCCAGGGTGCCGTCCAGTGGCGCACCACGATCAGTCCCGCGAGGATCAGCATCCCGACGCCATTGATCAGCAGCAGGTAGAGGCCCGGGACCAGGTACGAGCCGAACGGCGTGGCCTCAATCCAGCCAGACGGGAAGCCGATCGAGGCACCGGTCGTGTCGGTGACCAGCTGGAGTCCCACCGGGATGGCCCCCGCTGCGGTGAACAGCGCCAGGACGACGGCGAGCCAGACGTAGGCAGGCCGGTCGACCCTGGGCGTCGCGGGAATGAGCTGGGCGTGCATCGATTCTCCCTCATCCCGGGCTGGTTTGCCGGGTGCGACGAGAGTCTGGGTGCCCCGAACGGCGACCCCATGCGCCATCGGTCACCAAAGGACCGGCCTGCCGGCATGCGTCGGGCGTGGCCGTGGCGAATCCCGGTCGAGGATGCACAGGAGCCGATGAGACGATGCCGTCGGGGCGCTCAACGGCGCGCGACGCCGAAGGCGGCATACTCGACCGATGCCGCTCGAGGAGTACCGCCGCAAGCGCGACTTCGCGAAGACGCCCGAGCCGGCTCCGTCGGAGCCGGCGACGGATCGGACGATCGCGGCTCCCGCCGCCCGACGGCGGTTCGTGGTCCAGCGCCATCGCGCAACCCGCCTCCACTACGACTTCCGGCTCGAGATCGACGGTGTCCTCGTCTCGTGGGCGGTCCCCAAGGGCCCGTCCCTGGACCCGGGCGTGCGCCGCATGGCCGTCCACGTCGAGGACCACCCCGTGGAGTACTTCGACTTCGAGGGCGTGATCCCCGCCCGGCAGTACGGCGCCGGCGACGTCATCGTGTGGGACTGGGGAACCTGGGAGCCTGAGTCAGAGACGCCGGATCCGGGCGCTGCGGTGGCCAATGGCGAGCTGAAGCTCAGGCTCGCCGGCGAGAAGCTGCTCGGGCGGTTCACGATCGTACGCACCTCGCGCCGTCCGGGTGCCGCTCCCCGGACCGCGTTCGAGGACGACCGGGGCGAGCAGTGGCTGCTGATCCACAAGCGCGACGCCGATGCCGTGACCGGCTGGGACGCCGAGGACCACCCGCAGAGCGTCAAGTCGGGCCGGACAAACGACGAGGTCAAGGCCAACGCGCCGGCCATCTGGGTCTCGGGGATGCCGGCCGCGACCGCCGGGATCGACCTGACCGGTGCACGCGTGGCGGCGATGCCCCGCTATCTCGAGCCGATGAAGGCCACGCTCGCGACGAAGCCCTTCCGCGACGAGGGCTGGCTGTTCGAGGTCAAGTGGGACGGCTACCGGGTCGAGGCCGTCGTCCGGGATGGGCAGCTGGAGCTGTTCACGCGCAACGGCAACGACGCGTCGCTCTACTTCCCGCGATTCCTCGCACCACCGACCTGGATCGACGCCCGTGAGGCGATCGTGGACGGCGAGGTGGTGGCGCTCGACGAGGCCGGAAGGCCGGACTTCTCGCTGCTCCAGGAGCGAATCAGCGAGGGTCGCCGGGGGCGGGCCGCCGGGCCGCTCGTGTACCAGGCGTTTGACCTCCTGTACCTCGACGGGCGCCTGCTCACCGACGTCCCGCTCGAGCAGCGCAAGCGGCTGCTGGAGCTGGTCCTGCGCCCCAACGCTCACGCGCAGTACGCGAGCCACATCGAGACCGAAGGCATCGCCTTCTTCGAAGCCGTCAAGGCCCAGGGGATCGAGGGCCTGGTCGCGAAGCGGCGTCGGTCACGCTACGAGCCAGGCCGCCGGTCGACCGCGTGGCTCAAGATCAAGGCCCGGCCGGAGCAGGAGCTCGTGGTGGGCGGTTGGACGCCGGGCGAGGGGAGCGCGGTGGAGCTCGGTGCGGTCGCGGTGGGCGTGTACCAGGACGAGCGGCTGCGGTTCGCCGGCAAGGTTGGCTCGGGGTTCGATGGCCGAACGCGACGCGAGCTGCGCACGCTGCTCGATGCGCTCGAGACCGATGCGCCGCCGTTCGATCCGGCACCGTCTCCGGACTATCGCGGCCGGTGGGGAGGGGACCTGGCGGGCATCCACTGGGTTCGGCCGGAGCTCGTGATTCGGGCCGAGATCGGTGGCTGGACGCGAGACGGGCACGTGCGCCAGACGGCGTTCAAGGGGCTCGAACGCGGCCGGGATCCGCGCGAGGTGGTCCGGGAACGGGCCGTTGATCCGGCAGTCAGGAACCGCAGAGTCGTCGATGCGCCGTCGCCTCCTCCCACGACGGTGCCCGAGGCGTCGACCGGGGCAGGCTCGGGACTCATCGCTCCCGGCACGCCCGCTCCCGGCACGCGGGCAACGGCGCTCGGCTCGATCGTCCGTCCCGATCCGTCGTGGCAGGTCTCCGAGCGTGAGCTCGCAGTGCTCGACACGATGAGGGCCGATGGCGGCTGGCATGTCGCCGGCCAGAAGCTCAAGCTCACCAACCTCGACAAGGTCCTGTTCCCGCCGCGTGACGGCCTCGACGAGCCGCCGCTGACCAAGCGCGACTTGATCCGCTACTTCGCCCGGATCGCGCCCGCGATGCTGCCGCACCTGGCCGATCGACCGCTCAACCTCCAACGGTTCCCCAACGGCGTCGACACCAAGGGCTTCTGGCAGAAGGACATCCCGCCGCACGCGCCTCGGTGGCTCACGATCTGGCATGAGCAGGGCTTCCATGAGCGCGAGGACCGGGCGCCCAACGACCACCTGGTCGCGGATCGCGTCGCCACGCTGTGCTGGCTGGGCAACCAGGCGGCATTCGAGATCCACGCCTGGACCTCGACCATCGCGGACCCGTGGACGCCCACCCTCGCGCTGATCGACATCGATCCGGGCACGGCCACGACCTGGGACGAGACGCTGCTCATCGCCCGCCTCTATCGGACGGCCCTCGAGCACCTCGGCGTGCGCGCGTACCCGAAGCTGACCGGGAGCCGCGGCATCCAGGCGTGGATCCCGATCGAACGCGGCCGCTATACGTACACCGAGACGTCGTCCTGGGTGGAGAAGCTGTCGCGGGCCGTCGGCGCCTCGGTGCCGGGACTCGTGTCCTGGGAATGGGCAAAGGCGGACCGGGGAGGGAGGGCCAGGCTGGACTATACGCAGAACGCGGCGATCAAGACGCTGGTCTCCCCGTATTCCGTCCGTCCCCGGCGTGGCGCGCCCGTGTCCGCCCCGCTTCGCTGGGGGGAGCTCGACGATCCGGAGCTGCGCCCCGACCGCTGGACGATCCGGACGTTGCCCGATCGGGTCGCCGAGCTGGGGGACCTGTGGGCGGGGATCCAGGAGGATCGCCAGGCGCTGCCGCCGCTGTAGCCGGTTCACGCGCCATGTCGGGACAGCCCTCGCGCCTGGCACCTACCCACCGGATGGGTATTGATCTGCCGGCTCTTGGCCACCAACGCACGGCATGGGTGGTAACGCCCCGCGGCGTCCTCGCACGTGTCCTCGTACCCATCCCACGGGCAGCAGCGGAGGTGCACGACGCCGGACTTGGCCCAACACCCGCCAGCTGGGTGGAAGGTCAGGCGGACTGGACGGCCTGTGTGTGAAGCGACGGGCAGTGAGTGGGGGCCACCGGCAAACCGATGGCTAGCGCCCGGGTGGCGGGTATCCGGGCAAGTGGTCAGAGGCCGGCGCCGCGGCTTCGAGGAAGCGCCCCGACCACGCGCCGTCTATCCGCCGCGGGCGAACTCGATCAGCTCGGACAGATGGGCATTGGCCAGGCAGGTCCCGAGTCTCCCTCTCACGCCCGGCAGGGGGCAGGGTCGATGGCCCCGCGCTCGACCGGTCGACCGGCTCCGGGATCTCCCGTAACGAGGCTGCCGGGCTCGGCCGCTCCCCGGCGTCCCGGTTCGGGACCACGATGCTCGGCGACGGCCGACGGCCAGCGCCGGATCACCGTCACCGCCCAGGCGCAGGACTTCATCGCGCTCCTGGATCGGGCCGCCCGGCTGGAGCGCTGAAAACCGCGGGAGCCCGGAATCCGAATCTCACGGTAGCCGGCCGGTCGGGTCGATGGAGGAGCGCCGGTCCGGCCGGCCGGCAACGATCAGGTGGTGGGAGGCGGTGCAACGACGATCGGTGACGGAGAGCGTCGCTCAGCGCCAGGCTCGCAGCGAGCCCGGTGGCGGATAGGGCTGGCGGAAGAACCCCAGCAGCGGCTCGCCCGTCGACTGCGACAACCGGATCCGATCGCGCCAGGGACGCGATCCGTCGGCGTCGATCTCGGCCCGCAGCTCAACGTCGTCCCGGCCCGGGTGGTTGGGGTCGTAGATGCGGATGCGGAGCGCGGTGCCACTGTCGTCATAGCCGAACGCCAGGACCTGGTGGTTGTGGGTCAGGTTCCAGGGCGAGTCACCGGCGACCCGGATCAGACCGAGGGTCGACGGGTGCCCGGCGTCGATGTCGGCCTTGATCCGCGGCCACTCGTTTCTGATCGCGACAACGCGTGGCGGGTCGCGACGCAGGGCGCTCGAGACGCCCGTCGGCGGATCCGGGCGGAAGGCCTGGAGGTCGAAGAAACGGAGCGGGACGCGGAGCCAGTCGAGCGACTCGACCTGCCGGCGCACGATGGCCTGGAAGCGCGGGCTGCCGTTGGCGGGCTGCGAACCGGCCGGCATCGGGATCCCGGCCTCGAACAGGTCGCGGACGGTCATCACCATGCCGCCGCACAGTCCGGCCGACGCGTCACCGAAGCCCAGGATCGGCGTCCGGATGGGCCCGAACGTAAGGGTGGGGCCAGATGGCCAGCTGTTCGGAAACGGGAAGCCGTTGACGCTGGGCAGGAAGCCTGGGACCGCGTTGGCCGTCACCGATCGCCGCCTTCGCCCGCGTTCGCGAGCTCCTCGGCCAGCATCGCGGCCAGCTCCCGCGCGTTGGTCGAGCCGTAGTTCGCGTAGCAGTTGTTCATCAGCACGTGCGTGTCGCGTGCCTGCGAGGCCGCCTCCATCACGCGCGGGACCCACTCCCGCAGCTCATCGGGCTGGTACAGGTATCGGAAGCGCTCCACCGTCGGCAGCCCACGCATCGCCTCCCACGTGGCGCTGCGGCGGCCGTGGAACCGCACGACCGCGAGGTTCGGCGAGGTCGCGGCGACCACCGGCGGCATCGACGACTTGAAGCCCTGCGGCCCGTCGACCATGACCAGCGGGATGCCCTCGTCCTCGAGGAACCGGAGCGTGCGCTCGGCGTTCTTCTCGTTGAACCAGGTGGCGTTGCGGAACTCGACCGAGACCGGCACGCCGTACGGCTCGAGGACGGTCTTCGCCTCACGGATCACGTCCCGATTCTCGGATGACGTGTAGAACCATCGCGGGTACTGGAGGAACACGGCTCCCAGCTGGCCGCCTTCGGCGAGCGGGGCCAGGCCGTCGGCGAACTGGCGCCAGACCTCGGCCAGGAGCTCGCCCGGCAGGTCCCTGGCATACAGCCTCGCCTTGCCGGCGATCAGCGGAGGCAGCGCATCGCGGATCGCCCTGGGCAGCCGCTTCGTCTCGGTGGGCTGGCCGGTGAGCAGGGCGTGGGCCTTGATGTCGAACACGAAGTCGGGCGGCGTCCGCGCCACCCACAGCTCGGTCAGGCGACGGGAGGGGAGCGCGTAGTACGTCGCGTCTACCTCGACCACGGGGAAGCGCGAGGCGTAGTAGGCGAGCCGCTCCTCCGCGGTGTCGGCGTCGGACGGGTAGAACACCCCGGCCGCCGTCATCGTCGGGTCGGTCCAGGACGCGGTGCCCACGCGGATGCGATGCTCGGAGGGCAGCTCGATGGGCTCGGTGGCGGCGTCGTCGAGCTGGGCGGCCTCGAGCCGGTCGCGGGCAGCGTCTGGTCCCGGATCGTGCGTGGCACCCAGGTCGTCGGCCGGTCGATGCGGCATGGGCTGCAGGGTAGCGCAGCGGTCCGGGCCGGTCGCGGGCACGTTCTCGGATCCCCGCCAGATCGCCCGCTCACGCCCCCATCGCCCGTTCACGCGCGCGCGTTGCGAGCCCACCTGGCCAGCTATCCGCCACATGGGTCTTATCGCGGGGCCCCGGCCGGCACCGAGGACGCACCCATCTACCCGCCACCTGGGTATCGGGCCATCTGCGGGATGCCCGACCTGGCCTGACACCCGCCTCGTGGGTAGGTGATCAGGGATCGCGCCAAGCTCCTGCGTGGGTGGAGCGCTAGGCCAGTACCGACGTGGTCAAGTCCGTCGTCGATGCCCGCTCCACGGG
>Ga0307440_1000821_pt1 | contig 15365 bp, 13 predicted proteins | sample SalMarWE160410MG_FD_202150 | JGI IMG/M metagenome (GOLD analysis project Ga0307440, IMG submission 202150) | Salt marsh sediment microbial communities from the Plum Island Ecosystem LTER, Massachusetts, United States - WE1604-10 | ecosystem: Environmental > Aquatic > Marine > Intertidal zone >... | reverse complement strand
GGTACTTCGGGAACCTTTCCCGGGACCGAAAGGGTGAAAGGACATCCTTCGGCGTCTTCCAGCTCGGAAGTCAGCGGGTTTTGGTCAAAGGTGCCGAACAGCGCATAGGCCATACATATTTCCGGGCTGCCGATGAAGCTGCAGGTCCCCGGGTTGCCGTCATTTCGTTTGGGAAAATTCCTGTTGTAGGATGTGACAATGGAATTCCTCAATCCGGGTTCCATCCCCTCACGTTGCCATTGACCGATGCAGGGTCCGCAGGCGTTGGCAAGGACGGTCGCTCCCACTGCTTCAAGTTTCCTGAGCTGCCCGTCCCGTTCGATGGTCCCACGCACCTGCTCTGAGCCGGGGGTGATTAATAGAGGGATGCGAAGCCTAAGTCCTTTAGTTATCAACTCTTCGGCAATTATGGTTAAGCGCCCCAGGTCTTCATAGGATGAATTGGTACACGATCCCACCAGGGCATAGGTGATGTTGTTTGGATGCCCTTCCTTTTGTATATACTCGGACATGGCGGAGACAGGGTGGGCGCGGTCCGGAGAATGGGGACCGACAAGGTACGGCTCAAGGAGGTCAAGATCGATATCAATGACCTGGGAGTAGTAGTCTTCCGGTTTGGCAATAACCTCGTCGTCAGAACGCAGAAGATCGGAATATTTCTCGGCAAGATCGGCGGCCTCGCCTCGGCCGCAGGCTTGGAGGTAGGCATTCATCTTTCGATCGTATGGAAAAAGGGAAGTGGTTGCCCCGAGTTCGGCCCCCATATTGCAAATGGTTGCCTTGCCGGTACAGGAGATGGTCTCGGCGCCGGGTCCGAAGTATTCAAAGACCCGGTTTGTCCCTCCCGAACACGTCAGCATCCCGAGGAGATGCAGGATGACGTCCTTGGGTGATGCCCAACCTTTGAGTTCTCCTTTCAGCCGGACTCCGATAATTGTGGGATGGAGAACCTCCCAGGGCAGTCCGACCATCACGTCGACTGCATCGGCACCACCCACGCCCGAGGCAAAGGCCCCGAGTCCGCCGGCATTAGGGGTGTGGGAGTCGGTGCCCAGCATCATCAGGCCCGGAAAGGCGTATTGCTCGAGAACCACCTGGTGGATGATGCCGGCACCGGGCAGCCAGCAACCAAAACCGTAACGTTTGGAAGTGGAGGTGAGGAAGTCGTAGACCTCGCGGTTTTCAATCTTGGCGGAGGCCAGATCCGGACCGGCACCCTGCTTGGCACGAATAAGGTGGTCGCAATGGATGCTCACCGGGACGGCTGCTTCGTCTTTACCGGCCAACATGAACTGGAGAATCGCCATCTGGGCGGTGGCATCCTGAAGTGCGATTCTGTCCGGGCGGGTCTTGATATAGGAGCTGCCGGAAACCAATTGAGCATCCGTGACGTCGTCGAGATGACCGTAGAGGACCTTTTCGGCATAGGTCAGGGCCCTTTTGAGTTTTGAACGGACCTGTTCGGTATTGGTTTGCATCCTGGAATAGACATTTTCGATAAATTCGGCGGTTGAGTCGACTGAAAGGTTCATAGTTACTCCCAAATAGCTGGTTTGGTGCCTGATATAATGAGGAAAATTAGGCGCGAATTAGTTCTTCAATGACCATTTTATCGATAAAATCGAGGATAAACCGCTGTTGGACCGGTGTTGCGTAGGCAATGCATGAACAGTGGAGATTGGTAGTGCTGCGTACGAGGAGCTCGAAACGTACGCTTGCTTTTTCCACCTCAACAGCCAGGTGAAAAGGGCCGCATTTTTCGTGCGTTAGCTGATCGGCTGAGAGAAGGTCAGCGGGCAGGACTAACCAATATAGACCAATCATCGGTCCAGGTTTCAAGGAACGTCTTAAATAAGAATCGATATTATCTCTCTCCATTGGGGAGAGCTCGTCAATGACAATCTGGCGCATGGTGTGTTGAATGAGTTGAATTGATAAGGTTGCTTCCTGTTTTTAAATTCATCCTTAATGGGACGGGTCTCTTTGTTGTGGTTTGTACTCTCAGAGAAATTCCGCGGCAATTGCCGATAATGGGCTTCTTTCACTTTTGCTAAGAGTTACATGCCCATAGATCTGGTGTCCCTTGAGCTTTTCTATGGCATACGACAGGCCATTGGAAGAGGAGTCCAGATAGGGGTTGTCGATCTGGTTCGGATCACCGGTCAGAATCATTTTGGTGTTTTCTCCAGCCCTGGAAATAATGGTTTTGATCTCGTGGGGGGTAAGATTCTGGGCTTCGTCTATAATGATAAACTGTTTGGGGATAGAACGTCCACGAATATAAGTCAAGGCCTCCAATTCGATCTGTTGATCCTTGAGAAGGCGGTTGATTTTCTGCTGCACGGTACCTTCGTCGAGTTTGTGTTGCAGACGCATCAGATAGGTGAGGTTGTCGAATATGGGTTGCATCCATAGATTGAGTTTCTCGTCTTTTGTCCCGGGAAGATAGCCGATATCCTTTCCCATTGGAATGATGGGGCGGGAAACGAGGAGTTTTTCAAAACTGTTCTGATGAAGGACGCATTCCAGCCCTGCCGCCAGGGCCAGAAGGGTTTTGCCGGTACCCGCCCGCCCAATCAGAGTTACCAGATCGATCTCGGGATGCATGAGCAGTTCCAGGGCAATCCGTTGCTCTTTTGAGCGGGGACGGATATTCCAGGCTGTCTCGAATTTTGAGTTCAGATGGGTCAGGCTCTTTTGATTGACGGCTCTGCCGAGGCCGGAGTGTTTTGGGTCGTCCTTGTCCCGTAGCACTATGAATTCATTTGCTAAAAAATCAAAATTCGGATGTGTGAGCGTCTCATTTTTATAGAAATCGTCAATGACCTCGGTGGTGGTCTGAAATTCACTCCAGCCGGTATAGAGTTCATCGAAATTACACTTCTGTTTCTCAAAATCCATCACCTCGATACCCAAAGCGTCACCTTTCAGGCGCGAGTTGATGTCCTTTGAGACGAAGATGACCCGTTCACCCTGGGCGTGCAGGGAATGGGCAACGGCGAGTATCCGGTTGTCTGGTACCGACATATCCATGCAGGTTCCCGGCATATTTTTATGTTCGACGGAAATCTTCAAGATACCACCGTTTTCCATCTTCACCCCGTCTTTCAGGCTGCCCCGGGAACGGAGGGTGTCGAGCTGACGGATGACGTGGCGGGCACTGCGGCCCAGTTCATCGTTATGCCGTTTGAAACTGTCGAGTTCTTCAATCACAGTCATGGGCAGTATGACGTGATTATCGTCGAAGGAGGTGATGGATTCAGGGTTATGCAGCAAAACGTTGGTATCGAGGACAAAATATTTATGCTGTTTCTTCATATATCGAGCCAGGTCGTGTCTGAATTGAGGATTTCACAGCCGTCTTCCCGTACCACAACCATGTTTTCGAGTCGTACACCTCCCCAGTCGGGAATATAGATGCCCGGTTCAACGGTAACGACCATCCCGGCCTTGAGACTCTTTCGATTGCGCGAAGAGAGGCGGGGGGCTTCATGGACGGCAAGTCCCACCCCATGGCCAAGGGCATGGCCGAAATGTTTTCCATATCCGGCCTCGGCGATAACCTCTCTTGCCGCCCGGTCTACTTTTTGGGCGGATACCCCGGCCTTTATTGCACCAATTCCGGCCAGTTGGGCTTTTCGTACCAGCCGATGGATTTCGGTAAAGCGGGCATCGGCATGTCCGTTGGGAAAGGTTCTCGTCATATCGGAGCAATACCCATTCAGGACCAGGCCCATATCAAACATGAGGGGCTGATTCTTGAGCACGGGTACCTGTCCGGGCACGGCATGGGGTAAGGCACTGCGTCTTCCGGTGGCAACGATGGTCTCAAAGCTGGGGCCCTGGGCTCCGAGAACCCGCATGTGGGCCTCAATGGCCACTGCAAGATCGATTTCGGTCTTGCCTTCTCTGTCCTGGGCGTAGATATCCTGGAAGACTTTTTCGTTGAGCTTGACCGAGGCCCGGATCCTGTCGAGTTCCTCTTCGTCCTTTATGATCCGCATGTCCTCGACCAGGCCTGTGAGAGGGCGGGTCGTAATTCCCTGCTTCCCGCACTGTTCACTGAGCCTTCCTGCAAAAGAGAAGAGGGTGTAGTCACTTTCAAAGCCCAAGGTCTTGATTCCAAGATCCGGCAGCAGCTTTTTTAACAGGTCAAGCAGGCCCTTGGGGTAAAGGATGATTGTGGTATCGCGTGCTTCCGCTTCGGCCTGGAGCTGAAAACGGAAATCGGTCAGCAGGTGTATCCTACCCGATGACGGGATGAGCAGGACGCCTGAACTCTCGTCTATCCCGTGATCCGGTGCCGAGTAGCCACAGAGATAGCAGCGGTTATCAGGTTGGCTGATGAGCATGGCATCAAGCCTTTTGCGCCGCAGTGCCGCTTGAACTTTTTTGACCCGTTTTGAGTATTCCATACGTGAAAAATCCCGGTATCAGGATGAAAATCGTTGTTGGATCATTTTCTTCCGCTGATCCAGTGCCTGGTTGTATTGGTTGTTGAGATCACTCTGCATCCGTGACCATTCCTCCTGGTATTGCGGGTGCATTGCCGGATTCATCGTGACCTGGCCGGAAAGCTTCTCCTGCCCCTCACCCATTTTTTGTTCCAGTTGAGCGCGTATTGCCTGCTCCAGTTGTTGTTTCAACTGATCCTTATGCTGATTGTATTGCCCCAAAAGTTGCTTGATCTCAGAACAAACGGATGTGAGTTCTCCTGACGACTGTCCAAGATCCAGAAGACCCTGTAGGGCTTTATTTCCGGTCTCTATCAGATCCTCATCCCGGGGGAGCACTATGTTGCGCAGCAGGGTCTTGGCCATTCCGGCTCGGATACCCATCTGTTTGTCGGCAGGCTGTTGGAGAAGTTCCTTGGCAAGATTGCCGTCTGCACCGCTTAGAAAGTCGGCCGCCATCTTCATGCCAATTCGGTCGAATTCTTCATCGTTTCCCTGGTTTCCCGTCTCGGCAGCCATCTTTGCCGCCCGTTCCAGAACCTTTTCCATTGTACTTTTTATCTCTGCCATGGATTGTCTCAGGTTGCGGGCGGACTTGGATGTGTATGTTGCCAAGAAGCCCTATTGTTGGAGGTTTTACTACCTATTGCCCATGATGGAAAATGTACAACAGGACGCCTCGTAACGCAAAGAAAATCCATGGTATTCATACGGTCTTGTTCGTGGCAGCCGACATGATAAAAAGACGTCTCGGTTATTTCCGTGGGGCAGAGAGCCTCGCCGCAAAAAAACCGTCTGTTGATTCTTGGGGGCGGGGTTGAAAGAAACCGTCTCGAACCAACGGTCCTGCCGATTCGGGACGGAAAGGCGTGCAGTCTGTAAGTTTGAAAATCGGGTGGGAGGACAGGAAGTCGTGCACGATATCCTGGTTTTCTTCCGGTTCGAGGGAACAGGTTACATACACGAGGGTTCCGCCCGGTACCAGAAGTTGTGCTGCCAGAGCAAGCAGTTGTCGCTGGGTTTCGGCATAGCGATCGAAATCATGGGCCGACCGGTTCCAGCGGATATCGGGATGCCGGCGGATTACACCGGTTCCCGAGCAGGGGGCATCGATCAGGATCCGGTCGAAACGGTCCCGGGTCTGTCGTGAAAAATCGTGCAGGTTGCAGCAATGAAGGGAAACCGGCGGTTCCCGAAACAGCCGTGCCAGATTGTTTTTAAAGAGCTGAAGCCTTCGGGGATTCGGTTCCACTGCGGTAAGGCTGGTATCGAATCCGGCGGTAAGCTCGAGCATATGTGCGGTTTTGCCGCCGAGTCCCGCGCACCCGTCGAGGATACGGTCTGCCTGGGAGAAGGGGCCAAGAAGAAAGCTTACGAGTTGGGCCGATTCGTCCTGAACCTGAAACGCCCCTTGGTCATAGCCGGGGAGATCCTGGATAACACCATGATATTCGGGGAGGACCAGCGCTTGGGGAGCATGCAGACCCAAGCGGGTTGCGATGTCGCTTTGTTCGATTAGGACGCGAAGCTCATCTCGTGTCGTCACCAGAGGGTTTACCCGCAGAACGAGGGGGGGCTGCCTGTTATTGCAGGCACAGATTCTAAGCATCTCCTCTCTGCCGAATTGTCTCTGCCATCTATCCGTAAGCCAGGAAGGGTGGTTGGTAAAAGGCTTTTCTTCGAGACCGTCGGGTGACGGGAACAGGGCTTTTCTCCTGATGCAGTTTCTAAGAATTGCGTTAACCAGACCCTGGAGTTTAGTGGGTAAACGGGCGGCCTTGAGTGCATTGACCGTTTCATTCACTGCTGCGGATTCAGGGATCCTGTCAAGAAAGAGGGCCTGATAGAGGCCGACGGCAAGGGCCTGGTAGACAAAAGGATGGAGCTTATGCAGGGGTTGACGACAAACGAGCGCAAGGCAATAATCAAGATACTGGCGTCGGCGAAGTACCCCGTATATCAGGTTCATAGCCAGGTGACGGTCGTTTGGAATCAAGGTGCATTCTCTTGCCGTTTCCTCGAAGAGAATATCAACCGGAAGACTCGTCCGTTCCCGTTTGCGCAGGGTTTCAATGGCTGCAAAGCGAGCTGTTTTTCGGGAGGATTCCGACAACGGTATGGTCCTTTGACAGTGGTTTATATGAAAGGAGGATGCAGGACAATAGACATTTGATGGGGCTTTTTCAACCTTTTTGTGTCGCGTGATTGATCGGTTTCCAAGAGACAAAGGAAGGAGAAAAACATTTTTCGATAGACGGCTGGTTGTGCGTCAATGGAGTTGTGTAACGGGTAAATAGTCTTGCATATAAAGAGTAAATGGTTACAGTGAAAACCTGGTCGTTTCAGCCCGGATGATGGGCATAAAGATGGATGGGCTCCAAATTTGATGGCGTCGTAGAAATTCTCCATCCGGAGTCCCGCTATGTTCGCTTACCTGCTTCATTGCTGCAAATTTTCCATCCTGCAATTTGGAGTCGGGAGAAATATTTAAACCGGTATCAAAGGAATGAGACAGGAGATGAAACGGGTCGGAGTGGTTTTTCTGGTGTTCTTTTTTTCCCTTTCAGGAATGTCCATGGCGTCGACCAAGGATGATGTGGTCAGGAGAGGGCGTCTTCAGTGCGGTGTATCCACCGGTGTTCCAGGATTCTCCGATCCCGGGGATAAGGGAAACTGGAGCGGTCTCAATATCGATATCTGCCGGGCGGTCGCAGCGGCTGTTCTCGGGAATGCATCGAAAGTGACATACACGCCTTTGACCGATAAAGAGGGATATCCCGCTTTGCTGTCGGGAAATGTCGATATCCTGGTGAGGAATACACCCTGGACCTATACCCGTGATACCGCTTTGGGTGTGAGTTTTGTCGGGACCAGTTATTTTGATGGCCCGGGATTACTTGTTGCCGGGAAAATGAAAAAAAACGGTTTTCAGGATTTACAGGATGCCAAAGTCTGTATCAGGACCGGGAGTCGGGAAGAGCCGGAGATTGCCCTGTTTTTCAATCAGAACCATATTGAATATAAGAAGGTTCCGGTGGATTCCATGGACAAAGCGATAAAAGGGTTTGAATCGGGTTCATGTACTGCAATCGCCGGGACTCAGTCGCAACTCTACGGACTGCAGCGCAAGCTCAGCAATACCGTTCCCGTTTCCATCATTTCCGATCCTCTCACCATGGAACCGGTGGGACCGATTGTCCGTCAGGGAGATGATGGCTGGTTTGCCATTGTGAAATGGAGTCTTTATGCCATGATAGATGCGGAAGAGCTGGGTATAACCTCAAAGAATATAAACGAGATGAAGGCAAGAAAAGAGCCTGAAATCAGAAGTTTTATCGGTAAGGACGATGTGAAGGGTATCAGTCTCGGGCTCCATGATGATTGGGCTTTTCAGATAATAAAACAGGTTGGAAACTATGAAGAATCCTTTGCTCGAAACATAGGACAGGATTCGGTATTGAAAGGAGAACGCGGTCTGAACAGGCTCTGGAACAAGGGGGGACTCCTCTGGGCACCTCCAATTCGTTGAAGGCTAAAAATGCCAAATAAGCAAGGATTCATATGAATATTCTATGGTTGCAGCATGTGCCATTTGAAGGGTTGGGAGCTATTGAGCAATGGGCGGATAGTAAGGGACATGATCTATCCGTCACCCGTCTCTATGCAGGAGACCCTTTCCCGGATTTGGCGTCGTTTGCAATGCTTGTAGTCATGGGGGGGCCGATGGGGATCTATGATAACGACAAATATCCCTGGTTGGGTCCTGAAAAAGCCTTTCTCAAAACGGTAGTTGAGGCAAAGAAACCTGTGCTGGGCATATGTCTTGGTGCTCAGCTGCTGGCCGATGTCTTGGGTGCCGATGTGAAAGCAAATAAATATAAAGAGATAGGCTGGTTTCCCATTGTCAGGGTCGACAGTGTCCCCGACAAAATGCTAGAGGTTCTGCCCAAAACGCAGACCGTGTTCCATTGGCATGGGGACACGTTTGATCTGCCTCCGGATTGCTGTAATCTTTATACCAGTGAGGGGTGTCAAAACCAGGCTTTTATCTATACAGACCGGGTTATCGCCTTGCAGTTCCATCTGGAGACAACAGCGGCAAGTGCCCAATCCCTGGTTGCGGAATGTCGCCATGAGCTGGTAGCAGGGCCTTGGATCCAGACGGAGCAGGAGATCACTAACGGCATTGACAAACACTTTGGAATCAATCAGACCATGGGCAAGATCATGGACTATCTGGCAATGCTTGCAGCTAATTAAGTCTTTATCCCGGGTGGGCGATGAGGTATTGCAATGATATTTCGGTCCAATGACAGGGCCGGATGCCGATTGAGGTGAGGAATATGCAGATTAAAAAACAAATCCTGGTAATGATCGGTTTGGCTGTTTTAACCGTTTTTATCGGAGGGCTTTGCAACGTCGGGAGGGCTGAAGAAAGTCAAGGCCCTTGGCATAAGGTCGGCACTAAGGTCAAAGAAACCGTAGAGGCCGTTGGTGAAGCTGGCAAAAAAACATATCATAAGACCAAAGACGAGGGTTCCAAGACCTGGAAAAAAGCCAAAGATGAAGGCAAGAAAGCCTTGGAAACGGGCAAGAAAGAGAGCAAGGGCTTCTGGCATTCAGTTAAGGATACGGTGATTAGGTGGTACGAAAAAGCCAAGGCAAAGGTCCACTCAGCCACTGCGCCGGGGGATGAGCCCGGAGAGCAGCAAAAACCTGCTTCTCCGACTCCTTCGCCGCCGCAGTAATTTTTTTAAAGAATATTTAAAAAAGAGGGGTATGCTGATGTGTACTCGCCATACCCCTCTTTCCTGAGCCCGTCCAAAAAGAATGGTGAATTCCTCCCTCTCCTTTTCAATCGGACCGTTTTAACCTGCCCGAAGGGCGAAAAACACAGGGAATAACCAATTCACTGCTGGTATAACGTGTCCTCCTGAGCCAACAGGAAGATCATTGCATAACTCTACTCTATTTTTAAATATAGAGTTATGCCTGTGAAGCCTGCTCCAGAGCCACCGCTACAGCTACCGAGGCACCGACCATCGGATTGTTCCCCATTCCGATAAGTCCCATCATCTCAACGTGGGCCGGAACAGAGGACGAACCTGCAAACTGGGCGTCCGAATGCATGCGGCCAAGCGTGTCGGTCATACCGTAGGAGGCTGGGCCCGCGCCCATATTGTCCGGGTGCAGGGTTCTTCCGGTACCACCGCCGGAGGCTACGGAGAAATACTCTTTGCCCTGCAGGATGCACTCTTTTTTATAGGTCCCGGCGACGGGATGTTGAAAACGGGTCGGGTTGGTGGAGTTGCCGGTGATTGAGACGTCAACCCCTTCCATATGGTTGATTGCCACGCCCTCGCGGACATCGTCTGATCCAAAGCAGCGGACCTTGCCGCGGTCGCCGTCGGAGTAAGGGGTCTCCGAGACCACCTGGAGTTTGCCAGTGGCATAGTCGAATTGGGTTTGTACGTATGTGAAACCGTTGATCCGGGAGATAATTTTAGCGGCGTCCTTGCCCAGACCGTTCAGGATAACCTTCAAGGGACTCGTCCGGACTTTGTTTGCCGATTTGGCTATACCGATGGCACCTTCCGCAGCAGCAAAGGATTCATGCCCTGCCAGGAAGGCGAAACATTTGGTTTTTTCTTTTAATAGCATCGAGGCCAGGTTGCCGTGGCCGATTCCAACTTTTCTGTCATCGGCAACCGAACCTGGAATGCAGAAGGCCTGAAGCCCTTCGCCTAAGGTCGCGGCGATGTCGGAGGCCTTGGTCTGGCCTTTTTTGATGGCTATGGCAGCCCCAAGCGTGTAGGCCCAGAGGGCATTCTCAAAGCATATGGGCTGGATGCCGCGGACGATTGATGCCGTGTCGACGCCGTAATTGTCACAGATCTTCTTGGCATCCTCGAGGGTTTCCATGTCATATTTTTTTAGGACCGGAATGATCTGGTCGATCCGTCTCTCATAACTTTCAAACAGTGCCATGCTCCCCTCCTTATTCTTTTCGCGGGTCAATGGTTTTGGCGGCTTCCGCGAAGCGGCCGTAGGTCCCGGAGGCTTTTTCCAAAGCTGTTCCCGGCTCCTCGCCCTTTTTGATCATGTCCATCATCCGGCCCAGATTGACGAATTTGTAGCCGATGACCTCATCCTTTTTGTCGAGCGCGATATCGGTGACATAACCTTCAGCCATTTCGAGATATCTCGGACCCTTGGTGTTGGTTCCATACATGGTTCCGCAGACCGAGCGCAAACCTTTTCCGAGGTCTTCCAGACCAGCGCCGATCGGCAGTCCTCCTTCAGAGAAGGCGGACTGGCTGCGGCCGTATACGATTTGCAAAAACAGCTCACGCATGGCAACATTTATGGCATCGCAGACCAGGTCGGTATTCAAGGCCTCGAGGATGGTCTTCCCGGGCAGGATTTCCGAAGCCATGGCTGCGGAATGGGTCATGCCGGTACAGCCGATGGTCTCAACCAGGGCCTCTTCGATGATGCCATTTTTGACGTTCAGGGTCAGTTTGCATGCTCCCTGTTGGGGGGCGCACCAGCCGACTCCATGGGTGAGGCCATTGATGTCGCCGACCTCTCGGACCTGGGTCCATCCACCCTCCTGGGGGATGGGGGCCGGTCCATGATTCGTCCCAAGGGCCACATGGCACATTTCCTTGATTTCAGAAGAGTATTGCATGGGATTCTCCTTTGAATAGAATTGTCAGACAATAACTGTCAGGAAAGATTAAAACATGTAAAACGGATATGATAATACCACTATTGCCTCAGAAAACATGGAATTTCTGTGCAGTGAGCAGAAAAACGGGATAGGTCTGCAGTTCGTGATCGTCACCTGTTTTGCTGATGGTATGTACCGTTTCGAATTGTATTGAGGAAAATCCCAGATTTGTAAGCGTGGCAGCAAGCGCCTTCCGGCCGAAACCATGGTGTTTCTCTCCGGCGCCGGCAGAGTGGAAGGACCCGTCTTCACTGTCGAGATCGGCTATCACCAGATATCCGTTGTCATTGAGTAATTCCCCAAGATTTCTGAGGATTTGTTCCGTGTCTTCAATATGGTGCAGGGTCATGGCTGAAAAGATCAGGTCGAAATGCTCATCGAAAGAGTCGACGGTAAGATCCAGATGACGGGAGGATACGTTTTCAAAGCCCAACTCGTTAATCTTGTCCTGGAGGACCTCCAGCATCCCGGTGGAGGTGTCCACCATGGTAAGTGAGCCCAGTCGTGGTGCAAGAGAAAGACCAACCAGCCCGGTGCCGCACCCGTACTCCATTGCCTTCATGTTTTTGTTCAGGGGAAGCAGGCCGATGGCTTTGGCGATTGCCTTTGCCAGTTCCTGACGTCGTTTTTTTTGGTCCCATTCGCCTGCTGCTTTATCAAAATGTTCCTGTGTCATTACTAGAGCTCCGTTAATTTGGTAAAGAGGTCTTTGTCCGCTTCTATTTTTGAGCGATTACCGATGGCTGCACGGTAGGTCCTCATCTCTTCGAAGGCAGGGGCAAAGGCTCTGAGATCGGCAATCGTGGTCGAAACGATCTCTTTGAGTCGTTGCTGTTTATAGTCGGTATCGACACCGCTCAGATATTCGTTGCGGGCGGTTGCTCCTTTGGCAGCCGGACTTTGGTGGGGATCGAAGTTGCCGTATGTGCCGATGACAAGCTGCTCCAGGACCTTCCTGGGGATGTCGAGTTTGTTTATAATTTCAGGAACTTTGTCGTAGGCCATATAGGTTTTTCCAACCTGGGGATCGCGGTAGCTGACCATGGCCAGGTTGCCCGTGATATGGCTAAACTGGATGAAACATCCATATGCGCCCCCCATCTGTCGCACCGTGTTCCAGAGATAGTCCCTGGAAAGATAGGTTTTTAAAACCTCAAAGTGACCGTTATAGCCTGAACCTTTTTCTAGGAGCGCACCTCCCTGGGCTGCAAAGACAACCTCTGAGGAGGTGATGAAAGCCTCATGCTCGGGGATATCGAGAGGGCGTATCACCTGTTTTGTAACCGGTGTTACGGCGAGCGGCTCGACAAGGCAGCTACCGATTCTGCCGAATTGCTCGATTTCTTCGGCTTCACCGGTGACACCCATGACCAGATTGGCCCGGTTGAAGAGCAGACCTGCGATTTCCTGCAAAGAGGCAAGAAAGGACTCTTCCTGTTCAGGGTAGTTTTTGGTCAGTTCCTTGACCTTTAGGTAACAGGTGGAGCCACCGAACAGCTCGTTATATCGTCCTGCCATGCCCAGGTGGGAAAAGACGCGAAGCAAGGGGAGATTGTATCCCTCACTTTGAGCCGAATGTTCATTCCAGGCAAACTCCCTGGCCACGATTTCCCTGATCCGGTTTCTATCCTTAAAGGAGGGATTTGAAAAGATTTCCGCCACCAGGTCCAGAGCCCTTTCCAGGTATTCCGGCAGGCACTTGAGGTGTAACCAGAAGATGGGCCGGACCTCATCCGGGGCGTTTCTTTTTCCGTAGGTAACCAGGGAATGGGAAAAACCGCCGGTGGTTGTGGCGATTTCCTTGGCAAAATGGACATAGTCCATCTTTTCGGTACCGATCTCAGTTATGATGGTGCCGAAAAGGTCGAGCCAGGGCAGGAGATGGGACGGAAGACAGGAGAAATCAAAGCCGATATCCAGATAGCTGATATGATTAGTGACGAGTTCGCTGACAAGGACTTGGGTGCCGAATATCTCAGTCGGTTTGACGGCATGGAAATCGACTTCGGCCAAAAGATCGGAAATCGCCAGCTGGGGAAGAAGAGCCAAGGTGTCGGCGTCGTTCGGGGTCTGCTGCAGCTGCTGCAACTCCACGGTTCTTTTGATCAGGGATTCCCGGTCGGAAGATGAAAGGGTTTGGGCATATCCATCCAGTCTCCGTTGTTCCTCCTGTCGTCCCTCCATAAGCTTTTGGGTATCCGGTACCAGGGTTACGACCACGGTTGCCTGGTTGTTCAGGAGGTGGGAGTGAATAAGATCTTCAAAATATCTGGTGCTCAGTGCCTTTTGGCGTATGGTGCGGAAAAGCTCTTCGCATACCAGATTGTCGAAAGGATTGGTTTCGAACTTGAAGGCTACCATGGCTTTGCCGATCAGGTCGAGTCCGCGCTGGGCCTTTGAGGATTCCTCCCGGACGCTGAATTCGTATTTGTTCAACTCGGAGAGTACCAGATCGCGGTCGAGGCCTTCCTCGGCCATGGTCTTTAAAGTGGTAGTGTACAGATGAAGAAAATCATCACGGTGTGCTTCTTCACTGCCGACCAGATAAGTGGCCATGAAGGTCTTAAAGGAAGAGGATGAGAGATAAAATCCACCGAAATCTTTGCACAATCCACTTGAAACAATGGCATTTTTAAGTGGCGAGGCATCGGAATTGTAGAGAATGTTGGCAATAATCTGGAAGGCGGCATTTTTCTCCTGATCGAGAACGTCCGAGACGCTTGTTCCGACGGCAAGAAAGGTCTTGCCTTCCGTATTGTTCTGCTCGACGGCATAGGTGTCGGTGATGAATACAGGCTCGGTGATCAGCCGTCCCGGCTCTATTCGCCGTCGATCCTCCGGTTGGGTGAATTGGCTCAGAAATTTGCTCTGCAGATAGTCCAGTTCGTCGGTGAGCGGTGCATCCCCATAGACGAAGAAGATTCCGTTTGATGGATGATAGTGGCGTCTGTGAAAATCGCAGAACTGTTCATAGGTGAGATCAGGGATGTTTTTCGGATCGCCGCCGGATTCATGGGCATACGTTGAACCGGGCATCAGTCCTCCGAACATGTGATGGAAGATCAATCGGATCGGGTCGGAAAACGCCCCTTTCATCTCGTTATAGACAACCCCCTGGAAGGTCAGCGGGGCGTCGGGTGCCTCCTGATGATAATGCCATCCTTCCTGTTCGAAGGTTGTTCGCTCCAGCAGAGGGTTGAAAACCACATCGCAGTAGATATCCATCAAGTTGAAATATTCTTTCAGATTTCTCGTCGCAAAAGGGTAGTAGGTGATATCCGAACCGGTCATTGCGTTTAGAAAGGTCATCAATCCACCTTTGTTGACCTCTCCGAAGACATCCTTGACCGGATATTTTTTCGATCCCATCAATACCGAATGCTCGAGGATATGGGCGACTCCGGTCGAGTCCGTCGGAATGGTATTGAAGGCGGCGGCAAAGGTCTTGTTCGGGTCGTCATTTTTTATGGCCAGGAGCGGACAACCCAGAAGCGTATGTTCAAAAAGAAGGACCTTGGATTTTATCTCGTCGACGACCACTGATTTTTTCAAGAGGAAATCTGAATAGGTTTTCCCGGGAGTAAAAGGCATAAGTACTGCTCCTGTAAGTAGATGATGAGTGTATCTTGTCAAAAGGTTCCGGCTGAATCCAGCATCAAGGTCACAGGTCCGTCATTGACCAGCTCCACCTGCATCATGGCTCCGAATCTGCCGGTTGCCGCCTGGATACCGCTTCCCCGTATCATTTGTACGAAGTGTTGGTAAAGCGGTTCTGCTGTTTCCGGTCGCGCCGCCGCCGAATACCCGGGACGCCTCCCTTTTCGACAATCACCATAAAGGGTGAATTGCGAAACAATAAGCATCTCGCCGCCGATATCCACAACCGAACGGTTCATCAGGCCACGTTCATCTTCAAATATCCTGAGTCCTGCGATCTTTTCAGCCATCCATCGGGTCTCTTTTTCCGAATCTTCGTTGTGGATGCCTACAAGAACGAGGAGTCCCGTTCCGATGGCCCCAACCAGTTCTCCATCGATCGTAACCTGGGCCCGGAAGACCCTCTGGACTACACTTCGCATACTCTTCTCATTTTTAAATCGGGCACCATACCAAACCGCTTTGGGCCGAAATCCTCATGTTTAGCCTCAAAATTTCATTTCACGGCTGCCCTGGAATCG
>Ga0307440_1000820_pt1 | contig 15367 bp, 12 predicted proteins | sample SalMarWE160410MG_FD_202150 | JGI IMG/M metagenome (GOLD analysis project Ga0307440, IMG submission 202150) | Salt marsh sediment microbial communities from the Plum Island Ecosystem LTER, Massachusetts, United States - WE1604-10 | ecosystem: Environmental > Aquatic > Marine > Intertidal zone >... | reverse complement strand
GGTGAGTACGTGAAGGGCTACCAGCGTCTGGTCGGCGCCGTCCGTGAGGCGCGGGAGGCCGGCATCCTCGGCAAGAACGTGCTCGGCACCGAGGTCGAGGTCGACATCACGGTCCACCGCGGCGCCGGCGCCTACATCTGCGGTGAGGAAACGGCGCTGATGAATTCGCTGGAGGGGCTGCGCGGCAATCCGCGGCTCAAGCCCCCGTTCCCGGCGCAGGCGGGCGTCTACGGATTGCCCACCACCATCAACAACGTGACCACCATGACCAGCGTGGTGCACATCATCACGCGCGGCGCGCACTGGTTCTCGTCGATGGGGACCGAGGACAGCAAGGGCACCAAGCTCTACCAGATCAGCGGCCCGGTGGAGCGACCCGGCGTGTACGAGCTGCCGATGGGGGCCAGCTTCCGCGAGCTCATCTACGATCTGGCGGGAGGCCCCAAGGGCGGCGAAGCGAAAGGGTTCTTCCCGGGCGGTTCCTCCACGCCGCCCCTGCCCTGGACCGACGAATACCTGGACATGGCCATGGACTACGGCTCGCTCGCCAAGGCGGGTTCCATGCTCGGCACCGGCGGGGTCATCGTCATCCCCAAGGAGAAGGACATCGTCGACGCCATGTACAACGTGGTGCGCTTCTACGCGCACGAGTCGTGCGGCAAGTGCACGCCGTGCCGTGAGGGCATCTCCACCTGGCTGCCGAAGATGTACCAGAAGCTGCTGGCGGGCCTCGGCACGCGCGAGGACCTCGACCTGATGGAGGAGATGGTGCGCAACAGCCGCGGCACCGCGTTCTGCCCGCTGGCCGACGCCTGCGCCATGCCGGTCCAGGCTAGCTTCAAGTGGTTCCGGGACGAGTACGAGTTCATCGTCGACAACGGCAGGCCCATGTACACCAAGAACGACTGGTGGGAAGCATGAAGGTAACCGTCAACGACGTGTCGATGGACTTCCCGCAAGGGACCAGCGTCATCGATGCCATCTTCGCCGCGGGCTACGACGTGCCCTACTTCTGCAGCCAGGAGTACATGTCGCCCATCGGGGCCTGCCGTATGTGCCTGGCCCGCATCGGCGCACCGCGCAAGGACCGCGAAGGCAACTGGATCCTCGACGAGGAGTCGGGCGAGCCCAAGATCTTCTACTTCCCCAACATGATGGCGACCTGCACCACCCAGGTGATGGAGGGGATGGTCGTCGACACCCTCTCCGAGGACGTCAAGAACATCCAGGGTGGGATGGTGGAGTTCACCCTCATCAACCACCCGCTCGACTGCCCGGTGTGTGACAAGGGGGGCGCCTGCGAGTTGCAGGACCGTGCCTACGAGTACGGCACCGGCTTGAGCCGCTTCGACTTCGACAAGCGTCACCAGGAGAAGCACCATCCGCTGTCCGAGCTGATCACGCTGGACCGCGAGCGCTGCATCCACTGCAAGCGCTGCGTGCGCTACTTCGAGGAGGTCCCCGGCGACTCGGTGCTCGACTTCATCGAGCGCGGCGGACACACCTACATCGGCACCCTCGATGACGGGCTGCCCAGCAACTTCACCGGCAACATCACCGACATCTGCCCGGTGGGCGCGTTGCTCGACACCACCAGCCGCTTCCGGGGCCGCAACTGGGAATACCAGCACACCCGCTCCACCGGCATGGACGACGCATCGGGCAGCGCCATCATGATCGACGGCCGCACCGGTCGGATCGAGCGCATCAAGGCCGCGCTCCACCCCGACGTCAACAAGACCTGGATCGACGACGGCACCCGCTTCGGCCACGAGTACGTCAACGCCGAGGACCGCGTGCGCTCGCCCCTGATCCGGCGTGACGGTGCGTTGACGCCGGTCACCTGGGAGGAAGCGGCCGCCTTCATCCGCGATCGGCTCTCCGGCCTGAGCGGCAAGGACATCGGCATCGCGCTGCGCGCCGACGCCACGCTGGAAGAGGGGATCGCGGCCAGGGCGCTCGCCGATGCGCTCGGCACCGGGCAGCTCGATCACGCTCCGCGCCCCGCGGCGTCGGTCATCCCCCAGCAGAGCCCTGCCACCCTGACCGACCTCGCCACCGCCGATGCCATCTTCGTCGTCGGCGACGTGACCGAGGAGGTCCCCATCGCGGACCTGCGCATCAAGGACGCGCTCAAGGGCGTGACGCCGCCCGCGATGATGCAGCACGGTGTGCCTATCGCCGACCTGCGGCTCAAGGAGCACCCCGTCCTGCAGCGCGAGAAGCTCACCGTCGCGGCGCCCTACCGTGTCGACCTGATGAAGCACGCCGGACGCGCCATGCAGTACCCTGCCGGCGGCGAGGCCGCCCTGTTCCAGGCGCTGCAGGCCGTGGCGGAGGCCGATGACGCCGAGGGCGGGCTGCGCCTCGACGAAGCGCAGCGCGCCGGCCTGGGCTCGAGCGTGGAGGACGCCACGGCGCTGGTGCAGCGCCTGCGGGCGGCCGATAACGCCGTGCTGGTCTACGGCGGCTTCGTGCTGGCCAGCCGTGAGGCCGCCGCCGCCGCGGCCGGTTTCGCCAAGGCGGTCGGCGCCAAGGTCATGATCCTCGGCCCGATGGCCAACAGCTACGGGCTCGAGCTCGCCGGTGTCGGTCCCAGCCACGCGCGCTACGCCTACCCCGACATGCTCGAGGGCGCACGCGCGTTGATCCTCTCGAACCTCGACCCGGCACAAGACCCGGACGTCCGGACGCAGCTCGAGCAGAAGGACTTCCTGGTGGTCCACGACCTCTTCATCACCGAGACGGCGCAGCTCGCCGACGTGGTGCTGCCCGCCAAGAGCGTCTTCGAGAAGGACGGCACCACCGTCAACCTCGAGGGTCGCTTCCTGGGCGTGCATGCCGCGCCGATCGAAGGCGGCGAGAGCGAGGACTTCGTCGGCCTGGTGGGCGCGCTGGGCGAGGCGCTCGGACAGCGGCTCGAAGGCCGCAGCGTCCGCAGCGCGCGCCGGGTGCTGCGCAAGCGCTTCGAGATCGATCCCGCCGAGCTCGGACCCACGGGGCAGCTCTATCGGCCCAAGGGGCGGACGACGGCCAAGGTGACCATCCGCAGCAGCGAGGCGGTCGATGGCAACGTGCTCGTCACCCCGAGCATGCTGCGCATCGAGTATCTGCACCGCAATCCCCATCTGAACGCCCTCAGCGGCGGCCCGCGCCTCCGCATGGGTCCCGCGGACGCCGCGCTGAACAACGTCGCCGATGGCGCCGCGGTCAGGCTGCGGGTCGGCGGCGTGGTGCGGCGAGCCACGGTGTGTGTCGACGACAAGGTGCCGCCCGGGCTGATGCTGCTGCCGACGCTACCGGAGCAGCCGATCGGGCTGGCCAGGGCCGACCTGAGCACGCTGGTGCGTGACGAACGCGAGCTGGAGGTGGCCGGATGAGCGACCCCCTCTGGGTGACCCTCATCAAGGCCTTCGTCCTGGTCCTGGTGCTGCTGGGCGGCTTCGCCTACATGACGCTGGTCGAGCGGCGCCTGCTGGGCGCCTTCCAGCATCGCATCGGCCCCAACCGGGTCGGGCCGTTCGGGCTGCTGCAGCCCATCGCCGACGCCATCAAGGCGATCTTCAAGGAAGACATCATCGTGTCGGCCGCCGACAAGGTCGTCTACGTGCTGGCGCCGGCCATCAGCATCACCTTCGCGCTGGTGGCCTTCGGCGCCATCCCGGCCGGGCCTGCCAAGAGCCTGTTCGGCGCCAACCCCTGGGTCATGAACCTCGACATCGGGGTGCTCTACGTGCTGGCCATGACCAGCGTCGGCGTCTACGGCATCTTCCTCGGTGGGTGGGCGTCCAACAGCAAGTACTCGCTGTTGGGCAGCCTGCGCTCTAGCGCTCAGATCATCAGCTACGAGCTGGGCATGGGGCTGGCGGTGCTCTCGGTCATCATGATCGGCGGCACGCTCAACCTCCAGAAGCTGGTGCAGCTCAACGTGTGGTCGATCAGCCCGTGGCTGTGGCCCGGCTTGATCATCGCCTTCGTGGCGTTCCTGATCGCCGGCACGGCCGAGATCAACCGCGTGCCCTTCGACCTGCCCGAGGCCGAGCAGGAACTGGTGGCGGGCTACCAGACCGAGTACACCTCGATCAAGTGGGCGCTCTACCAGATGGCCGAGTACGTCAACATGTTCACCTCGGCCGCCTTCATCAGCACGCTCTTCCTGGGCGGCTGGCGGGCGCCCGGTTTCTTCAACGCCATCATCCCGGGCATGGCCAGCTGGCCGATCGTGTGGCTGGTCGTGAAGATGGCGCTCTTCATCTTCCTGTTCATCTGGCTGAAGGCCACCTTCATGCGCCTGCGCTACGACCAGCTGATGCGCTTCGGCTGGCTGTATCTGTTCGAGATCGGGCTCTTCGGTGCATTGCTGACGGGGGCGGTGATCGCCTTTGTGCTGTGACGCGACGCGAGTGCGTTCCCACGCGCAGGACCACGCGCCCGGGAACGGGCAGGAAGACCCCGGCACCATGGGAGGTGCGTCCTAAATGAGTGTTCTGGACATGGCCAAGGGGATGGGCGTCACGCTCGGGCATCTGTTCAAGCGCCCCGTGACGGTCCGGTACCCGGAGCAGCGCGCGCATGTGCAACCGCGCTTCCGGGGCCGCCACCATCTGCTGCGGCATCCCGACACCGGTCTGGAGAAGTGCATCGGCTGCAGCCTCTGCGCCGCCGCCTGCCCCGCCTACGCCATCTACGTCGAAGCGGCCGAGAACGACCCCAACGACCCCACCTCGGCCGGCGAGCGCTACGCCAAGATCTACGAGATCAACATGCTGCGCTGCATCTTCTGCGGTTTCTGCGAGGAGGCCTGCCCCACCGGCGCGGTGGTGCTCGGCCACGAGTTCGAGCTCGCCGACTACCGCTACCAGGACTTCGTCTACGGCAAGCAGGACATGCTGGCCGGCACCAAGGGCGGTAAGTGGCAGCGCCGCGAGGCGGAGAAGCAGGGCAAGGAGGTCCGTCTCGGGTTCGAGGCCGGCCCGCGGGCGGAGCTGGAAGGCGTGGATTACTGAGATGGCGACCTTCCGACAGGGGAGTCCCCGAACATGATCGGCTTCGTCATCCTGGCCCTGGTGATGCTGCTCGGCGGCGTCGGCGTGGTCACCTTCCGGCAGCCGGTGCACGCCGCACTCTCGCTGGTGGCGACGCTGCTCGCCCTGGCCGTCACCTACGTGACCCTGCAGGCCCACTTCCTGGCTGCCATCCAGGTCATCGTCTACGCCGGCGCCATCATGGTGCTGTTCCTGTTCGTGATCATGCTTCTCAACGTGCAGGGGCAGGAGCCGGCGCCCCACCTGCGCTGGATGCGGCCGGCGGCCTACGCCGGCGCGCTGGTGGTGGCGGCGGGCATCGCCACCATCGCCTTCATCGATCGCCGCCCGCTGCCCGGCGCCGACCAGGTGGCCGCGCTGCAGGGCGGGTCGGCCGAACAGGTCGGCACGCTGCTGTTCAGCCACTACGTGCTCGCCTTCCAGCTCGTCGGCGTGCTGCTCCTCACGGGCATCGTCGGCGCGGTCAGCCTGGCGCAACGCGGCAACCCCGCGGCGCCGGCGGAGCCGCGCGGCGAGGCGGCTCCGGAACGGGAGCTGACCCATGGCTGAGTCCGCACGAGGGAGGGGTGCGTGATGGTCCCGACCCCCTACTACATCGCCGTCAGCGCGCTGCTGATGACCATCGGCTCGGTCGGCGTGTTGACGCGGCGGAGCGCCATCATGGTGTTCCTATCCGTGGAGCTGATGCTCAACGCCGCCAACCTCGCCATCGTCGCGTTCGCGCGGCAGTGGAGCGCTAGCGGCGTCGAGCCCGCGCTCTCCGGTCAGGCGGCCGTGTTCATCATCCTCGCGATCGCCGCCGCCGAAGTTGCGGTCGGCCTGGGGATCCTGGTAGCGATCTTCCGCAACCGGGTGAGCACGGACGTCGACGAGCTGTCCGAGGTGAGGCTATGAACGACGTCGTACAGTGGGCCGCCCTGGCGCCACTGCTCGCCCTGGTGGGCTCGCTGATCAACGCCTTCTTCGGCCGCTCGCTCAAGGAGCCGGTTCCCGGCATCCTCGCCAGCCTGGCGGTAGCCGGCGGCTTCGTGTTGGCGGTGCTGGCGTTCATCGGGCTGCAGGGCAGCGACCACGGTGTGCAGGTCACGTTGTGGCGCTACCTGACGGCGGGTACGTTGCACCTCGATGCCGGCTTCATGATCGATCGCCTCAGCGTCACGATGATGCTCATCATCACCGGCGTGGGGCTGCTCATCCACATCTACTCCATCGGCTACATGCACGGCGACGACGGCAACAGCCGCTACTTCGCCGAGCTCAACCTGTTCGTCGCCGCCATGCTGGTACTGGTCATGGCCGATTCGTTCCCGCTGATGTTCATCGGCTGGGAAGGGGTGGGTGTGTGCTCCTACCTGCTCATCGGCTTCTGGTACCGCGATCGCGCCAACCCCGACGCCGGGCGCAAGGCGTTCATCGTCAACCGCGTCGGCGACGTCGGCTTCCTGCTCGCCATGTTCCTGACCTTCAAGGCCTTCGGGACGCTGAACATCGGTGCGGTCGATGCCGCGGCGCCCGCCATGCTCTACGGTTCGGCCACGCTGACCCTGATCGGGCTGCTCTACCTGCTCGGTGCGGCCGGGAAGTCTGCCCAGCTGCCGCTGCAGGTCTGGCTTCCCGACGCCATGGCCGGCCCGACGCCGGTGTCGGCACTGATCCACGCGGCCACCATGGTCACCGCCGGCGTCTACCTGATCGCCCGCATCGGAGCGGTCTACGCCATGGCGCCCGCCGCGGCCAGCACCGTCGCCTGGGTCGGGGCGCTCACCGCCTTCGTCGCCGCCTTCGCGGCATTCGCGCAGACCGACATCAAGAAGATCCTGGCCTACTCCACCATCTCGCAGGTCGGCTACATGATCGCTGCGGTGGGCGCGGGGGCCTACTGGGTCGGCATCTTCCACGTGCTCACGCACGCCTTCTTCAAGGCGCTGCTGTTCCTCACCGCCGGCAGCGTCATCCACGCCATGAACGGCGAGCAGGACATCCGCAAGATGGGCGGCCTCGGGCGGAAGATGAAGATCACCGGCGTGACCGCGCTCATCGGCACCCTGGCGATCTCCGGCGTGCCGTTCCTGGCCGGCTTCTTCAGCAAGGACGCCATCCTCTCCGGCACGCTCACCAGCGGTCTGCTGGCAGGCAACGGCGGCGACGTCGTCTACATCCTGCTGCTGATCACGGCCGCCATGACGGCGGCCTACATGTTCCGCTGGTACTACGGCATCTTCGCCGGTGCCTCGCGCGTGGACAAGCACGCCGCCGAGCACCTCCACGAATCGCCGCCGGTGATGACCTGGCCGCTCGGCATCCTGGCCCTGGGAAGCATCGTCGTCGGTTACCTGGGGCTGCCCGAGTTCGCCTTCCCGAACCTCATCCAGCGCTGGCTCGAGCCCGCCACCGCCAAGGTCGACTTCAACACCGTTTCCGTCAGCACCGATTGGCTGCTCGTCGGCCTGTCGATCCTGATGGTGGCGCTCGGCCTGGGCGTCGGCTGGTGGGTCTACCACGTGCGCAAGGGCGCTCCGGTGGCTTCCCTGAAGGAGTCCAACCTGGCCGGCGCCTCGCGCGGCGCGCTGGGCTTCGACGCCCTCTACCGCATCCTCTTCGTGGCCTCAGGTGAAGGCGTTGCCGGCGGCATCGCCACGCTGGACCGTGAGGTGGTCGATCGCGGGCTCACCGGCACCGGCGCCGCGGTGGGGCTGCTCGGACGGCTCGCCACGGCTCTGCAGAGCGGCTTCACGCGGGCCTACGCCTTCGCCATGCTGCTCGGTGTGGTCACGCTGGTGGTCGTGGCCGCGCTGACGGGGGTGTTGAAGTGATCGCCCTCTTCGTCATCCTGATCCCGTTGGCGTTCGCGGTGGTGACCGGCCTGACCGGCACGCGCCGCTCGCTGGCTGTGCTCTTCGGTCTCGTCAGTACGCTGGCGACGTTCGCGCTGGCGCTGTTCCTTCCCGGGAGCTCCGGCGTCAGCGTCCCCTGGATCCCCGGCTTCGGCGCCACCTTCACGTTGCAACCCGGCGGCGCCGGGGTGGTGCTCACGCTGGTGGCGGCCCTCACCATGATCCCCACGGTGCTGGTCGCTGCGCGCCGCGTCGAGCGCGCTCCGGGCGTTTTCGTGGCGCTGCTGCTGGTGATGCAGGCGGGTCTCGCCGGCGTCTTCCTGGCCGGCGACCTGATCCTGTTCTACGTGGCGTGGGAGGTCACGCTCATCCCCAGCCTGCTGCTGCTCGGCATGTTCGGGCGCGACAAGCGCCGAGCGGCCGTGCTGAAGTACCTGGTCTACGCCATCGGCGGCAGCTTCCTGATGCTCATCAGCATCCTGGCGATCAAGCCGCTGTCCGGTGCGGCGAGCTACCGCTTCGCGGACCTGATGGCCGCCACGCCGCACCTGGCCGGCGCCACCCAGGTGTGGCTGTTCGTGGGCCTCGCCATCGGGATGGCGGTGAAGCTGCCGATGTGGCCGCTGCACTCGTGGCTGATCGATTTCAACGAGCAGAACCACCCCTCCGGCGCGGCCGACGTCGCCGGCACGCTCTACAAGGTGGGTGCGTTCGGGTTCTTCGCCTGGGCCATGCCGCTGCTGCCGATCGGCGTGGAGCGGGTCGGTCCGGTGCTGCTGGCGCTGGCGGTGGTGACGGCGCTCTACGGCGCCCTCGCGGCCACCGCCCAGACCGACATCAAGCGGCTGCTCGCCTACGCTTCGCTGTCGCACATGGGCATCGTCGGGGTCGGCATCTTCGGCTTGCACCTGGCGGGCCTCAACGGCGCCATCTTCCTGCTGGCCGCGCAGATGCTGTCGACCGGCGGGCTGTTCCTGATCTCCGGCATGCTCTACGAGCGTCGCCACAGCTTCGATCTGGACAAGTTCGGCGGGCTTGCCAAGAGCGCCCCGGCGCTGTCGGCCCTCAGCCTGTTCGTGCTCTTCACCGCCATCGGCGTGCCCGGCCTCGCCAACTTCCCTGGCGAGTTCCTCAGCCTGCTGGGGACCTACCAGCAACATCCGTGGCTCGCCGCCCTCGCCACGCTGTCGGTCATCGCGGCCGGCGTGTACGGGGTGAACTTCTTCCAGCGCCTGTACCAGGGTGAGGAGCGCGAGCCCACCCGCGAGATCGGCGCGCTGGAGACCTTCGCCCTCATCCCCCTGATCGCCGGCATCCTGTGGCTCGGGCTGTCGCCCGCGCCGCAGCTGCAGCGCATCCAGGAGCAGTCGAAGCTGATCGCCGCGCCGACGGCGACGGCGGAGGCACCGGCGCCTCCGCCGGCCGCGCTGGCGGTCCAGGCCGGGCCGGGAGCGCTCGCCGACGCGCTTGGAGGTAGCCGGTGAGCTTCCCACCCGCCATCGACATCCACTGGGCGAACTTCGCCCCGGAGCTGACGCTACTCATCACCGCGGCCATCACCACGCTCTTCGCGCTGTTCCAGCGTGACGGCCGGTCGAGCGCCTGGCTCGCGATGGTCGGTGCTGTGGTCGCCGGCGCGTTCAACGCCAATCTGTGGGTGATGCACGCCACCAGCGGCGCCGGCTCGAGCTTCGGGCTGCGCTTCCTGGCCGATACCCCTGGCCTGGCGCTCAACTTCGTCATCCTGCTCGGCACGCTCCTGGCGGTGCTGGTCAGCTACGACTACCTGAAGCGCAGCGACCTGGACCAGCCCGAGTACTACCCGCTCATCCTGTTCTCCGCCACCGGCGCCATGATCATGGCGGGCGCCGGCGACCTGATCACCTTGCTGCTGGGCCTGGAGATCATGTCGCTGCCGGTGTACGTGCTGTCGGCGTGGCGGATGGGCGCGCGGCAGTCCGAGGAAGCGGGCATGAAGTACTTCCTGCTCGGCGCCTTCGGCTCAGCGATCCTGATCTACGGCGCGGCGCTCACCTATGGCGCTACCGGCAGCTTCGTCTACGCCGATATCGTGGCGGCGCTGAGCGCGACGGGTTTCGCGGCGCCGCTACTGGCGACGCTCGGCGGCGCGCTGGTGCTGGCGGGGCTCGGCTTCAAGGCGGCCATCGCGCCGTTCCACCAGTGGGCGCCCGACGTCTACACCGGGGCGCCTACCTCCGTGACCACCTTCATGAGCGTGGTCGTCAAGACCGCGGCCTTCGCAGCGCTGATCCGCATCGCCGCCACCATCTACCCCAGCATGGAGCCCTGGCTCCTCACCACGCTGGCGGTGCTGGTCGGCCTGACGTTGGTGATCGGCAACCTGGCGGCCCTACTGCAGACCGGCGTCAAGCGCATGCTGGCCTACTCGGCCGTGGCGCACGCCGGTTACCTCGGACTGGCGGTGTTGGCCGGCCCCGACGGCGTGCGGGCGGTCGCCTGGTACCTGGCCGCCTACACGTTGATGAACGTCGGCGCGTTCGCGGTGCTCATGCAGGTCAGCGATGCCAACGACCGCGGCGACGATCTCGAGCGGTTCGCGGGCCTGGGCAAGCGCCGACCGGCCCTGGCGTTCGCCATGACGCTGTTCATGCTGAGCCTCGGCGGCATCCCGCCGCTGGCGGGCTTCGCCGGGAAGATCCTGGTGTTCCAGGCCGCGATCTCGGCGGGCTACGTGGCGCTCGCGGTCATCGGCATCCTCACCAGCGTGGTGGCGCTCGTGTACTACTTCCGCGTTATCACCTACATGTACTTCCGCGAGCCCGAGTACGAGCTTGCCGGCTTCCGCAGCTCGGCGGCCGCCTTCGCCATCGGGATCGCCGCCGTCGGCACGGTGCTGTTCGGGCTGTTCCCCGGCTGGTGGTACGGCCTGTTGGGCACGGGTCAGCACCTGCTGGCACACATGTAGGCCGCGCTTCCGCAGCGCTTGTCGGCGCCGCGCCGGCCCTTCGGGGCGGGCGCGGCGCCCTTGTGTCGGGCGGGCGGGACCGCAGCGGCACGGGGGCCGGGGCCGCGTAAGAGGGCCGTCAGCCTCCCTCCGCTAGGCTGGGTCGTGCGAGTGCCGCCACCGACCCTCGGCCCTGGGCGCCGCACGCTTGCTCGATGGAAGGCGTGACGATGGCTCTGCGAACCGAACCGAGCGATGGGAAAAACCCGATGGCGCGCCGGTCCCTCGCGGCCTATGATGCCCCCAGCGTGGACCTGACGAGCCTGAAGATCCTACTGGTCGACGACGAAGAGACCATCCTGGTGATCCTCAAGGGGATCCTCCAACGTGCCGGGTACACCCACGTGTCCACCCTGGACGACCCCCGCAAGGCGCTCGAACGTTTCCTGGACGAGAGCCCGGATCTGCTGGTGCTCGATCACCACATGCCGGGCAAGGACGGCCTGGAGGTCATCGAGGATCTCCGACCCTACCTGCCCGACTACTTCCCGATCCTGATGCTCACCGGCGACGAACGCCCGGAGCTCAAGGAGACGGCGCTCTCCAGTGGCGCCAAGGACTTCCTGGTGAAGCCCATCAACCCGGTCGAGGTGCGGCTGCGCATCCGCAACCTGCTGGAGGCCCGCTACTTCCATCAGCAGCTCCAGCACAACAACGAGCGCCTCGAGGCGATGGTGCGCCAGCGCACCCGGGAGCTCGAGAACGCCCATGTGGAGATGCTCATCCGGCTGGCCAAGGCCGCTGAGTACCGCGATGACGACACCGGCGAGCACACCTGGCGGGTGGCCCGCACCAGCGCGCTGTTGGCCCAGGAGCTGGGACTCGACGGCGATCGCGTCGACCTGGTGTTGCGCGCCGCGCGGCTCCACGACGTTGGTAAGATCGCCATCCCCGACGGCATCCTGCTCAAGCCGGGGCGCCTCACCCCGGCGGAGTACGAGGTCGTGAAGGGCCATGCGCGGGCCGGCGCCGAGCTGCTCTCGGGTGGCCGTTCGCCGCTGATGAAGCTCGCCGAGACCATCTCGCTGACCCACCACGAGCGCTGGGACGGCACCGGCTATCCCCAGGGCCTGGCCGGCGAGGCGATCCCCGTCGAGTCCCGCCTGCTGGCGGTGGCCGACACCTTCGACGCACTCACCCACGACCGCATCCACCGCAAGGCGGTTCCCCTCGAGAAGGCGGTGGAGGAGATCCGCGATCAGACCGGCAAGCAGTTCGATCCGCGCGTGGTCGACGCCTTCCTGGTGGTCTTCGAACGTGGCGAACTCTTCACCGACGCGCCCATCAACGCAGCCTGAACGCCACCGCGGGACGCTAGAGTGGGCGGCATGAACGTCTACCTGCAACGGATCCTCGACACGCTCGGGGAGCACGATCCCATCGAGGTACTTCAGCTCACCCCGGAGCGCTTGGCGGCGCTGCTGGAAGGGATGACGCCGGGCGACCTCGAGAGCAGTTACGGCCCCGGTAAGTGGGATGCCCGTCATCTCTACGCTCATCTGGCCGACGTCGAGCTGGGGATGGGTTTCCGGCTCCGCCAGACGCTGGCCGAGCCCGGGGTGGAGCTGCAGGCGTTCGATCAGGATCGCTGGGCGCAGCGCTACGCCCGCCTGGACCCGGCCCTGGCGGTGGAGGCCTTCCGCGGGCTGAGGGCCTGGAACCTGTCGCTGCTGTCGACGCTGACGCTCGACGACTGGCTCGCCGAGGGCTACCATCCCGAGCGCGGCTTCGAGAGCGTCGACGTGATGGTGCGCTTCCTGGCGGGCCACGATCTCAACCACCTGGCGCAGCTCGGCAGCATCCTGGCGCCGTAGTCGAGATCGCCTGCGCGGCGCGCGCTGCGAGGGCCGTGATAGGATTACGCCGTCATGTCGATCGAACGTACCTTCGCGATGGTCAAGCCCGACGGCGTCCGCCGCGGGCTGGTCGGCGACGTCGTGAAGCGCCTCGAAGCGAGGGGCTTCCGCATCGTCGGCATGAAGCTGCTGCACATCTCCCGCGAGCTGGCCGAGCGTCACTACGGTGAGCACGCGGGCAAGCCTTTCTACGAGGGACTGGTGTCGTTCATCACCAGCGGGCCGGTGGTGGCCATGGTGATCGAGGGGGAGAACGCCATCCTGGAGTGGCGCAAGATGATGGGTGCCACCAACCCCAAGGACGCCGCGCCGGGCACCCTCCGCGGCGATTACGCGCTCGTCATCGACGAGAACGTGGTGCATGGTTCCGACGCGCCCGCGACGGCGGAGCGCGAGATCGGCATCTTCTTCGAGCGGAGCGAGCTGCTGCCCTGAACGGGCTCGCAGCAGGGCAGCGGGCAGGGGCGCCCGACCGCTGCCGGGTCAGGTGGCGCCGAGCGAGGTAGGACATGCCCGGACTCTCACAGCGGATCAGGCAGCTCAAGGCGTCCTCGACCATCGCCTTCAACACGCGTGCGGCGGACCTGCGCCGGCAGGGCATCGACGTCATCGCGATGACCGCCGGCGAGCCCGACTTCCAGCCGCCCGAGCACGTCATGGAGGCGGCGCGGGAGGCCATCCGGCTGGGCCTGACCAAGTACACGCCGTCGGAGGGCACGCTGGAGCTGCGGCAGGCGGTGCGCGACAAGTTCTCGCGAGAGAACGGGCTGACGTTCGACCCCGACCAGATCATCGTCTCCACGGGTGGTAAGCAGGTCCTGTACAACGCCTTCCAGGCGGTGCTCGAACCCGGCGACGAGGTCGTCCTGATGGCGCCTACCTGGGTGAGCTACCCGCCGCAGATCACCCTGGCCGGCGGCGTGCCGGTGCCGGTACCCACCCGCCCCGAGGACGGCTTCCTGCCGTCGCTGGATGCCGTCGCCGGGGCCATCACCGAGCGCACCAGGGTGCTGCTGATCAACTCGCCGTCGAACCCCACCGGCGCCGTCTACCCTACCCAGCTCGTGCGCGACATCGTCGAGCTGGCCGTCGACCACGACCTCTGGGTGTTCAGCGACGAGCTGTACGAGCACATCATCTACGACGGCACCTTCACGCCGGCGGGACGCTTCGCGCCCGAGCGGACGCTGGTGATCCACGGCGCCAGCAAGGGCTACGCCCTCACGGGCTGGCGTATCGGTTTCGGCGCGGGGCCGCGCGAGCTCATCAAGGCCATGAACCGCCTGCAGAGCCAGGTCACCAGCGGCGCCAACGCGCTGGCGCAGTACGCCACTACCGCAGCACTCAACGAGGTGGAGAAGACGCGCGCCTTCCAGGCGCGGACGCGTGCGGCCTACCGGGAGCGGCGCGATGTGCTGGTCGACGGCCTCAACCGACTGGGGCTGACCACGCCCAAGCCGCAGGGCGCGTTCTACGCCATGGCCGACCTCACGCCCATCGACGCCGACGAGGGCAAGGCGGCGCTCAGGCTATTGGAGGAGGCGCGGGTCGCCACCGTGCCGGGCACCGATTTCCTGGCGCCGGGTCACGTGCGCTTCAGTTACGCCACCAGCCTCGACAACGTGCGTGAGGCACTGACGCGCATCGAAGCGTTCCTGGGGTAGGGCCGTCACCAGGTCGGGCCGGCCCTGCGCGTGAGCCGTAGGCCGCGTCGCCGTCAGTTCGCGTTGCCGTCGAGTTGGCGGAACTCCAGTGGGGCCTCGCCGTAGGCCTTCCGAGCCAGGCTCCGCAGCGCCGAGCGCAGGCCCTCCTCGAGTACCGGGTGGTAGACCGGCATCATCAGGACCTCCGCGACGGACAGCTCATGCTCGATGGCGAGGGCCAGCAGGTGGGCCAGGTGCTCGCCGTGGGGCGTCATCAGCTCGGCGCCCAGCAGGCGCCCGCTGCCCGGCTCCGCGTACACCTTCAGCATGCCGGCGGCACTGCGCATGGCCAGGGCCCGGCTCTGGCGCGAGAAGTCGTGGGATGCACTCACCGTTCCCTCGGGCAGGGACGTGTACGGCAGGCCGACCGTGGCGATCTCCGGATCGGTGAAGGCGATGGCCAGCGGCGTCCTGCGCCGGAACCGGGTCGGTCCGTGCAGGGCGTTCCAGGCGGCGATGAAGCCCTCGTCAGAGGCCTCGTGCATGACGACGCGATCGGCGTCGACATCGCCGGCGATGTAGATCGGCAGGTCGGCGACCTGCATGGTGTGCGGGTCGAAGGGGGGCAGGCCGTGGCGGTCCAGCTCCAGGCCGAGCAGGTCGAGCCCCAGGCCGGCTACGTTGGGAGCACGTCCGAGAGCGGCGAGCACGGCGTCGACCGTGGCCTCGCGGTCGCCGCCGGTGACGCGCAGCGCGTCACCGGCGGCGACGATCTCCACCGGCTGCCCTAGATGCACGACGAACTCGGACGCGAAGTGCTGCACGGCCTCGGCCTGGAGCTCGGGATCGGTGAGGCCGGCGACGGTGTCGCGCAGCTCGAAGCCGGTGACGTCGAGGCCCAGGCGGGCCAGCGCCTGGCCGAGCTCCAGGCCGATCGCGCCCAGCCCCGCGACCGCCAGCCGGCGCGGCAGATCGCGCCGTTCGAAGAGGCTGTCGGTGGTGA
>Ga0307440_1000819_pt1 | contig 15375 bp, 9 predicted proteins | sample SalMarWE160410MG_FD_202150 | JGI IMG/M metagenome (GOLD analysis project Ga0307440, IMG submission 202150) | Salt marsh sediment microbial communities from the Plum Island Ecosystem LTER, Massachusetts, United States - WE1604-10 | ecosystem: Environmental > Aquatic > Marine > Intertidal zone >... | reverse complement strand
GCACATCTGAACTTCCACGATGGCAAGACAGATGTTTCCATCACCCATGCCACGCTCTGTGGAATCGACCTGACCGGCAACGCCGGCATCAACCACGGCGCCTACCACCTTGAAGCAACCCCTGCGGTAAAGAACCAGGATCTGGCCGCTACGCTGGCATGCCTGAGCGGTAACAGGCAGATTATCACCGGCCGCTTTGCTCTGAACGGTCAGCTCCGTGCATCCGGCCGCATCGGTGTGCCGCTGACGGATACCCTCTCGGGCCGGGTCTCCCTCAAGTCCGAAAAGGGACGGGTTTTGCGCTTCGGGTTGATGGCCAAACTATTTACGCTGTTGAATGTGGAGGGTCTCTTCCAGGGCCAGCTTCCGGATCTGGAGGCAAAGGGCTTTCCCTATAAGTCTGCCGAGGCCACGGCCACCTTCGACAGGGGAATCCTGCACATCGCAGATGGCGAAATCAACAGCAACGCCATGCACATTTTCTTCCAGGGCAAGGAAAACCTGACGAAAAAAACCCACGACCTGACCATCGTCGTTGCCCCCCTGAAAACAATTGACCTCTTGGTATCGCATATCCCGCTGGTCCGGAACGTGCTCAACAAGGGCCTGGTGATTTACCCCATAACGGTCACCGGCACCTGGGACAAGCCCAATCTCAACCTCGTGGCCCCCGACGCGGTTGGGATCCAAATATGGGGCGTGGTGGTCCGCACCCTCAAGCTGCCGTTGACAATTCTCGACCCCCTCTTCTCGGTTGGGAAGAAGAAATCACCACATTAGGAATTGACAAACCCCAGTGCATCTGGATTATATTTTATAAATATAACCTTTTAGCCATAAAAGGGGATAGCTGTGCGATTGGGTATAAAGAGGCGAATCGGGCGCATCAGCTTGTTATCGGCCGGGCTTTCCCTCCTGCTTGTCGGGGCCGTCTACCTGGGACGCAGGACGGAAAAGAGCGATTTGCCGGCCGGAAACGCCAGCCGTGGAACCCCCTCTCAATACGCCGATTATGTTTTCGAGCATTCGGATCGGGTAATCAATATCGGCGTCCAACCGCTCTACTCTCCCACCGGCCTGATTACCTCGGCCATGGAGCGGGACAGGGTGTTGAAAAGGGCCCTGGCACGCCTCGGCATGAAGATGCGCACCTATGCCTTTCTCAAGGGGGATGATGTCAATACCTTCCTCGCCCGGGGGGATCTCAACGCCGGCGTGGGCGGAGACATGCCCGCCCTGAGCGCAGCCGCGAAAATGAATATTGTGATTCCCGTCATTTTGCAAAAGGGATTCACCTCCATCGTGGCCCGGCACGCCATGCTGCTCTCTCAGCTCAAGGGCAAGCGCATCGCCTTCCCCTTCGGTTCCATCGCCCACTACATCGTGCTGGACGTGTTGACCTCGGAAAACATCCCCGCCTCGGAGGTGAGGCTGCGGCCCATGGATTTCCAGGGGATGTCAGAGGCTCTCCACCGGCATCGCATCGATGCCTTCGCGGTCTGGGAACCCATCTGCGCCATGGCGCTGAAGACACACCCGAATTTTCATGTCATTTACCAGCAGATGGACACCGGATACCTGTATTTTTCAGCAAGCACCTGCACCCGGCACCCGAAGGCCGTCCGGATCCTGGTGGCGGCCGTGGTGCGAGCCTTCAGGTGGATAACGAGCCACAGGCGAAACCTTCAGCTGGCCTGTGAATGGAGCCGCCGGGCCGGCGAAAAAATGTACGGCCGATCCATTCCCCTCACGGATGGGGAACTGGGGGACCTGGCCCGGCGGGATATCTTCGGTCTGACATCGGTGCCCTCGATTTCCAGCCTCGACCTGGATCGCACCAGCCCCCTGCACAAGGAAATGCAGTTTCTGAAGACCCTGGGGAAGCTGCCCGCCGGCGCCACCTGGAAGGCCATTCGCGGCAGCTTCGATTCGAGTATTCTATCTGCCGTCATGGCCTCCCCGGAAACATACGGCATCAACGATTTCGATTACCGCATGGAGAGCGATGAAGACGATCATCGAACCGTTCAAAATCAAAGTGGTGGAAAAGATACAGCTGACCTCCCGCGGGCAGCGCCGCAAGATTCTCGAAGCGGCCCATTACAACCTGTTTCAAATCCAGGCCCGTGATGTTCTCATCGATCTTCTCACCGACAGCGGCACCGCCGCCATGAGCGATGGACAGTGGTCGGCCATGATGCGGGGGGACGAGTCCTACGCCGGCGCCAAGAGCTTCTACGCCTTTTACGAGGCCGTCGCCGGCATCACCGGCTTCAAGCACATCATTCCCACCCACCAGGGCCGGGCCGCCGAGCGCATCCTCTTCGAAATCGTTGCCAGGCCTGGCCATTTCATCCCCTCCAACACCCATTTCGATACCACCCGGGCCAATATCGAATACAAGGGGGCCGAAGCCGTGGACCTGGTGATCCCAGAGGGAAAGGACCCCCAGTGCCCTCATCCCTTCAAGGGCAACATGGATCTGGCAAAGCTGGAAGCCTTCATCCTGGACAAGGGCGCCGCGCGCATTCCCCTGTGCATGATCACGGTGACGAACAATTCCGGGGGCGGCCAGCCCGTCTCCATGGAAAACATTCGGGGCGCCAAGGCGATCTGCGCGGCGCACGGCATCCCACTGTTCCTGGATGCCTGCCGGTTCGCCGAAAACGCCTACTTCATCAAGACCCGCGAAAAAGGCTTTAAACGTAAGTCCTGCAAAGCCATTGCCAGGGAGATGTTCTCTTACACCGACGGGTGCACCATGAGCGCCAAGAAGGACGGCCTGGCCAACATCGGCGGCTGGCTCGCCACCCGTGACGAAAAGCTGGCCCTGAAGTGCAAAAACCTGCTCATCGTGACGGAGGGATTTCCCACCTACGGCGGGCTTGCGGGAAGGGACCTGGAAGCCATCGCCCAGGGGCTCAAAGAGGTCCTGGACGAGGACTATCTGCATTACCGGGTGCGTACGGCCCAGTATATGGGCGAGCGGCTCGATGCCATCGGCGTCCCCTATATCCGGCCAGCGGGCGGCCATGCGATCTACCTGGATGCCAAGGCCCTGGCGCCCCACATCCCGGTGCACCGCTTTCCGGGGCAGTCCGTGGCCTGTGCCCTCTACCTCGAGGGTGGCGTCCGGTCCTGTGAAATCGGGGGCGTCATGTTCGGAAGAACCGACCCCGCTACGGGCACATACCGGCCGCCGAATATGGAGCTGGTGCGGCTGGCCTTTCCCAGGCGGGTTTATACCCAGAGCCACTTCGACTATGTGGTGGAGGCCATCGAGGCGGTCTTTCGCCAACGGCAGCGCCTCAGGGGCATGCGCATCGACGTGGAACCCGAACGCCTCCGGCATTTCACAGCCGAGTTCAGCTATGTGGACGATGAGGCCCTGGCGCCGTGAGCGCCCTGGCCGACGATCCCCGCGCCACCTATCGGTTGCAACTGCGGCCTGGATTCGGCTTCGCCGAAGCCGCCAATCTGGCAGGCTACCTGGCGGATCTGGGCGTCAGCCATGTCTACCTCTCCCCCTGCCTCCAGGCGGCCGAGGGCAGCACCCACGGCTATGACGGTGTCGATCCTTGCCGTGTCAGCGAGGCCCTGGGAGGATCTGGAGCCCATGCCGGATTTTGCGAAACACTGGCGCACGCCGGCCTCGGCCTCATGATCGATATCGTACCGAACCATCTGGCTATTCCCGGCAGGCAGAACCCCTGGTGGTGGGACGTACTGGGCAACGGCCCCGCCAGCCCCCACGCCGCGACCTTCGACATCGACTGGCAAGCCGCCGGCCGGCCCTGGCCCGATAAGCTGCTCCTTCCCGTTCTGGGGGATCATTACGGCCGCGTTCTCGAAGGGGGCCAGTTGCAGCTGTCCCACCGGGAGGGCGAATTTGTCCTGAGCTATTTTGAGCATCTCTTTCCGGTGGCCCCCACCAGCCTGGCGGCACTTCTCGAAAGGGCCGCCGATACCTGCGGGTCCCGGGATCTCAACCGTCTTGCCAAGCGTCACGCCCAGCTGCGAAACTTCGCGCAGGACGGACAAAAAAAAGTGGCCGAGCAAATACGTGAAAGACGCACACTGGCAGGTTTGCGCGCAAGGCTCTGTCGCGAGGCACCGGCGGCGATCCGGGCCATCGAGGCCGAAGTCGCCCGCCTCAACCGGGATCCGGACGCCCTGGACGCTCTGATGGAGGGGCAGCACTACCGGCTCTGTCGCTGGCGTCTGGCCAACCATCGACTGGGATACCGGAGATTTTTCGATATCAAGGAGCTGGTGGGCCTTCGGGTGGAGGATGAGGCGGTCTTCCAGGCCACTCACGCGCTGGTCCTGTCCTGGGTGCAAAGGGGATGGGTGCAGGGCCTTCGCATCGATCATGCCGACGGGCTCTGGGATCCGGCCGTCTATTTTGGCAGGCTGCGACGGGCCTGCCCGGCGGCTTGGATCGTTGTGGAAAAAATTCTCGGGCCCGGAGAGGCGCTCCCGCCGGACTGGCCCGTGGCAGGCACGACGGGGTATGATTTTCTGAACCTTGCAGCCGGCCTCTTTATCGATCCCGACGGAGAGGAGGCCCTGACAGAGATATACAGGGAGCTGACAGGTGAGACCACGGACTACGCACGGATAGTCTGCACCTGCAAACGCCTGGCGCTGACCGGGCTTCTGGGAAGCGAGCTCAACCGGCTCACCGACCTCTTTCTGGATATCTGTCACCGTCACCGTCGCCACCGGGACCATGCCAGGGACGAACTTCGCGAGGTCCTGGTGGAGACTGCGGTTTTTTTTCCCGTCTACCGCACCTACCTGTCCCCTTCCAAGGATCTCCCCGCCCCTTGCGACGAAGGCCGAATCTGCGATGCCATCGCAAAGGCCGCAGCACAACGGCCCGATCTGGACACCGATCTTTTTCTCTTTTTAAGGGACCTGCTTCTGCTGCGGGGGGCCGGTCCCCTGGAAGCGGAACTGGCCATGCGCTTCCAACAATTGACAGGTCCCGTCATGGCCAAGGGGGTGGAGGACACCGCCCTTTACCGCTTTCACCGCCTGATCAGCCTCAACGAAGTCGGCGGCGATCCGACCCGTTTCGGCGTAAGCCCCGAAGCGTTTCACAGGGCCTGCGTGGAGGCCCGGGAAAGGCGGCCCCTGTCGTTGCTGGCCACCGCGACCCACGACACCAAACGCGGCGAGGATGTCAGATGCCGTCTGGCGCTTCTCGCGGAGGCGCCGGAGCGATGGACCGCTGCCGTGCGCCGATGGATGCGCCATAACGAACGCCACCGGAAGGGCCCGATTCCGGACCCCAATACCGAGTATCTCTTTTACCAGACCCTGGTGGGGGCCTGGCCCATCGATCCGGACCGCATGAGCGCGTACATGGAAAAAGCGGTCCGGGAAGCAAAGACGCATACCTCCTGGCTCCGGCCCAACGAGCCCTACGAGGCGGGGCTGCGGGATTTTGTCCGGAAAGTCATGGCCGATGAGACCTACAGAACCGATCTGGTGGCGTTCGTCAGGGGACTTCTCCTCCCCGGAAGGATCAACAGCCTCGCCCAGACGCTCCTCAAACTCACGGCCCCCGGCGTACCGGATCTCTATCAGGGAACGGAGCTGTGGGATCTCAGCCTCGTCGACCCGGACAACAGAAGGCCTGTCGACTTCCACCTGCGCCGGCGCCTCCTTTCAGAAGTATCGGGGCTCAGCCCTGAAGAGATCCTGGCGCGGATGGACGAGGGGCTTCCCAAGCTCTGGGTGATCCGTCAGGCCCTCGGGTTTCGCCGCCGGCGACCCGATCTTTTCGGCCCAAAGGCCGCCTACCGCCCTCTGCCGGTCCGGGGCCCCAAGGCCTCCCACGGGGTGGTCTTTCTTCGGGGGGAAGCATCCGTTACCGTCGTGCCCCGGCTCGTGATGCGTCTGGACGGGCAGTGGGAGAACACCGAGCTGACGCTTCCCCCGGGATGCTGGCGCAACCTCCTGACCGGGGAAACGGTGCAGGGAGGGGCGGTTCGGCTTCAGGACCTGCTGGCCCGGTTTCCCGTGGGGCTCCTGGAGCGAAAGGAGGACCCATGAGCCAGGTTCGCGTGTGGGCGCCGGCGGCCCGGCAGGTGGAGCTGGATCATCAGGGGCGGCTCTTGCCCATGAAAAGGCGGGAGAGCGGCTGGTGGGTCGTGGAGGCCCCCCTTGTCCGGCACGGCCTCGACTATGCCTTTCGGCTGGGGGGAAAGGGGCCCTGGCCCGATCCGCGCTCCCCGTGGCAGCCCAGAGGCGTCCATGGCCCCTCCAGGTGGGTCGATCACGACCGTTTTTCCTGGACCGACGCGGACTGGCGTCAGCCGCCCCTGGGATCGGCCGTCCTGTTCGAACTCCACGTGGGCACCTTTACCCCTGAGGGAACCTTCGACTCGGCCGTGGCGCGGCTCGATCACCTCGTCGATCTGGGTATCACCCATGTGGAGCTCATGCCCGTGGCCGAATTTTCAGGCAACCGCGGATGGGGTTACGACGGCGTGGATCTCTACGCACCCCATCATGCCTATGGCGGACCCGACGGGCTCAAGCGCTTCGTAAACGCCTGCCATGGCCGGGGGCTGGCCGTACTGCTCGATGTGGTGTATAACCATCTGGGCCCGGAGGGGAATTACCTCGGCCGTTTCGGCCCCTATTTCACCCGCCGCTACGCCACGCCGTGGGGAGAGGCGGTGAACCTGGACGGCCCCCAGAGTGACGAGGTGCGTCGCTTTTTCATCGACAATGCCCGGATGTGGCTGCGTGATTACCACCTGGACGGGCTTCGCATCGACGCCGTGCATGCGATCCTGGACACCTCGGCGACCCATTTTCTGGAGGCGCTGGCAGCCGAGGTGAACGCCCTGGAAGCCGCCCTGGGCAGGCCGCTTGTCCTCATCGCGGAAAGTGATCTGAATGATCCCCGGGTAATCCGCTCCCCGGAAGCCGGCGGCTATGGTCTCCACGCACAATGGAACGAGGACTTCCACCATGCCCTGCACGCGGTCCTCACCGCGGAGCGAACCGGTTACTACCGGGACTTCGGACACCTGGCGGATCTGGCCAAGGTGCTGACCCGGGGGTTTGCCTATGACGGCCGGTATTCCGCCTACCGGCAGCGTCGCCACGGACGCTCCGCCGCCGGGACTTGCGGGCACCGGTTCGTGGGCTTTCTCCAGAATCACGACCAGGTGGGAAACCGCGCCCTGGGGGAGCGCACAGGGCAGCTGCTGACGACCGGGCAGCTGAAAATCGGGGCAGCCCTGGTAATGACATCGCCCTTCCTGCCCATGCTGTTCCAGGGGGAGCAGTGGGGGGCAAAAACGCCCTTTGTCTACTTCACCGATCATCGGGACCCGGCCCTGGCCGAGGCGGTGAGGGCCGGACGGCTCAGCGAGTTCGCCGGCTTCGGCTGGCCGCCGGGGAACATCCCGGATCCCCAGTCCGAGGAGAGCTTTTATCGATCCAGGCTCGACTGGGAGGAGATGCGCCTGCCCGTCCACCATGAATTGCTTCAGTGGCACCGTTCGCTCATCCGGCTGCGCCGCAGGCATCCGGCGCTGACCGACGGCCGCATGGACCAAGCAATCGTTGACGTTAACGAGTCCGCCCGCTGGTTGGTCCTGAAACGCGGACCGGTCCTTGTGGCCTGCAATTTCGCTGAGGTTCCCGGTCGGATTCCCTGCCCCGGACTCGCGGGGAAGCGGCTCGCCCTCAGCTCCGAGGAAATCCCCGGACCCGAAGGCAGCGCGGTCCTGCTGCCGCCGCACGCCGTGGCGGTGTTTATATGAGAGGAGTGCACATGAAACAACCCATTGGAACTTTTGGGAAGACGGCCGGGCTCCTGCTGGTGCTGGCCATTTTACTCGTCATCGGTCTCTTTGCCACTACAGGCTGGATCCAGGACTGGCTCTGGATGCGCCAGTTGGGCTACGCCATTGTCTTTCAACGGATCCTCTCCGTCAAATTCGGCCTGGCCGCCGCGGGCTTTCTCACCGCCTTTTTCTATCTCTGGGTGAACCTGCGCCTGGCCGCCAACGCCCTCTTCCGGCTGCGTGGCCATGCGGTCAACGGCACCCTGATGCTTTATACCCGACAGGGCGTCGCCCTTCCGGCCGCCTGGACCGGGGCGGGCCTCCTTCTGGTGTCGGCAGTCGTGGGTTTCCTCTTTGCCTCCGTCTTCTTCAGCCAATGGGACACTTACATCTGGTTTCATTGGGGGGGCGGCTTCGGGCAGACCGATCCGATCTTCGGCCGTGACATCGGCTTTTACCTCTTTCGCCTGCCCTTTTATGAGTTCCTCCGTAACAGCCTGACGGGTCTGACGCTCCTCACCCTTGTGGCTATCGGCATTGCCTACACGCAGTTCGGTGCGCTGCAGCCCGGGGGGCCACCACCGAGCGAGGCGGACCGGCCGCTCCTGCGGCACCTGGCCCTTCTACTGCTGCCCTTTGCCGCATGCCTGGGCTGGGGATTCTATCTGGACCGCTTCGGGCTTCTCACATCCAGCCGGGGCGTTGTCTACGGGATCGGCTATACCGCCTACCATATCGAACGGGTCGGTCTCTGGGTCATGCTGGCGGCCGTCGCTATCCTGACAGCCCTGATCGTTCACTGCCTCTTATCGCGCCGCCTCCACCACCTCCTCATTGCCGTATCTGGCTATTTTATCCTTTATTTCCTGTCCCTTGTCCTCATACCCGGCCTCGTCCAAAAGTATGTGGTCGCACCCAATGAGTTCAGGCTGGAGCGGCCCTTTTTGAAGCACAACATCGCTTTCACCCGGAAGGCCTTTCAGCTCGACAAAATCCAGGACAAGGCGTACCCGGCGCTACGGGACCTGACCCTGAAGGACATCGACCAACACCGGCCCACCATCGATAACATCCGGCTCTGGGACTGGCGGCCAATCCTCCAAACCTATCGACAGACGCAGGAAATCCGGCTCTATTACCAATTCTCTTCAGTGGATGTGGGACGCTATCGCCTGGCGGACGGCTACCACCAGGTGATGCTCTCGGCCAGGGAATTGGCGCCGGAGCTGCCGGCCAAAGCCCAGACATGGGTCAATCAATACCTTCAGTTCACCCATGGCTATGGCCTTGTGATGAGCTTCGTCTCGAAACAGCAGGAGGGAGGGCTTCCCGTGTATGTAATAAAGGATATCCCCCCCACCTCGGATTACGGCCTGAAGGTCGAGCAGCCGGCCATCTACTACGGTGAAAACGCACCCGGCTATCGGATCGTTTCCACCCGCGTAAAGGAATTCGACTACCCCAAGGGAAATGACAATGTATACGCGAGCTATCAGGGCAAGGGCGGCATCCCCTTGAACAGCCTGTGGCGAAAGCTTCTCTTTGCCTGGACCCAGTCAGACATCAATCTTCTTTTCACCTCTTCCCTCACCCCCGAGAGCCGCATCCAGATCTACAGGGGCGTCCGGCAACGCGTCGCCAAGGTCGCTCCCTTTCTGGCCCTTGACAGCGATCCCTATCTCGTGCTGGCGGGCGGCAGGCTCTACTGGATCCAGGATGCCTACACCCTCTCGGACCGCTATCCCTACGCCCAACCCTCGGGGGTATCCCGTCGGCCCCTGAATTACATTCGAAATTCGGTAAAAGCCGTGGTGGATGTATACAACGGCACCGTCCAGCTCTACATAACCGATACCAAGGACCCGATCCTTCGGCTTTACCGCCAAGCGTTCCCGGGTATATTCAAGGACCTCTCGCAACTGCCGGCCGATTTAAAGCCCCACCTTCGATACCCCCAGGATCTCTTTTCGATTCAGGCCAACGCCTACATGGCCTATCACATGACAGATCCCCAGGTATTCTACAACCAGGAGGACCTCTGGGCCCCGCCCCAGGAAAAATACGCCGGCCAGGCGGTGCCTTTTCAACCCTACTACATTCTGATGCGGCTTCCGGACACCCACGCGCTCCACTATTTCCTCATGATGCCCTTTACCCCCCAGGGCAGGGACAACATGGTCGCCTGGATGGGGGCAAGCTGCGATTTCCCGGGATATGGACACATCATCGTCTATCAACTGCCAAAGGAAAGGCTCACCTTCGGCCCGATCCAGATTGAAGCCATGATCGATCAGAATGCCGTCATCTCCCAGCAGCTCTCCCTCTGGGACCAGCGGGGCTCCCATGTCATCCGAGGCAACCTGGTGGTGATCCCCATTGAAAATTCCTTTCTCTACGTGGAACCTGTCTATCTCCTGGCCGAAGGGGTGAATATCCCGCAGCTGATCCGGGTCATCGTGGTTTCGGGTGACAAGGTGGTGATGGAGCCCACCCTGGACCAGGCCATCCAGGCGGTTTTCGGCGCCTCCGCCCCATCCTCCGGAAAACCGGCGGCCGCCAGCGCCATCGAACCCGAAGTGTTGATTCGTGCCCGCCAGGCCTTCGATCAAGCCACGCAGGCCGTCCAAAAGGGAGAGTGGAAAAATTTCGGGAAGGCCATGGACGAACTGAAAACGACACTCGCGCCCAAGAGCCAGGGATCGAAGTCCCGGGGAACGACATCCCATTGAGGCACGATCCAGGATTGAATATCGGTATTGAAATCGCTATCGGGATCGGGGGAGGAAGGAGAAAATGGCCTATCTGTCTGTCATCCTGACCATCCTGTTCTGGGGGGTCGGGGCGTTTATCGGTAAGGCGGTCCTGGAGGACGGCTCCCCCATCTATATTTACCTTCTGGAGGCATCCGGCACGCTCACCGTCGCTGGCTGCGTGAGCCTGCTGTTCAGGGAGGAAACCCGGGCCGTGGTCCGGCATTTCAGCGGGTGGGGATACCTGTTCGGTATCCTGTGGGGCCTTGGCACCGTGACCTTCATCGTGGCCCTCAAACACAAACCTGCCAGCATCGTTGTGCCCTTAACGGCGCTCTATCCACTGACCACCGCCGTTCTGGCAATCGCCTTTCTCGGAGAGCCCCTCACGATGAAAACCGGCGCCGGCATCGCCTGCGCCATCCTGGCGGCCGTCCTTCTGGTTTGATCCGCCCGCCGGGGGCGCAGGGGGCAAACGGCGGGCGTTGCCGGTTGTACTTCCACTGCTTCGCAAGGCTGTTGCCGACAGCCGTTCCGCATCAGGCATAAATGCCACAGGCAAAATAAACGGGTTCGCCCGGTACCCCCATGAAGAAGGTACTCTTAAGGGACGGGGCCTCTTCTCCGGGTTTGGGCCACCAGTAATTGACCCACCCGGATTCTTCGATCGCGGCCCGCTCTGCCAATTCGACGAAGAACTTCTTTCCCTTGATATCCGCCGTTTCACTCAGATCCGGGCCCACCAGCGTATCCGGCGTAATGGGATGCGCTAAAAGCGTCATCTCCTCTGTCGAACCGGCGTAAATATAGAGCTCAGCGCCATCGGACAGGGGGCCGTTCTTCACCGCCGCCACCCTTAGGACGCTGTCGACCCCCTTGCTTTGGGCCATCTTCACGGCGCGTTTCACCAGCTTGACGGCCGCGCTTCGCATGTGGCCGCCCATCATCTGGCTGGCCAGCTCTCCCATTCGCTGACGCAGATTCCCCGCCTCCCGATCCAGGTTCTCCGATACACCGGCACTCTGGGTGGCTTGTTCCGCGTTCTTTTGAACCACCATATCGATCTCGGTGACAGCAGTGGAGATCTGTTCAAGACCGTCCCGTTGCTCCTGGGATCCCTCGGATATCTCATTGACAAGGGTGCTGGACTTGGTCATGGCATCCACCATGACGGTAAAATCATTGGATGTCTTGTCCACCAGCCCCACTCCGGCCTCGACCTTGGAAAGGGCGTTCTGGATCAGCTCCTGGGTGCCATTGGCTGCCTCGGCAGAGCGAACGGCCAGGTTGCGCACCTCATCGGCCACCACGGCGAAACCGGCCCCGTGTTCTCCCGCCCGGGCCGCCTCGATGGCGGCATTGAGCGCCAGGAGATTGGTTTGGAAGGCGATACTGTTGATCTGGTTGATGATCTGGCTGATCTGCCGGCTGGATTCGGAAATCTCGCCCATGGCCGTTTTCATCTCCCTCATGGACCCCTCGGAACGGACCACCGCATCCTGGACGTCCTTCATGAGGCTCTGACCCTTCATGGCGTTGTTGGCATTCTGGACCGTCATGGCGGTGATTTCTTCCATGCTGGAGGCGATTTCCTCAAGGCCGGCCGCCTGGTTGGAGGCACCATCGGCCAATTGGACCGATGCCATGTAGGAAGCGGCGCTGGTGGCCTCTATCTTTTCCCTTGCATCCACGAGCTCATCAAAGGAGGCTTCAAGTTCCTTGAAACTGCGGCGAATATAAAACAGCCAGGTCGCAAGCAGCAGAGCCACCCCTACCAGGCTGGTAAGGAGGATCCCCGTTCTGGCGGACACCAGGAAACCCACCAACGCTATGCTGACGATGATGGCAAGCGAGAGAAGCATAAAAATCACGACCTTCAACTTCAAACTCATGAAGCCTCCTTTACCTGGCGAAGGGGCTGCCAGGTGGTACTGGGTCAAGCAGGGGCCGGCCCAGCCGGCAAGCTATCGCAAAATATTCGAAAACGTTACCCCCTCGGTAGCGCCTTTTTACAAAATTGTCAAGCGTTTAATGGGTCATTCCGCTCTGTATTGGTAGACCGCCCGCCGAAGGGAGCAACGGTCCTCCCGTTTCAGAGGATCCGCGTACACCGCAAAAGCCCTCCCCATGCATCCTCCCCCGCAATGCCTGCGGCCCTCACAGGGGACGCAGGCGGTCAACGCTTCCCGGCGCAGGCGGTGCATATCGGAAAGCTCGCGCCACAGGGGAATTCCCTCCACCAACAGGCTCGTAAGGGCGCGCTCATGAAGATTCCCCACCGCATAGGACTCATGGAGCATCATCACGCAGGGAAAGAGCCGCCCATCCCACCGGCCAAAGAGATTTTGAATGCAGGCGCAAGGCGAGCCCTCTGCGCCCGAGCGTCCCTTGAACCATTCGATGGCCGATAGGCTCGCCATGCGCTCATAGCGTTCCCGGAAATCGGCATCATCCGTATACCGGCGTACCAGACGCCGGTACTGGTCCGGCCGCGGCAGGGAAAGGCCGGATGCGCCAGCTGCCCGCCCGCCCTTGATGAGGGTGCCGCTCACGAGACGGCCGATGCGCATCCGGTCCAGGGATTCCAACAGTTCGGGCAACTCATCACAGTTGTGCGCCATCTCGGTGAACGCCACCCGAACCCGGCTCCCGAGACCTGCCGCCACCAGACGGTTCAAACCGGCCATGGTCAGATCGAAACTGCCGGACCCGCGGATCCGGTCGTGACTCAGGGCAGCGGCCCCATCCAGGCTGACCTGGATGGCCAGCCTATCCTGCGGAAGGGTCAGGATCCTGTCAACCGAATCCGGGGTCATCAGCATGGCATTGGTCTGCATGCACACCTCGTCGAAATCGGTATGGCGACAGGAAAACGACAGGATATCGAACCAGTGCGGATGGCTCAGCATCTCGCCACCGGTCAGATGAACGGCCTTGAAATGGAGCCGGGCCATCTCCTCGATGATCCGAAGGAGCGTATCCCGGGGGACGGCGGACAGCGAGGCGCCGGGTCGGCAGTCCAACCAGCAGTGTTCGCACTGGAGGTTGCACTGCCCGGTAACCATCAGGGTCATGCTTTCAGGGGGGGCGAGCCCGGCCTCCAAAAGCCGGGCCAATGCATCACGGGAGGAGATCATGGTTTGCTGTCTGTCAGACGACTCCCAGCAGCCGGTTGCCGTTTTCCCCCAGCACCCAGCGCTTTTCCTCGTCGGAAAGGAAGGTATTGGCCTTGATGTCCGCCACGATCCCCTCCACGGCGATGCCATGGTACAGGGGACCGGGGTAGTCCGTGCCGAAAAGCACCTGTTTGAATCCCGTGGCCGCCCGCATCTTTTCCACCTTCTGGGGGTCTTGGAGCAGAAAGGGGGCCGCGCTGATATCGGCGTAAACATTGGGGCACGTCTTCATCAGGGCCAGGGCCTCCTCAAACCATATCCCGGGCTGCCGGGTGCTGTAGGAGGCAAAATGCGCCAAAACAATGGGGACTTCCGGATAGTTCCGGGCCACGGGCTCCCACAGCTTGGGCCGGGAATTCTGACTGAGCTCAGGCAGCTCGAAAGCGCCTGCCGCGCATCCCGTATGGGTCAGCACAATGGCGCCCGTGCGTTTGCAAAAATCAAAAAGCAGCGACATGTTCCCGTTTTCGGCCGGATTGAAAAACTGGGAATAGGGCAACAGCTTGATGCCCCTCAGTTTCAAGGATTCGATCTTCTCAAGTTTTTCCCTGACGTAGGTGTCGCTCTTGCACAGGTCCACGGAGCCGAAGCCGATGAACACATCCGGATAGGTTTCCACCCAGTCCGCCACGTCCTGGTCGGTAACGTGGCTCCGGGAATAGATCCCGTTTCGGATCGTCCGCAGTGCTCTGTCAAAGGGAGCCTCCCCGGCCTTCTCCGAACGCTCGTACTGCTCCCTCAAGCGCTCGCGGATCTCCGGCCGATCCACGTTATCGGGATCCGTATCCGTGGCGAGAATCACGGCGTGGCTGATACCGGCCTTTCTCATGTCAGAGAGAAATTTGAGATCCGGCATCTTGGGGTGGACATGGAAATCGATCACCGGATAAATGCCGTCGGCCGGTTTGACGGGGTCCAGTTTCCCCGGGTCCTCGCCGGCAGCCTCCAGTTCGGCGGTGGTAAAGGCACCCTTTCCCTTCACCACCGCGTAGCCATTCACCCGAACCGGCCGCTGGCAGGCATGCAGGGCCATCTGGACCCGCAGGGCCACCCGTCTATCCAGCGGCTCCTTTCGCTCCATCATCCGTTTCTGAAGCGCTTGCTGAAGGGTTTGAAGCTGTCCGGCATCTTCGATCCGAAGCATGGCCCGGACCCATCGCCAACGTATGTCCGGGGGATCGTTCATCAGGGCATCAATGAGGGTGGCCGTATCCGGGACCGGAGGAAATTCGAAATAGGATGAAGACTGCATCTGATGGCCTCAACTTTCTTGCAGGTCTGCCCTGCAGGGGGCGTTCGGAGCCGCGCGCCCCCTGCAGGGGTCGGTTTCACTTGAAGCATTGGGCTGAAAACACGGAATGAAGCCGAAAAATTCCAGCAATGGAACAGTGGCGGAAGCAAAATCGTCTGATGGGGGTTGCTACTAGGGAATAGCTAAAAATGAGCCATTACAGTCACATTTCCATGCGCCCGGTGCCCTTTCGACCCTATTCGCCGCTGTCTTCACCTGCTTCCTCAGGGGCCTCGCCTTCCCACTTCGTCCAGTGGCCGCACCCCCCATGAACAGGTTTCATCTTGCCCACCCGTCCACATTCACCCTTGGCGGAAGCTTTCGCCTTGGCCATGCAATTTTCC
>Ga0307440_1000818_pt1 | contig 15392 bp, 8 predicted proteins | sample SalMarWE160410MG_FD_202150 | JGI IMG/M metagenome (GOLD analysis project Ga0307440, IMG submission 202150) | Salt marsh sediment microbial communities from the Plum Island Ecosystem LTER, Massachusetts, United States - WE1604-10 | ecosystem: Environmental > Aquatic > Marine > Intertidal zone >... | reverse complement strand
CGTGGACATCAACCGCGAGGGCACCACGATTCTTCTGGTTGAGCAGAATGCGCAGATGGCGCTCAAGATCGCCAGCCGGGGATACGTGCTTCAAACGGGCGAGATCGTGCTCACCGACTCAGCCGAGGGTCTGCGCAAGAACCCCACCGTGCAAAAATCCTACCTGGGTATGGAATAGAATAGGCATTGGCCACTCGGGCGGCCATCGCCCAACCGATTGACCCTTCAGGGCGGATCCTTTGATCCGCCCTTTCACTGCGGAGGCCAAACATGCCGATCCGGTTTCTGAACGCCCCACAGGTGCGCCAAGCCTTGCCCATGGCCGACGCCATCCAAGCCATGAAGAGCGCCTACGCCCAGCTTTCGAGCGGTGAGGCGGAAGTTCCGCTGCGCACGCGGATCCCTTTCGATGACGTCGAAGGCGTTTCTTTGTTCATGCCCGCCTACCTGCCCCAAGACGACGGCCTGGCGATCAAAATCGTGTCCGTCTTCCCTCACAATCCAGAGCAGAACCTGCCCACAATCCACGCTCTGGTGCTCGCGCTCGATCCGGCCACCGGCCGACCGCTGGCGCTGCTGGAGGGCGGCACGCTGACCGCCATTCGCACGGGGGCGGGCTCAGGCGCGGCCACCGATCTGCTCGCCCGCCAGGATGCCAGCGCCGTGGCCGTCATCGGCAGCGGCGTCCAGGCCCGCACCCAATTGGAAGCCGTTTGCTGCGTGCGGGAGGTCGAGCAGGCCTGGGTCTACAGCCCCAACCGTGAGCACGCCCTGGCTTTCGCTTCCGAGATGGCCGGCCAGCCCGGGATCCCCGACACGATTCAAGTTGCCGGATCGGCGAATGAGGCCGTGGCTGAAGCAGATTTGGTGTGCACCGCCACCACCTCCCACCAACCGGTGTTCGACAGCGGCCAGCTCAGGCCCGGCTGCCACATCAACGCCGTGGGCTCGTTCACCCCTGACATGGTCGAAATCGACCTGGAGACTTTGAAGCGGGCGCGAGTGGTCGTAGACTCAAGAGACGCCGTCCTGGAAGAAGCCGGAGAACTGATCCAGCCCATCCGGGCCGGCCAGTACCGCCGGGGTGACATCCACGCTGAACTGGGCGAGATCATCCTGGGTAAGGCGGAAGGGCGGACGGAGGCGGACCAGATCACCTTCTTTAAGTCCGTCGGGGTGGCTGCCCAAGACGCGGCCGCCGCCGCTGTCGCTTTGAGGAATGCCGAAGCCGAAGGCCTCGGAGAGCTGATCGACCTCTAGTGTGATGGCGCATACGGTGATCGGCAAGTGGGGCCGCGGCGGCCGTCACGGGAAGAAGAAGTCGAGTCATAGCAACAGTGGTTCCAAGAACGGGCGATGAAGTCATCAACGGCCCAATGGCCGGAGGACATATGGGAAAACGTCGGACGCATAACACCACCACAAGGGCTGGCGCGGCGAGACGAGCGTGTGCGCGCCTCACCCAAGTCAGCGACATCGAGGGACGAAACGCCACATGACCTCCCCTGACGCCGAAATCCTGACCATCGGAACCGAACTGCTGTTGGGCGAGATCACCGACACCAACACGGCCGTCATCGCCCGCTCGCTGCGTGATATGGGCATCAATCTGTATCGCACAGCCACGGTGGGCGACAACGCGCATCGGATTGCCGAGCTGCTAAGGGAACGCTTCGGGCACGTGCAGATCATCATCACCACGGGCGGCCTGGGCCCCACGGTGGACGATCCCACCCGGGAGGCGGTGGCTCTGGCGTTGGGGGTGCCGACGGTGTTCGTGCCCGAACTGTGGGAGCAGATCCAGGACCGTTTCAAAGCCTTCGGACGCACGCCGGGTGAGAACAACCGGCGCCAGGCCTACATTCCCGAGGGCGCCCATTGGATTGAGAATCCTGTGGGCACGGCGCCCGCCTTCTGGGCCGATGCCGACGGGACCCTGGTGGTTTCCCTTCCGGGTGTGCCGGCCGAGATGAGCCACCTGCTCGAACATGCGGTGCTGCCCCTGATCCAGACCCGCTATGACCTGGGCGAGGTCATTCGTGCCCGGATCGTTCGCACGGCCGGCCTGGGCGAATCTCGGCTTGACGAGCAGATTGATGACCTGGAAAGGCTGACCAATCCCACCGTCGGGGTCTCCGCGCACCCCGGCCGGGTCGACATCCGCATCACCGCCCGAGCCGCGTCCAAAGAGGCGGCCGAAGGGTTGATCGCCCCGGTGGTCAGCCAGCTCCAGTCTCTCTTGGGGCACCACATCTACGGCTTCGACAAGGAAACCCTTGAAGATGCGATGCTCGCCGAAGCCGGTGCCAAGGGCTGGCGGGTCTCCAGCCTGGAGGCGGGATCCGGCGGCGCTCTGAAGGCCGCCCTGAGCCAATCCGCCAATCCGATTTACGCGGGAGGGATCAGCCTGCCGGGATCGGCCTCGGTCGACGATCTGCGCAGCGCCATGGCGAGCGAGCGTCAGGAAGGCGTGGTGCTCATCGGTATGCACCTGGCCAGACTGAAAGAAATGACCCGCTTGACGGTGATCATCTGGGGTGAGGGTGACCCGGATGAGAAGGTTTACGAACAGAAGGGCCCGGCGGTCAACATCGGCGAACGGTCGGTGAGCCTGACGCTGGACTGGGCCCGCCGGCGTATGCCTGAGTTGTAAACAGGCCAGCCCCAAGACGATCTCTTATTGTGAAAGATTTCACAAGCCGGCGGGCTGACCCTCTTCTCAGCCCTCGGCCGAGCTTGTATAATGGTGGCCAAGGGACCGATCCAAACCAAGCGGGTGTCGCCAAGTGGTAAGGCACTAGCTTCCCAAGCTAGCATTCGTGGGTTCGAATCCCATCACCCGCTCCTAGGACCACTCGCCAGAGTGGTCTTTTTCTTGCCTGCCGCGGACACGCTTGTTTGACTTGATCCACGCTCAGCCAAGATCTCCCCCAGGTCAAGCTCCTTCCGGAACCTGCCCTTACCCCATGCCTAGATCCCCTTTTCGGGGTGATGACCGGGCGAGAGGTCACCTTGCCCGACCCGAATGTCGGGTGAATTGTGGGTTTTCCTTTGGGGAACCCTTTTCCAAAGATCCTATTGACCTTCAACGTGAAGACCCCTGACCGAAGCCCACGTTCAGGTCGATGAAGGCGAGCAATAGTGATGAGGTCATCTTAGACGCTTGACCTCATGCTAGGAACCATTCCTTTCGCTATCATCAACGCGCTTTGTAGCATCCGATCCCGATGCCCCCGCCTCTTCTCATACCAATCACCCCAATTCAGGTGGCTTGTTGTCTTGTGATCGTCCCCTCTGAGAGCTGACCGGCCCTGCGTGGGTCGGCGATGTCGTGGTAGAGTTCTTGAAATCTGAGAGCCGTTCCGGGCGAAGATGGTGGCTTTTTTCCAGACATGCTGATTCCATTCTCATCCGCAGCCGCGTGGACGCTCGATTCAGCTTCCCCAAGCCAGCTTTCGCGGGTTCGACTCCCATAACCCGCTCATGGAGATCGCCAACCGGCGCCTGGATAAGACATATTCATGAAGGCTCCTAAAACGAAGTGTCCAAACGGACTCCCATCGCGGGCCTCAGCCTCCCGCAGTCTCCGCCCCTTTCAGATACAAGTGGGCATGACCCCCTTCCAGCGCCCTCGGGGGCAGCGCCCCACCCCAACCAAGAGACCATGACCGCGTCCATCGTCGGTACGGCCACCGATCGACGGTCTCGCGAGGGGTTGTCTCGTTGGCTGGCCCGCGCGGCGGCCCTGCTTGGCGGGGCCGCCTACGCCCTGCTGGGCTACGGACAAATGCACGGCCAGGCCTCCGTGCTGGACGAGGGCCTGTACCTGTATAAGGGCCTGTTGTACGCCCAGGGCACATACTGGCCCTTCCAGGATTTCGGCCCCTTGACCAACCACATGCCGCTCTCGTTCCTTATCCCCGGTTGGGTCCAGCTCCTCTTCGGCCCAGGCTTGGCAACCGGACGAACCTACGCCTGGGTGGTGGCCCTGCTGATGCTCGTCGGGCTGTGGCTGGCCACGCGCCGGTTGGCGGGCCCTTGGTGGGCTGCCGGAGTCGTGTGGCTGGTGGTGTTGAACGCCGGCTGGATCAAGATTTACAGCCAGGCCATCTCGCAGGGGCTGATCGCCTGCATGCTCGTTTGGACCATCGCCATCGGGGTTGGCGAAGGGCGCCGGCCCTGGCAAGCGGCGGTGGCGGCCGCCCTGGCCGGCATCATGGGCCTGACCCGCATCAATTTGATGCCGGTCATTGTGCTGTATATCGTCTACGCCTACTGGGCCCACGGCCGCAGCATGGGACATACCGCACTTGTGAGCGGCGGCGTCGTTCTTTTGGCCGGCCATCTCATCTTTTGGCCCGGCATCCTCAAACTTTGGGCCGCCTGGCTGCCCGCGGCGCTCACCCCCTTCTTGAACCCCTTTCGGGATCACGCCGGGGGCGCCTCGGCGTGGCAGGTTCTGCTTGCGGCCGGTTCCAAGTGGGGCATTCTCAAAGACAGCCTCCGCCTGCACTTCGCCTCGGTCGCCGGAGTCATTTGGGCATGGCTGCTCGTGCCTTCCAACCTGCGGGAGGAAAAGCGGGGTCGCCTCCCGGCGATGGCCCTCTTGTCCGGCCTGTTCGTTCTGCTATTCATCCTCCATGCGGCCGCCACGCTTGGGGGGACCTACTGCCCCTATTGTCTCAAGAACTACCTGGCCTTCTTCTCTCCGATTGGCCTGATCGCGCTGGCCATCGCCGGCGCTCACTGGCTGCCGCGGGCAGGCATGTCAAGATGGGCGGGCAGCCTGTTCGCGCTCCTTCTCCTGCCCTGGGTCCTTGGATTCTCACTCGGCACGCCATTCTCGCAGCAAGTATTGGCCGGCGAACTTCCACGCCTCTCTCGAGGCGCCATCTTGCCGGGGACGGCCGCTTTGGGATCAATGGTCACCCAGAAATTCGGCCTGGGTGAAAGTGCCCTGCTGGATCAGTTGAATCTGCTGCAGTCGGTCGGCTTGGCCCTGTTCGCGATCGTGAGCATCGCCCTGCTCGCCAGGGCGGCGCGGGCGGGCCGACGCGCGAGTCTGGCCGCCTCGGCCATGAAGCTGCTTTGCATCGCCACCGCAGGCGCAGTGGCCGCCGCCACGTTCTCCTTGGGCGCCAACTACCACACCTACGATTGCGGTCTGGATGTCATCGCAAGTCAGACCAAGGCCGGAGCCGACCTGTCGGCCAAGATTCCCGCCGGCTCGAGCGTCTATTGGGGCAGCGGCGGCCGGTCGCCGATTCCCTTCCTCTACCTTGACCAGGTCTCGATCTACCCAGCCCAGCTCAACGGCATCTACTCCTACCGCTACGGGGGCGACCCGGCTGAACTGCCCCGACTTGGGTATTGGAACCCCAGCCTGGCTTCCTCCTGGCTCTCGACGGCAGATTATGTGCTGGTGGAAGCCCAGGATTTCAAGGGTTGGCTGGCGACCAGCCTGAATTCAAAAGACTTCGATCAGATCACAAGGACTCCGCCGACCAACCCTTGTCAACCCAATTCGAGTCTGATGATCTTTCACAGAATTCAGGCCGCCCCACAAGGCCCGTAAGCCACATTCAGGCCGCCGGGCGCAGCCCCGTTACACCCTGCGCGTCAAACTGCAAAGAAGCTGTAAGCCAGCACGCAAGACAGATTCGCATATAATAGGAACTCCAATTTGGGGAATTCTTTAACGTTTAAGCCGGGAGAGGGGATGGAGCAGGTATCCGCGACGGTTCTCTACATCGAGGACAACCTGGAGAACAGGGTCCTTGTCCGCCGGATTCTCATGGCCGAAGGGTATGAGATCCTTGAGGCGGAGAGCGCCTCGGCCGGCCTTGAGTTGGCCCAGATCCACAAGCCCCAACTCGTTCTCGTCGACATCAACATGCCGCATCTGGACGGCTTGAGCCTGGCTTCGATCATGAAAGCGGATCCTGCGCTGCAGTCCATACCGGTTGTGGCGCTCACGGCCAACGTCATGAAGGGGGACAGAGAACGCACGTTGGCAGCCGGTTGTGATGGGTATATTCAGAAGCCGATTGACGTCGACTTCTTTCCCAGGCAAATTGCACGATTCATGCAACAGACAGAGTCGTAGCGCGAGTTCGCACAAGGAGTCCTGGCTGTGCCTGCGGAAATCAAGGACGCCACCGTCCTCATCGTCGAAGACAATGTCTCCAATTTCGTTCTGATGGCACGCATGCTGGGATACATCGGCGTGCACTGTGAGTGGAAGACTTCCGGGTATGAAGTCGTGGAGTATGCCGATACCCTTCCCAAGGTTGACTTGATCCTGATGGACATCCGGCTTCCCTACGAAGATGGATACCAGGCGTTGCGCAAGATACGCGGGTCGGACAAGTTGATGCGCGTTCCGGTCGTGGCGGTGACAGCCTACGCCAGTGAAGAGCAGATGGAGCGGGCCAGGGCCGCTGGTTTCGACGGCTTTCTGGGGAAACCCCTCGATCCGGACCGGTTCCCGGAACAGGTACGTAGCCTTCTCAGCGGTGACCAGGTTTGGGAGTTGTAGACCATGTTTCAGTCGACAGCCCGTGACTCAAGTCCTCCCCTAAGAACACGCAGCAGCCTGGGCCGAAGATTGGCCCTTGTGCTTCTACCACTGATGCTCATCCCCCTGGCGGCCATGGGGACCACGGTCTATTTCAGAACGCGCGCAATCTTGCGCGATCAGGCAGCCAGCCAACTGTCCTCCGCCACCCAGAGCCAAATCAGCAGCCTTGAAGACTGGTCGCGAGTCCGCCAGCAGAGGCTCCAGCTCGGAGCCCAGCGAAGCTCACTCCGGGATGAAGCCGCCAGCCTGATGTACGATCCACCGTCTGGACAATCACTGGAAGACTTGAAGACCGCCACACGAGCTGACCTCAACGATCTGAAATCGAATGAAGGCCAGACGCTGTTCAGCGATCTGTTGATCGCCCGACCGGACGGGACGATCCTGACCTCAACCAATACCAGCTGGGAGGGCCAGAAACTGAGCGCCCTGGCGGAAGGCATGCTCACCGCCGATCAACCTGGGACTCATCCCCTGTATGACGATCCGGCTCTGGCCCCTGGAAAGCTGATCCTGGTTTCTCTTTCCCCCCTCCGAAGCGGGCAGATGACCGAGGTCGATGCGGCCCTGGTGGGCGTCAATTCGGATACACGCGTCGGTACGCTGATGCAGCAGCTGCAGGTCTTTTGGCAGCAACGCGGTGTTTATCGGCAAGAGATCGGCAGCACCTACCTGGCTATTCCGCCGAACACGGTTTTCCATCTGACCCTGTACGCCCTGGCGCCGGAAGCCATCCCCAACGTCCAGATGCCGATCTTCGACACGTCTCAAACCGAGGTTCCAGCCACGGTTGAATACGCCAACTTCGAAGGCACCCCCTCCATAGCCGCCTACCAGTGGGTCCCAGGCTGGAATATGGCCGTGGTGACCGAGGTGCCCCAAGACACGGTCTTCGCCGACCTCAACAGCCTGCTCCCCTTCACCGTAACCACCGTGGTCTTGGCAGCAGTCCTTTCGCTGATCGTGATCGTGGTCGCCACCAGCCGCATGCTGCGGCCCTTAGGGCGCTTGGCTGAATTCGCCCAGCGGATTTCGAAGGGTGACTGGAGCTACCGGGTGCCGGAGGACCGCAGCGACGAAATCGGCCTGGTATCCGCTTCCCTCAACCGAATGGCCGAAGAACTCAGCCAGGTGTACACGACGCTTGAAATGCGAGTCAATTCGCGCACCCAGCAGATTCAAACTGCCGCTCAGGTGGCGCGGGCCGTCACGTCCATCCCCACCCTGGACGATTTGCTGCGTCAGGCGGTCAACCTGATCCGCGAGCGTTTCGATTACTACTATGTATCGATATTCCTGCTCGATCAGGACGGGAAGAATGCGGCATTGCGCGAGGCCACCGGCGAAGTCGGACAGGCGCTAATCGCCCGCCGCCACAGCCTCCCGGTAGGTTCACAATCCATCATTGGTTGGGTCACCGCCAACAACCAACCACGGATCGCCTCCGAAGTTGGCGATGACCCTGTTCACTTCCGCAACGAACTCCTGCCAGAAACGCGCTCTGAGCTGGCGGTCCCGCTGCAGGTCGGAGGCACGGTTCTGGGAGCGCTTGATGTCCAGAGCACATCCCCAGACACGTTCAAAACCGAGGATCTGGAAATCCTGCAGACGCTCGCCGACCAGCTCAGCGCAGCCATTCAAAACGCTCGCCTGGCGCAGGTCTCGATGGAAGCCGCCGAACGGTCCCGCCTGATCAGCGAAGTCACGGGTCAGCTCAGTGGTCTGTTGGACGTGGACCAGGTGCTTTCAACCGCCGCGCAATCCCTCCATCGCGCCCTTGGAGAGCCCGAAATCATGATCCAATTGACCGGTTCCGAAGGGCCCGATGGACAGGAGCCCTATTTTGGCCCTCCCGGAAACGGACGCTAGCACAATGAGCCTGCCAACACGTCCGATGGACCCCTCGGAAGGGGCTGCCAGATGATAGAAAACCAGGACACCGTTGTGGCTCCTCGAACCGAGCGCCCCCCCGGGCCGCAACCTGATCGCTCTTTGAGCACGTGGCGTGAGCGTCTGCTCAACCGCATGCTAGTTGCAGCCGCCATCCTGGGTCTGCCGGCGGTCGTCAGCGGCTCGATCACCGCCCTGCGGGACGCCCAGCCGACACGGATTCTGATCTTTACCGCCGCCTACGGCTTGATCCTGGTGATCACGTTGGCCAGGCGTCTGATCCCCTACAATGCCCGCGCAGCGATCTTGCTGACCGTTGCCATGGCGTTGGGGCTCGACGCGCTGCGGTCAACCGGGCTGCCTGGCAGCGGACGCATCTTCTTGATCGCCCTGGCGGTCATCGCCACGCTTCTGTTCGGCACGCGTGGTGGCTGGATAGCGCTCGGCATCGGCCTGGTGAGCACCGTGGCGGTGGCCACCGGGATGTCATCCGGCCTGCTTCCCTTTTCACCCGATATCATGGCCTCCACCGATGTCACGTCCTGGATCACCGGCGGCGTGGTCTTCACCCTTCTGGCGTTGATGTTAGTTCTGTCGCTGGGTACGCTGCAGCAAGGTTTCGAGACGGCGCTCAACCGTGAGTCCGAGATGGTTCGGGAGCTCAAAGATCAGCAGGCCGCCCTTGAAGCGCGGGTTTCAGATCGGACAGGCGAGCTGCTCCGCCAGAGCCTTCAGCTCCAGGCAGCGGCCGAAATCGCCAAGCTCAGCGCTGAATCGAGCGATCTCGACGAACTTCTCACGGAAGCTACGCAGCTGATCAAGGAACGTTTCAACTTCTACCATGCATCAGTTTTCCTGATTGACGAAACTGGGGCTTGGGCGGAAATCGCGGCCAGCACGGGTGCCGCTGGTCAAGCTTTGCTCGCCCGGCGCCATAAGCTGGCCATCGGAAGCGCCAGCATCGTGGGCTGGGTCACCGCCAACCGGATGCCGCGTGTGACCCCAAATGTGGATGAGGACCCGTTCTACTTCCGCAATCCCGCCCTGCCTGAGACCCAATCGGAGATGGCGGTTCCCCTCATGATTGGCCAACGGCTTATCGGCGCCCTTGACGTTCAAAGCACTGAGCAAGACGCATTCGGCGAAGGCGACATCCGAGTTGTGGAAGCCATCGCTGGAGATCTTGCCTTCGCCATTGACCACGCCCGCCTTTCGCATGAGCAGCAGGCGCAACTCTTCGAGCTTGAGGGCGACATCCAGGACCGTACGCGCCAGTCGTGGAGCAAATTCGTTCGCGGCGGGACAGCCTCGACAATCCACCTCGGCCCATCCGGCGAGACCGGCGCTTCCGCCGCGGCGTTCACCGGCCTGGGCCAGGCGGCACGGCAGGGTCAAACGGTCATTTCGGATGATCGACGTGAGGTCGTGGTGCCTGTGAGGGTGCGCGGCGAGACCATCGCCACCATCGGCGCCAGAAAGCCCGGGGAAAGCGCAACCTGGTCCGAAGAAGATATCGCCCTGATCCAGGCCGTCGCTGGTCAGGCTGCCCTGGCCATGGAAACAGCCCGGCAATACGCGGAGGAGCAGCGGCGCGTTTCCGAACTCGAGGTCGTCAACCGGGTCAGCCAGGCCGCGTCCCAGCTCCTGCGGGTTGACAGCTTGCTCAGGATGGTCGGAAGACAGATTATCCAGGTTGTCGGGCAGACCGATGTCCAGGTCGCCCTCTTCGACGAGGACAACGGGAAGATCACATTCCCCTACGCCACCGAGAAGGGTGAGCCGACCGAGCTTGCCGATCTGCCCATCGGCCAGGGATTGGTATCACATGTGATCCGCACGCAACAGCCGCTGCTCTTGGAAGACTCGATACAAAGTCAAGCGGCAGAACTTGGCATTCAGCTTGATGATCCTGATCTGAAGTCCTGGCTCGGGGTGCCGCTCCTGGCAGGCAATCAGACGATTGGCGTCTTGGCCACGTTCGACAAGACGCGCGAGCACCGCTTCACCGAAGATGACGTGGCCCTGCTATCCACAGTTGCCGGTCAGGTCGCCACCGCGCTTCAGAATGCCCGCTTGCTTGAGCAGGTGCAGCAGTCAGCCCGACGGGAGCGTCTGATCCACGAAATCACAACCAAGGTTCGCCGCTCACCAGATATTCAAACCGTGCTCGAGACGACAGCGCGTGAGGTCGGCAGGGCCCTGAACGTCAGTCGCACCACGATCAGGTTGGGAGAGGCTCCCCCGGAGCATCTGCCTCCAGATGCCCAACCCCCGGATGAGGCGGCGGAGCCGTGATCGCACCGCACACGTCATCTAAGCATGGAGATATGGGATGAGCTTTCCCGATACACCCACCCATCCCGACATCCGGCCATCTGAGGAGATTGTTCCCGAGCCGGTGGAACGCGACCGGCTGGCATACGTGTGCCTGGCTGTCGGCTTGCTCGGCGCCCCGGCACCTGTTTACTGGGCGGCCACCCTGCACGGTTGGCAGTTTGCGGCGCTGGGCGGCGGATTCGGCGCACTGGCCATCGCGGGCATCGCCGCACTTTTCCTATCCCGTTCCGACCGGCGGCCGGCAGCCACCTGGTCGTTGATGGTCGGCGTGGCGGCCCTGGGGCTGACCCTGGCCGCGGCCATCAATCAACTGGGAGCATTGACCGCCATCGGCGTCTTGATCCTGTTCCCAGCTCTTGCCCGGGATAGGTTCTCAGGGCGCATGGTTCAGGCGGCCCTATATTTCGCCATCGGCGTCGCCTCCGCCACACTCTTGATCGACCTGTTTGACGTCTTCCCTGCCCTGCCCCAGCCTGTCAGTACGCCTGTGCTGCTTATCGTCGATGCGCTCGCCCTGGGCGCGTTGGGTTTGATCGTAGCTCGCCAGTTTCAGGCCTACAGCCTGCGCACCAAGCTTATTCTGACCTTCCTGGCCATCTCCCTTGTGCCTGTGAGCTTGGTCACCTTCCTGAGCGCTCAATCCACGCAAACTGCGCTGAGAAACGAGGCCAACCAGAAGTTGGGTAGCGCTGCCTCCCAGACCGCCGCCGTTTTGGACGGCTTCGTTCAGAACAACCTGACCAATATCAATACCCAGGCCCAGATCTCGACCTTCGTCGACTACATGTCGGCCAGTGAAGCTGAGCGCGCCGACCCAACCCGACGAGATGAGGTTCGGAGCCTACTGCTTCTCCTGGCCAAGGAAGACCCCATCAACTTGCGAATGTTGGGCCTGCTGGATGCGCAAGGTCACAACATCCTCGACGCGACTGCGCGCATGACTGGCGAAGACGAATCGGATCGCGACTATTTCACCCAAGCTTTCGCCAGCCGTACACCTTTCGTATCACCGATTGAGTTCTCTCCCTCGGACGGTCAACCGGCGATCTTCTTCAGCAACCCAATCTTCGACGCCCGATCGAGAGTCGTCGGAGTCATCCGCGTTGGATTCAGCGCCGACGTCATCCAGAGCATTATCGACCACAGTGCAGGGCTGGCAGGCCCCAGCTCGTATGCGGTCGTCTTTGACGAGTACTTTCTCAACGTGGCCCACAGCAACCAGCCCGACATGATGCTGAACCCCGTCGGCCCAATCTCAACCAACACCACCGACGAATTGGTGGCAGCCCATCGGCTGCCCACGGCTTTGGCCAATGGCCCTGGCCTCCAGGGACTGCAGCCATCCCTTGTCGATCACTTGCGTACTGCCGACAGCCAACCCTATTTCGAGGCAGCCGATCCGGCATCACCGGGATCGAGCGACCAGGTTGCGGTCACTCGCATGACCCAGCTTCCCTGGCAGGTGGCTTTCTTCCAACCGCAAGACATCCTGTTCGCCCCGGCCCGGGCCCAGACCAACAACGCCATCCTGCTGGCTGTCCTGGTCGCCATTGGAGTCACCCTGGGCGCCATCTTGGTCTCACGTTTCTTGGCCGATCCGATTCTCGACCTGGCAAAGATCGCTGAGCGAGTAGGCGAAGGCGACCTCGCAGCTCAGGCCCAGGTGACAGCTCAGGATGAGATTGGTGTGCTGGGAAGAACATTCAACGCCATGTCGCAGCGCATGCAAGATCTTGTCAGTGGCCTGGAAGAGCGCGTCGCCGAGCGCACCAGCGATTTGGAGCGGCGTGCTTTGCAGCTGCAAGCGGCTTCTGAAGTTGCCCGCGACGCCGCTGGAATCTTGGATGTAGACGAGCTCCTTTCGGAAGCTGTCCGGCTTATCTCAGAACGTTTCGGCTTCTACCATGCCGGCGTGTTCATGGTCGATAAGAGCGGCGAAAATGCTGTCCTCAGGGCCGCATCATCTGAAGGCGGCCGGCGAATGCTGTCCCGCGGCCATAGTCTGGCGGTCGGGAAGGTCGGCATCGTGGGGTATGTCACCGGGGCCGGCAAACCCCGCATCGCGCTCGACGTTGGTGATGACGCGGTCCACTTCGCCAACCCAGATCTGCCCAAGACGCGTTCTGAAATGGCGCTTCCGCTGATGACCGGCGACCGCGTGATTGGGGCACTCGACGTGCAGAGCGTCGAACCCAACGCGTTCGACGAGGATGATCTGCTTGCGCTTCAAACCATGGCAGACCAGCTGACCATTGCCATCCAGAATGCCAGCCTGCTCTCGAGAGAGACTGAGCTCGCGGCGCAGCGCAGGCGAGCCCTAGACATTTATCGACAACTCACCCAGCAGTTTGGCTACGATCAGATCATCGCCGATGTCACCCGCCTGGTGCGGGGCGCCTACGGTTACGAGCGCGTCACGCTTGGCATGGTTGAGGGACGTGAGATCGTCGTCCGCAGCGCATCTGCACGCTCTCAAGACCGACTGCCACGCTTGGGCCAGGGGTTGCCCTTTGGCCAGGGTCTGATGGGCATGGCGGCCGAACAACGCCAGCCTGTGCGAATGAGCCGCAGCCGTTTGTCGGAAATCGTGGCCGAAGATCCGGTCCTGGGAGCCTTGGGATCCACATTGGCCGTGCCACTCATCACGCGCGGCGAGGTCATCGGCGTGCTCACAGCCGAATCGGAGACCGACGTCACCCCTTCCGACGATGAAGTCGAATTGCTCGAACTGCTGGCCAGCCAGGTTGCGGTCTCGATCGAGAATGCGAGGCTGTTTGAAGAAACACAGCAAAGCCTGCGTCAGGTCAACGTGCTCTACCGCCGCCAGACAGCCGATGCCTGGGAAACACTCCTCAGCAACCGACGAACCCAGGGCCAGGAGACGACTGCTGCCTTCGGGGATGAGGAGTCTCCAACCGACAAGCCCTCAATTGAGATGCCGATTGCTCTTCGCGGTGAGATCATCGGCAGGATGGATATCTTGCCGCCTGACGTAGCCAAATGGTCCGAAGAAGATCGCGAGATCCTGACGGCGGTGGCGGATGAGGTGGCGGATCAGCTTGAACAGCTGCGGCTGATGGAAGAGATCCAGCGCCGGGCTACTCAGATGGAAACCGCGGCCGATATCGCCAGGGTCGCCACAGGCTTGCTCGATCTGGATGGTCTGCTGGAGCGCGCTGTCCACTTGATCCAGGAGCGATTTGGATATTACAACGTCTCGCTTTACCTGATGGATCAAGCCGGACACGCTGCCAACCTTAGGCAGTCCGCTGGCCATGCTGAACAAACACTGCTCAGCGAGAAACCGAGCGTGGAGCTGGGTGAACGCAGCATTCTGGGGTTTGTGACAGAGTCCGGTGAATACTACGTGGCGCATGATGTCAGCACGGATCCCTACTTCCAGGCCAGCCCGTTGCTGCCTGAGACGCGATCCCAGCTGGCCGTTCCACTCCGAGCCGGCGAGCAAGTTATCGGTGCGCTCGACGTGCAGGACACGGGTCTGTACGCCTTCTCTGAAGACGATATTGCCGTTCTTGAGACGCTGGCCGACCAGTTGGCGGTCGCCGTGCAGAACGCTCGCTCGTACGAGGAAGCCGTTCGGCGTGCTGAGCGCGAGCAGAAGGTGCTCGAGATATCCAGCCGTATCCGGTCCAGCGCCGATATCGACAGCATGCTTCAGACAGCCGTCCGCGAAATCCGGCAAGCCATCGGCGCCAAGCGGGCTGCCATTCGGCTCTCGTCCGCCTCCAGCGCCTCGGGGATCGATGAATCCGATCTGACCAATACGGCCGGTGACGATCCCACAGACTCGAAATCTGACGGAAACGGGGCTGCAGCATGACCTACGTCATCGCCATTGCCAACGAGAAGGGAGGCGTGGCCAAGACAACCACGGCGCTCTCACTTGGCGCGGCGATGGTAGAGCAACACCAGAAGGCCCTCGTCATCGATCTGGACCCTCAGGCCAATCTGACGCTCGCATTGGGAATCAAACCCAACAAGCTCAATGGAACCATATCCGATGTTCTGCTGGGCAGCGGAGACCTGGAAGCTGTCACCCATGAAACCCTCCTTCCTGGCCTTGACCTGGTCCCGGCTAACAACGCTTTGCTGATGGCCGAGCGGTTCCTTGAAGTGCGAGATGAACATGAGTTCTTGCTCAGGCGCGCGCTCGGGCGGGTTGATGAGTACGACACCGTCGTCTTGGACTGTCCGCCAGCGCTTGGAACCATTGCGCGCCTGGCCTTGACGGCCGCCGACCTATTGATCATCCCAACCCAATGCGAGTATTTTTCGGCGCACGCCCTTCAGGATGTGCTTGAAATGATCCGGGATGTGCGGGCATCCAGCAATCCCCGCCTGCGGTACAGGCTGCTCCTGACAATGGTTGATCGGCGCAACCGTATTCACCGCAGTCTTTACGAGCAGGTGCGGACAGCGTTCGGAAGAGCCGTCTTTGATTCGATCATCGAAGTCGACACCAGGCTGCGGGAGAGCCCGATCTTCGCCCAACCGATCACCGTCTACGCACCCAGAAGCCGTGGCGCCGAACAGTATCGCCAACTCGCCAAGGAACTGAAGTCCT
>Ga0307440_1000816_pt1 | contig 15410 bp, 11 predicted proteins | sample SalMarWE160410MG_FD_202150 | JGI IMG/M metagenome (GOLD analysis project Ga0307440, IMG submission 202150) | Salt marsh sediment microbial communities from the Plum Island Ecosystem LTER, Massachusetts, United States - WE1604-10 | ecosystem: Environmental > Aquatic > Marine > Intertidal zone >... | reverse complement strand
GTGGTGGGCGAAACAGGGATCGAACCTGTGACCTACGGCTTGTAAGGCCGCCGCTCTCCCAGCTGAGCTATTCGCCCCCGGAAAAGGAACAAGGGCTCGGTCAAGCCCTTGTTGCCGTAAGTGCAGCAGGGGCCCCTGATAACCCCTAGCCGTATGAAGATGTTACTTTACTGCGTCCTTCAGGGCCTTGCCAGCCTTGAATTTCGGAGCCTTGGAGGCACCCACATGGATGGTCTGGCCGGTACGCGGATTGCGAGCCGTACGTGCGGCACGCTCAGCCACTGAGAAAGTACCGAAGCCAACCAGGCTTACCGCGTCGCCCTTCTGCATGGCGCCCGTGATTCCACCCAGTACAGCCTCGACGGCAGCGCCAGCCGCGGTCTTGGTCAGACCAGCCTCGGCAGCCACATGATTCACCAAATCTGCTTTGTTCATTTTTCCTCCCGCAAGCTGCGTTCGATGGGTCGAAATATAAACAACCGTCCCCATCTCCTGTCAACGTTTTTTCTATATTTTAATGTGCTTTCTGGGACCCCGCAGCCCCCTCGTCCAAGTAAATACCCTGAATCAATTCCGGCACATAATCAGCAGCCATCCTCATGCCCTCCGGAATACGAGTCAAGGCATATTTGAGAACCTCATCCATGTGGGAGACGCTGTGGATATTCAGTTCTTTGAGTACATTCTCCTGAATATCCTTCAAGTCCTTAAGGTTTTCCTCCGGGATCAACACGTCGGTCAGGCCGCCGCGCAAGGCAGCCAGCAGCTTTTCCTTCAGGCCTCCGATCGGCAAGGCCTTGCCGCGCAGGGTGATCTCCCCGGTCATGCACACATTGCGTTTGACGGGAATGCCCGTCAGGGCCGATACGATGGAGGTGGCCATGGCCAGGCCGGCTGAGGGGCCATCCTTGGGAATGGCGCCTTCCGGCACATGCACGTGCACATCCACGCTCTGATAAAAATCAGGCTTCAGTCCCAGGCGGGTGGCACGGGAACGCACATAGCTGAACGCAGCCTGGATCGACTCCTGCATCACCTCACCCAGCTGGCCAGTCACGGTCAGCTTGCCCTTGCCTGGCATCAGGCCGGTCTCGATCTGCAGCAATTCACCACCGACCTCTGTCCAGGCCAGACCGGTCACGACGCCAATCTGGTCGTCCTCCTCGGCCATGCCGAAACGATACTGGCGCACGCCGAGGTACGTCTCGATATCCCTGCCGGAGATGGTGATGCCGTCCTTGTTCTCGGATTGCACCAGCTTGCGCGCCACCTTTCGGCACAGCTTGGCCAGCATGCGGTCCAGGCCGCGCACGCCGGCCTCACGGGTGTAGTAGCGGATGATCTCCAGCAGCGCATCGTCATCCAGTGTCAGCTGCCCGGATTTCAGACCGTGCTCGCCCAACTGCTTCGGCAGCAGATGCTGCTTGGCGATCGCCAGCTTCTCGGACTCGGTATATCCGGGAATGCGAATGATCTCCATGCGATCGAGCAGCGGCGCGGGAATGCTCAGGGTGTTCGCGGTGGTAATGAACATGACCTCGGACAGATCGTAGTCCACCTCCAGGTAATGATCGTTGAACGTATGGTTCTGCTCCGGATCCAGCACCTCAAGCAGGGCCGCCGACGGATCACCGCGGAAATCCGCGCCCAGCTTGTCGATTTCATCGAGCAGGATCAGCGGGTTTTTCGTCCCTGCCTTCTTCATCGCCTGGATCACCTTGCCCGGCATGGAACCGATATAGGTGCGGCGATGCCCGCGAATCTCGGCCTCGTCGCGCACGCCGCCGAGGCTCATGCGCACGAATTTGCGCTTGGTGGCACGGGCGATGGAGCGGGCCAGCGAGGTCTTGCCGACGCCCGGTGCGCCGACAAAGCACAGGATCGGGCCCTTCATCTTGCGCACCAGTTGCAGCACGGCCAGATGCTCAAGGATGCGCTCCTTGACCTTCTCCAGACCGAAATGATCCTGATCGAGCACCTTCTCGGCCACACTGATGTCGCGGCTCATACGACTGCGCTTGTTCCAAGGCAAATCGAGCATCCATTCCAGATAGGTACGCACGACCGTGGCCTCGGCGCTCATGCCGGGCATCATGCGCAGGCGTTTCAGTTCGGTCTGCGCCTTGGCCTTGGCCTCGGCACTCAGGCCCGCCTTCTCGATGCGTTCGGCCATACGATCCAGTTCCGCCTGGCCATCCTCCTCACCGAGCTCCTTCTGAATCGCCTTCACCTGCTCGGACAGATAATACTCGCGCTGGCTCTTCTCCATCTGCCTTTTGACACGTGTGCGGATGCGCTTGTCCACCTGCAGCATCTCGATCTCATCCTCGAGATATGCATACAGGCGCTCGAGCCTCTGCATCGCCGACGGAATCTCCAGCAGCTCCTGCTTCTCCTCGAGCTTCAGGTTCAGATGAGCGGCCACGGTATCCGCCAGCTTGCCGTTGTCCTCGACCGCCGATATCGACACCATCACTTCGGACGGAATCTTCTTGTTCAGTTTGATATAGCCTTCGAACTGCTGTACCAGAGCGCGGGCCACTGCATCCTGCTCTCGCTGATTCTCCTGCGTCGCCGACATCACCCCGTAATGCCCGCGCAGAAAGTCGGCATCCTCATGGATATCATCAACGGCCACCCGCACGCCGCCCTCGACCAGCACCTTGATCGTGCCATCCGGCAGCTTCAGCAACTGCAGGATGTTGCCGATGGTGCCGACATTGTACAGATCGGCAGCGGCCGGATCATCGACGGCGGCATCCTTCTGGGCCAGCAGCAGGATTCTCTTGCCTTCGCGCATCACGTCCTCGAGCGCGCGTACGGACTTATCCCGACCGACGAACAGCGGCACGATCATATGCGGAAAAACCACGATATCACGCAACGGCAGCACCGGCAGCACGCCCGTCTGTTCGCTTGCGTCCATCATGTTCTCGGAAGACTTTGCATCCCACTCAGCCAATTGCTACTCCTCGACGGCCGGGCACCGGGCCCTTTGCCGTACATATTTATCATGCCTGTTGGTGCAGAAAAAGGAAAGAGCGCCGTTGCCGGGTGCGGGATCAGTTCCCTGTTCCGGAGCGGGCCGGCGATTCGTCTCCGCGATAGACCAACACTGGCTTGCCAAGCCCTTCCACAACATCGCGATTGATCACGCACTTCTCCACCGTCCCCAGGGTCGGGATATCGTACATGACATCGAGCATCACCGATTCCATGATCGCCCGCAATCCACGGGCGCCGGTCTTGCGGGCGATCGCCTTGTCCGCGATCGCCTCAAGCGCGTCATCGGTGAACGCCAATTCCACGTCATCGTAGGACAACAGGGCCTGGAACTGCTTGACCAGCGCATTCTTGGGCTCCATCAGGATGCGCAGCAGGGCGGCCCGGTCCAGCTGCTCCAACGTGGCCACCGCCGGCAGGCGGCCGACCAACTCGGGAATCAGCCCGTAGCGGATCAGATCGTCCGGTTCCACCTGCCGCAACAACGAGCCGATATCCTTGGCATCGTCACCGACGTGGGCACCGAAGCCGATGGAACGGCGATTGATGCGCGCCTCGATGATCTTGTCTAGGCCGTCAAAGGCACCGCCGAGGATAAACAGGATATTCGTCGTATCCACCTGCAGGAATTCCTGCTGCGGATGCTTGCGCCCACCCTGGGGCGGCACCGAGGCCACCGTACCCTCGATCAGCTTCAGCAGGGCCTGCTGCACGCCCTCGCCGGATACATCCCGGGTAATGGACGGCGATTCCGATTTGCGCGACAGCTTGTCCACCTCGTCGATGTAGATGATGCCCCGCTGGGCCTTGGCCACATCGTAGTCGGCCGCCTGCAGCAGCTTCAGGATGATGTTCTCGACATCCTCGCCGACGTAACCGGCCTCGGTCAGCGTCGTGGCATCGGCCATGACAAACGGCACATCGAACACCTTGGCCAGCGTCTGGGCCAGCAGGGTCTTGCCACTGCCGGTCGGGCCCAGCAGCAGCACATTACTCTTGCTGATCTCGATTTCGTTGTTTTCATTGTGGCCGATGCGCTTGTAATGGTTGTACACCGCCACCGACAGCAGGCGCTTGCTGGACTCCTGCCCGATCACATAATCGTCGAGATAGGCCTTGATCTCGGCTGGCTTGGGCAGGCCGCCGGCATCGCGCTTGGGTTTGGCCTCCTTGCCGGAAAGCTCCTCGACGATGATCTCGTTGCACAGCTCGATGCATTCGTCGCAGATGAATACGGTCGGTCCGGCGATCAGCTTTTTGACGTCATGCTGGCTCTTGCCACAGAACGAGCAATACAGTGTGGTATCTCCGCCCTTATTTCCGGTGGTGGCCATCCTTACCTCCGGCTGCATCCGATCCCTTCTCGGGTTCACGCGATGCCAGCACTTTATCGATCAAACCGTAGTCCCGTGCTTCTTCAGCCGTCAAGAAATAATCGCGCTCCACGTCCTCGGCGATCTTCTCCACCTTCTGGCCGGTATGCTTGGCCATCATCTCATTCATGCGGTCCTTGAGCTTGAGAATCTCCCGGGCATGGATCTCGATATCCGTCGCCTGCCCCTGGAATCCTCCCAGCGGCTGATGGATCATGATGCGGGCGTTCGGCAATGCGAACCGCTTGCCGGCGGCTCCGGATGCCAGCAGATGCGCCCCCATGCTCGCCGCCTGCCCGACACACAGGGTCGACACATCGCAGCGGATGTACTGCATCGTATCGTAGATGGCCAGCCCTGCCGTCACCAGGCCGCCGGGGCTGTTGACATACATGTAGATGTCCTTGTCCGGACCTTCCGCTTCCAGAAACAGCAGCTGGGCCGTGATCAGGTTGGCCATATGGTCGTCAACCGGCCCGCTCATGAACACGATGCGCTCCTTGAGCAAACGCGAATAGATATCGTAGGAGCGCTCACCGCGCGACGTGCGCTCGACGACCATGGGGATGAGATTCATATTCAGTTCTCCTGGCCCTGTTCCTGCTCGGCCTGCCAATCGGACAGGCCCTTGGCCTGCTTCCTGGTCTTGGCTTTGTTTACTATATAGGCAATGCATTTGCGTTCAAGCAATTGATCGGCCAACTCCTGCATGCGCTCGGGTTGTCCGCGCATCCAGCGCTTGAACTCCTCGTGCTGCTCGTCTGGATACTGCTTGGCCTGCGCATCGAGTTCCGCCTCGACATCGTCCTCTACCACCTCGATCCCGGCTTCGGTTCTGACACCTTGTAGCAAAATCGACAATTTGAGTCCGCGTTCGGCACGCCCCCGTACCTCCTTCCGGAACTCCGGATCCTCGAACATCTCCTTGTCCGGCTGCATGCCCTGTTGCCGCATGTTCTGGGCCACGCGCAGGGTGGTCTGGCGTACATCCTCGCGCACCAGCGCCTCCGGAATCTCTACCTCGTTGGCATCCAGCAGGGCATTCAGCGCCGCCTGACGGGTCTCGGAATAACCGGCGTCACTCGCCTCCTTCTGTAACCGCTGGCGGATATCGGCGCGCAATGCCGCGGCATCGGCAAAACCGACCAGGGTGGCCAGGTCGTCCTGATCCTTGGGCGGTACGGACCGGGCCACGGTGCGCACCACCACCTCGAAACGGGCGGCCTTGCCAGCCAGGTTCGCCGCCTGATAGTCGGTCGGGAAGGTCACGCCGATCTCTCGCGTTTCACCGGACTTCGCTCCCATCAACCCATCCTCGAATCCGGGGATGAAGCGCCCTTCACCCAGAACCAGGGCCACGTTCTCGCCCTTGCCCCCCTCGAAGGCCTCGCCATCGATATAGCCGACGAAATCGATCTCCAGCCTGTCTCCCTGCTCGGCGGCACGCCCCTCGGCGGACTCGTAGCGCACCTGCGACGTCATCAGGCGTTCGACCACCGCCTCGACATCGGCATCGCCCGCCTCAACCACGGTCTCGGTGAACTGCAGCTTGCCCAAATCCTTGAGCTTGACCTCCGGCCATGTCGTCACCTTCAGGGTGAAGGCAAAGCCGCTCCCCGGCTGCACCGCCGGCAGCTCGATCTCCGGCTGTACCGCCGGCTTCAGACCGGTCGATTCGATCACCTCCGCATAATGGCGCTGCACCAGTTCGGATGCCGTCTCTTCCAGCAACTGGCCGGAGTACTGCTGCTCGATCAACCCCCTGGGCATCTTGCCCTGCCGGAATCCCGGCAGCTTGGCCTTGGCGGCGAGCTTGTGCAGCTGTTCGGCATAGACCGCATCGTAATCACCCTGCGGTACATGCACATGCACCAGATGCTCGTTTTTCCCTGTGGTTTTGACCTCGGTCTGAATCATGTCGTGCAACTCCTGCGGCGAAGCAGTCCGCTTCCGGCCGTATCAATGATATCTGGTGCGAGGGGGGGGAGTCGAACCCCCACACCAAGGGTACTGGAACCTAAATCCAGCGCGTCTACCAGTTTCGCCACCCTCGCCTGATGACAGCCGCACCGCTTGTCGACAACCGGATGCGCGGCCCCGAAAAGGAACGGAACTATGCCGATACGGCGAGGCGGAAGCAAACCGGAAAACCGTTGGTCGCGGTATATTCAAATCTCATGCCATGGCATCAAGAGGGGAGGGTTGCCGACCCGGCCGCGAACCCTGCGCAAAAAAAAGGAGCTGCCGGTGCAGCTCCTCGAATGCATGGTGGGCCGTGAAGGGCTCGAACCTTCGACCCGCTGATTAAGAGTCAGCTGCTCTACCAACTGAGCTAACGGCCCATGCGGCGGCGGATACTAGAGCTTCACCCGCATCTTTCAACTGGGGTGGACGATGGGACTCGAACCCACAACCACCGGTACCACAAACCGGGGCTCTACCATTGAGCTACGTCCACCATCCCCACTGGCGCGCCTGGCAGGACTCGAACCTGCAGCCTACAGCTTAGAAGGCTGTTGCTCTATCCGGTTGAGCTACAGGCGCCCGGTGCATGTCCCAAATCAGACCCGAACTGGTCGGGGCGGCAGGATTCGAACCTGCGGCCCTCTGCTCCCAAAGCAGATGCGCTACCAGGCTGCGCTACGCCCCGTCTTGCCCTAGTCTTTGCTAGCCCGCGAAGGCGGCGGACGATAGGGGGCAACCCCCGATTCGTCAATCCCCGAGCAGCGTCCGATCAGGCGAAATCCCCCGCTCGGCTGCCAGGCTCCGATCCCGGCCTAAACCTTGGGTTGCGTGGCGTAGACGCGCTCCAGAATCTCCCGGCCACCGGCATCGAGCACCTGCTCGGCCAGCGTTCGACCGAGCCGCTCGCCGTCTGCGCGGTTACCCTCGGTTTCCCTGCTGATCAACACCGAGCCATCAACCTCGCCGACCAGGCCGCGCAGGCGCAGCCGGTCGCCGTCCAGCTCGGCGAAGGCCGCAATCGGCACCTGACACCCCCCTTCCAGCGTGGCCAGAAAGGCGCGCTCGGCACGGGTGCGATCGACGGTGTCCGCATGGTTCAGCCCGTCGACCAGCATATTGGTCGTCTCGTCATCGTCACGCGTCTGGATACCCAGGGTCCCCTGGGCCACCGCCGGCAGCATCACGTCCGCATCCAGGAATTCGTGCATCTGCCCGGCGATACCCAGCCGCCGCACGCCAGCCGCCGCCAGAATCACCGCGTCGACCTCGCGCCCGACCTTGCCCAGTCGCGTCTGCACGCTGCCGCGCACCGATACGAATACGAAGGACGGAAAGCGCGCCTTCAGCTGGCACAGGCGACGCAGGCTGGAGGTGCCGATGCGCGCCCCCTCCGGCAGGCTGGCAAGCCCCCCACCGGTGCGCGTGGCCACGGCATCGCGCGGATCGGCCCGTTCGGGGATGGCCCGGATCGACATGCCGGCCGGCAGTTCGGTCGGCACATCCTTCATCGAATGCACCGCCAGATCGGCCCGGCCATCGGTCAGCGCCGCATCGATCTCCTTGGTGAACAGGCCCTTGCCGCCAACCTTGGCCAGCGGCACATCCAGGATCTTGTCGCCACGGGTGGTGATCTTCACCAGCTCCGTAGTCAGCCCCGGATGCAGGCGGGCAAGCTCCGCAGCGACATGCTCGGCCTGCCACAGGGCCAGCGGGGATTTGCGGGTGGCAATGCGCAGATGGGTCAAGGGGACACGCTCCGTCGGATGGAATTGGGCGGCCAAGCCTAACCGCGGGCCAGGGCAAAGTCAGCGACGATGCCGAGAAAGATCGCCGCCCCCACCCAGTTGTTGTTCAGAAAGGCACGGAAACAGGGATCGCGCTCGCGCCCGCGGATCAGCCATTGCTGGTAGGCGAACAAACCAAGCGCCACCACCAGACCGACGTCGAAGAGCGGCCCAAGATCATAATGATGGCCGAGGCCGGCCAGTGTCGCCAAAAAACCCGCCTGGAACAGGCCGATGATCAGTCGATCGTGACGACCGAAACGAATGGCCGTGGACTTGACGCCGAGCTTCACATCGTCGTTGCGGTCGACCATCGCATATTCGGTGTCGTAAGCAACGATCCACAGGCAACTGGCCACGAACATGCCCCATGCGCCCGCATCCAGCCGCCCACTCTGGGCCGCGAAGGCCATCGGCACCGCCCAGGCGAAGGCGAATCCCAGCACCAGCTGCGGCCAGTGCGTCCAGCGCTTGGTGAACGGATAGACGGCAGCCAGCGCCACCGCCGCGACCGACAGGGCGATGGTCAGCCGGTTCATGGTCAACACCAGCGCGAACGCCGCGAGACTCAGCACCAAGGCCACGACCAGCGCCTCCCACGGGCGGATTTCGCCGACGGCCAACGGCCGCTGGCGAGTGCGCTCGACATGCGCATCGAAATTGCGATCGGCGTAATCGTTGATCGCGCATCCGGCCGAGCGCATCAGGAACACCCCGGCCACGAACACCAGCAGCACATAGCCGTCCGGATGCCCCTCTCCGGCGATCCACAGGGCCCACAGCATCGGCCACATCAACAGAAGGCTGCCGATGGGCCGGTTCAGGCGGACCAGACGGGCATAGGCATCGAGGCGCTGGAGCAGCGAAGCAGGCAAGCCGATTTCAGTCCCTGCAGATCATGCCGGCGCCGACGGTGTTGTTGGTGAAGCTGTCGATGATGATGAAGCTTCCTGTAGCGTGATTATCGGCATAGGCATCGTAGAACATCGGCTTCTGCAGCCTGAAGGCCACCCGGCCGATGTCGTTCATGGCCATCTCGTCGATACCCGTCTGCCGTTCCAGGCTGTGGATGTCGGTACGGTAGACGATATCGCTGACCACCGCCTTCACCATGTTGGTCGTGTGCTTGATGAAATATTTCTTGCGCGGCGACAGCGGCTCCTCGCCCATCCAGCAAACCATCGCCTCGACGTCCTTGGCATCCTTCGGCCTGGAGCCCGCATGCACCAGCATGTCCCCGCGCGAGATGTCGATCTCCTCGGTCAACGTCAGCGTCGTACTCATCGGGGCGAAGGCCTCGTCCAGATTGCCGTCGAAGCCGACGATCTGTTTGACGCGGCTGGTGTTGCCGGAAGGGAGCACCGTGACCGCGTCGCCGACCTTCACCGTGCCGGAAACGATGCGCCCCATGAAGCCCCGGTAATCGGGCCATTCGGGTGTCTGCGGCCGATTGACCAACTGCACCGGGAACCGGAACGGGATGGCATCGATCTGGTTGGCCACCTCCAGGCCCTCGAGTGTCTCCAGCAGGGTCTCGCCCTCGTACCACGGCATGTTGTCCCCGCGCACCGTCACCATGTCGCCATTCAGGGCCGAGATCGGAATGGTGATCAGATCCGCGATACCCTGTTTCGCACAGAACTCGGCCAACTCGTCGCGGATCGCCTCGAACGCGCCCCGGTCGAAACCGACCAGGTCCATCTTGTTCACGGCCACGATCAGGTGCGGCATGCCCAAAAGGCCGAGAATATGGGTGTGGCGCTTGGTCTGCTTCAGCACACCGTTGCGAGCATCAACCAGGATGATGGCGGCGTTGGCGGTGGAGGCACCGGTCACCATGTTGCGCGTGTACTGCTCGTGGCCGGGGCAGTCGGCCATGATGAATTTGCGCCTCGGGGTGGCGAAATAACGGTAGGCGACGTCGATGGTGATGCCCTGCTCGCGCTCGGCAGCCAGACCGTCGGTCAGCATGGCCAGATCGATTTCGGAAGCCGAGGCAACCCGGTCGTCGCCTTTGTTCTTGCGTACGGCCAAGAGCTGATCCTCAAAGGCACCCTTGGTGTCGACCAGCAGGCGGCCGATCAGCGTCGACTTCCCATCATCGACGCTGCCCACCGTCACCAGCCTGAGCAGCTCGATCTCCTCGCTCAGTCTGAAATTGAAATCCGTCATGGCCTCATCATCCCTCAATGAAATCTTGTCATCGATGCCCCTGCCGGAGCACCCCATCCACCCAGGATGGGTGGCGAATCAGTCTGCTGATTCGTGAGGAAGAAGAAAACCGCGCTTTTCTTCTTCCGTCCAAGCAAAAGGCCACGGAAGGCCTTTTGCGCATCCACTAGAAATACCCTTCCTTCTTTTTGTCTTCCATGGTGTTGGCGCCGTGGTCGATGATGCGTGTCTCGCGCTCGGAGCGTCGTGCCGCCGCCGCTTCGGCCACGATGTCGTCAATTGTGGTGGCGGTGGAACGCACGGCCCCGGTGCAGGGGCTGCAGCCCAGGGTACGGAAGCGGCACATCACCGGTACCGGCACCTCGCCTTCATTCAGGTGGCGCTCGTCCTCGACCGGAATCAGCAGTTCGCCGCGCTCGACCATCGGCCTTTGCTTCGCATAGTACAGCGGCACGATGGGGATGTTCTCCTGGCGGATATACAGCCAGATGTCCATCTCCGTCCAGTTCGACAGCGGGAACACGCGCACCGTTTCGCCCTCGTGGATGCGCCCGTTGTAGATATCCCACAGCTCCGGGCGCTGGTTCTTCGGATCCCACTGGCCGAACTCGTCGCGGATCGAGAACACGCGCTCCTTGGCGCGGCTGCGCTCCTCGTCGCGCCGCGCACCGCCGAAGGCCGCGTCATAGCCGCCGGCCTCCAGTGCCTGCAGCAGCGCCTCCGTCTTCAATGCCCCGCAGCAGCGGGCCACGCCATACTGCTTCGGGTTCATGCCCTTGGCGATCGCCGCCTCGTTGCGGTGCACGATCAGCTGTGCGCCGATCTGTTTGGTGAACCGGTCGCGGAATTCGTACATCTCCTTGAACTTGTAACCGGTATCAACGTGCAGCAGCGGAAACGGCAATGGCGCCGGATAAAAGGCCTTGCGCGCCAGATGCAGCATGACGCTGGAATCCTTGCCGATCGAATACAGCATCACGGGGTTGCGGAATTCCGCCACCACCTCGCGCATGATATGGATCGACTCCGCTTCCAGCGCCTGCAATTGGGTCAGCCTGTGCTCGCTCATCGCCATCTCCTCAGATCCCTTCGCCCGCTTCGCCTTCCGCCCTGTTCAGGACCGGACTGATCACGTGCAGGCCGCATTCTGCCAGCGACTCCTCGTTTTCCCACCACCAGCGGCCGGCACGCTCATCCTCGCCGACGGCGATGGCGCGCGTGCAGCACTCGCAGCCGATGGAATGGTAGAAATGATCGTGCAACTTGTTGTAGGGCACGTCGTGGGCGCGGATATACTCCCAGATCTCGTCCCAGCTCCACGCCAGCAGCGGGTTGTACTTGATCAGGCCGTAGACCGGGTCCTTCTCGATTGCCTGCAGTTCGGCCCGCCCTTCGGACTGGTCGCGCCGGCGGCCGGTGATCCATGCCTGTTTGTCCGCCAGCGCCCGGTTCAGGGGATTCACCTTGCGCACCTGACAGCACAGCTTGCGTCCTTCCACCGAATGGCGGAACAGGTTCACCCCAAACTCGCGCACCATCCGCTCGACCTCGCGCTCGTCCGGGAACACCACCTGCACCCTGATGCCGTAGCGCCGCTCCACCGCCTCGATGACGTCGTAGGTCGCCTGCGGCAGTCGGCCGGTATCCAGCGTCAGCACCGGGATCGGCTGGATATGGCGGCAGATCAAATCGATCAGCACCGATGCCTCCGCCCCGAAGCTGGACGGATAGACCAGCCCGCCCCCGTGTTTCTGCTGTGCCGTGCGCAGCAGGGCCAGCGCCGAATCGATCTTATCGTGCAACATGCAACCTTCCCCTGTTCATCCGATGCCGGCCACCGGCCACCACAGCCTTGCTGTCAGTACATACAGCAGCAATGCCGACAGCATCATCAGGCTGCCATAGCGAAGCATCATCCGCAGGTCCACATAACCGGTGCCGAACACCATGGCGTTGGCCGGCGTGCCCATCGGCAGCATGAAGGCGAAGCCGGAGACGATGCCCACGGACAGTGCGATCAGCACCGGGTCGAACCCGGCCGCCGATCCCAGCGGGATCGACATCGGCAGCATGATGGCCACCGCCGCCGAGTTGCTGATCGCCTCGGTCAGCAACAGGGTCACCAGCGCCAGCAATGCCAGCAATGCCAGGCCGGAGATGCCGTCCGGCCACAATTGGGCGGCCAGCCAGGACGCCGCACCGGTCTTCTCCAGGGCGCTGGCCACGGCGATGGCACCGCCATACATCAGCACCACCCCCCAGTCGACATGCGACTGGATATCGCGCCAGCCGACGATACGCAGGGCGAACATCGCCGCCACGGCGAGCAGGGCGATCGCCGCCAGGCCGGAAGACTCGCCCATCCATACCCAGGCCACCATCGTCACCAGCATCAATGCCGCCATCAGACGCCCGGACAACCCGAGCTGACCCAGTTCCAGCTGCCGCTGGCCGATGCGCTGGCGCGCCCCCGCCATGTCGATCTCGTGCAGCGGGGCCATGCGCAGCAGCAGCACGGTAGCGATCAGCAGCATGCCGAGAACCATCGGTGCAGCCGCAATGACCCAATGGCCGAATGAGAATGAACGGCCGGTCATCTCCTGCACGATGGCCATCGCCAGCGGCCCGCGCGCGCCACCGAGCAGCGTCGCCACCCCACCCACGACCGCTCCCCAGGCCAGCGCCATGAACATAGCGGTGGCATAGCGGTTGCCTTTCGGCAGATCCAGGCCACGGACGATCCCCCAGACGATGGGCAACAGCACGGCCACAACGGCGTGCTCGGGCATGAAGCAGGCCATCGCCGCCGGCAACAGCAGCATGGCCAGCAACAACCGCCCGGGACTGTCACCGAAGCGATTGAAAACCGCCAATGCCAGGTGTTCGGACAAGCCGGAACGCATGATGCCGGCTGCCAGGATGAAGGCACCGAGGATGAAAAACACCGCCGTATTACCGAACATGGCATACACCTCGCCGGTCGGCAGCACCCCGAGCAGCGGCAACAGGGCCAGGCCGAGGATCGAGGTGACCGCCAGCGGCAACAGCTGCGTCACCCACAGCACCAGGCAAAGCCCGAACACCACCAGCGCATGCCAGCCGTGCGCCGACAGCCCGGCGGGCGGTGCATGCGCCAATGCGACCCAGGCCAGGGCGGCGAGCAGCAGCAGCGCCACGAAGGGGACGCTGCGGTAGGCCGCCAGCACGTGGATGGGCCTGAAATCCATCTCCCGGCGCACGCTGTCACCGGTGTCGACGGCGCGCACGCGCAGATGCCGCCTGATCCCATCCAGCCAGCCATGCACCTTGCGCCCGAGCCGGGATACCACGACCCGTTCGCGCAGCATCGTCGTCCTGCCCACCAGGGCGCCGCTTTCCATCGGTGTCAGTACCCGCCCCATGTCGCGCAGGCGATGCATCGGCATGCGCGAGGCCGCGAGCAGTTCGTACTGCACCAGCAGCGCCTGCTCCACGTTGTCCAGCGTCGGCAACGGCTCGTGCGCCAGGGGCGTGCCGGGCAGCGGGCGGAAGGGCAACAGCAGCGGCACCACCCCCCCGGCCACCAGCCGCTCCATGCCGTGGATCGTCGATTCCAGCGGTTCCAGACCGACAATCAGGTGGCTGACGACGCTACCCGGCCGGAACACCGTGCATGCGTGCTCGAGCGCCTTCCAGATAGCCTGCTGCCCGCCCACCCGCTGCTTGCCCGGACACACCTCGGCAAAGCGTCCGGCATCCGCGACCTCGAGGTTGCACACGAAAATATCCAGCCCCGCCGTATACAATTCGTCGATGACGGATACATCCTGGGGTGCCACCGTTTCCAGGGCGATCTGGCGGTGATGACCGAGATGCTTGCGCAGCAGCGCGATCAGTGGAATCAGGCGCGACAGGCCACTGTCCGGCGTCGGGGAATAGCCGTTGTACAGGTAAACGGTGTCCACCTCGCGCTCGTCAAGGGCTGCGCGCACCACCTCCACCAGTTCCAGCGCATCGCGCAGCGGCGGTTCGGCCGCATTCAGCATCGAATCGTACTGGCAATAGGCGCAGGCCTGGCCCGGACGGGCGAAGAAGCCGCAGCCCATGAACGGATGCAGGATCAGCAGCCGGTCATGCAGCGAGGCGAAACTGCCCATACGGGCGCCACTGCGTGTCAGCTGCCGGTAGAACCGGGGCGCCTCGAGCAGCTCCACATGCTGCGATTCGCCACCGCAGTCGAGGCTGGCCCGCCCGTCCTCCACATGCAGGGCAAAGCCGCTTTCTTCCGTATAGGGCTGACCCACCGGCACCGTACAGAACTGCCCCGTCGGCAGACGGATATCCACCACGGTCTCCACGGCATTCGCCTGGGCGACGTAGCGGGAGGCATGCGGCAGGCCCTGCGGCAGCGCCAGCCCCCGGCTGACCAGCGCCAGCTTGGTGCGTCCGGGATTGGCGAACGGATGCAGATCCGTGCTCATCTAGATGCCGGCGGTCTTTTCGACCCGGATCCTCCATTGCCCGTCCGAAATCCGGTCCTTGGACAAGACCTTCTGTCCCTGTTCCTCCAGCGACAACGGCACGTTGGTAATCGGTTCCCCGTGATCGAGGATGACGTCGAGCAGGCTGCCCGTCGACATCGTCGTCAGCCTGATCTTCGTCTTGACGAAATTCATCGGGCAGGCCACGCCGGTCAGGTCCAGCACCGGTACCCCGGCCGCCGTTTCGACCGGCTGGGCGACAACCTCGGGCCGGGCAGCAGCCTCGTTCTCCGCCGGCACCGGCGCGAAGCGGGTCCCGGCCAGCCCCAGCCATTCACCCAGCACATGGCGCAGATGCGTCACGCCCGGCGCCGGATCGCCTAGATCGATGCTCATCAGCGCCTGCTGCACGCGGTTGAACCCGTCGCGCACCTTGGCATCGCCGCCGCCCGCCAGATGCCCGACCAGCAGGCCGAACACCTCAGCATCATGCTCCGGCGCCTCGCCGAACGGCACCAGAAACGCCCGCGCCGTCGAGAAGGCGCAGCGCCGCAGGCTCATCGCGGCATCGGCCCAGAACATGGCATCGATATGGGCCCTGGCCAGCAGCATCTCGTACTCGGCCTCGGACAGCAGCGCGTCGGTCATCGACA